>Ga0315294_10000086_pt1:0-65000 | contig 92393 bp, 84 predicted proteins | sample YL17G13_40_MG_FD_203626 | JGI IMG/M metagenome (GOLD analysis project Ga0315294, IMG submission 203626) | Sediment microbial communities from Yellowstone Lake, YNP, Wyoming, USA - YL17G13_40 | ecosystem: Environmental > Aquatic > Freshwater > Lake > Sediment | place: USA: Wyoming... | reverse complement strand
CTAACTCAAGACCTTGGTGCTGCCCCAACTGTCTTTGGGCATTTATCGCATGACCATGTACGGCTTGATTTTGCACTAATATATCTTGTAATTGCTGTAGCCGATTTTCACTCTGCGCGAGTTCTCCCACCAATGCGCTCCTTTGCTCGCTAATATTGCTAAGTGCAACAAGTATAGCGTTAAACTGGCGATGCCGCTCAGCAAATATGAGTTGATTTGCCGCCTCGACGCGTCGACTATCTTCCAACAGCATAATCAACTCATGGTGAACTCTACTCATGAGTTGATTATGCTCACGACGTTGGGTAACTCGCTCTTGGAGCCGTCCAATATCCCTCGTAACTAAATTAACGTGCTGTAGAAAAACCCGGAGTTGAACCCTTTCGCCACCCGGAGCGTTTCGAAGGAGAACCGCGATCGTTTGATCTAAAGTTAGATTTGTAAATGATCGTTCGCCGCCTAAAGAATGCATAAGAGCTGACCGGTGTCGCTCTAGTCTGGTAAAAAGAGAATTTTCGGCTTGCGTCAAGTTTTCATAACTTTGAATGTGCTCGTTTAATTCTGTAAGCCACTGCGCAGGCGCAGCAACTTCAGGTCGTTCCATAACAGATTTTGCCTCAAAATAAATATAATAAGTATATAGACTTTGCCCCTGAAAAAATAGCTTAAACCATTAAAGCGCATTAAACAATAAATGTTGTAATCGTTTTAAAAGCTTAAGTTGTAAATTTTGGCTAAACGAAAGCAGGCGTACACTTGCGATGTGCGGCCGTTTCGGCGGCATAGACGGTGAGGATCTTCTTGGTGAAGCAGGCGACCCCCCAAAGCAGCGCATTGCCTGCTTCACTATCTTGCTGCTGTACCAGTACAGGTCTTGCTGTGGATCGACGGGATATCCCCGCCGTCCGTAATAATATTTTTCAGTACTGCCTAGAGCGGCTGCAAAGATATACATAGTAGACACGCCGCGTGATGTGCCAAGATGTCTTCTTCTCTACCTTCTACGCTCGTGTATATGTTTTGTATACACTCGCATGAATAGTATTATTTTAGTTTTCAATATAAGGGAACCCACCCCCTACCGTTTGTTTCACCACTCGCGGCACGCTAAGAAGCGGATTGCTGACGCAGACGTGCGGCGAAGAGCCGCACGTCTGCGTCAGCAACACGGTTTCGACCTCGCTCTTGCGCAGCTTCGCAAGAGCGATGAAACCATAAATGCGCTTTAGTCCAGTGGACGCATGCTTAATACAGGTTCGTTGTCACGGTCGATTCCTTTTTCGAAACCAGCTGCGGCTGCACGTGCACGACCAGCATGCCATAAATGACCTACGAAGAAGAAGAAACCAAGCACGAAGTGCGAGCAAGCTAACCAACTTCGCGGAGATACGAAGTTAACAGCGTTAATTTCTGTTGCTACACCACCTACAGAGTTTAACGAACCTAACGGTGCGTGTGTCATGTATTCAGCTGCACGACGTTCTTGCCATGGTTGAATATCATTTTTTAACTTGTTTAAGTCTAAACCGTTTGGTCCACGTAATGGCTCTAACCAAGGACCACGGAAATCCCAGAAACGCATTGTTTCACCACCGAAGATGATTTCACCTGTTGGTGAACGCATTAAATATTTACCAAGACCAGTTGGACCTTGTGCAGATGCAACGTTAGCACCTAGACGTTGGTCACGTACTAAGAAAGTAAATGCTTGTGATTGTGAAGCTTCAGGACCAGTTGGACCGAAGAATTCACTTGGGTATGCTGTGTTGTTAAACCAAGACATACAACATGCGATAAAAGCCATTAAAGATACAGATGCAATACTGTATGATAAATATGCTTCACCGGACCAAACGAAAGCACGACGTGCCCATGCCCACGGTTTTGTTAAGATGTGCCAAATACCACCGAAGATTAATGTTGTACCAATCCAGATGTGACCACCGATGATGTCTTCCATGTTATCAACACTTACGATCCAACCGTCACCACCAAATGGTGATTTTAGGATGTACCCAAAGATGATACCAGGGTTTACTGTTGGATTTGTAATAAGACGAACGTCACCACCACCTGGTGCCCACGTGTCGTATACACCACCGAAGTATAGAGCTTTCCAAACAAGAAGCCATGCTCCAATCCCTAGAATAATTAAATGAATTCCAAGAATTGTTGTCATTTTGTTTTTGTCCTTCCAAACATACCCAAAGAATGGGAATGACTCTTCTAGAGTTTCAGGGCCAATGAGTGAGTGGTATACACCACCAAAGCCTAGAACCGCTGACGAAATTAAGTGTAAAACACCAGATACGAAATACGGGAATGTATCAACAACTTCACCACCAGGACCTACACCGTAGCCTAATGTCGCTAAATGCGGTAAAAGGATAAGGCCTTGCTCGTACATTGGTTTTTCTGGTACGAAGTGCGCAACCTCAAAAAGGTTCATTGCACCAGCCCAGAAAACGATTAAACCAGCGTGAGCAACGTGGGCTCCTAATAACTTACCTGAAAGGTTAATTAAACGCGCGTTACCAGCCCACCAAGCAAATCCTGTTGATTCTTGGTCACGACCACCAACTACTAAACTACCATTAAAGAGCGTTTCCACGTGGTAATACCTCCTCAGGGAATACAAGTCGTTCGTGTGGTTGGTCTTGAGCAGCCATCCAAGCACGGATACCTTCGTTTAGAAGGATGTTTTTAGTGTAGAATGTTTCGAATTCTGGATCTTCGGCTGCACGGATTTCTTGTGATACGAAGTCATAAGCACGTAAGTTTAACGCTAAGCCTACAACACCAATCGCACTCATCCATAAACCAGTTACAGGTACGAATAACATAAAGAAGTGTAACCAACGTTTGTTAGCAAAAGCTACACCAAAGATTTGAGACCAAAAACGGTTTGCAGTAACCATTGAATATGTCTCTTCAGCTTGTGTCGGGTTAAACGCACGGAATGTGTTTGCACCGTCACCATCCTCAAATAATGTGTTCTCAACAGTTGCACCGTGAATCGCACATAGCAAGGCTGCACCAAGAACACCCGCAACACCCATCATGTGGAATGGGTTTAGTGTCCAGTTGTGGAAACCTTGGAAGAATAAAATGAAACGGAAGATTGCCGCAACACCAAAACTTGGTGCGAAGAACCATCCTGATTGACCTAATGGGTAGATTAAGAAAACCGAAACGAATACAGCAATTGGACCCGAGAATGCAATTGCGTTGTATGGGCGTAATTTTACTGAACGAGCTAGTTCAAATTGGCGTAGCATAAAGCCGATTAAAGCAAATGCACCGTGTAAAGCAACAAATGTCCAAAGTCCACCAAGTTGACACCAACGAGTGAAATCACCTTGTGCTTCCGGACCCCATAAGAATAATAATGAGTGGCCCATGCTGTTTGCTGGCGTAGACAGAGCAGCAGTTAAGAAGTTACAACCCTCAAGGTATGAGCTTGCTAACCCGTGAGTATACCAAGATGTAACAAATGTTGTTCCTGAGAACCAACCACCAAGTGAGAAGTACGCACATGGAAGAAGTAATAAACCAGACCAACCAACAAAAACAAAACGTTCACGGCGTAACCAGTCATCAACTTCGTCAAACCATGTACGTTTTTCCTGAGGTTTACCAATAGCTATTGTCATAGCGGGACTCTCCAAAATAAATAGAAAATATAAAAATTTTCAGTAAGATTCAATAAGTTTTTAGACGCTCGTCAAGCCAAAGCACAACGTTGGAATTAAAAAGTATTTTCTTTAATAGTACTGTTAAAAACTTGGCATCCAGTTCACTGCTTTTTGGAGTACTAACCAAAAAAAGTTACGGGCCACAAAGCTGTACAATCTAAATTAGTTTAATTTTTACTAAACTTACGTAAATAACAACAGCTGTGGCAAGGAAAGCGCTTAAAAAACCAACATACCCAAGAATGGTAATCATAAAGAAATAAAAAAGATTACGATATCCAATATCAAATGCGGGTGTATATTACAAAGAGTTTGTAACACGGTCACCACGACGATATTGTAAATAAGCAGTAACGAACAATCCTGCCATTGTAACTGGAACTAAGCCTAATACGATGCCGGATAAAAGTGGTTCTACCATAAAACTCGTTAAAAAGAATTGTTTAAAAACAGCAAGATTCTGCTTCTTATATAATAGTCGATTCTATAGATAAAAAATAGTATTATAAGACGTGTTAAGCCCAAAAACTAACACAAGGTTTCGGGGGGGGGCGGTGCTGCGGGATAGTAAGCATTCTCTTGGCAACCAAAAAAGCTCCCCGCAAAAACCTTAACTGAGTTTCATCTCTAACGGCACTTTCAAAAATTTTGCTAATTCCGCTGCTTGTAATTCAATTTCCTCAACGGGGCACGGAGCACCAACCCGCAAGAGGGGAATACTGCCCTTTTCTTTCACTAATAAATAAATAGCACGCTTGGGCGTTAACCCATCCTTAATATCGACACGAATTGCTTGGATACTCGAAATCGTATACGTTAAATCAATACGTCGATTTTTACCGGGAAAGCCTAAACGAAAAATACGAACGCAGTTTTCAAGCTTATTAAACTCGTTAAACCCAGAACCAATACACCAAAATAAGGTAAACCAGAGGTATAGGCCGAAAAATAAACCGATCACACCATAAAAAACCATGACAAGACCTTGCGGGAAAAATACAATCGTCGTGTGGTCAAAAAAGGATAATAAATCTCTTTGAAAGAAGCTTGATAATCCAGCTAAAATAAAACCAGCACCGCCTAATGTAATAACGGTTGCCCACCAAAAATTACTAAATGTACGACTACCCTGAATAACGTAGCGTCGGATGACCAGTTGTTGTGAAAAATTGTCTTGTCTCATATTAAAAATCAATTATGTCTTATGTTATAAAAATAAACCTCGAAGCATTGTGGTATATTCGCCAACAATGCAATAGGGTTTGAAGCACATTCCGCAGACGGGATCATCTGCGGAATGTGCTATTACTACCCTCCCAAGACTTTTTAAAATTACAGTCTTTATATGTAGTTATACACTACGCGACTGGTGGCTCAGTTGGCTTTGTACCTTGTTGGTTTTCGGCTTTGGCTTCTTGGCGAGCCTGTTCTTTGGCTTCTGCTGCCTCGATCCACTGTAATTCCCACCACGCAATATAGTCCTCAAGCCATTCAGGCTCTTGGATCGGTTGTGCTCGCTCGAGAAGACTTTTATCCCCAAAGAGGGCTAACGGCACTTTTTTACTGAAAGGTTTTCGTGACTGTGGCCCCCACGAGCGCTCGTAGATTAACTCGGTATTCTCTTCAGTTAATACGAAATCTTCCTGTGGCCGCTGAGTCGGATACGGCGCAATTAACGGCGGTAATGCGTCATTCGTAATATCGTTACTTACAGCACCGTCAGATGCAAGCCCGCGCAATACTTCAAGATCTGCATAATCGGACATCTTAATTGGAACCGCTAAGTTTTCCTGTAAGCGTGTGCGCGTATAATCCGCAATAAACTCATTGATCGTGTCTTCGCGCAAGATTTTAAACTCTAAAATGTGCTTAACCGTGCGCTCAACTAGTGGACGATATTCCTGTAAAATACCCATTGCCGTGTCAAATGATGAGATCATTAACGACTGGAAAAGGTCATCACGGTCTACGTCATGCCAATCTGAGAATGTGATCGTTGGTCGTTTTGAGTTTTGATCAATCTCACCAGTTGGATCCCACTCAAGTAATTGGTCATCCCACGTTTTTCGTAGAGCTTCCCAGTTAATGGGAGATTCTTTCACGAATCTCACAAATGTTTCAAAATCCAACGGGGCGGCAATCCCTTGTTGATAGTGTAAATCTGGGGGAATCCAGAAGCGCGAACGCTCATAACGGAATGGCTGTCGTAGGTAATAATTATACCATTTGATATAATCTTGGGTTACTGCGTTTAGCTCAATACGAGAGATACGGGTCGCCCAATACGCTAATTGCTCATAGCGTTGATAAATAGTATGGCCTGGTGGGTAACTCTTCGTAGTGACATCCATTTGCGGTTTATCACGCTCTGAGTGTAGGCCCTTAAAGTCTTTCGTTCGAATATCCGCGATGTATTCAAGCGCGTCACGTGTCTCCCAATCAATCGGTTTATGGAAATTTTTTTGGTTATCGTTGACACGCAGACGAGTATTAACCGGTAATCGCTTATCGTCATATAAGTACCATTCAGCCACCATCGCATTCGCTAACTCAGCAGCATAAGCTAATTCGTCATAGCCAAGATCCGATTCCAGAAGAGACATTGTGTTTCTCATACGCTCATCTTGCAATGCTTGAGTATTTCCGTAGAGCATTAAAAACTCTGCGGCTTTACCAGCATGTAAACCAATCAGTCGTGTTTCCAGTTCGGCACGGCTTCGGTTATGCAAGAATAAATCACGAATACGATATTCGGGGTCAAACGGCTCAACTGCGAGTTTAACGTACGGTAGTGACGGGTGGGTTGGTAAAATATTTTGAAGAATGGCCTTACCGGCGTTATAATACGCAATTCGTAAGTAGAGATACGGGTCACGCGAACGCATCGTGCTTGGGTCTGGCAATGGGCGCGTTGCAATCATCTGAGCACCGCGCTTATGGCGCACCATAGTTTCAAGCCCATACTCGAGTGTTTCAAGTGTATGGACACTATTCTGCACAATTGCGCGAATCGCTGAGTGATTTACGGCTGTTGTAATGTTAGCAACCGATAATCCGCGTGTACGGTTTGCTAAGTAACCCCACGAGATATCTGGCGTTGCGCCCAACTTCGAACATGCTTGTTTAAAAATCGAGATACGACCGTTACGACCCGGCGGGAATAGTTCGATGATACGTTCTAGACGACCAGGGCGCGTCAATGCAAGGTCAAGAACCTCAAAACGGTTTGTGGCCCCAATTACAAAAACTTGCTCAAGAGGGTTTAGCCCGTCAATTTGGACTAAAAATTCGGTCAACGTCCCAACTTGGTGAATTTGCTGGCTAACCACTTCTTCTTTATATGCAAATAATTCATCAACTCGAGTCGAGTCGGCGCCCGGATACGGGTCATAGCTAAATGCCCGACGACGAGCGTCGCGTAAGTCTTCAACTGTATTTTTACCAAACACTTTGGTTAACACGCGCTGTTTTTCCGTAATTTTTGGAATAAACGGTTTGTGTCTTGGCATACAGGCAACACGGACATGCCCATATAAATCTAATTCCGGATTTGGGTATAAGTCCATTGGTTGTGCCATCACGCTCTCACGAGCCGCACCAAGGGCATCAATCTCATCAATAAATAAAATGGATGGGGCTAATTGGCGAGCACGATCAAAAGCAAAACCAAGTTGTTCGGCGGGAGTAAACATCTGATCCATTTCCAGATCAGCAAAATTACGTTTGTTGAACAACTCACCTGCTGTTTGCGTAACAACAGGGACATTCGCCTCACCTGCAAGAATTTGCACCATGTACGTTTTCCCGGTTCCTGGAGGACCAATCATTAATAGTCCTTTTGGCATAGATGTCCCCGATCGGCATTTATTGCGTAAATGCAACACAACTTCACAAACTTGTTGGAAAAGTCGACGATTTAAACCACCAGCACTCGTTTCAAATCGACGTGAGTTATCAGTACTCACGCGGAATGTGAACGGGCTCGCAATCCCAAGCTCAACAAATAGAGAACGTAGGCGTCGTCCACCAAAGTTTGCCAGTAAAACCGATTTTAATTCTTCCCAACTTGTTCCCCAGATAAGCCAGAACATGTCATAAGCCCAAAAGAAGAAAATAATTTGACCAGCATAACACCACGTGTATTTTGTAATAGGTTCCCGGTTATCGTAAAATAATTTTTCCCGCATTAGCTTTTTACCACCGGGTAGCTTTTGCAAACATCGGATAACTGGTCTTGTTATTTTTGACCAGTCGCGCGGCTTACTCTTACGACCAGTCGCTACTTGAATATACTGCTCAGCACTTGACCAACGCGCCATACCGTTACTTGGAATACGACGACTTGACGTCTCAAGTAGAGTTGGCGCTCCTGTAGGATCTGGCTGTAATTCTTCTCTTGGCATCTCAAAATGTGGGATGATTTTTGGCGTACGACCAAGACGAATCATCTGCTGATCCTGATAATTCAATAAGTTAATTGGATTTTCATAACCTAATAAATCATAGGCACCCATATTATGATTTGTAATGGCAAGTAGTACTTGTGTTAAAGCCGAAGCACCACTTGTTGGTGATAAAATTGATGCCTCAAACCCTTCAAATTGCGATGCGTTTATCGGCATTAAAACCAGTGGGGCTAGATCAAATAAGAAATCTGGATCATTGGTTTCGTTTGCCGTTTCTAAAACTGTTTTAAACAGGGTATGCCACTCATCCATCGTTAATCGAGGTAAGTAGTAGTCCTCATTAGTCTCCAGTTGGCGATCTTCACGCGACGAATTAAGCCAGTTACTCCAGCCAAAACGACGACCCACTTCTTCTTCTGGAAGACCTAAGTCATCCATGTATCGCGCATATTTGCCTAATAACCCGTCCTTTTCTTCCGGCGATAAAGGTTCGATACTTTCCGGTCGGAAGTACTCACGTGTGTAGCCGTGAAGTTTTAACGGAAATTCTTTTTTACGGGCGTCAAGTGACTCGGCGTCCGGCATTAGTAAATCCGCATCCATTGTAAAGTCGGGGTGTGTACCCATTTGCTCAAGAATCATTTGATGTTGTTCTTGGCTGCGGTTTTGATTTTCGCCCACAAAACGACTTACTTGGCCACGGAAATTTGCCGGTCGATCTTTTAACCAGTTTGCAGGACTTAAAAGATATTTGAGGAACCCTTCAACCGGTGGTGACGTTGTTATTACGTCACCAGTTACTGGTGATCGATAAAGTGAACGTCGGATTTTTAAGAACGGTGATTTTTTCTTAAAGAGAACTGGAAATGCTTCCTCGCTATAGTCTTCAATTTCAGGGTCATATTCCCCCATCATCGTTTTTGGCACTGGTTTTTCAGGTAAAAACGAAATATCTAAATCACCGTACAGTGCTTGTAACTCGTCGTATGCCGGATAGTACAGCGGTCGGCGTTGGAGTGTATATTTCGGCGCTAACCCAATATTTTGCTCTTCTACACGTTCAATATCCGAGAAGATCGTGCTCATAAAGGGACGATATCCCGCAGGCATAAAAACTTCTAATGGTCGGCGCTGAACCATTGTCTGGAACACTTTCCATGGCGTTTCCTTATTTAGACCGTATCGCATGTCTGAAGTTTTCCACTGTTCCGTCATTTCGTCAAAGTCAAAATCAGGGAACATAAAACCATTTAGGATAGGGTAATCGTTCGGAATAAATTCGCTGAAGTTTGCCGCATAGGGGCGCACAAACCCGCACCCTAGAGCATGACGAACAACAGCATGGTAGTGCTGTTGTGCGGATAGGTACGTATTAAGGTCAGAAATTAGGGACGCATAATGAAAGCCAGACGCAAAAGCTGTTTGATCTTCTGTAATAACCTGTAATTGGTGTACACGGTCTAAATACGCACGCGTTTCAAAATTTAATTTTGTTAACGCCAAATTGAATAGCTGTTCTGAACTAAATTCGCCTTTTGGTCGAATCTTTAACTGTTTCGAAAACTGTTTACGAAGGTCAGGGTTGTTATCCAGCTCTTGCAGTAAGTACTGCATAGATTGTGCCCAATGATACTCATTACCTGCTGGGAATGTGAACGGAACCGCAAGGGGTTGTTTATTCGCGTCGCGTAACCAATTCATAATTGGGCGCAGATGCTGATTAGTTGGGCGTAAGCCGAGGCTGTAAACTTTAGGGTTTGCGTCTTGAGAACCGGCAGATAAATCATATTTTGCTAATAACTCATAAAACGCCGCATAACCGTTGTCCCGCTCAGCCGAAAGGATCTGATTAAACATAAATGTCGGGTACTGTTCCTGTGACGCAGTAAACGGAATAAATGCATTGACGATAGTTTTATCTTTAGTTGAGTCGGAAAATTCAGCTTTCGTTGTACTGAATAAAACAAAATCACGAATTTTAGTAAACGTTAGCCCTTGCTCAGCATTAGGCTGTACCTGACGATTACCTACGCCATCAACATAAAGTGCAGGAAGTTGAGTCGCCCGTAACCACGAATCGATTGAGACAGTAAACGGATCAAACATCCAAGGTACTGTAGCCGAACGATCTGTGTTAAGGGTGTTTATGATTAATTCTGGGACACTTTGTTCCCATAACGCAGCAATGTTGTTTGCGCGTTGTGTTAGAAGGTCATATTCACGCTGTTGCTCAGCATGACGAAGTTTAGTACTTTTATATTTTAATGTGTAATTCCGTAAATCTTTGCGGTATTTACGAATGTCTTTTACGTAAGCTTTAAATGACGGCGAACTTGAAGCAAGAAAAGCTTTACGTTCTTTCGCACGCTCTTCAAAATATACAGCACGATCAACTTCGTTTAATCCCGTTGTCTCCGCTTCGTCAACGTTTCGTGATAGAGCCGCCGGACGAACAGTTTTACTTTTTAAACGTTGTGTTCGACTTGGTAATAATGTACGACCCAATTCTGTAACCACAGTTTTCGTTGCCGCTTTCACGTCGTTAAGAAGATCAAGCATCGTTTGGCGGGATGGTGTTTTAAACAATCGACGCGTACTCGTCGATGTTTCGCCAGATTCCTGTGCAATGAGTGTCGCCGGTGAAACAGGCGGGTTCGGGAAAATTAATTTTGGCGGACCAGCTTCTAACACTTTTAATTCGTTTTTCGTGAGCTGGTATACGCTTGCGTCATTGAAAATAGACGACACGCGCATATTTTTGTCATAACCTGCTGTACGCTCACTCGATGATGGCAAGTATCCGTACGTCATAAAAAAGGCCCAATCATCAAACTTAGCCGGTACCGGATAATTAAAGTTCGGGTCGATTTGTGGTTTAAAATCCGGTAAGCCTGAAAGCGAATTTACTAAAATTGGATAAAAAGGTTGTTGCGGTGACTGAAAACGAAGTAAACCCTTTAACTGCGTTGACCGTAAAACAGCAAACGACAGAACTGGTCCACCTTGTGCTGGCTGTTGAGAATCTGGTAAAACAGATAAAACCCCGAGAGTTGGCGTTAGGGCAAACTGCGAAATTTCAGACATTGAAATAGGGGCAGTCGGTTGCGCCATTTGTGTTGGAAACTCATCAACAACGTCAAAGAATCCACGCGCACTAATCCAAGGATCGCGTTGCGCTAATTCATTATACGGTTGAAATTCGGTAAGTGGTAAAGACGACGCGACATGCCACTGATTTATTTGTGGCAACCCCGGAAACTCGTGCTGCATACTGGGGGCCGGGTAATGAAGTTGGACGTTATTCGCAAGGATGTTAGTCCAATTACTATTAAATTGGATGAGTGCAGCCTCGGGATATAAGTCCAAACGATCTACAAACGGAGTGACTGCAAATTTCGCTAAAAGATTTGGCAGCGTTTCTTCAGAAGGTACAATTGTTTCGGCTTTTTCGATAGCCGCAGGCATAGTAACAAAATTAAAAGTTGCTACGTTTTGCGTCTGGATTTGTTCTGCAATCCCCGGCATATTTGACTGGAAACCGTAAGAAACCAGTTGATCTTTGTAGTAAAATCGTAGATAATTGTAAATACCAACAATGCTTAAAATATACGCAGTTGTAAAATAAATATTGTGTGTAAATAAAATAATTAATTTACGTACATTTGTACGTGCAGTTACGAATCGGGTTACCCAAATACCAATAAAACCTGTTGGCACAAAAGGTACTTTACGCACTGCTTCCGCTTCTTGTATTACCTTACCCTTATTAACGATCGGAAGATCTTGCGGGCGGCGTGCTTCGTCTGAAGATGAACCAGAAAATGTCATAACGTTTAGGCTTCTTTGAAAAAAGAGAATAAACACGTATTACAAATAGAAATACGTGTTGTTTGTTGCGGGCATAATGCCTTTTTAGCTCAGCGGTAGAGTATTTGCATGGTAAGCAAAAAGTCGCCGGTTCGATCCCGGTAAAAGGCTAAACCGATCAGCCGTTTAAAAGCTGTTCTCCGAGATAAAATATTACGCTCCCCTTTCTAATTTTACCCGATATAAAAACTTGAAGCAAGCCTTGACAGGGTAATTTAAAACCCACATAATTTTTATAGAGGTGGGGCGTGGCCAAGTGGTAAGGCAGCCGGTTTTGGTCCGGCCATTCGGAGGTTCGAGTCCTTCCGCCCCAGGACACCACAAGTCTAATATTTTGTAAACGCGGATTTAGTTCAGTGGTAGAACGCTAGCCTTCCAAGCTCGATGTCACGGGTTCGACCCCCGTAATCCGCTTCGCCTGCCGTTTGCCCGGAGAAAGTTTCAGAGTTTTTTACTAATTTTTTACCATAAAAAACACATGGTGCAATAGGTAGTAGTATATATACATATACAGCATCGAATAAAAGTGCCAATAATTGTATGCCTCATAAGACCTTATAAAAAGATATTACCAAGTATGTCGCCAAGAGCGATAGCGGAGTAGACACCAGAAATAGGAAAATACGCATCGCAACGGACTCAATGCGCAAAGCATGACCTGGATTCGAGGCCTATAATCCGCTTTTTCTTAGATATGACAACATAAAAAGTCAGCGCCACACGTAACTCTTTATTTATACGAAGCGGGTATGCTATTATAATATACAAAACAACCATAAAAAGTGACGTAGATATATCGATGTTTCGTTCGTTAGAATATTTTCTACATGCCCAACCACCAACACATGGTATACAAGCAACCATTTCTTAATTAGGAGAAAACAATGTCAATTTTAGCATGGATCGAGGATCAGCGGAAGCTTAAAATTTTAAATGCACCGAAATACAAACACCCGAGTTCTGACGGAAGCCAGGGACTGTGGACCCGCTGTGATAATTGTGGTGTTATTTTGTATATTAAACATTTAAAGGAAAATCAACGAGTATGTTTTGGTTGCCAATTTCATTTACAAATGGACAGTAGCGAACGAATTCAAAATTTAATTGATCCGGGTACATGGCGTCCATTAGACGAAACAATGTCACCGTGTGATCCCTTAGAGTTCCGCGACCAAAAACCATACCTTGACCGTCTTCGTGAGGCACAAGAACGTACAGGCTTACAAGACGCATTGCAAACCGGAACAGGCTTGCTGGATGGTATTCCGGTAGCACTTGGCGTCATGGATTTCCAATTTATGGGGGGCTCGATGGGGTCTGTTGTTGGTGAGAAATTAACACGTTTAATCGAATACGCGACACAAGAAGGGCTTACTTTAATTGTTTTATCCGCATCCGGTGGGGCACGCATGCAAGAAGGAATTTTTAGTTTAATGCAAATGAGCAAGATCTCTGCAGCTTTACACATTCATCAGTCATGCGCGAATTTGCTCTATATTTCAGTACTAACATCACCAACAACTGGTGGGGTTACAGCAAGTTTTGCAATGCTTGGTGATTTGATTTTTGCCGAACCAAAAGCACTAATCGGATTTGCTGGGCGACGCGTTATCGAACAAACGCTGCAAGAGGATCTGCCTGACGATTTCCAGACATCAGAATATTTACTTCATCACGGACTATTAGACTTAATTGTGCCGCGCTGCTTCTTAAAACAGGCATTAGCCGAAACAATGACGCTGTATAAAGATGCACCGTATAAAGAGAAGGGTAAGATCCCATATGGAATCCAACCACCTTTATCTTTCGTTCAAGAAGAACGTGTACGCCGACAATTTAATAATTTGGAAAAAAATAAACTTGTTGAAGACATGTTTAAAACAACCAAGAAATGGGCATTAAGCGACATTTCGACGAATATTGCCCACGCGCTTGACATTTATGCCAAGGACAACTCTGCTGATTTCCTGTACCGTGAAGTCTTAACGTCGTTTGAAACCATGTTTGGGTTAGTCGCGCCAAACCGCGCGTTCCGCAGCGAAAACTCCGATATAGTACCAGTTCCCGCTAATGACACAGCAACAACAGAAACGTTTTTAGACAACGCATTGGAAATTGCACGTACTGAATCAATTCAATGGCGTACGCTTTACCAGGCAAAACCAGAAGTGGCCCGCATTCCATTTTTAGACTTTTTCGCAACGGACACAACTGTTACAACACCGCACGAAAGTGAACAGTCCTTACTGTACCGCATTGTGCGGATAAACCCTACAATCGCGGGGAATGGCGCCCCGATGATACTGTAACGTACTCGAACTCCGCCGAACCTTATTTTATTCTATGAGCCCAACTGTTACTTGCATAAACAACGCCGATCTTTCCGGTTCATTTTTAGTACTAGAAAATATTTCAAAAGTTTTTAAGAACTTTCAAGCTCTCGACGGGGTTAATTTAGAAATTTCAAAAGGAAGCACCATTGCACTCGTTGGGCCCTCTGGCTCCGGGAAATCGACCTTATTACGTATTTTGGGGGGTTTTGAAAACCCCTCTGCCGGGCGTATTTGGATTGATGGACGAGATGCCGCGGATATCCCAATCCAAGAACGTGACGTGGGATTTGTTTTTCAGGATTATGCCTTATTTCCCCATTTAACCGTTGCTGGGAATATTGGGTTTAGCTTAAACATCAAAAATTGGACGCCTGAAGCGCGTACTCAGCGAGTAACCGAACTTTTAGACTTTATTAAGTTAACGTCGTACGCTACGAGTTACCCGAAGCAACTCTCGGGCGGGCAACAACAGCGTGTTGCGCTGGCCCGTGCAATTGCGGCGAAACCTTCGATATTACTTCTCGATGAACCTTTTGGGGCATTAGACCGCAAAATCCGATCTGAACTTCGTGCATGGTTGCGGAATTTACCCGTTGTGGACCCAACATACGAAGTTACAACAATTTTTATTACACATGACCATCAAGAAGCGATGGAAGTTGCGAGTGAGATTTTTGTGCTCGAAAACGGAACCATACGCTATCAAGTAACACCCGAAGAATTTTATTACTTCGTTTTACGTAAAGCGCCATTGCCTTCAGGGCCAATTCCAAGTGCTACGCCAAAACGGGCAACTGACCCGCGACCGGATTTGCGAAGAAAGCGCATCGACATACCTCCGGAACCCCTTACTGACTCTCGTCCCGAATACGTATAAATAATTTCTTTTTTTTCATTTTCGGGTATACTAGATGGTAATATATATAGCATTATTATGTGCCCTCGCTTAGTCGGATACTCTGAAGATCCAAGCGACGATGATAAAGATTTGACGAACGTGCGTGGTTCGCAAAGCTTGTTCTTTTTTCATATTTAAATTATGACTCTTATTTTCCAGCTTACATTATTTGCATTCATTGCATTATCTTTTCTTTTAGTTGTGGGCGTACCTGTTGTTTTTGCGTCCCCAAACGGATGGACTGAAAACAAAGGCACAGTTTTCTCGGGTTTAGGCTTATGGCTTTTACTTGTTTTTGTTGTAGGCGTCCTAAACTCGTTCGTAGTCTAGTCCAACAAAAGTTGGACGGTAGAGGAGTACAATTGGATAAACAAGCCAAATGGCTCCTCTATACTTTAAAGAATAAATGCCAGGAAGCAGGCTTGAACTGCTGACACGAGGATTTTCAATCCTCTGCTCTACCGACTGAGCTATCCCGGCGTCGTGTAATTCTCTTGACAGACGCAAAAGAAAGAGTTAGCGTTTTATATATCAAATATTACGAAATACTAACTAATATTGTAATTTTTGGTGCTAATTTATAACAGGAGTGACCCAACATAAAACTGTAAGTTTATAAAGTATTACTCAAAAAAATATTTTTTAGTCGAACTAAACCATATAAGGTTAATAAAAAGTTCCGATTTCCTACTATGATACCAGAAAGGCCAAAAAGGTCAAGCAAATCTGTTCTTTCCTATGGAGGTACTTTTTTATGGCATTTTCGTACCCTACCCCAATGCGTGATCAGACTGAACTTGCTCTGATCATTGTTTTCTTATTATTTGTAATACAGGTGGTTGTAAAAATTCTACGCTTGTTAGTATTGTTATGGGCCATAACGGAGCACATTCGTGCGAATCCATGGCCTCACGTAAAACAGCACCTACAAATCATATATACTACGATATGTCCCCTGTTGCTAGTGGGCGCCGTGCCAGCGCTCGCAGTGTATGCATTTACGCAAAATTACCCGCATCTGCAACCAATAACACTTGTACGGACTTTTGCAACAAACGCGCCAATGCTGTACGGCATGCTCCTTCTAACGTTAGTTTGGTCTATAATGCTATGTTCTATAGCAATGCTAGGTTACGCCTATGCCTACATTTTCTGGATTACTTGGCAGATACTTGGCCTAAATCGACATTTTAGACCAAGACCAAAACACCGTACTAATTAATTATAGCTTTTTAAAGTTATTAACGTACAATTTGTGCTTTTAAGCTCAACGCCTATGCTTCAATTTTTACAAATTATCATGTCGATAATTACTCTTGCTTTATTAGTTCCCCAAACCACAAAACTTAACCTTTTACTGCGAAAATTTTACGAGAGCGGCGTTTTTGCCAATTATAGTGAAGCAAAACGTGTATTAAAGCGACTCACGTGGGGGACCATTTTTCTATTTTTTATTGTTACGTATTTCGCAGCACGATCATAGTAAACATAAAACCTTTTTAAACATGACGGAATAGGTCTTTAACGATACGATGTCACCACAATTAATTTTTTTGAAGCTTTCGCCTAAAACAAACAGCGGCAACGGTAAAACACGAGGCTTGCAGCTTTCCGGCGGACAAGACTCGATGGTGTTAAGCTGGTTTGTACATCACGTCGGGGGCTCTGCCCACACGGTATGGTTTCATATCCACTTTAACCATTTATGGCAATTGGACAATCTCTATATGGCCGAGCAAACAGCCAAACTTAGCTTTTGGCTGGATTGTCCAAACGTTGAAATTTTACCAACATCACCGCACTCTTCCGAAACAAATGCCCGGAGCTGGCGACATGACATGACAACACGGCTTGGCCACTATGCTGGCCTTGAGGCGGTACTTCAGGGGCACACCCAAACGGATGTCCTTGAGACCGCCCTTTTTAATTTTTTACGAGGCCGTCAAAATACAGAGGTGCCACTAATGCAACCGAGTATAGCTGTCGTCACTCGCAAAGAACCTGAGTCCTTACACTGCGTCTTTCACGGAACCTCACCGAAAAACCGTTGGCCAGGTCTTGTTACGGTCGAATCTCGAAAACCATACTATCTTACAAAATTATAATGGTGCTCTACGTTAAAAAAGACCTAAATGATCGACCGGCAATGCACGTCTGTCGTCCGTTTTTGCCAGTCAATCGTGCCGAAATCCGGCTTCTCTGTTATCTGGAAAAACTCCCGCTCTACCCAGACCAGACCAATTTCGACCAACAAACAACACGATCACAACTGCGTCAGACAGTATTTCCGCTGTTACGTCAATTAGGGTTCTCGCAGTTTCGCACATGAGAAAAGTAAAAAATTGAGTTGCCTGGGACTCGAACCCAGAACAAGTCGGTTAAAAGCCGAATACTCTACCATTGAGTTAGCAACTCGTGCTGTAAAGCACTATATTTAATGGTACGTATATTTTTACAAGTATGCAAGAGGTGGCAAAAAAGAATTTTAGAGGAGTAGCACGAGCAGTAATAATGATGCTACACTAAAAAGTGTACATTTTAAAATTTTATGTTATACTCTGACACAGATATCTTAACTAATTACTCGAAACTATTTGTTGAAAGATTTAGCCACCTTGTTTTAAATTTATTAGCTTATGCCTGTTCCTAAAAAACGTTTATCGAAAGCCAAAACACGAACTCGTAAAACATTATGGAAACAAGAAGCGCAAGAAAAAGCTCAAAAGGCTCTTGCTCTTGCTCTTTCCCTACTAAAACGTCGTTTACCAGAACGCTCTGGTTCAAACGAATAAATAAAACAACCGTATTTGGTTCTCTGTATAGTTCATGACCTATTTTCTAAAAAAACTGGTTGGACAATTTGAAAAACTTCCCTACGGCCAAACCGCACTAAAAAACGTACCTTGGATGTGGGTGCTTGTACTAAGCTACCTTGCTTTTTTACTCGTACTGCCCATCTCGGTATTAATTAAACACTCAAGCCAAGCACTCTTTAGTGATTTTTGGCAGCTCGCAACCACGAGCAAAGCATTATCTGCCTACAAAGTAACACTTTCACTAGCATTACTCGCAGCAACGCTTAACGGGTGTTTTGGTTTTTTAGTCGCTTGGATTCTTGTTCGTTATAATTTCCCTGGTAAGAAACTCGTCGATTCCATTGTGGATTTTCCTTTCGCGCTACCTACATCTGTTGCCGGATTAACGCTCATGACAATCTATAGTCCAAATGGGTGGATTGGTCAGTGGGCGAGTCAATACGGTATCTCGTTAATGTATAACCGCACTGGGGTTGCGCTTGCAATGCTATTTGTGTCTTTTCCGTTTGTTGTTCGTACGGTTCAACCGGTATTACAAGCACTAGACCCAGAATTGGAAGAAGTAGCTTGGAGTCTTGGAGCTTCGCCGTGGAAAACATTTTGGAAAGTCATTGTCCCACCAGTATTTCCTTCTTTCTTGACTGGAACTACGCTTGCATTTTCACGGGCACTGGGAGAATACGGCGCTGTGGTCGTCGTATCGTCGAACATGCCGTATAATGATTTACTAGTCTCAGTCTTAATTTTTCAAAATTTAGAACAGTACGAATATTTAACAGCAACCGTTATCGGGACAGTCTTCTTGTTTTTAGCTGGAACTGTACTGTTAAGCGTGAATTGGTTCCAATCACGATATCGTCGACTTCGACTGTGATAAACAGTTAATTTTATGTTCAAAAGACAAAGACCTTTGTCATTAATTTTTTTGCGGAAACTTCTTAAGGTCCCCCAAATTTACAGAATTCAACTAAGAGAGCACCCGTATGTTTTTTGTTACCGCTGTCCGAGATTACGTCGACTGGATTAACGCCAGTTTTGATGCATTTGGTCAAGAAATGAGTGCTGTGCAATTTCTGCAGCAGACGCTCTTTTATCTAGCCTCAAGCGCCAAAATTGGATTTTTATATATTTTTACATTTCAGTGGATTCGGGATTTAGCTTATTTGCCCATCCTGATCCCACAATATACTGAAGCAATTGTAAAAGAAAAGCTTTATTTTACAGGTAATCCCGTTTTAAACATTTTTAGTTTTGCAGAAACACCAACGATTCTTCAAAATAAATTTATTATTGGATTTTTAAATAGTGTCTTTGCGTCCCTGCCCTTCTCCTCTGCGCACTTAATCGCATTACGTCGCTTTTATTTACAAGGATGGCCAGCTGCCGTAGTGACTAACGTAGGTATTATCGCAGCCCAAGTGTTTTTTCTCGTAGCTATATTATTTGGGTGGCGTGGGCTTATCATTCCGGTATTACAGTTTGAGCCGTGGAATTACCTCATCGGACTGACGATTATCTTACGAATTGCTTATGACATGGGCCAGGCGGCTGGTGTTGTGCAATATCGTCAGTTTTTGCCCGAATATAAGAAAGTTTTTATTTCGATGGCAGTCGGCGGATTTGTATTAACCCTGTGCGAGCAAAGCGTGATTTTTCATCACATTAACAACCTAACAGTTGGGCTTGAGCCCAGTTTCTTTGAGCCTGCAACCAGCACAAGCGCTAACCTAACAACCGATCATGGTCTTTATGTACTTGGTTTTATTCTTGGATCATTTGCGTTTACCTATTTGTTTTACTGGGCAGCCATCTTTTTCCGGACGGTTGTAACACTAGTCTTGCGTATTACAACCGTCCGATTCCACGCATATTACCATCGCTATAGTAAGCTCTTTATTATTACATTAGCCTTAAGCTCAATACCGTTTTATGGGGTCGATTACTATATTGCGAACCCCTTAGGGTTTGTACCCAACGACACGAGCCTTATCCCTGGTGTTTTTGCGCCAAACACTTTAAACGATATGACATACAGTGACTGGGAAGGTAAGATACTTGAAGGTAAAGACTTAGGCGAGGACCAAGCCCTTGCAGGTTTTGATCGCGGAATCTACTCAAAATATCGGCTTGGGAAGGTAAATACCGAAGATTTAAAGTCCTTTAACCTATTTGGGACAGATGAGGACTATAAAATTCCGGTAGAGTATGCGTGGTTGACGGAAAATATGCGACGACCAGCAATACGTTATGACTTTATCCAACGCCATAAAAAGACGCTTGAGCGTTTTTACGGGTGGTTAGAACAAACGGGTACGCGTGAAATGGTCGCAAAAGTAACTGGCGCAGAAAGCACACAAGAGCGGCAAGCGCGAAGTGAGCGCGAGCAGGCAGAGCGTATCGAAAACGAAAAGGCTGAAGCAATTGCTTTAAAGAAACGGCAAGAACTTTGGGTGCCAGAAAAATTCGACCAGTTTACAATTATTGATAATGCTAACTGGTTACGCGAATCGCTCTCGGTCTCACCAGATAAGACCGAAATTGATCGCATATTCCGAATTTCACGCCAATTATTCGAGGAGCCAGATTTTGAAAAAATCGAAAATACGCGCCCGCTGATTGATGATTTATTGTTAGAAGCTGAAAATCGCCGTAAAGAGGCCCAAGAAATCACAGACGTTACTGCAGAACAAATCCCAAAATTCGTGGCACGTCAAAATTTCCGGGAAGCGGTCCATTATGATCAGTTGGAGCGTGGTGTTATTAACGACGCATACTCAAACGACAACTTAATCCCGTGGGTATGGCCAGCTATTAACTCCGCTGAGCCCGAAGGAAGCCAAGAAGAATTAGTCCCAATTCACGCATTTTTCCGAGGACCCAAACAACGTAAAGCACAAGAAATGTTTTACAATAGCCGCTATTATCAATTGTTAATGCGGACTGATATTGACGCCTTTATGGCACGACAGCCAAAAAGTCACTTATTGACGGCGAACGAGGAAGCCGAACTCTACTATAAACGCACGATGCTGTCGGATTACTACAACTCAATCCGCCAATACAAAAAAATGAGCGATTCGAAAGAATTCCGGTCGGCATATGGCGGCGCAAAGAGCTTTGCTCATAAAGTCTTTAACCACCAATTTAAGGGGACATATCGTGTCGCGCGTCGTCTTTTTGCTGTTGACCTAAGCCCTGAAGCGCACCCAGACTTTCCGGAAAGCCGAAGACGCGTTTTTAAATACGATATGCCGTTGTTTGACGACACCGAAAGTCATAACCCAATGATTCACGAAGAGCTCACAAAACGCCGTGAAATTAAAAAGGAAAGCGCGGGAAAATCAAGGAAAGCGCGGGAAGCACGCAGCCAAAAACCATTCTTTAAAGCAACAAATACGAGCCCATTCTATTGCGGTTGGGATGAAACAAAACGCCAATTTGTTTTAACAAATAGACTTCTACCGCGTACTCTTGCAGGCACACGGATGAAAACCCCAACAGAGTATGCAGGGTATAACAAATTAGGTGCCTTTGCCGCGCAGGAATTTAAAAAACAACCAGCTAAAGCAACAAAGTCTACAAAAAAATCGAGAAAAAATAAACGCTCTGAGAAAGAAATTGTCTTTACATGGTGGCCTATCCCAGCTGCTGTCGCGAACGACACGCTTAAATGGGACAGTCGCCGCGGGGTATACTCAACAGACCGTGGTGAGCGTCATAAGCTTGATACAGACCATGATATTGAGTTTGTTTTACGCTTCGACCCTGATTACGAGCTATTGCCAAAAGAAGAAAAACGAACAATCTTTGACGACGAAGAACCTAGTCCTGAAAGCTTAGAAGGCGAGTCTTGGACTTCAAGTGAATGGCCATCAGGGTTCCAGTTGGGTAAATTTGAGGCGTATCCAGAATGGTGGCTTGGGGAGAAACCACCGGTTCCGTTTGCCGATCGAGGTGGTTTCGTTTGGCCTGGCCACGAAACTTTAAAAATCAACATCGATCAATTTATTCCAGAAACAGTACGTACAGTACTAACACGATCTAAAGAGTTCTACACAGATTATATTCTGTAAACACTACTATTGCTTATCGTTTTATGCGTGCTTGGTAACCAAGCACGCATAAAACGATAAGCCTATTATAAACAAATTAGAAATAATATCAGTACGTAAAACTAAATGCTCAAATATAAGAAAACTCAACCAATATCTGATCTAATTGATCAGGTTTATCCGAACTTTCCACTCGCCGAGGTAATTAAAAAAGCGACGATCCGCAGTAATCTACACCCCCACAATAACAATCTTTTTCGAAGGCAACCTCTCACCCGTACCTTGTTGAAAAGCCTGCTGGACGGAGTGACTGCTCAACCAATAGGCCGTGTCGCCCTTTAGGGAAAATGCGTGGGCCCAGTAATGCTGTTCCGTGCTCTCGAGATGATCACACGCCAGTCGATACACATAATAAAATAATATAAGGAGGACACGAGGAGAGACTTATAAGGGCTCAAAGGTGCGGAGGGCACGCCCACGGCGCCTCTAGGACGCCGCCGACACTCCCCCAAAAAAAGGCGCCCGTTAAGCCAAGGCCGAAGCCAGCGCAGCGGGACCGCCGGGCTTTACCCAAATTTCCCAGACGTCGAGGCAATTAAAAATGCCGCGTACGTGAGAATATAGCCCGCCGAGAAATGCGCTAGCCCAACGACACGAGCTTGCACAATTGACAGGGCCACGGGCTTATCACTCCAGCGAACTAAGTTCGCTAGTGGTGTACGCTCATGAGCCCACGCAAGAGTCTCAATTAATTCTTGCCAGTAACCACGCCACGAGATTAAGAACATAAATCCGGTTGCGTAGATTAAATGACCAAATAAGAACATCCAAGCCCAAACAGATAAACTGTTCATACCAAACGGGTTGTAACCGTTAATTAATTGTGATGAGTTTAACCATAAGTAATCACGTAACCATCCCATTAAATAGGTAGATGACTCGTTAAATTGGTTAACGTTACCTTGCCAAATACCAAGATGTTTCCAGTGGAAATAGAAAGTTACCCAACCAATTGTGTTTAACATCCAGAAAACCGCTAAGTAGAATGCATCCCAAGCAGAAATGTCACACGTACCTCCACGACCTGGCCCGTCACATGGGAAGCTGTAACCAAAATCTTTCTTATCCGGCATGAGTTTTGAACCACGAGCGTCTAAAGCACCTTTTACAAGAATTAACGTTGTTGTGTGTAACCCTAGAGCAATCGCATGGTGTACTAAAAAATCACCAGGACCAATTGTTAAGAATAACGAGTTTGTGTTGCTATTAATAGCTTCTAACCAACCCGGTAACCATAGCGTTTGGCCAGCATTGTACGCCGGACTCGATGATGCCGATAATAATAAATCGTAACCATACTGTGTTTTACCTTGCGCGGCTTGAATCCATTGCGCAAAAACAGGCTCGATTAGAATTTGTTTTTCAGGTGTACCGAATGCCAGCATTACATCGTTGTGTACGTATAAACCTAACGTGTGAAACCCTAGGAATAAACTTACCCAACTTAAATGCGAAATAATAGCTTCTTTATGGTCTAAGATACGTGCTAACACGTTCCCTTTATTTTGTTCAGGGTCGTAATCACGGATAAAGAAAATTGCACCGTGAGCAAACGCACCACATAGAATAAAACCAGCAATATATTGGTGGTGGGTATAAAGTGCAGCCTGTGTCGTGAAATCTTGAGCTAAGAACGCGTACGGTGGTAACGAATACATGTGTTGTGCAACCATCGAACAGATCGTACCAACACTTGCTAACGCTAAACCAAGTTGGAAGTGTAAAGAGTTATTAACTGTGTCAAACAGCCCCTTATGTCCACGACCTAACCCACCAGCGGGTGGTGTATGGGCATCTAAAATTTCACGCATGCTATGACCAATACCAAAATTCGTACGATACATATGACCTGCAACAATAAACACAACCGCAATTGCTAAGTGGTGATGTGCGATGTCAGTTAGCCATAAACTTTGTGTTTGTGGGTGAAAACCTCCTAAGAAAGTTAAAATAGCCGTTCCTGCGCCTTCGCCTGAGTTAAACACGTGTACTGGTGCATCCGGATTTTGTGCGTAGGCTGCCCAGTTTCCGGTAAAGAATGGCGTTAAACCTTGCGGGTGAGGTAGTGTTGTTAGGAAATTGTCCCAACGTACATGCTGACCACGTGCTTCAGGGATAGCAACGTGCACTAAATGCCCTGTCCAAGCTAGCGAACTCGTCCCAAATAAACCAGCTAAATGGTGGTTTAGTCGTGATTCTGCGTTCTTAAACCATGATAACGACGGTTGAAATTGTGGTTGTAAGTGTAACCAACCAGCAAATAAGAATACAGCGGCACCAATCATTAAGAAAATCGACCCTAAGAATAAATCTTGATTTGTGCGCATACCGATGGTGTACCACCATTGGTAAACACCCGAAGTTGCGATGTTAACTGGACCACTAGCACCACCACGCGTAAACGCTTCAACTGCAGGTTGTCCGAAGTGTGGATCCCAAATAGCATGTGCGATTGGACGAACATGTAAAGGATCTTGAACCCATTGTGGGAAATTTCCTTGCCAAGCGACATGAAATAAATTTCCCGAAGTCCATAAAAAGATAATAGCTAATTGCCCGAAATGCGACGCGAAAATCTTTTGGTAAAGATTTTCTTCTGTCATACCATCATGACTTTCAAAGTCATGAGCAGTGGCAATTCCGAACCAAATACGACGCGTCGTAGGATCTTGAGCAAGACCTTGACTAAACTTTGGAAACTTTGTTGCCATAGTCTGTAATACTCCTCCGTTATTTTGATAGTGTCTGTAATATCAGACCTTTCCACTTGTAGGTTTTGTGAAAACACTCAAGTAAGAACCCCTCATTAATACATTAGCCTACCGCAATAATACGAGCTAAGAAGAATGACCAGGTTGTCGCAATACCACCTAATAAGTAATGAGCCACACCTACAGCACGACCTTGGGTAATACTTAAAGCGCGTGGTTGGATTGCCGGTGCAACTTTTAGTTTGTTGTGTGCCCAGACAATAGATTCGATTAATTCTTGCCAGTAACCACGACCACTGAATAAGAACATTAAACTAAATGCCCAAATAAAGTGTGCGCCTAGGAAAATTAGACCGTATGCCGATAATGCCGAACCGTATGATTGGATTACTTGTGATGATTGTGCCCATAAGAAGTCACGTAACCACCCGTTAATCGTTGTTGCGCTTTGCGCAAAGTTACCACCGGTAATATGAGCAACACCGTTTGCGTTAACAGTACCCCATACATCAGATTGCATTTTCCAACTAAAGTGGAAAATAGTTACTGATAATGCGTTATACATCCAGAATAAGCCTAGGAAAACATGGTCCCAAGCCGATACTTGACACGTACCTCCACGACCTGGCCCGTCACATGGGAAACGGAAACCTAAGTTTGCTTTATCCGGGATTAAGCGCGAACTTCTTGCATAAAGAACACCTTTTAACAGGATTAATACAGTTACGTGAATCGTAAATGCATGTACATGGTGTACAAGGAAATCAGCAGTTCCAAGAGGGATTGGCATCATAGCTATTTTACCACCAACCGCAACAACGTCACCACCCCAAGTTGGGCTTGTAGCCGCTAGAGCATGCGGTGCTGTTAATCCTGGGGCCGCAAAATGAGTCTTTTGAATCCATTGCGCAAAAACAGGCTGAAGTTGAATTGCCGTGTCTGAGAACATGTCTTGTGGACGACCTAATGCTTGCATCGTGTCATTGTGAATGTATAACCCAAAACTGTGGAAGCCTAAGAAAATACATACCCAGTTTAAATGCGAGATGATCGCATCGCGGTGACGAATAACCCGGTCGAGTAGGTTGTTATAGTTATTTGTCGGGTCGTAATCACGAACCATAAAAATGGCAGCGTGTGCTCCCGCACCAACAATACAAAAACCACCAATCCACATGTGATGCGTAAATAGAGATAGTTGTGTCCCATAATCCGTCGCTAAATAAGGGTACGGCGGCATACTATACATGTGGTGTGAAACAATTAACGATAATGAACCAAATAAGGCTAAGTTAATTGCTAATTGTGCGTGCCATGATGTTGTTAGAATCTCATATAAACCTTTGTGGCCTTCACCAGTAAATGGACCTCGGTGTGCTTCTAAAATTTCTTTTAAGCTATGACCGATACCCCAATTTGTACGGTATTGGTGTCCAGCAACAATAAAAAGCACTGCAATTGCTAAGTGGTGATGTGCTTGGTCAGTTAACCATAAACCACCAGTTACGGGGTTTAGACCACCCTGAAATGTTAAGAAATCGCTGTACTCGCCCCAATTTACTGTAAAAAACGGTGTTAAGCCTTTTGCAAAACTCGGGAACAGCTGCGCCATTAACTCGCGGTTTAACAAGAACTCGTGTGGTAACGGAATTTCTTTTGGGTCAACACCGGAATCTAATAATTTATTGATCGGTAATGACACATGAATCTGGTGACCAGCCCAAGCTAAACTACCTAAACCAAGTAAACCAGCTAAATGGTGGTTTAGCATCGATTCAACGTTTTGGAACCATTCAAGCTTTGGAGCAGCTTTGTGGAAATGGAACCATCCCGCAAAGAACATCGCAGCAGCCATTACTAGGCCTCCAATTGCCGTACTATACAGTTGAAGTTCGCTTGTAATACCTGAAGCACGCCATAGTTGGAAAAATCCAGACGTAATTTGAATACCTTGGAAACCACCACCCACGTCACCGTTTAAAATTTCTTGGCCAACAACGGGCCATACAACTTGTGCACTCGGTTTAATGTGTGTCGGATCTGTTAACCAAGCTTCGTAATTAGAAAAACGAGCTCCGTGGAAATACATACCGCTTAGCCATATGAAAATAACACCTAATTGGCCGAAGTGAGCACTAAAGATTTTGCGCGAAATTTCCTCAAGATCGGTTGTTTGGCTATCAAAATCATGCGCATCCGCATGTAAATTCCAAATCCATGTTGTTGTTGTTGGACCTTTCGCTAATGTGCGAGAAAAGTGTCCGGGTTTTGCCCATTTCTCAAATCCAGTTTCAACTGGATTTGTATCAACAACAATTTTTACTTTTTTTGCTTCGCGTTCTGGTGGACGAATCGTCATCGATCTTCTCCTCAAAACAAATACGCTAAATTATAGACTTTGCCCTCGTAATCCGCGCTTGTAAAATGCCGTGACAGTGAAATCACGCCATAAAAACAAGCGGGAGCTTATATATAGACTATGTGTTTTATATAAAAACTTTAATTATAGTATGACCTAGAAAAAAAGTGCGCAGGGGTTTGCAACTATTTTAACAGTAAGTTAGCGACAAAATATAGTAGCAAACGGCACTATTAACATAAAAATAAAAGTTTCATAAACACATGGTGCAATAGGTAGTATATAACTTATATACTACCTTAGTTAGATGTAATGTTATTGAGCAACAGACGACTACTATAAATAGGCTATGGTGTAACCAAGATAACCCATAATTTCGCGCATAAAAGCATAAGTTCATCATAAAATTTTCCCGATATGCGGCATCACCACTTGCAACTTGAACTGTCTGCTTGGTATTATTAAGAGTGATAGCTAGTGGAGAAAAAACATGCAAACACCTTTGTTTGACCTGTGCGAAGTTTCAGTTGGACAACATTTTTATTGGCAGCTTGGAGCATATCAAGTTCACGGTCAAGTTCTAATTACAACCTGGGTTGTATTAGGGATTATCGGAGTAATTTCGTTCTTAGGCAATTCAAACTTAAAAGCAAAAGCGCCAGAAGGATTACAAAACTTAACTGAGTACATTACTGAATTTATTCGGGATTTAGCCAAAACACAGATTGGTGAGGAAGAATATTTAGGGTGGGTTCCTTTCTTAGGAACAATTTTCTTATTCATTTTTGTATCGAACTGGTCAGGTGCGCTTTTCCCGTGGCGTCTTATCGAGATTCCAAACGGTGAATTAGCGGCACCTACAAATGATATTAATACAACAGTAGCTTTAGCTCTTTTAACGTCAATTGCATATTTTTATGCCGGGCTTCGTAAAAAAGGTTTAGGTTATTTTAAACGCTACATTCAACCAGCGGCTTTCTTACTACCAATCAATATCTTAGAGGATTTTACAAAACCATTATCGTTAAGCTTCCGTTTATTCGGAAATATCTTAGCAGATGAATTAGTAGTAGGTGTATTAATTGCTTTAGTACCGCTTGTGGTACCGATTCCGTTAATGCTTTTAGGGTTGTTTACAAGTGCCATTCAAGCTTTAGTGTTTTCAACACTAGCGGGTGCATACATTGGTGAATCTCTTGAAGATCACCACTAAAAGTTATAAAAAAACGAGTGTTCTCGAACATTTCATAAGTATACGATTTAAAAGCTTTGGTGTCTTAACACTATCGATTCACATCGACTATCTATGACTATCCAGAATCACACGTGTCTAAAAACGATAAAAAGGCTATTAACTTAATACTCTTTTTGTTAGTATAAAAATTAATCATTCTATTTGGAGATAAGATCATGAACCCTATCGTTGCTGCTGCTTCTGTTATTGCTGCTGGTTTAGCTGTTGGTTTAGCTGCTATTGGTCCTGGTATGGGTCAAGGTACAGCTGCTGGTTACGCTGTTGAAGGTATTGCTCGCCAACCCGAAGCTGAAGGTAAAATCCGTGGTGCACTTTTATTAAGTTTCGCATTCATGGAATCATTAACAATCTACGGACTTGTTGTTGCGTTAGCATTATTATTCGCAAACCCATTCGTATCGTAATTTGCCAAAACTGGCTACTACGATTACCGTGCTTGAGTGTCTTTACACTCGCACAACCAAACAATAATTAGGGAGGTTTGTAATGAATCAACTGATCCTTTTGATGCACCTTCCTCTCGGTGAAGGCTTTGGGTTCAACGGGAACATTTTAGAAACAAACATCATTAATTTAGCTGTCGTTATTGGGATTGTAGTGACGTTTGTTGGGGACGCTGTGCGTTCACTTTTAGACAACCGTAAACAAGCAATCGTTAATACACTTCAACAGGCCGAGCAACGAGCACAAGAAGCTCAAGCAAAACTTGGCGAAGCGCGCGCGCAGTTAGAACTGGCTCAAAAAAAAGCGGCGAGCATTCGCCAACAAGGTCAAGTTACCGCTGAACAAGAACAACGCAACTACCAAAACCAGACACAAGAAGATTCAGCTCGCTTATACGAACTGAAGGACGAATCAATTCGTCTGCAACAACAGAAAGCTGTTGCACAAGTGTCACAGAAGGTTATTAGTTTAGCGTTAGCAAAAGTTCGTGAAAAACTTACTCAACGCCTTGACGCAACATTCCACGAGTCAGTGAATAATTTTAATGTTGTTCTATTCACAAATTATACTCCACGTTAATCGATGTCCCATCAATAAGCGTGTGAGTGGTTAAAAAAACTTGTACACACTTGTGTACTATGTGAGGAGTCTATGAATGGTTAAAATTCGACCGGACGAAATTAGTAGTATTATTCGACAACAAATTGAACAGTATCAACAAGAGGTCCAAGTAGTAAACGTAGGTACTGTTTTCCAAGTAGGTGACGGTATCGCTCGTATTTACGGGCTTGAAAAAGTAATGGCTGGGGAACTTCTAGAATTTGAAGACGGTACGATTGGTATTGCATTAAACTTAGAAACAAAGAACGTTGGTGCAGTATTAATGGGTAAAGGTATTACAATTCAAGAAGGTTCATCAGTACGTGCAACGGGTAAAATTGCTCAAGTTCCTGTAGGGGATGGTTATTTAGGTCGTGTTGTAAACGCCTTAGCTCGTCCAATCGACGGTAAAGGAGCCATTGCAACAACGGAAACTCGTTTAATCGAATCACCGGCGCCTGGTATTATCTCACGTCGTTCTGTATACGAACCATTACAAACTGGTTTACTTGCAATTGATGCAATGATCCCGATTGGTCGTGGCCAACGTGAACTTATTATTGGTGATCGTCAGACTGGAAAAACTGCAGTTGCCATCGACACTATTTTAAACCAAAAAGGTAAAAATGTTGTCTGTGTTTACGTTGCAATCGGCCAAAAAGCGTCATCAATTGCACAAGTAGTAAACACGTTACAAGAACGTGGTGCTATGGACTATACAATCATTGTTGCTGCAACCGCTGATTCTCCAGCAACGCTTCAGTATTTATCTCCTTATACTGGTGCAGCACTAGCAGAGTACTTTATGTACAACGGTCGTCACACGTTAACAATTTATGATGATTTATCGAAACAAGCGCAAGCATACCGAGAAATGTCATTATTATTACGTCGTCCACCAGGTCGTGAAGCATACCCTGGAGATGTTTTCTACTTACACTCTCGTCTTTTAGAACGTGCTGCAAAACTAAGCGATGCTCTTGGTGGTGGTAGTATGACAGCACTCCCGGTTGTTGAAACACAAGAGGGTGACGTTTCGGCATATATCCCGACAAATGTTATTTCCATTACTGATGGTCAGATTTTCTTATCTGCAGATATCTTCAACTCGGGTATTCGTCCAGCTATTAACGTTGGTATTTCTGTATCTCGTGTAGGTTCTGCCGCACAAGTAAAAGCAATGAAACAAGTTGCTGGTAAGTTAAAATTAGAACTTGCACAATTTGCCGAGTTAGAAGCATTTGCACAATTTGCATCTGATTTAGACCAAACAACACAAAATCAACTAGCTCGTGGTTCGCGTTTACGTGAATTATTAAAACAAGCACAAGCGTCTCCGTTATCGGTTGCCGACCAAGTTGCTAGTATTTATGCTGGTACAAACGGTTACTTAGACGTGATTCCGGTTGACCGCGTTAAAGAGTTCTTAGAAAGTTTCCGTAAATACTTAGCAACAAGCAAAGCAAAATACGGTGAAATCTTAAGTGCAACAAACGCGCTGAATGAAGAGGCGGAAACGCTGCTGAAGGAAGCAATCAAGGAATATACTGAAGAATTTCTTGCACAGAAATAAGTGTCGACTGACGTAAATAATGCCTAGGCAAGAGTATACGTAGCGATACATAAGGTTGGCCCCCATTCCGGGGGTCACGTTCGCGGGCCCCATTCGTGGGCCCACGATACCTCCGTCTTATACAGCTAATTTATAGTAAACACAGGTAATGCGTAGGGCCCCCCCTGGCTGGAGGAAGTGGGAAGATTCCAAGCGGGGGCCCATCGACAGTCGTAAAGGGCGCGCAATGGGACGTGCGAAAGCACGGAAACGCGAAAAGAAAACGACAGAAACCGTTTCCTGGAAAGGCGGTAGGACTGGTTTTGCCCCACCCCTATCTGCTATAATAACAAACAATATCGCCCCTGTGACGGAATGGTAGACGTGCCGCGTTGAGGTCGCGGTGCTTGCAAAAGCGTGCCGGTTCAAGTCCGGCCATGGGCAAAGGAAACCGTACGGCCTCATCATGTTTGACCTCGCGCAAACTCGACGGTTTTGGATAAACCTTGATTCGAGAATTTGCGCATACTATACTAAAGAATATCAGCTTTCAACACAGCGCACTGTGCTTGAACATTTGTATATTTTTCATGAGGAGTATCACATGTCTGGTGCTACAGGAGAACGCCCGTTTTCAGATATTTTAACCAGTATTCGTTACTGGGTTATTCATAGTATTACAATCCCATCACTATTTATTGCTGGATGGCTTTTTGTGAGTACAGGTTTAGCATACGATGTCTTCGGAAGTCCAAGACCAAATGAGTATTTTACTGAAGATCGCCAAGAGACTCCATTAATTACTGATCGTTTTAATGCTTTAGAGCAAGTGAAACAGCTTTCACAAGTTGAGTAACTTTGTTTTGTCTTTTTGAATCGAAATCTATCGTCAATCTTTATTAACATGACTACCAAACAACCGACGACTTATCCTATTTTTACAGTACGTTGGCTAGCAGTGCATGCACTAGCAGTACCAACTGTTTTTTTCTTAGGATCAATTACTGCAATGCAGTTTATTCAACGTTAGAACGTTTTTACGCTTGAACTTTTTATGTCTACGCCAAACCCAAACAAACAATCTGTTGAATTAAACCGTACGAGTCTTTATTGGGGTTTACTTTTAATTTTCGTACTCGCGGTTTTATTCTCGAGTTATATTTTTAACTAAGTACATATCTTTTTCGCTTTGTACGTAATTTCTTTTAGGAGAAACAAAAATGTCTAACACTGGAACTACTGGACGAATTCCATTGTGGCTTGTTGGCACAGTAGTCGGTCTTGCCGCTATTGGGTTACTAGCCATTTTCTTTTATGGATCGTACGTAGGATTAGGGTCATCACTTTAATTCTATCGTATTATACTAAGTATATTGCTCTCTAACCGCAATGTTGTACATGGGTAGAGAGCGGCAATCATGTCAGGTTAAGGTTTTATGTAAGCAACTGGAATAGCTTGACATTGCGTAAAACCTCCCTGTATACTTGCGATAGTTAACGAGCACTTTTCAATCGTTTCGAGCCGTAATTTCTACACTTTTTCGTCGAAAAGTAATACACTCGTAAAGGCGGGCGTAGCCAAGTGGTAAGGCAATGGATTGTGACTCCATTATTCGCGGGTTCAAGTCCCGTCGTTCGCCGATGACATGGCTTTCAGCCCAAACGGTTGTTACACATTTTATATGAAAAAATTACTCGAACGCTATGTAGCGTCTTGTCAAATAACCGCAAGGGAAGAGTTTAAATATTTTTCCTTAGGCTATTAACACAGATTTTTTAATAATTTAAACGAATGTTTCTTTTCAGTTTCGAGGTTTTACTATGAAATTATGCTATTGGATGTACGCAGGACCTGCACATATTGGGACATTGCGCGTAGCAAGTTCCTTTAAAAACGTCCATGCAATTATGCATGCTCCCTTAGGGGATGACTATTTTAACGTCATGCGTTCAATGTTAGAGCGTGAACGTGATTTTACTCCTGTGACAACAAGTATCGTCGATCGTCATGTACTGGCACGCGGTTCACAAGAAAAAGTTGTCGAAAATATTACACGTAAAGATAAAGAAGATCAGCCCGACTTAATTCTGTTAACACCGACATGTACGTCGAGTATTTTACAAGAAGATTTACAAAATTTTGTAAATCGGGCGTCAATGGAGGCATCTGCCGATGTTTTATTAGCCGACGTAAATCATTATCGTGTGAACGAGTTACAAGCTGCAGATCGTACATTTGAGCAAGTTGTTCGGTTTTACCTGGATAAGTCTGTTGGTGGTTCCCCTGTTAAAAAAACAACTCGACCAAGTATTAATATCTTGGGTATGTTTACACTTGGTTTCCATAACCAACATGATACGCGTGAACTGCAGCGCCTTTTAGCCGATTTAGGCGTCGACGTAAATTTAGTTTTACCAGAAGGCTGCTCTGTACACGAGTTAAAGGATTTACCAAAAGCCTGGGTTAACGTTGTCCCATATCGCGAAATTGGCCTTATGGCGGCTGAGTATTTAAAAACGCAATGGGGTATGCCGTACACGCAAACTGTACCGATGGGACTTGTTGATTTGGCCGCCTTTATTCGAGAACTTTTTACCCTTTTAAAACAAGTAGCCCTTGAATCACCGGCCCTCTCCGATGAGTATTTAGTGTCAGACGAATCCGTGACGCAGTATATTGATCAGCAAACCCGTTTCGTTTCACAATCGGCGTGGTTTTCTCGCTCTATCGACTGTCAAAATTTAACGGGTAAAAAAGTTGTTGTTTTTGGGGATGCAACGCATGCAGCATCCATGACAAAAATTTTAGCCCGTGAAATGGGAATACGTGTCGCGTGCGCAGGGACATACTGTAAACACGAAGGAAACTGGTTCCGTGAACAAGTCTACGGCTATTGCGATGAAATTCTTGTTACAGATGATCACACGCAAGTTGGTGATCTGATTGCGCGGGTAGAGCCGGCTGCAATTTTTGGAACACAGATGGAACGCCACATCGGTAAACGTTTAGATATTCCATGCGGTGTGATTTCGTCGCCTGTCCATATCCAGAACTTCCCGCTCGGGTTCCGCCCGTTTTTAGGTTATGAGGGGACAAATCAGATTGCAGATTTAGTGTATAATTCATTTACATTAGGTATGGAAGATCATCTATTAGAAATTTTTGGTGGTCACGATACTAAAGAAGTGATATCGAAAGCTTTATCGAGCCCAGACGGGATTGAATGGTCACCGGATGGTCTATCTGAATTGCAGAAAATTCCTGGATTTGTACGTGCTAAAATTAAGCGCAATACTGAGAAATTTGCGAAGGAAAAGGGCATTGCACAAATTACTGTCGACGTTATGTACGCCGCGAAAGAGGCTGCTGGAGCTTAGATTTTTTTAGCAAAAGGAAGGAGCCTACAAACTTGGCTCCTTCCTTTTGCTAAACTTGAACAGTTGAATGTTACACATTCAAGCAATTGTAAGCAAAGTGTTTTGGGGATAAAGGGACTTGAACCCTTAAGATTAAAAAAATCGTCAGATTTTAAGTCTGATGCGTCTACCAATTCCGCCATATCCCCTGAAATATTTTATGTGGTTACCCCAGAGTATAGCAAAAAGATTTTCTACGCGCCAGGTTTTTTGAGCAGTCTCTGCTTTGGTTGTTTTTGTGTCTTTTTTCTGTTACACTTTTTTAAAAATATAAGGGTCGATGCCCGAGTGGTTAATGGGGGCGGATTGTAACTCCGCTGGCTTACGCCTACGCAGGTTCAAATCCTGCTCGGCCCAAAAAATATGCACGTTGTCATATATAAAGCTTGTTTATACAGGCATTCCTCGATATACTTGAGAACGGGTTTGCTGCGCTGTGATGCCAATGGACGAATCATGGGAGGTCGTAACTGAAGCACCATTAAGTCGATAAGGCACTGCCAGTTTGCACAAACCCTGTAGGCACTATTATCTTAACAAATTTCTCTTTTCTATAGGCGGCACCCAGATTCGAACTGGGGAATAAAGAATTTGCAATCCTCTGCCTTACCACTTGGCTATACCGCCGATTAAATGCAAAACGCATAATCTCTTTTTATACTAACAACAAACTTGTCTTTTGTAAACTTAATGCTAAATGTTTACTGCGTGTTTTACTGCTGTTATGTTTTTAGGGTATGCATGTTTTTGCCTTTACCAATCAAATAAACTTTCTTTTTAAATTGTATTTTGCGTGTTTTTTCGTATTTTTTAAGCATCTCGATTGCTCAGTCAGAGTGCTTTTTTCTCTAGTTATATTTTTTGGAGATTTTTATGCCAACTTTTAGAGCTTTACGCTATCGATTACATGCTTTTGTTCCGGATCTTGTTGATATTCAACGCCAAAGATTTATTGAATTTCTTACTGAAGGTGTTGTACGGGGTTTACACGCCATCAATCCGATTAAATCACCGCGACAGAATGTTCATGTTGTGTTTTACCCCGATTTATTGCAATTAACGCGACCTGCGTTAACCGTTCGAGATGCTCTACTTAAAAGTAGAACATATGAAACGTTGCTGTATGTACCTGCACATGTTTTTATCGGTAACCAGCCAATCGAAGATCCTCGTTGGATTTTACTTGCTAATATTCCATTAATGACTAATCGGGGCCATTTCGTTATTAATGGATCGTCACGTGTGCTTGTAAACCAAATGGTTCGTCGACCTGGGTTATATTTTAAAGAAACCATTCACGGTACCGGAGTTCAAGAAAAGCGTGTAATCTTCGTTGACTTTATTTGTCGGCGAGGCGCCTGGGTCCGTATTCAATGCGATAAACAAGAACGTTTTTGGGTATGTTTAAAAAATTCCCCGAAAATTCAGTTAGATGATTTTATTCAAGCATTACGTGTTGTTGAGCAGCGTGGTCGAACCGGTATCCTGACGCCATTGACACCCGATGCAATTGAAATTTTACAGCGTATTGAGGCTCGTTTTGAGTTACCAATTTTAGCGCCCGGGGAAGCTGGATACCAGTTTTTATCCAATAGGTTTAAAAACCCAAAAGTCTATAATTTAGGGTTATTTGCACGACATCAAATTAATCGTAAATTGGGGCTGACAGAACAATCCTTACAACTTACGGCGAATGATTTACAACACGCTAAGAACTATTTATTGGAAATTGCAAATAATAGTAAAGTTGTTGACGACATTGATAACTTGGCTAATCGTCGCGTGCGCCCAGCTGGTGATTTATTAGAAATGCAGTTTAGCCTGGGATTAGCGCGCTTGGAAAAAAATGTTAAACAGCGTTTAGACCGTATTAAATACGTGCTTCCCGCACATACTTTACTTGATTCTAAACCGGTTAATCAGACATTTCGTGAATTCTTTGGCTCGTCCAACCCGTTGGCACAATTTCTGGAACAACTAAACCCGTTATCAGATGTTACACATAAACGCCGAATTAACGCGACGGGCCCGGGTGGGGTTAGCCGCGAGAACGCGAACTTAGAAATGCGTAATATTCATGCAACCCATTACGGCCGTATCTGTCCCATTGAAACGCCTGAAGGAAAAAACGCCGGTTTAGTAAATACTCTAACGGTATTCGGGCGGGTAACAAGCCAGGGATACATTGAAACCCCTTATTATCGTGTTATTAATGGACAGGTTCAAGCACGCCAAGGTCCGCTCTATTTCACGACACCCCAAGAACAAACCAATGCTCTATGTATCGCCCCACCTGATTTAAAACGTGATACTAGTAATATGTTACCCGATGCCGCGTTACCGGCACGTCTAGCGACAGAACTGCAGGAAGACTTTTTACGCCTTGAGCGAACGCAAGTTGAGTATATCGGCATTGCTCCGTCCCAATTATTATCCATTGCGACATCGTTGATTCCCTTCTTAGAACATGATGACGCTAACCGTGCTTTAATGGGCTCGAATATGCAACGCCAAACGGTGCCTCTAATGAGACCAGAACGGCCCATCGTTTCAACAGGTCTTGAAGGTCTCGTTGTTGGGGAGTCGGGGCATGTTGTACAGGCATTCCGTGCTGGTATCGTCTCGTACGTCAGTGGTACGGATATTCATGTTCAAAATGAATTTATAACCCAAGCAAAAGCCGCTGTTGATTTACAACCTATTTCGACAACATTACCAGGGTTTATTGCAAGCACCAAGGTTACACATCCCGAACATGCTCAGCCAATATTAGATGTGTCCAAAGCTAAAATTGTGTGGCCTGGTAATTCAGAACAACCGGAAGTAAGCGCACCTACTCGGTACCATTTACAAACATATGACCGATCAAACCAAGAAACTGCATTGGTACAACGTCCCAGTGTTATTGAGGGTGAATGGGTACAACAAGGGGACTTATTAGCCGATTGTGCGGCTAGTATCAAAGGGAGTCTTGCTTTAGGTCATAATTTATTGGTCGCGTATGTACCGTGGGAAGGTTATAATTTTGAGGATGCTGTTGTTATTAGTGAGCGTCTTTTATTTGATGAACTCTACACAACAATTCACATTGAAAAATATGAAACTGAAGCCCGCGAGACGCCTGGCGCAGGTTATGAGGTTATTACAAAAAATCTATTACCAAAGCTAACTCGTCGTGATGGGGAAGCATTAGATACGCAAGGTATTGTCCGGATAGGGCGGTGGGTTACAACAGGTGATATTCTTGTTGGTAAAATGATTCCATTAAAAGTGCAACCGTTAAGCCCGTACCAGCGTATGGCTTTTGACATTTTAGGCGTTGATATTCCAAAAACCAAAGACGTGTCATTACGTGTACCAAACGGTGTTCGTGGTCGCATCGTAAACACGCAAGTTATTCGTAGTGAAACGGTACAACCTCAACTTTTAAATGAGTTGTACCGTATTCGTCAAAAATACGCGCGTACAGATACGACACAAATGCCTGAGTTACCCTCAGTCGTTCCGTTTAAGGTGCGTGTCTTTATTGCCGAAAAACGCCGAATCCAGGTTGGGGATAAAGTAGCGGGTCGCCATGGAAATAAGGGTATTATTTCGTGTATTCTTCCGCGACAAGATATGCCGTACTTACCTGACGGTACTGCTGTTGACATGGTATTGAACCCATTGGGCGTACCATCGCGTATGAATGTTGGACAGATTTTTGAGTGTTTATTAGGTCTTGCGGGAAGTTATTTAGGGCAAGAATTCCGCATTACACCGTTTGACGAGTTATTTGGTGCTGAAGCATCTCGAAGTTTGGTTTACTTAAAATTATACCAAGCGCGTTTAAAGACGCAACAAAAATGGTTATTTCAGCCTAATTTTCCGGGGAAAACTCGTGTTTTTGACGGTCGCAACGGTGAATGCTTTGACCAATTTGTGACGGTCGGAAAAGCTTACATGTTAAAGCTTGTTCACTTAGTTGAAGAAAAAATTCATGCACGAGCAACGGGGAAATACGCAATGATTACGCAACAACCAGTTGGGGGTCGTGCAAAAAACGGCGGGCAGCGTTTAGGTGAGATGGAAGTTTGGGCACTTGAAGCGTACGGGGCAGCGTATACATTACAAGAATTATTAACTCGTAAATCTGATGACTTAGAAGGACGTGCGACATTACTTGACTCTATTCTTGCACCGACTCTTCAGTCGACTGTCCCAATCCCAGGTATTTCCGAGACATTTACGACGCGCCTTACAGGTTCAGAACAACCGATTCATAAAAAATTCGGATTAGGGACATCGGAAGCGTTTCGAGTTCTATTATTGGAACTTCAGTCGTTATGCCTTGATGTAGGTGTTTATGCGTTGAGTTCGCCATTAGATGCACCAGCATTGGTGACTCGCCACCCAATTGATTTATGCGACCCTCGTCAGAGATCGGTTGTACCTCTGGAGGAGGCTTCCGCAGCCGAGCCAAATTAAGCTTTAATCTTTTATGTTACGAAGGAGAGAAAACCTGTGTTTAGTTATTACCAACAACGCGAGTTACATCTAGATGAGCGCTATTTACAAGGTAAACGTGTTATTTTTGACTCGTTAATTCTAGGGCTTGCGTCCCCTCAACAAATCCAACAATGGACCCAACGCCAATTACCCAACGGGTCGCGTTTAGGTGAAGTTCTCCATTCAAAAACTGTTGACTATAAAACGTTTAAGCCATTACGCGATGGTTTGTTTTGCGAACGGATTTTTGGTCCTGTTAATGACTTTAAATGTTCGTGCGGAAAGCAACAACCAAGCGACGATATTACATTTTGCCCGGAATGTGAGGTTGAGTACGGGCCGTCGACTTTACGCCGTCGGCGTTTAGGCTATATTGATTTATTTTCTGCTGTAACGCATATTTGGTATTTGAAAGGGCGGCCAAATTATATTGCGGTGCTCTTAAATAAAAAAGGTAAAGCGTTAGAGTCTTTAGTCTATTGTACAAGTGTGTTAGTTGACGCACATCATGCTGGTATTTTACCAATTCCAAATACAAAAGCACAAGTTGTAAAGTATTTAAAATTTAACCCGGCGCATACAATTCCCGTCCCGACGACTTTTTGTTGTGATGCTTTGCATAAGTCAAAGTTTATGCAATATTTTACGTCGCAACCGTATACGGACGATACGCCATTACCGTCGTATACAGCAGTTGGCGCGCGCCAAGCTGCGGATCCCATACTGCAACCTGATAACCCCTTTAGCGAAATGATGCAAACTCATCTTTTAAGCCGTGAGCAGGGTATTCGGGATTTATTAGCGTCGACTGGTGGTGATGCAGTCGCGACGCTTTTAACGCGCGTGGATCTTGAATTATTGATGAATCTGTTAGCCGCAGAAATTGAAGCTCTCAACCCCCGTATCCGCAAATTAGCGAGTATGTGGATTCAACGCCCATCCGAAGAACGTCGTTTACGCTTAATGCTGAAGCGCCGTTTGCACTATATGCGTCGTTTTAAAACGGCTCAGGTGTTCCACCGAACGCAAAAAAACCCGTCATGGATGACGCTCTCTATTTTACCCGTTCTTCCGCCGGATCTTCGTCCCATTATGGTTGTTGACGAACAAGTGATGGCGTCAGATTTAAATCGGTTATACCAACGGGTGTTATTCCGTAACAATCGTATGAAACGGTTACGCATTTTAGATTTAGAAAATATCGGCTATACCAAACGTCTATTACAAGAAGCGGTCGATGCTCTTATTGAAAACGGAAAGGGCGGCAGCGCAGCTGTTTTAGGAACACATGATAAGCCTTTAAAATCGCTGTCCGATCGTTTGAAGGGGAAACGTGGCCGCTTCCGCCAAAATCTATTGGGTAAACGGGTTGACTATTCGGGGCGTTCTGTAATTGTTGTAGGGCCAAAAATGCAACTTCACGCTTGCGGATTACCGCGTGAAATGGCGTTAGAGCTGTTTTATCCTTTTCTAATTCGTCGTTTACTAGAAAAAGGGTACGTTGAAAATCTCGTTAAAGCGAAGCGATATCTGGACTGTGAGCACCCAATTATTTGGCCGATTTTAACTGAAATTATGCAACAATTGCCGATTTTACTGAATCGTGCTCCGACATTACACCGTTTAGGTATTCAGGCTTTCCAACCGTATTTAGTTGCGGGTCAAGCGATTCTTTTACACCCTTTAGTGTGTAGTGCGTTTAACGCAGACTTTGACGGAGATCAGATGGCCGTTCATGTACCACTATCTTTTCAAGCACGTGCGGAAGCATGGAAGTTGCTTTGGTCTCGGAATAATCTATTAGCACCAGCAACAGGCCAACCAATTCTAATCCCAAGCCAAGATATGGTATTAGGTTGTTATTATTTAACAACCGATGGTTTTACAAAAATTGCGAAAGCTGATCAAACGGGTACGAAACGTTCACGCGTTGGTTACGGTCTTTACTTTACACATGCACACGATGCAATTCACGCGTTTTATCAGGACCACGTTAATGTGTACTCTTTAATTTGGCTTCAACTAGAATTAGGCGTACTAAGCGAAACTGGGCAGAAAGCGCAGGAGCCAAAAGAAATCCAGGTCCATTTCACCGGAAATAGCTTAGTTCTTTACGCTACTCGCCAAGAACGCAGTGTGCTCACCGTATCAACCCAACAAGAACAATTTCAAGAGTCCTATACGCAGGTTATTCGCCAATATACACGTACAACTGTTGGCCGTATTTTGATTAATTCGTTATTAGACGCGAAACCACAACCATTCCCTGAACACTTAAAACAACGACTGGAGCGTGAACTTTCTGCATCAGGAATTCATAATGACATTGAATGGGACGGGGTGATGAAGCTTTTCGGGACGGAAGCTTTATCTGCAAATGCTGTGCAAGAATAATAACTAAATCGCTACAATCCGGGACTCGTTATTTATTCTGATTACTTATTGGAGAGCTTATGACGACCCTTCCTTATTTTTTTAACCAATGTTTAGATAAAGGTCGCCTAAAACGCATGATTTTATGGTCATTGGCGTATCAGGGCGAATATAAGACAATACAGCTTATTGAGAATTTAAAAACTTTAGGCTTTCAGTATGCGACATATGCCGGTGTTTCTTTAAGTATTGATGACTTAAGCATTCCGCCAAAAAAGAAGACCGAGGTAATTGATTCCGAAGTTTTTGTATTTCAAAGTACACAAGGTGCTTTTCAGGGAAACCGTACAGCTATCGAAGGTTTACAAAGTGTTATCGATACGTGGCACCGTACTAGCGAAACGGTTAAACAGCATGTAATTGACTACTTCGAGGCAACCAATATTTTAAACCCCGTCTATATGATGGCGTTTTCTGGGGCACGGGGTAACGTATCTCAAGTTCGCCAATTGGTTGGGATGCGGGGACTGATGGCTGATGCGCAAGGAAATATTATCGGTTTCCCAATTCGAAGTAACTTTCGCGAGGGTTTAACGGTTACAGAATACATGATTTCGTGTTACGGGGCTCGAAAAGGTGTTGTTGACACGGCTTTGCGTACAGCAGATGCTGGTTACTTGACTCGACGTTTAGTCGATGTCGCGCAACATGTGGTTATACAAAAAGGGTCCTGTGGGACCAAACGAGGCGTATTTATTGCGCCTCTTGAAGAGCATGGCCAAGTTGTTTTACAGCTAAACGAACGACTTATTGGTCGTGTGTTGGCAACAGACGTACTTCAGGGTGACCTTATTATTGCCAAAAGAAATCAGGCAATCTCTGAAAAACTTGCACTTAAACTCGATCAACTTACAACGCACGCTAAAAAAGAAGGGCACGAGTTTAAAGTGCATGTCCGCTCGCCCCTCACATGCGAACTTCCCGGCGGTATTTGTCAGTTATGTTACGGGTGGAGTTTATCGCAAAACTCTATGGTGACCCTTGGAGAGGCGGTTGGTGTTATTGCTGGCCAATCTATCGGCGAGCCCGGAACACAATTGACAATGCGAACATTCCACACTGGTGGTGTTTTTACCGGCGACGTTCAAGAAGAATTCCGCTCGCCCCATAAAGGAATTGTTACGTTTCCAAACCCTTTCCAGGGTTTACTAATCCGTACGACATACGGCCAAATCGCGTTTCTAGTAAAAGCCTCTGGGGTTTTATTGGTGACTGATTTACAGACAAAAACCCAAACCCGATTAACTGTCCCAATACATACAGCATTATTCGTTCGGGAAGGTGAATACGTACGAGAAAACCAACTTCTTGGCCAATTCGGCGGTATTGGGTCCCAACGTAATGAGCGCCTTGAGACTAAAAAAATTGTTTTCTCGAAGCTTGATGGGCAGGTTGTTTCTCAAAACGTTGCCTTTAAACAAACAAATGTATCAGAGAAACATGCCACGCCGACCAAAGGACGTTATCAAGTAACAAACGCATTAGGTACAGTATGGGTTCTGTCAGGTAAACGCATTGGGTCCACGAAAAATTTATTGCGGATGTATCGGTCGTCGGGGCATTTAGTCAACCCGACTACAGTTATTAATCGGCATAGTTTACTTGGGTCTTGGGAGGGTTTTGTTCGGCCTATGCCGACCATTGGCGTGTGGCGACCAGAAATAGGAACGTCCTTACTGACAGCAAATACGCGTTTGCAACGTACAATTTTTTCTAGTACTCAGAGGGGTGACTTAAAAAAAGCGTTACAGATACCTATGTTTACGAGCCTGCTTACAGGTGTGTATGAAAATATAGCTTTTGGCTGTACTTTTGGCCGAACATTTCAAGGAGACACGCTCGTATGGTCTTTAAACGCAATACGCATGTTCAAGATGCTGGGAATGTCTACGCAACGACAACTACCTTTAACCATGTCGTTACACCATACGCTTCAACCAAAAATCGGGCCGTCGGCCTTAGAGTGCACTTTATTGTACGTCCCCGCATACTATAAAACACAAACTGGTGGTTCTTTTTGGCTGAAGTCATTTTATAGCTCGCCGAGCCGTAAACATGGTTTAGTGTTTTGGAAATCACGCATACAAACCAATCTCGCGCCCATGGCGAGCGCTTTTGTGAACCATTTAACATGGAAATCACGCTCGTCTTGGCCTCTTCCATGCTTACCAATGACGACGGTTACATATGCTGGTACTACATGGCTTCGCCCCGGGCAACCACTTTGTACAGCAATGACGTTGCAATCCGCTGAGCGGCCTGTGGCAACGCAACGTTATGGTATTCTACAGTATCGCTTTACCCGACTCGTAGCCGATGGGGTACCACACGTAACGGGCTTGCCCAAAACGGTCAAGCCCAATCCGCTTGCAGCATGCAATTCTTCAGTACCGCAGCATGCATTACTCGCGTCATTGTTTCAAGCTGCTCAGGGTACTAGTTTATCGCTAAAAACGGCATTTCCTTTTTCAGTGCAACAGTCAAGAATCTGTCGCGCGCAGCTTTCTGTCGTACAAAATTGGTGTTATTTTGCACCAGCAACTGCCTTTAATTTTGGCATGAGTGCACTGACGAGTCCTTCGTTTAATTATCAAACAACGTCGTCGTCAATGCTATTAAATAGTGCACAAGGCGTACACTACTCCTGTTATGATGTTGAACGGTCTAATCGACGTTGTCGTCATATTTTTGGCTCATACCATTCGGTTTCCGGGATGCAGTCTTCAGGGGTAGCCGAAGAGTTTTTACCTTCTTTACGCAATGCGTTTTGTTTACGCCATCCCGCATTTGTTACGTCTTTACGACGTCAAGGTTTACGCCAACCTTTATTAGCCGAGGCCCTCATGTGCGCAAAACGTTTCCGTGTTTTTACGCATAGTATCGCCCCTGGTTTCCCCCTGCTGCGCCCAAGTGTTTTATCCCTTGGAGCACGATACGCACCATCGACTTTATTTGACGCGCAATTTACCGGGTGGCTGTATGTCGCGGATCGTGCGCCTATTTCGGGCGACTGGGCACGGTTGTTCCGAATATGCTCGTCAACAGCGCGTAATTTTCAAGCACTTATCCGTGAAACGTTCCTTATCGCCCAAACGCCGATTCGGGAATATTCCCTTGATTTTAGTAAATCGGTTCGAGCACAATTGATACGCGGAGAGGCCTTTGAGGGTGCGGCGAACTTGCTAAAATCGTGGGCAAGACGTACTCCAATATGGGTTAAACAAGCTTCAACGAAGCTTATCCCGGCGCAGAATCGCTATAGGGTCCGCCACCACCCGGTTTTTGTGTCGACTCGCTATGACTTTTACGGATCAACGTGTTTTTTCCGTGTCCTGGTACAAATGTCGTTACAAGGCATGCGAACTTTCCCAGAAAGTTCCTTCGGCACCTTACTTGATGCGTCCAGTCTGACGAGTACACAGTGGACATATGGCATTAAACAAGCTCTTCCCAAAGACACGTGTGATGATAAAGTACTGGGTCCGATAAATTCTATGTATTTACCCGGTGAGCCTGTTTTTGCACGACTACAGCGGGTTAAGGCTGCTGGCGAGAGTTTTTCGACGCCAGATCAAGATGTTATTTTATTACGAGCTAAAGACACTGAAAGTTTTTCTATTAAAGACTTACCGCAGGAACAGTTCCTCGTTTCTGTTGGTCAAACAGTACGTTTTGGTGATGAAATTATTCCTGGTGTTGCTATTCCAGCATCAGGCCAAATACTATCGATTACGCGTTCACAATTATTTATACGTAAAGGACAACCAGTGCTTTTTTATAAAAGTGCGTCGTTACACGTACAGCATAACCAATGGATTTCACTAGGTCACCCTTTAGTAACTCTCTCGTACCAGCGTTTAGTTACTGGTGACATTGTACAAGGTATTCCAAAAGTTGAGCAAGTTTTTGAAGCATCTCAAAGCCGTGATGTCGAAGTGAATTTACAGCATTTATTACGGGATACCTTCCGTTCATTAAAAAATGAAATGCCGTTATCAGTAGCGATTCGTAAAAGTATTGGCTTAGTACAACGTCAAATTATTGACCGTATTCAGTCAATTTACTTATCGCAAGGTGTCGGCATTGATGATAAACATTTTGAAATTATTGTACGTCAGATGACCTCGAAAGTACGGGTTTTAGATCCGGGGGATACTGGTTTATTCCGTAGTGAAATCATACCGTTAATACGTGCTGAAAACGTCAACGCCGGAACATGGGATCGAAAAGCTCGTTACGAGCCAATTATTTGTGGTATTAGTGCGAGTGCTCTAACTAGTGAAAGTTTTTTATCGGCGGCCAGTTTCCAAGAAACCACGCGTATTTTAACCCGCGATTCGATTTTACGAAAGACAGATTTTCTACGCGGATTAAAAGAGCGGGTAATTTTAGGTGATATTATTCCGGCAGGAACAGGCTTAGGCGAGATGATTGCATACCGCAAAATTTCCCCGACTGCATAGTTTTTTATTTTTCGTTTAGGGCATGCTGGTGCCAGTGTATTGTACTGCGCGATTATTTTCGTGTAAATAAGGATCCTGGCACCAACGAAGAAGGCTACCACCTTTTACATCTTTTTGGTACACTAAAAATGTATCACAGACATATTCGACAATTTCACTCGCGCTCGTCGAGAGAGTGTCATTATTTTTTATATTCTTTTATCAGACATTTCGTTGGAGAACTTTTATGGTTTGTTTACTAGCAAAATTACCGGAAGCGTATGCACCTTTTGATCCAATTGTTGATGTATTACCGGTTATCCCTGTTTTATTTATTCTTCTAGCGTTTGTTTGGCAAGCTTCAGTAAGTTTCCGTTAATCGTCGAATACTTGCCCATTATTTTTTTTCATCTAAGGAATTTTTTATGCTTACTGATAGTGACGTTTTTGTAGCTCTTTTTGTGGCTCTACTTACTGGTGTTTTAGCTGTTCGCCTTGGTGTTGCGTTATACACATAAATACGCTGTATAGCGTTTACTGTAGTGAGTTTTAACTACAGATGACGAACTTAACAAACTAGTTTCAAAAATTTGGTATGAACTTAGAAATCGTTTTTCAATTAGCCGCATTATTATCTATTGTCGTTGCTGGCCCATTAGTAATTGTTCTTTTGGCAAGTCGTAGTGGAAACCTTTAATGGATTTCCGATCCACGTAATTTCCTTCCAGATGCAATACGGTTTGACCTTTTTCTCGTGTTTTGACAAGAATAGTGCCGTCGGCCCATTCTATAAACACAGTAGAACCGTGTAAGCGCACGAGAAAGGTTAATCACGTCCTGTAGGACTCGAACCTACGACATCAGGTTTTGGAAACCTGCGTTCTACCAACTGAACTAAGGACGTTGCTACGCGAGAATATTTTTTCGGGAGAAACCCTTTCGGAATGACAGGATTCGAACCTGCGACCCTCTGCTCCCAAAGCAGATGCGCTACCAAGCTGCGCTACATTCCGTTATTTTCCACTCACTCTTTAATGAGATTGTACAGGATCTTTTAACGAACTGCAAGCAGTGCCTTATTTTTTCAGTTGGCTTTTTCTTTATTTACATTGCAGTATGAAAAATTTTACTATTTACCTATCAACAGCTCCCGTTGTTGCCCTAATTTGGTTTGCTATTACCGCGGCATTACTAATTGAAATTAATCGTTTTTTTCCAGATCCGCTGGTTTTCTCGTTTTAATTTTTTGTACCATGTACGCTATGTTAGTTGATACTCGTCACGGTAGAGCATATTTGCCATACTGTAAAATTTGGCGGGTATCGACGCTTCATTTTTCCCTTAAGCAAGTACTGTGTAACCGGGCCTGTCCTACTACCTTACCTAATAACATTATATTGTCATCTCGCCTAATCTATGGTACGCTCTTGTCGGAGGACCTTTGGATTTTATTCAAAACCTTCTGTAAGTGAAATACAATAACACAAAAAAGTCCCTTTTTTGTGTATGTATATTTTACAGTAAGTTAATTTACGTTCGTAAACTACTTATCTGTTTTAAAGTTTCGTTCATAGCGGACCTTTAAAACCAAATAAAAACCTGTTAACTTTTTTGAAATTGTTGGAACGCTTCTATGCCTACAATTCAGCAACTTGTTCGAGACGCTCGAAAAAAGATTACTAAGAAAACGAAGTCACCGGCGTTACAAGCGTGTCCACAACGACGCGGTGTATGTACGCGCGTGTATACGACAACACCTAAGAAACCCAATTCTGCGCTCCGTAAGGTTGCCCGTGTTCGCTTAACAACGGGTTTTGAGGTTACTGCCTACATTGGTGGTATTGGCCATAACCTCCAAGAACATTCGGTCGTGCTAGTGCGCGGTGGAAGGGTAAAAGACTTACCTGGGGTTCGGTATCATATCGTTCGAGGAACGTTAGATACAGCCGCAGTAAAAGTTCGTATGCAAGGTCGCTCAAAGTACGGTGTCAAAAAACCAAAATAACCTAAGCTCTTGATTTTTTAGTCAGTATTTAATTTTCTATGTCAAGTGGAAACTCAACACAAAAGGATTTAGTTCCAGATCCAGTTTACCAAAGTCCAATTATTCAAATGATTGTTAATCGTTTGATGAAAAAAGGGAAGAAAACAGTCGCTTTTTCTTTATGTTATGGTGCAATGAAAAACATTGAAGAAACCACGCAACAGGATCCTGTTAAAGTTATCGAACAAGCGATTCGTAACGTGACTCCCAGTTTAGAGTTAAAGTCGAAACGTCGTGGTGGGGCAACTTTCCAAGTACCAGTTCCGGTAACTGGACAACGTGGAACAGCTTTAGCTATCCGATGGATTTTAACTGCTTGCCGAAATCGTTCGGGTCGTACGATGACGTCAAAATTAACAAACGAATTCCTTGATGCCTCAAAAAATATGGGCGCAGCGATTCGTAAAAAAGAAGAGATGAGTAAAATGGCAGAAGCGAATAAAGTTTATTCGACAACGCGTTTTTAACCATACTATTCTACTGCACATTGAATGCATTGAAATACCTGAATTAAAACAAATACTTTTTTCTTCTACTAAGAGGTAGTGATTTTTATGGCTCGCGCAAAATTTGAACGAAAAAAACCACATGTTAACATTGGAACAATTGGGCATGTTGATCACGGTAAAACAACGCTAACAGCTGCGATTACAATGACACTTGCATCAACACAGGGTGGACAGGGCCGCAAATATGCGGATATCGATTCCGCGCCTGAGGAAAAAGCACGTGGTATTACGATTAATACAGCACACGTTGAGTACGAAACTGAAGCGCGTCACTATGCGCACGTAGACTGTCCAGGTCACGCCGACTATGTAAAAAATATGATTACCGGTGCTGCGCAAATGGATGGTGCAATTCTTGTAGTTTCTGGTGCTGACGGACCAATGCCACAAACAAAAGAGCACATTCTTTTAGCAAAACAGGTTGGTGTTCCTAATATTGTTGTCTTTCTAAACAAAGAAGACCAAGTGGACGATCCTGAATTATTAGAATTAGTTGAGCTTGAAGTTCGTGAGACGTTAGACAACTACGAATTCCCAGGTGACGAAATTCCAATCGTAACAGGGTCAGCACTTCTAGCTTTAGAAGCATTAACTGAAAATCCAAAAATCAAACCCGGTGAAAACTCATGGGTTGATAAAATTTTAGAGTTAATGAATCAAGTTGACACGTATATCCCAACACCTGAACGCCAAACGGATAAACCATTCTTAATGGCAATTGAGGATGTTTTCTCGATTACTGGTCGTGGTACAGTAGCAACTGGTCGTGTTGAACGCGGAACAATTAAAGTTGGTGATCAAGTTGAATTAGTAGGTCTACAGCCAACAAAAGCAACAACAGTTACTGGTTTAGAAATGTTCCAAAAATCACTCGATGAGAGTATTGCCGGGGACAACGTTGGTGTTTTACTTCGTGGTGTACAAAAAGATGACATTCAACGTGGAATGGTTTTAGCTAAGCCAGGCTCGATGATGCCACATACGAAATTTGAATCACAAGTATACGTACTAAAAAAAGAAGAAGGTGGTCGTCACACGCCATTTTTCCCTGGTTACCGACCGCAATTTTACGTGCGAACAACGGATGTAACAGGTAAGATCGAATCGTTTAAAGCTGACGACGGCAGTGCCACAAAAATGGTTATTCCAGGCGACCGAGTTCGTATGGTTGTTGAGCTAATCCAGCCAATTGCTATTGAAAAAGGTATGCGTTTTGCCATTCGTGAAGGTGGCCGAACTGTTGGTGCGGGTTTAGTTTCAGAAATTATTGCATAATTTTTTATTCGGAAGCTGTTTATAGCATAGGAGAAATCGCATGAGTTTGCATAAGTTGCTTCAAACAATTGAAGCAAAAAGTTTGAAGACGACGCTTCCGCAAATCGACATTGGCGACACAGTGAAGGTGGGTGTTTATATCCAGGAAGGGAATAAACAACGCGTTCAACCGTATCAAGGAACTGTTATTGCACAGCGTCGTGCTGGTTTACATAGTACAATTACGGTTCGTCGTATTTTTCAAAGCGTAGGTATTGAACGTATTTTTAGTATTCATTCACCTGCTTTGCAAAACATTGAAGTGATAAAACGCGCAAAAGTGCGTCGTGCCAAACTGTACTATTTACGAGATCGGGTAGGGAAAGCTACTCGTTTAAAACCTCGAGCAAATGACACAAATCGGTAATCCTTAAGCCTCCCGAAGAGTATGGCGGGAAAACATCCCGCCATACTCTTCTTGTGTATTTACCAGGTTGACTTAAGGCTTTACCCTGACCACCATGACCAAAACGTTATGGTTTTACAAAAAGATATTAGGAGGAAAGATTATGCCAATCGGGGTACCGAAAGTCGAATACCGGCTTCCTGGTGAATCGGAAGCAGATTGGATAGATTTGTACAATTGTTTGTATCGTGAACGGATGCTGTTTTTATGCCAAGATTTAGGTGACGAGGTAGCGAATCAATTAATTTCTTTGATGCTCTACTTAAACGCTGAAGACCCTAGCCAAGCTTTTTTCATGTATATTAACTCGCTCGGTGGTTCTGTTACATGCGGTATTGGTATTTACGACATTATGCGTTACCTGGAAAGTGGAATTACAACCATTTGTATGGGAACGGCATCGTCTATGGCGTCCTTTGTCTTAGCAGGTGGAACTTATGGGCGGCGATTATCTTTACCGCATGGCCGAATTATGATTCACCAGCCAGAGGGTGGAAGCGATGGTCAAGCTTCAGAAATTTTATCTGAATCAACTGAAGTGAACAGGATTCGAAAACAAATTGGTTTAATTTACGCAACACGTACGCAACAAAGTATTGAACGTATTGCGTGTGATTTAGACCGGGACCAGTTTATGTCTGCCGAAGAAGCCCGCGCATACGGGCTTATTGACTACATCGCGAAAACGGCTGACGACGCGACTGTTATTGACATTAACGTTCTCGGCTTATTAGCACCAAGTTCAACAGCGCCAAAAGCGTTTAAAGCTTTAGCTGCATCGCAGACAATGGAAGAAACAGCAGAAGCAATTCGCGGGCTTCCTGTTGCTGACATCGACGAGAAAGTTCTTGTAGGAGCATCGCAATCAAATGCACCAATACCACTCGTACTCAACGCCGAACAAGCCGATGGAGTATGGACCATCCCACGAATTGAGATTTCAGACGAGGAACTTGTCACAATGGTTAAATTGCAGGGCGCGAAGGGTATTCCGTCTGACGACCCTTTAGCACTCCCAGTTCTAGTTTCAGCCGTGAACAGTTCTTCTATGAATGGTAACGGAGCAGCTACGAGCACGCCTCCAGACCGCCGAAGCGCTATTACTATTCAGCTCAACAGTACGAGCAAATTACGTAAGGATTCTTTTGAACAGCAAGTTTTTGATAACCTCGCAGATAGACCAAAACGTTATCCGCCACAAGGATCGAAAGTAGAACGAGCGAGGGCACCCGACGACATTCCGATCACAAAGGTTGCCTGGCCGACAGAATCTAAAGCGTCGGCACAGCCGTCCACGTACGCTGCTGCCGATATGACCTCAGTTGTGGCCATTCCGGACCCGGTGACGACACTACCGCCTGCTATCTTAAACCGCCTTGAAAGTTTTATGAGTGCTGGTGCGAGCTTGAATGATGCAATACCTGTTTCCGCAACCGATTTGGACGCGGTGTTAAACAATCTGGACATGTTCGAAATCGAGTTACCTACACTAGAGCAAAGGGGCGGGACTATGAAGCGCCAAAAACCTGATGTTGAGCCGAGCGATTCTCCAAGTGTAGAGGACATTAGCATCGACCGACGGGCTGGGAGGACTAAACGACGACGTTCTTTTTAAGGTGATGAACTTTTAGTGGGGTTGTATTCGTTTTTAACCTATACAGCACCGAGAACGTCGAATCATTCATAGGAGCCTTATACAAGGTTTCCTTTTCTTATGACACGAGTAAAACGAGGGAACGTCGCCCGCAAACGACGTAAAAAAGTATTAAAACTCACTGAAGGTTTCCGTGGTGCTTCGTCAACGCTCTTCCGTACTGCCAACCAGCATGCGATAAAAGCGTTGTCAAACGCATCTCGTGATCGGCAACACCGCAAACGTGAATTCCGCGCATTGTGGATTACGCGTATTAACGGTGCTGTCCGTAATTATGGCCTAAATTATAATGAATTTATCGCTGGCTTAAAGAAAGCGAATATTGTACTTGACAGAAAAGTGCTTGCTCAGGTTGCTCTTCGCGATCAGCATGTATTCGAGCAACTTGTTGATCAAGCACGTATCCACGTATCGTAATTTGAAGCATTATGAAATTTGCACCTCGTCGGGGTAAACCAAAAGCGTTTAAACGCCCCATTGCAATTGTTCAAAAGAAAGTTACACAAAATTATTGTCAATGGACAATTGATTACAAAAACGTTGCCTTACTGCGTAAGCTGATTACTAGTGAAGGAAAAATTATCCCTAAACGTGTTACTGGAATGAGTTCCAAACAACACCGAGTAATTGCAAATGCAATTAAAAATGCTCGTATGGCGGGTCTTTTACCTTTCGTTAGTGTTAGCCCGACGCGTGGGTAGCCTTTTTTGCGTTTATCTTTTCACTATATGGCAAAAAAGAGTATGATTGCGCGCGAACACAAGCGCCAAGTATTAGTTCAAAAGTATGCGGAAAAACGCAACCAATTAAAAATGTCGATTAAAGGCGCTAAAACACTAGAAGAGCGTGCAGTTTTTATTAAAAAACTTCAAGAACTTCCACGTGACAGCGCTGCTGTTCGATTACACAGCCGTTGCTTAGTGACAGGACGGCCGAGAGGATTTTTCCGACAATTCGGCTTATCTCGTCATGTTTTACGCGAAATGGCGCACGAAGGTCTTCTTCCTGGAGTTACTAAAGCCAGCTGGTAAATTGGGTACGGCGTTTATGGTTGTGTGGATATCCACACAACCATAAACGCCTTTTTCAGCGTCAAATAGCAGGCGAGACCCGTTGACATCCGCCATTTTTTCGTATAGACTATCTACAAAAAAACTATGCCCCCATCGTCTAGAGGCCCAGGACATTTCCCTTTCACGGAAGAAACGGGGATTCGAATTCCCCTGGGGGTACACAAAACCTAAGCCGCAAAGTGTTTTGTGTCCATGAGCTTTAGTCAGTTAGAGACTCCATTGCGGGATAGAGCAGCCTGGTAGCTCGCAAGGCTCATAATCTTGAGGTCGTAGGTTCGAATCCTACTCCCGCCAAATGCTTTTACTGCGAAGTCAAAGGCCTATAGCTCAGTTGGTAGAGCTCCTGTCTTACAAACAGGTTGTCGTCGGTTCGAATCCGGCTGGGCCTATTTTTTGTCAATTTCATTGAAACCCATACCATCCACGCGAATTTCATGTTATACTAATAAACAGATACTCAGAGGGGTGTACCTCAAGCGAAGGTTTCGGGTAAAATTCATAGTACTTCAACACGTAGGAGTTTTTTTATGGCAGCTGCATATCTCCCATCAATTTTAGTGCCCTTAGTAGGATTAGTATTTCCTGCAGTCGCGATGGCATCATTATTTTTATATATCGAGAAAGAAGAAATCGCGTAGTACTTTGTACACGATTTAAAGCGAAAGAGTACAGCGGCATTAATGTATGCCGCCTTATTTCTACATTTTCGTTTTTTCTTGAAACATCTTTGCTGGTAGCGGACGTACGAGCGTGGTGCCATCAGCAGATGTTGTTTCTGTTTTGGGTGCCGCTTGCGTCACACGTGATTTTTCGATATTATGTGATCATAGGCCTTCTTAGCTCAATGGTAGAGTATTGGTTTTGTAAACCAAACGTTATCGGTTCAAGTCCGATAGAAGGCTATACTTTCGTACTATGAAGTGGTTGCTTGTTTTTACACGCTGAAATGTGGTATAAATAGTACAAGCTCGTTTTAGGCTGTGCGCTTATTCGTATGCCTTCCGAGTCGGCAACTTTTACATTTTGATGCCTTATCAATATTTCTGTTATTTTTCATATACCTTATGTCTCGTTACCGTGGTCCGCGATTACGCATTGTTCGTCGTTTAGGCGAATTACCTGGATTAACTTCAAAAACGTCAAAAAACCAATCGCGCCCCGGACAGCACGGCATGGCCCCGCGTAAAGTCTCACAATACGGAATCCGCTTACAAGAGAAACAAAAAATCCGTTTCCATTATGGGATTACAGAATCGCAGCTGATTCGCTATGTCCGTTTTGCGCGTAAATTAAAGGGCTCAACTGGTGAAATTCTTTTACAACTCTTAGAGATGCGTTTTGATAACGTTGTATTTCGTCTCGGCTTTGCACCGACAATGAGTGCCGCGCGTCAATTAATTCGTCATGGCCATTTACGCGTAAATGGTAAAAAAGCAACAATTCCGAGCTATCAGTGCAAACCTTCAGACAGCATCGAAGTTCTTGACAAGAAAGCAACGCGTGCATTAGTAAATCAGAATTTAGAAGTTACTGCGAATCGGGCAGCTCTTCCGGCTTTCCTCACAGTAGATAAAGGAAATCTGCGTGGGACTGTGAACCGTTTAATCGACCGTTTAAGCGTCGGATTAGCCCTAAATGAGTTATTAATCGTTGAGTATTATTCGCGAAAAGTATAAATTTTTTATTGTGCTTTACTTGTTTCACTAGGTTATAGAGTAACACCTTTTTTTGCTCCCTAGGTTAATTTAAAACCGGAGTATACTATTAAAGAACTTAGCAATACCGATTCGTTGAATCATTATTGTGTTTTAAGACTTTACGTCTTGACCCGGGCAGATTGTATGATCGTCAAACATTTCATTAATTATGTGAACAAATGGCTCCACAAACAGAAACTAAAGCAGGTGCTGGTTTTAAAGCTGGTGTAAAAGACTACCGTCTTACTTACTACACTCCAGACTACCAAGTAAAAGACACTGATATTCTTGCAGCATTCCGTATGACACCACAACCTGGTGTACCACCAGAAGAGTGTGGTGCAGCTGTTGCAGCTGAATCATCAACTGGTACATGGACAACTGTATGGACTGATGGTTTAACAACTTTAGACCGTTACAAAGGTCGTTGTTACGACATCGAACCTGTTAAAGGTGAAGACAACCAGTTCATCGCTTACGTTGCATACCCTCTAGATTTATTCGAAGAAGGTTCAGTAACATCGTTATTCACTTCAATCGTTGGTAACGTATTCGGTTTCAAAGCTTTACGTGCTCTTCGTTTAGAAGATTTACGTATCCCACCAGCGTACGCAAAAACTTTCGTTGGTGCACCTCACGGTATCCAAAGTGAACGTGACAAATTAAACAAATATGGTCGTGGTCTTTTAGGTTGTACAATTAAACCAAAATTAGGTTTATCAGCTAAAAACTACGGTCGTGCTTGTTACGAGTGTTTACGTGGTGGTCTTGACTTCACTAAAGATGACGAAAACGTTACTTCACAACCTTTTATGCGTTGGAGAGACCGTTTCTTATTCGTAGCTGAAGCAATCTACAAATCGCAAGCTGAAACAGGTGAAATTAAAGGTCACTACTTAAACTGTACTGCAGGTACTTCTGAAGAAATGCTAAAACGTGCTGAAGCTGCTCGTGATTTCGGTGTACCGATCGTAATGCATGACTACATCACTGGTGGTTTTACAGCTAACACTTCATTAGCTCACTACTGTCGTGATAACGGTCTTCTTCTTCACATTCACCGTGCGATGCACGCTGTAATTGACCGTCAACGTAACCACGGTATCCACTTCCGTGTTTTAGCGAAAGCTCTTCGTATGTCTGGTGGTGACCACCTTCACTCAGGTACTGTTGTAGGTAAACTTGAAGGTGAACGTGAAGTTACTCTTGGTTTCGTAGATTTAATGCGTGACAACATCGTTGAAAAAGACCGCTCACGTGGTATTTACTTCACACAAGATTGGGCTGCTCTTCCAGGTGTAATGCCAGTTGCTTCTGGTGGTATCCACGTATGGCACATGCCAGCTCTTGTTGAAATCTTCGGTGATGACGCTTGTCTTCAGTTCGGTGGTGGTACTTTAGGTCACCCTTGGGGTAACGCTCCAGGTGCAGCTGCTAACCGCGTAGCTCTTGAAGCATGTACTCAAGCTCGTAACGAAGGTCGTGACTTAGCTCGTGAAGGTGGTGACATCATCCGTGCTGCTTGTAAATGGTCTCCTGAACTTGCTGCTGCTTGTGAAGTTTGGAAAGAAATTAAATTTGAATTCGAAACTATCGATACTCTTTAATTTTTTCGCTGTCAGGTTATTACGTCTGTGATAACCTAAGCGTTTCGGCCTCTTTTTAAAAAGAAGTGCCAAAAAACTTACTTCTGTTATATCAACGACGGGTGCTCTTTATCGGGCACCCGTCGTTGATATATTTGACATAATGAAAAAAATCTTTAAAATACTTTACGTACGTATAACTTTGTCTCGCTGTGCTTTTTTGTATGAGCTCATGCATGCTGTTATTCCCGATGCCGATTTAGCTCAGCTGGTAGAGCGTCCGTCTCATACGCGGAATGTCGTCAGTTCAAGTCTGACAGTCGGTAAAACGAGCCTTATTCGCCCCCCGGAGGAGTGGCGCTACAAGAAACACACCTAACAAACAATAATTACAAGCATACGCGTGTATACGATTTATATATATAACCCGTTGCACCGCACGGGGTTTCTTATTATGCGATTGTTGTTTGTTTGTTAGGTGTGTTTCCTCCAAAAAAGAGCAAAAAGCACCTTTTTGCGTTTTATAAGCATTGTTTTTTAATCAATAAGGGCCAAAATACCTAAAAACGGTTAAAAATGCCCGTTTTCGGTGCTTTTTAACCCGAAAAGAAAGGGCCTTAGTCCACGGAATGTGCCTTTTTCGTGTATTTTTTTTGTTGAAAAAGGCATGGTGCAATAGGTAGTATATAGAAGTTATACTACCGAAGTTAATGTATAGTGTAAGGATAGATTGCGAGTGTATACAAAACATATACACGAGCATATTAGAAGTAAGCTTAAAAGTATTAGACGATATTGTTGTATATTTGCTACGCATAGACTTATTATAATAAAGTGATTCGTATATTATGTATTTGTATGTATACGATAGCTCTACTGAGATATGTAACCATAACGTAGGCGTTAGATAAGCGCTTTCTAACATACCTAATCCGTAAAGATCTCTCTAGGCACTCACATAGAGCGACACACTAAAGACCTAGTACCTACTATACAGACATTGTCGAAGAAAAAAAGACCGATAGACCGTCTAAGCATACAATAAGACAGATGACAGAGCGCGCCTACGTGCTCATAACGCGTACACCATTACTTCCCTAGACGACTTGGGGTTTCTGTCCTATCCTGGCACGACAAGCGCCCCCAAAGCCCTCTTCCCTTCAGCCCCCTGCTGCGCTACACTTAATACACAGCTTTCGGTTTCGAGGGTGAGCCGTCTGTAGTATGTATATCTGGTGATTTACCACCACCCAGGCAGCGTTCTCAACTTTTGTATGGCAGTCACAAGGACTCAGCACTGGCGGCAGGCCCCCCCCTATCAACCCCTGCCTACGAGCGTCAAGAGCAGGCAGTTATTTTATACCGTCATATGTTTCAACCCACTCGACTTATTAATACGCTCGGTGTTTTTTGGGGTAACTTTAACACTCGACTTCGGGCAACAAATCAAAATCTGGCATTTCACCTCTTTTGCCTTGTTTCAGGTTTTTTCATTGGTAATATTTTTGGCACGTTTTTACTAACGTTACGTGTCTTTTTCCGTTGGGACATTTTTATTATATTAGGTTTTATTGCCATAAGTGAATTTATTAGCTTCCAGACCTATAAACACCCGAAACCTGCGGTTGATCCGGATCAGGTTAAATTTTTTTATTGGCGGCCACTTAATTTAGTAAAATTAGGTTGTTTATTCGGGTTTTTTGTCGACGCATTTAAAGTTGGCAGTTAACGGTTTGAGGCTATATTTCCCCTAAACCGAAACTTTCATCGGCATAAAGCCGATGAAATGAGCTTTGCCCTCGGTCGGACTCGAACCGACACACCTCGCGGCACAAGTGCCTAAAACTTGCATGTCTACCAATTTCATCACAAGGGCGTGGATGCGCTTATGCGATCCTTATTTACAAATCATACAAAAGCTGAGATTCGCTGTCAAGTTGCAGCAACGCCAAATATTTGGCGTTGCTGCAACTTCTAGGCAAACTCTGTCTTTAGTAGCTTAATCCCATGCTACGTGTTGTCTCAGAACCTAAGTATACGCGAACGGATAAGAAATCTGTTGGGCACGCTGATTCACAGCGTTTACACCCAACACAATCTTCTGTTCGGGGCGCGGATGCGATTTGGTTGGCTTTACAACCATTCCAAGGCACCATTTCTAAAACATCGGTTGGACAAGCACGTACACACTGCGTACACCCAATGCAAGTTTGGTAAATTTTGACTGCATGTGACATAAGAATTTATGGAAACAACATTGTAGTAAGATTTGTCTTATTGTTTACATAAGGAAATCACGTATTATAACACTGACCGTGTAAACGTCGTGTAAACGTGGAATGAAGATCAGACTGTTTTGCAGCTAATTTCTTTGTTCTGTTTTTAGTATAGCATAAAATTTGACACATTAAACACGTCGTAGATGTTGCTTTTCCGCCGTCCTTGCGTTAAACTAAAATTAGTACCTATAAAATTCTGGTGCAACCAGATAATTTATTTCGTATTCCCGCGGGTATAGCTCAGTGGTAGAGCATCTCGTTGCCATCGAGAAAGTCGCGCGTTCGACTCGCGTTACCCGCTAAAAAAGTTGCACACGACTGCTACTGTATGGTATATTTAAAAATGGAAAGGTGGCAGAGTGGTCTAATGCACCGGTTTTGAAAACCGGCGTAGTCGCGAGGCTACCGAGGGTTCGACTCCCTCCCTTTCCGTGTTTTGCCAGTACTCTCTTATAAAATGTAATTTAATAAATATTTTCGATTAGATTAATTGTGCACGAAAATTAACGGAGACTCATAACTATGGGTAAAATCTATAATTGGTTCGACGAACGTCTTGAACTAACAGCCATTGCAGACGACGTATCGAGTAAATACGTTCCGCCGCATGTAAATATTTTTTACTGTATTGGTGGTATTACATTTACGTGTTTCCTAGTACAGGTTGCAACTGGATTCGCCATGACTTTCTATTATCGTCCAACGGTAGCAGAAGCTTTTGAATCAGTAAACTATATTATGACGCAAGTAAACTTCGGTTGGTTGATTCGCTCAATTCACCGCTGGTCTGCAAGTATGATGGTTTTAATGATGATTTTACACGTTTTCCGTGTATATCTAACTGGTGGTTTCAAAAAACCGCGTGAACTAACATGGGTAACTGGTGTTATTATGGCAGTGTGTACCGTGTCATTTGGTGTAACAGGGTATTCATTACCGTGGGACCAAGTGGGTTACTGGGCCGTAAAAATTGTAACTGGAGTACCAGACGCAATTCCAGTTATTGGTGAAACAGTTGTTGAGTTACTTCGTGGAGGTGTAGGTGTTGGACAATCAACATTAACGCGTTTTTACAGTTTACATACATTTGTTCTTCCTCTAGCAACAGCGGTGTTCATGTTGATGCATTTTTTAATGATCCGTAAACAAGGGATTTCTGGACCTCTTTAAACCACAAGGTTTTCCGTCATTGAGGTTTGGAAAGAGCAATCATAACTATAAAGACACGCTTAATAAAGTACAACCCTTTGTCTTTGTTCGAGTGTCGATAAAAATTTTTTATAAGGAGCTTTGTATGGCTGTAACGAAAAAACCTGATCTATCTGATCCTGTCTTACGTGCGAAGTTAGCAAAAGGTATGGGTCACAACTATTACGGTGAACCTGCTTGGCCAAACGATTTATTATATATTTTCCCGGTTGTAATTTTAGGGACTTTTGCTTGTCTAATCGGTTTATCGGTTCTTGAACCGACTGCATTAGGTGAGCCGGCAAACCCATTTGCAACGCCGTTAGAAATTTTACCAGAATGGTACTTCTTCCCAGTATTTCAACTGTTACGAGTAGTTCCAAACAAACTTCTTGGTGTAGTTTTAATGGCAGCAGTTCCAGCTGGCCTATTAACTGTACCGTTTATTGAAAGTATTAACAAATTCCAAAACCCATTCCGTCGTCCGGTAGCTTCAACAGTTTTTATTGTTGGAACGGTGATCGCGGTTTATTTAGGAATTGGTTCGACTTTACCAATTGATATTTCATTAACTCTTGGTTTGTTCTAAACGCATTTTACTAGGATTTTTTGGGTCTCCCTCTTCAGGGGAGACCCAGTAATCTTTTTACAGTCGTGCCCTAATCTACTGATTTTATTTTTCGTAACCGAAAACACGTTTAAAGCACTCGCGCACGCTGTCCCCACTGTCAATGGTCGCCATTGGGTCTTTGCGAAGACGGTGTCGTAAACATAATGGAATAATTCGGAAAACGTCTTGCTCTGTTACTTCTGCGCGGCCCTCAAAGGCTGTTAGCGCGATGCTTGCTCGGTTTGTTACAATGTCGCCGCGTAAACCATCAACGTCTAATTCCGAACAGATTTGAGAAATCTTAACACGTAAGTCATAACTAATTGTTACGGCTTTTAAACGTTCGCGTGCTCCAGAAATTTGCCCCGTTAATTCATCCTGTGAGACTGCATACGTTGAACGGAAGTCAGCAGGTGCTTCGTCAAACTGTGAACGTTGTTCTACGATTTGCACTCGGAGATTTGGTTCTTTTACCGTTCCGATTTGCGCATGCATGCCAAAACGGTCTAAAAGTTGTGGGCGTAATTCCCCTTCTTCCGGGTTTCCAGATCCAACTAGGATAAATCGAGCTGGGTGGCTAATAGAAATCCCCTCACGTTCGACAGTATTCCAACCAGATGCAGCGGAGTCGAGTAATACGTCAACTAAATGGTCATCGAGTAGGTTTACTTCGTCAACATAAAGGATACCGCGATTAGCCTTCGCTAATAAGCCTGGTTCGAAGGCTTTAACACCTTCTGTTAATGCTTTTTCGATATCAATTGTTCCGCACACGCGGTCTTCTGTTGCCCCTAAAGGCAAGTCGACCATCGTGATTTTGCGCGACGTAACCTCAAGTTTTTCATTCGCTTGTAGTTTTTCACGAACTTCTTGACTCATTAATTCCGGATCTTGCGGGTCCGAGTTAAAAGGGTCATTGGCAACGACTGAGATTTCAGGTAATAAATCAACAAGTGCACGTACTGTTGTTGACTTTCCAGTTCCGCGGTCTCCCATGATCATAACACCACCAATTTTGGGGTCGATAACGTTTAAAATTAATGCCAATTTCATTTCTTCTTGGCCAACAATGGCTGTAAACGGGAAAACTGGTCTTGTTTGTTCTTCTTGGGTTTCTACATTACTCATAAAAGGCGGGGAAAAGTTGTGTGGCGCCAATGCGCTTGTACTTTAAAAAGAAATTTCAAAAATGCTGTTTCATTTAAGTGTAAAACAAAAAGGGCTTAGAATCAACAAAAACGCAAAGCACAACACTAACTGTTGTTCTTCATTGCACTCTCAGCTATTATATAGGTTGAGAAGAAAATTTTTTACTATCAAGTAATGTTAAGTTATGATGCAACGTTGTACACGTGCAAACCCGTGGATGGCCTTTTTAGGTTCGTTTGTGGTTCTGTTTTCCCTAGTAAACTCCGCGGAAGCTTACCCAATTTTTGCCCAGCAAAATTACGCAACACCCCGTGAAGCAAACGGTCGTCTTGTTTGTGCAAACTGCCATCTAGCGCAAAAGTCTGTTGAAATTGAAATTCCTCAGGCAGTTTTACCCGATACAGTTTTTGAAGCTGTTTTAAAGATCCCTTACGACCAACAAGTAACACAAGTTCTTGGAAACGGTAAAAAGGGTGGTTTAAATGTTGGGGCTGTTTTAATGCTTCCAGAAGGCTTTATGCTAGCTCCAGCAGATCGTGTTCCGGAAGAGATGAAGTCGAAAGTCGGAAAACTGTATTACGCACCATACTCTGAAAACCAAAAGAACATTTTAGTGGTTGGCCCGGTACCAGGTAAAAAGTATAGTACAATGGTTGTTCCTATTCTTTCTCCTGACCCGTCGAAAGATAAATCAGTTTCATATTTAAAATACCCGATTTATTTTGGCGGAAACCGTGGTCGTGGCCAAGTGTACCCAGACGGCTCGAAGAGTAATAATAACGTTTATACAGCTTCAGCTCCCGGGACAGTAGCTCAAATTAATCCAGTCGAAAAAGGTGGCTTTGAGATTGTGATTGACGCGACAAGCGGTGATAAGGTGATTGACGCAATTCCTGCTGGCCCAGACGTTATCGTGAAAGTTGGTCAAACACTTCAACCTGATCAACCATTAACGATTAACCCAAATGTTGGTGGTTTTGGTCAGGAAGAGGCAGAGATCGTTTTACAGAACCCAGCCCGCGTACAAGGGTTACTTTTATTCTTTAGCTTTGTTGTTTTAACGCAAACTTTCTTAGTCTTAAAGAAAAAACAATACGAAAAAGTTCAATTATCAGAAATGAACTTCTAGTACTGGTGGCGTGCATGGCCTTAAAGTCATTGCACAATCCTGCCGCGCTCAGGCCTTGGCCTGAGCCGTGGTGTTTTATTGGGATACACTGTTCCAAGCGTACCGATAATAGCGACCTAAAGTAAGAGAGGAGTTTTGGGTTGACGAATCTTTCAACGATCTTGTATAGTATTGGATGGAAGTGCCAAAAACTTTCTTAAACTTATGTAAAAAATAACTTTAATGTGAGCCGAAAATACACGATTTCGGGCTATTAGCTCAGCTGGTTAGAGCATACCCCTGATAAGGGTAAGGCCGGTGGTTCAAATCCACTATAGCCCACACGTTCAACGTTTATGTACTTGGTAATAATGTCTCTTGAAGCACAGGCAAAAAAGGGGATATAGCTCAGTTGGTAGAGCGCTGTCCTTGCACGGCAGATGTCAGCGGTTCGAGCCCGCTTATCTCCACATGCGAATTAATTTCTTTATTAATCGTGTGAAAAATTAAAATGGCTTGACTTTATTCGGAGTACCGGGTAGAGTTTTTTTGGAAGGTCAAATAACCTAAGGCTTACGGGGGATACCTAGGCATTCAGAGCCGATGAAGGGCGTGGAAACCGACGAAATGCTTCGAGGAGCTGGAAACAAGCTGTGAGTCGAAGATTCCCGAATGGGGCAACCTATAAAACTCCTTCTTGAATTCATAGAGAAGGAAGAGACAACCTGGTGAATTGAAACATCTTAGTAGCCAGAGGAGAAGAAAGCAAACGCGATTCCCTTAGTAGCGGCGAGCGAAACGGGACCAGCCTAAACCAGAGTTACTTCGGTAACTGTGGGGTCGTGGGAGGAAAATGTACATTACTGTACACAAATAATTGAGTTTAGATGAAGCAGCTGAATCCTGCACCAAAGAAGGTGAAAGTCCTGTAGTCGAAAAACTTAAGATTTTTGTTTTTCTTATCCCGAGTAGCATGGGGCACGTGAAATCCCGTGTGAATCTGCGAGGACCACCTCGTAAGGCTAAATACTCCTGAATGACCGATAGTGAACAAGTACCGCGAGGGAAAGGTGAAAGAGAACCCCTGACGGGGAGTGAAATAGAACATGAAACCGTAAGCTGACAATCTGTAGGAGAGCTGTAAAGCTTGACTGCGTACCTTTGGAAGAATGGACTGGCGACTTATAGGGAGTGGCTTGGTTAAAGACGAGAAATATCTGAAGCCAGAGCGAAAGCGAGTCTGAATAGGGCGACCCCGGTCACTTCTTATGGACCCGAACCCAGATGATCTAACCATGACCAGACTGAAACCTAGGTAACACTATGTGGAGGGTCGAAGGCATCAATGTTGAAAAATTGTGCCATGAGTTGTGGTTAGGGATGAAATTTCAATCGAATTTGGAGCTAGCTGGTTCTCCCCGAAATGCGTTGAGGCGCAGCGGATAGCAACGATCTGTCTAGGGGTAAAGCACTGTTTAGGTGCGGGCGGCGAGAGCTGTACCAAATCTTGGCAAACTAAGAATACTAGATATGACTTCTGCTATCCAGTGGGACTGTGCGGGAGAAGCTGCATAGTCGAGAGGGAAACAGCCCAGATCACCAGCTAAGGCCCCTAAATGATAGCTAAGTGGCAAAGGAGGTGAAGATGCAGAAACAACCAGGAGGTTTGCTTAGAAGCAGCCATCCTTTAAAGAGTGCGTAATAGCTCACTGGTGGAGCGTCTTCGCGCCGAAAATGTACGGGACTAAGCTATCTGCCGACGCTGTGGGATACTGACATACGTCAGTATCGGTAGGGGAGCGTTCTGGAATGGGTGAAGCGAGCTTGTAAGATCTCGTGGACGTTTCAGAAGTGAGAATGTCAGTTTGAGTAGCGAAAACATTGGTGAGAATCCAATGCCCCGAAAACCTAAGGGTTCCTTCACTAGGCTCGTCCATGGAGGGTTAGCCAGGTCCTAAGGCGAGGCCGAAAGGCGTAGTCGATGGCAAACAGATTAATATTTCTGTGCTTGATTGATCACAGTACCGAGGGACGAAGGTGGTTCACATTAGCCAAGATCGGTATTTGGTGTAAACTTGCGAGGCGTTGAGAGCGAGAAGAAAAACTTGTCTTGAGCGGAGCGGTGATGCAGTGTCAGTTATTGGCAAGTTTGTTCGCAAGCTTGTCAAGCTGGTGCTTAATGTAAAGAATCTTTCTTCCTAGAAAAGCTCGCACTACATATGTGATCAATGAACCTGTACCCGAAACCGACACAGGTAGGTAGGTAGAGAATACCAAGGGGCGCGGGAGAACTCTCTCTAAGGAACTCGGCAAAATAGCCCCGTAACTTCGGGAGAAGGGGTGCCCTGTAAAAAGGGCCGCAGTGACCAGGCCCAGCCGACTGTTTACCAAAAACACAGGTCTCCGCAAAGTCGTAAGACAATCTATGGGGGCTGACGCCTGCCCAGTGCCGGACGGTCAAGGAAGTTGGTTATTCGTAAGAAGACGCTGACGACTGAAGCCCCGGTGAACGGCGGCCGTAACTATAACGGTCCTAAGGTAGCGAAATTCATTGT
>Ga0315294_10000085_pt1 | contig 92618 bp, 81 predicted proteins | sample YL17G13_40_MG_FD_203626 | JGI IMG/M metagenome (GOLD analysis project Ga0315294, IMG submission 203626) | Sediment microbial communities from Yellowstone Lake, YNP, Wyoming, USA - YL17G13_40 | ecosystem: Environmental > Aquatic > Freshwater > Lake > Sediment | place: USA: Wyoming | collected... | reverse complement strand
GTTGAAGGGAGTTAAGGGAAAATTAATAAGCAGTAGTATTAAAAAAGCCCTTGTTGAATTTCCTTTTGTGGCCAAAAAATACCTAACACAATAAAGCTCCCAGAATGTTGGCGCATATTTCCTGTTTCTCTATGTCTTTACTGAGCAGCTTACTCACAAATTAACTACCTCCAACTTTCTATGCACCTTTTCTATAACCTCTTCAGCGATAATAGTTCTATGGCAATATTCTGCGTCTTTCTCAAAGCAAAGGAGACAGCAGTCTTTTTCCATAATAAGTAGGGTTACCTCACTAATTTTCTCTTTTTCTTCATGCAATCTTTTCTTGTATTGTTTTGCAAATAGACGGAAATTTCCAGTTTCTTTGAGTAAGGTCCGTAATTCTTTAGGTGTTCCTAGATTTACAAGGTGTAGGTATAATATCCCAACTGATGTTAAATTTGCTTTTAGTTCCGACTTTGAAAATCCCCTTTTTCTACTGTTGGAGATGGCTCTAACATCAATCAAAACCTTAATCCTTTTGGATTTAATCTTTTTTAGGAATTCCTCCCAACTTAATCCCTCGTAACCAATTGTATATAGATACCGATTAACCATTTCTATGCCCCTAGTTAAGTCAGTTCACAATACCACAAGGAATGTGGCGTGGTCAATATAAATCCCCTAGTATCTTGATATTCTGTCCAACACTTTGTTGAGGGGTTGGAAAGTGTAGCATTGCCAACGCTTCTGAAAAACTTCTTGAAAAACGCGATTAGAAGCTCCGTAATTTGCTTTTCCTCATCCACCAAACACATAAAAGAAGTCTTAGAGAAAATATTAATTACTTGCCAGCATCAAATGTATGCTATAATTTCAAAATAATATTCTCAAGCCGAGCAAAATATGTCGCAAATCTCCTGGCAAGAGACAATACTGGGTCGCACGGGGATAAAAGTGCGCCGGGTGGGATTCGCCGGCGGGTATAATCCACCCAAAAGTGCTCTGCTGTGGGCTTTTGAGCAGGGGGTCAACTATTTCTGGTGGGGGGCGGTTCGGCGGAAAAATATGGAGAAGGCGGTCAGGGAGATAGTTAACTCAGGAAGAAGGACTGAGCTGGTCATCGCCATTTCGTTTTTTGTTCATTTGCCCGGACATATTGAGAAGATTGTGCGGGACAGTCTGCGCCGACTCTCCACTGACTATGTGGATTTCCTCATCTTCGGCTATTTCAACCAGTTCCCCAAGGATAATCTGCTGGCAAAAGCGGAAGAGCTGAAGAAAAAAGGGCTTTGCCGGTTTTTAGGACTCTCCAGCCACCACCGCCCGCTCTTTGCCGAAAAAGAGACTATCAATACCTTTGACCTCTTCCACATTCGCTACAGCGCCGCCCACCCCGGAGCCGAAAAAGATATCTTCCCCTATCTTCCCCCAGAGGAAAATAAACGCCCGGGAATAGCCATCTTCAACGCCACCAAGCATGGTCAACTGCTATCCGGGAGGGGGAAAATTGGCAAAAAATACCGGTATGGGGAATTACTTCCCACTTTTTTGGAGAGGCTCTCCCATAAGGCGGGATTGATAGGCGGAGAGCCCACTGCTTCCGACTGCTACCGCTTCGTGCTAGGGAGTCCTTATGTTGACTTAGTAATCGCCGGTCCAGCCAACGAGAGCCAGGTGTGGGACGATGTGAGCGTGCTTTCGGCCGGTCCCTTGACCGCCAAAGAGACGGCTCGGCTGCGGAGAGTCGGCGAGAGGGTGCATTAGGAGTTCTACTCCATTTAAAATCAACCCAAATTTTAGGTTATAGAAAACATTATGTTTGAGATTGATTACAGCTCCAAAAGCGATATCGGTCTGGTGCGCTCCACCAACGAGGACTGCGTGGGAGTGAGGAGCCCTCTGGAGGACAAGCCGGGCAAGCGCGATCGCCATCTCTTCGTGACCGCTGACGGCATGGGTGGGCAGGAGAAAGGCGAGGATGCCGCTTATTCCGCGGTGATGATACTGCTCAAGAAATTCATTGCCGACGAACCTAAGGCAGATTTCACAAACTGGCTAATCTCCGCCTACGGCGACGCTAATAAGCAAATCCTGGAGAGCGCCGGTGACGACCCGCCTGACCGCCATCGCGGCACCACCCTGACCAGCTTGTTAATAGCCGGGGAGATGGCTTACTTCGCCCATGTGGGGGATAGCCGGGCGTATCTCCTGCGCGGGGGGAAGATGAAGCGGCTTTCCACTGACCACACCGTAGCTCAAGCCGCGGTCTCCGCCGGCACCATGACCGAGGAGCAAGCGATGGCCAGCCCCAAGCGCGGCTACCTGACTCGGGCGGTGGGCTACCGTGGTAAGGTAGAGGTGGATACTTTTCAGGGGAAGATACGCGCCGGAGACACTTTTTTGCTCACCACCGACGGTTTGACCAGTGAAGTTTCGGAGCAGACCCTCTTTGAGATAGCGGATAAATATGCTCCCGAGAAAGCAGGCAACTTGTTGATTAAGGTGGCTAAAGACCGCGGTGGCAGAGACAACATCTCCATTCAGGTGGTAAAGGTGGTCGGTCCCGCACGGCGCAAATGGAATCGGCGCCTAATATACGCCGGCGCGGCAATAGCGTTAGCATTGATGTTGATTCTAGGTGGCGGCTTCATCGGCAAGAAGCTACACTGGTTCGGCAAGGAGAAGTTACACCAGCCGGTTGTCAATGTAATAGATGTGGATGCCATTACTGAAGCCAAGGATTTCAAGGAGAAATGTGTCTCCCTGCAGGAGAAAGCGGAGAAATTGAAGCTCTATGTGGATACCGAAGACCACAAGAAGATAAACGACATCACCGAACAGCTCACCCAATTGCATAACAAGACCGACGAGGATAACCTGGACGCCAACAAGCCCACACTGCTAGACATCAACCAGCAACTGCTCGCCATTCAGGCTAAATATATACCCGGCGGCGAAATTCCTAAGGTGAAGGAGACTACCAGCCAGAATGAGGAGGGGGATACCGAGGAAGGGAGTAAATAAGTTGTGATTTAACTTCAAGCACATTAGCTCAACATCAGAAAAAACTCCCGAAAAATGAGGAAATTTTTCCTCATTTTTTTGTTATTCTTGGAAAATATGGACGACAATTTTTACCGACATCTCTGGGTGGAGGAGGATAATTTTCTGAGATGCCTCCGCTGCGGAAAATGCCTCTCGGTCTGCCCCCTCTATCAGCGCAGTAAGCGAGAGTCCCTCTCCCCCCGGGGGAAGATAGCCATTCTGGAGAAAGCCCGTGACGGTGCTCTTCCTCTGGACGCCGTCCTGGCGGAAAGAATGGAGCACTGCCTGCACTGTATGCGCTGTCGGGTGGACTGCCCCGCCGGGGTTGATTTTCCCCGTTTAATTCTTTCCGCCCGGGCAGAGCTGGTGGCGGCGGGCAGGTTGGGAACGATGAAGAGCCTCATCCTGCGCCTGCTGCTCAAGCGGGGGAGGCTATTGCCACCGTTCACCGAGACGACCGCCAGATTAGTGTCAATTCTGGACATAATTATTCCCAGAACCAGCCGATGGCGCAGCTTATTACCCATACCTGCGGGCAATAACTATCGTATATTCCCCCGACCGAAAGCGAAAAGTTTTCTGGCGGAGTATGCTGGGCTACACCGCGCACCCGGCAAGAGCAGAGGAAAGGTTTTCTACTTTGTGGGCTGTGCCACCAACCTGGTCTATACTCAGATAGGTGTGGCTCTCATCAAGCTGTATAACAGTATGGGTTACGATGTATTCATCTCCGGCGAGCAAGGATGCTGTGGATTTCCCGCCCTGGGCTACGGCGACATCGCTACCGCCAGGTATAGGGCTGGCAGTTTGGCGAAAGAGGTAGCGGACTCCGGCTCCGATGCACTGGTAGTGGCATGCGCCAGTTGCGGGCATATGTTCAAGGAGGAGTATCCTCGGCTGGGAATCAAGCTATCCTTGCCGGTCTATGATTCTGTAGAATACTTGAACACAATTGATGGGAGGGAGTTCAATCGGCGAACTGACCTTCCCCGCACAGTCTTTCACCTGCCCTGCCATCTGGGGAGGGGTCAGGGGCTTACCCACCTACATCAGAAGGCATTGGCACAGAGACTAGGCAAGAATTTTTTGGGTGCGGTCTTGCCCGAGGAGTGTTGCGGAGCCGGGGGCACCTATCACCTCAAGCATTATCAGATGACCAGGGATATGGGGGAGGCTAAGGTGAGAGCCATGCAGGACCTTGGTGGAGAACTGATGGTCACTTCCTGTCCCGGTTGTATGCTCTATCTGGATGAGGCGCTGACAAAGGCCGGTATGCCGACCAGCCGGCACATATTGGAAGCGCTGGCGGAAGGAGTTGAAGAATAATATGATTAACTACCCGGACAGAAAGCGGTTACCATTTGGTAGAAAATATGTTATGTTGGGACTCGGACATATAGGCTAGGTTAAAATGAACGGAGCAAGCAAAAAGGATATTGAGCAATACAGAGAGCGTTTGTCTGCTTTCAATCGCTGGGAGGAGGAGTATCCTTCCACTCTTCCATTGGAGCAGGTGTTGCGAGCGGTATTTGAGCTATGGGCGATACTTCCGGAGGAGGCACGGGAAAGGATTAGGGAGTCTAAGAAAGATGATTATCTGAATATAGTAATGATGCAAAAGGCACTTTCGGTATTGCGCTGCGATGAATAACTATCAACACTCGTTAAAGCAGATTATTGGATTCCTTAATCGGCAAGGTATCCCTTATATGATTGTTGGCGGTATTGCCAATGCGGTCTGGGGTGTAGCCCGCAATACATTTGACATTGATATAATTATTGATGTAGAAGACGATGATTTAGAAAAGACGATAAAAATACTGACCGCTAATTTTGTTACCAGCGTAGAAAATCCTGTGGGGTTTGCAAAAAAATTCCGCGTTTTGCCTGTCAAAACCACGCAGGGTTTTTTATTGGACATAATTTTTGCTGCGTTGGAGTTTGAAAAGGCTGCCATTGAGCGGGCTAGAGAGCAGAATTTGGGGGGCATCAAGGCTATAATATGTAGCCCAGAGGATTTGGTCATATTGAAAATAATCTCTAATCGCAGGAAAGACCAAGAAGATGTTGCTGGGATAATAAAAATTAGGGGGGATAGTCTTGACCGAAAATATCTGGATAAGAAGATTAGAGAATTAGCTTTGTGGTTAGATAGAAGCGATATTCTTGATTTTTATGAACAATGTTGGAATCAGTTGAAGAACCGGCATTAGTTTGAGGCAATGAAACCGTTAAATGATATAAAATTTGAGGGCAAAAAAAGGCGCCGCATATTGCGGCGCCCTTTTTATATCCAGTAATTTAACTCTAAGCCGGTGGCTCAACCACTGGCTCATCTTTGGTCAGCGGGAAGGTAACCTTGGTGGGGTCGTCAAACTTGAACTTGCCGGCGGAGAAGACCAGGTCGGCAGTATCTTTGGGAACCTCAAAAGCTACAATGCCCAAGGCGGTCTTGCCCGCCTCTATCATCCCGTCGGTGAATTTATCCTTGCCCTCGTATTTCATCGGCTCAAATTCCTTAGTATCCTTGCCCTTCAAGCGGAAGGACATAGAGCTAGAGACCAGGAAGGGCTGTTTCTTGGCGTGAGCCACACTAACATCAATCTTGACGATGACATTGCCCTCTTTGGGTTTAAGGCTTTCGTCGCCGGCAAAAAGCTCCCAGGTCTTAACCGTCACTTGATTATCGCCGACGGTCTTGGTGAGGTCGACCTTGAATTTGGTGGGTTCAGCCTTAGTCGGTTCGGTGGTGATGGTCTCCTCGGTTTTCTGTTCTTTTTTCTCCTCTTTTTTGCAGGCGGAGAAGAAGGAGATGCCGAGGGTAAGAATGAGGATTAGGGAGATGATGAAGAAAAGTCTAAACTTAACCATTGAGTGATTCCTCCTCGGGAAGGGAAGTGTAAAATCAAATCCAGATGAAGTATAGCAAAATGCCCAGGAGAAGTAAATAAGAACAATTAAAACCTGACCGCATCAACATTTAGAAATCCGATTAATTGTATATAAAAACTTGACAGGTAACCTCATAAATTCTATTATGACAAAAGCTAATCTTAAAAGACTTAAAGGATAGCGACTATGAACTTCGTTTGTCCGGAATGCAAAAAAGCGCTGAAACAAAAAGGCGATAAATTAGTTTGCGAAGAAAATCATGTCTTCTCCATCAAAAATGGTATATACAACCTATTACCACAGAAACTAAACAACATAACTAAAGAAGATGCGAAATTTCACAGCGCGGTTCGGGAGGAATGGATAGAGATAAATCAGCTAGATGAATTTCGCAACTTCTTTTATTACAATCAAGTATTGGAATTCCTTAAAGACAAAAGTGAGGATAATTCTACAATTTTGGAACTAGGTGGTGGTGTAGGTTACGATTTACTCCGGTTTCTGAAAAAAGACCCAAAATTTAATACCTATATTTTCTCGGATGTATCTTTTGATTCAGCGAGCTTTGCCAGTGAACATATTGGAGGCAAGAAAATTATCTTCTGCTCAATTGATGCTAATAAAATACCATTACCGGATGAATCCGTAGATATTGTATATATGATAGCTGCCTTACATCACTTTCCAAATGCTGACCGGGCTCTTTTGGAGATATACAGAATATTAAGACCAGGTGGATATATTATTTGTGGATTAGAACCCAATAGAATTATGTTGAATTTTCTACGATTCGCCAAACTTCCCTTCAAGAAAATTTTTGCCACCAATAAGCTCCGTCCCGCTGCCGATGATGTCGCTGAAGGTTTTTCCGCATCAGATTTCATAGACTTCAATAATAGGTATAATCTCAAGATAATCCTGCTGGAACCGGTTCGCTTTTTAACTGGTATCATACAGTTCGGTCTGGAAGGAATCTTCAGAATATTCAAGCCAAAGAGAAGAGTTCGAATTCCCGGTTACTTGGATAAAGCGTTTTTATATTTAGATAGAATCATATTAAGTTATTCCCCATTAAAGGCGATCTGTTGGCACTACACCGTCGCCTTTCAAAAGCGATTTCACCAACTTACCTTTCCTTGCATACCCCCTGACTAGAAAACTCCCTCCTTCACCGGAGACAATTTTCAGTTTACCTCAATCCCCCTACTCGTAGTGCAACGCCTGTATCGGGTCCAGTTTGCTCGCCTTATAAGCCGGATACCAGCCGAAAAAGATGCCCACCGCGGCGCTGAAGAAGAAACCCAGACCCACCGACCACAAGGGTATCGCCCGGGGTAAATCCACGGCATAGGCAACTATTATAGCCAAGGTCACCCCCACAATGATTCCCAGAGTTCCCCCACCGACGGAAAGGGTAACTGCTTCGGTAAGAAACTGAAGAAGAATCGCTTTCCGCCTGGCGCCCACGGCTTTACGGACCCCAATCTCCCGGGTTCGCTCGGTTACTGAAACCAGCATGATATTCATTATACCTATGCCGCCAACTAATAATGATATTCCGGCCACACCCACCATAACCGCAAAAGCTGCGCCGGTGATTTGATTGTAAATGCTCATCAAGGAATCCTGAGTTATTATCTCAAAGTTGTTGGGTGCTCCCGGAGCCACATTTCTTTTCCGGCGCAGCAGCTCCTCCACCTGGTCAATAGCTGCGGGAAGCTCCTGTTTACTGCGCGCTTGAACGGCGATAATGTTGTCACTTCTACTATTACCAAAAAGCTTGTTGAAAACAGTATAGGGAATGAGCACGAAATTATCCATAGATTGACCCAGCATCTGTCCTTTTTGTTCCAATACTCCTACAACAGTGAAACGTCTTCCCTGAATAGTTATTTCCTTACCGAGGGGGTCTTCGATAGGAAAGAGCAAATCCGCCACTTCGTAAGCCAGTATACAAACGTCGCTGGCGCCAATAACATCTTGGGGGATTAAGCCGCGTCCTCCGCTTAATTCAAAATTATTGACTACAAAGTAATTTTCTCCTCCGCCAACTATTTGTACACTTGCGGAATCTTTGCTGCCGGATTTTACTCGCGCATAGCGATATTTTTCCGGGCTGGCGGATAATACTGCCGGGCACATCTCCTCAATCAACGCAGCATATTCAATTTCTATATCCGGGCGATTGCGCATTTCCGGATCTCCAGGTCCAAAATGAACCGCCGGAAATTTACTTATATATATAACATTAGAACCAAGAGCTCCAATTTGTCGAGCCATAGATTGATTCAATCCTTCAATAACCGATAGCATACCTACCACAGTCATTACACCAATGATAATACCTAATAAAGTAAGAATAGACCGCATCTTATTAGTGCGTATGGAATCTAATGCCATGCGCAGAGCATCCAAAAAACCGGATACGGTAATCCCAAAAAGAGAGAATTTCACCTGTTTATGGTTAAAGGGATTATTCATCTAAATTACCTTATTCGTAGCGCAATGCTTCTATGGGGTGCATGCGCGCCGCTTTATTGGATGGATACAGCCCAAAAGCTACTCCCACCAAACCGGAAAATACTACTCCCAATATAATTACCCAAGCAGGAGCTGCCGCCGGGACCTTCAAATTAATAGAGATAAGTTTGACTATTAATACCCCCAAACCCACTCCTAAAATACCACCGATGAGAGAAAGTACCAGCGCTTCTACCAGAAACTGAAAGAGAATATCCCGTCGCTTAGCTCCCAGTGCTTTGCGGATACCTATCTCTCGGGTTCGTTCGGTAACGGAAACCAGCATTATATTCATAATACCCACCCCTCCTACCACTAAAGATATGCCCCCCACACCCAGCATAACGGCAAAGATAGCACCGGTCAGATTATGGAACAAAGCCAGCATGGCTTGTTGGGTATTGATGGAGAAATTATCTTCCTCGTCTGCCTTAAGTCCGCGCAGACGGCGCAGAAGAGCCCGCACTTCTTCAACTGCCGGCTCCGGACTGCCGTCTCCATATGGTTTAACCACCATAGTAAAATGATGGCTTAAACCGTAGAGTTTTTCAAAAGTGGTCAAAGGAATATAAACGGAATTATCTCGATTTATGCCAAAAACACTACCCAGCTTTCCGATAGTACCCACAACTGTAAAAGGCACGTCATCTACTTTGATGCGCTGACCAATGGGATCTGCATTGCCAAATAGTAAATCAGTAGTATCATAGCCCAATACACAGGTGTAACTGGTGGCAACTTCATCGGTATTGGTTATAAAGCGTCCATTCTGCACCACCATCTCATCCATATTTTGAATCTCCTCATTAGTGCCAATTACGAAAACATAATTGGTTGTCTTATTCCCATAACTAAGCTTCTTCGAACGCATATCCCGAGCAGCTACAAACTCGACATGAGGACAATTCTTCCGAATTGCATCCATATACTCCAGTTTCAAATCAGGACGCCGCTCTTGTGCGTGGAATTGCTCTTCACTGGTTATATTGTGGTCGATTTTTTGAACGAAAAAAGTATTACTACCCATGGATGAAAGCAGGTTGGCTACATAGTTATTCAAACCTAGAATTACACTGATCAATCCCACTACAGTCATGACCCCAATTACTATTCCCAGAGTAGTCAGCACCGAACGCATTTTATTGGCAATAAGCGAGCGGAATGCCATTACCATGCTTTCTGCCAAGATTTTTAATGCCATAACTGCTCTCCTTGACCTATGCCTCCAGACATAGTCAACATCTCCTGCTAATTTGCTAAACGCCGATTCTTGATGGCTTCATCACTCTGCACTCTGCCATCGTGCAGCAGTATCCTCCGCTTGGTATAATTGGCAATATCCCGGTCGTGAGTAACGACAATTATTGTATTTCCATTTTTATTCAGAGCATCAAAGATAGACAGAATTTCCGCGCCGGTTTTGGAGTCCAGATTACCAGTGGGTTCATCAGCTAATATGATGGCGGGACGGTTGATTAGCGCCCGAGCTATAGCCGCTCGCTGACGTTCCCCCCCGGAAAGCTCATTTGGCTTATGATTAGCGCGGTTGCCCATGCCCACAGAATCCAGCACTTCCTGAGCACGCTGCTTCCGTTCTTCCCGGGAGACGCCGGAATAGATAAGCGGTAATTCCACATTTGATAATGCTGAGGAACGAGCGAGTAGATTATAGGTCTGAAAAACAAAGCCAATATCAATATTGCGGATATGCGCCAGCTCATCCTCGGTAGCTTCGCTGATATCCTGCCCTTTGAAATAGTAGTTGCCGCAACTGGGCGTATCCAGACAACCCAGCATGTTCATCAATGTAGATTTGCCCGAACCGGACGGTCCCATTATGGCAATATATTCTCCGGGATAAACGTCCAGTGTTACATCTACCAGTGCCATAACCTGCTGGGCTTTACCCATATCATAGGTTTTACACAGCTTATCCAGAGCAATGAGTGGTTCTTTTTTGGATACAGTCATTTATTTAGATTTCTCCTCTTCAACAAGCTTATCTACCACTTTGACTTCATCGCCGGTTTCTAATTTACGCAACACCTTGTATGAACCGGTGATGATTTTATCGCTTTCGGAGAGACCGGAGACAATCTCGTAATACTGGTCGTCGGAGATACCGGTGGTTACGGGAACAAAGACGGCCTTATTGTTCTCAATCTTGAAAACACCTTCCACCAGATTCTCCTCATCCACTTTCTGATTGCCGTTTTTCTTCATCTGCTCAATGTCATCTTTAGCAAGATTGGGGTCACGACGCACTACTGATTGGATGGGCACATAGAGACATTGCTCTCTGGTATCAGTGATGATATCCACGGTAGCAGACATTCCCGAACGCAGGTCTGCCGGTGGGTTTTCTAGAAGCACTTTGACTATAAAATTGACTGCTGTATCGGTACTGGAAGAAGAACTGACCAAAGCATTGCCTACATACGGCGAGTTGCCGATCTCAATCACTTTGCCTTTGAAGATCTGGTCGGGATAGGCATCTATTTCCACCTTGGCTTCCTGGCCCAATTTCAATTTTACCACGTCTACTTCGTCAATCTCCGTCTCCACCTGCATAGTTCCCATATTAGAGACTTCCAGTAGCACTGTGCCGGCAGTATTCATAGTGCCCGGCACAGCCACCTCTCCCTTCTCAATATTAACCAGAGTGACCAGGCCATCTATGGGCGAGGTATATTTTGTTTTAGAGTAGGCGTCCTGAGCGGAGACCAAGCCAGATTGCGCCTGGGAGTAGCTGGCCAGGGCGGTGTTGTAGTTGCTCTCCAAACTCTTGAAGGCGGTGGTAGCGGTCTCAAACTCCTGCTCGGATATCAGACCATCGTCGTAGAGTGCTTCCTGACGATGATATGCGGACTTTCCCTCATCGTATTGCTGACCGGCAAGCTCTAGAGCGTAGGAAGCTTGGTCCAAAACGGATTCCGCACGGAGTAGGTCCTGGTAATACTTAGTGTCGTCCAATCTCAGCAGAAGCTGCCCCACGCTGACCGTATCACCTTCCTTCACCGGCAGTTCCACCACTTTGCCCAGCACATAGGCTGAAACTTTCACTGAATCGGTAGGTTTGACATTCCCCGGTCCACTGACCATGGAGACCAGCTTGCCATTGTTAGTACTGCCCACCAGAACTTTCACACTTTTATCCGAGGAACGGATAATATTGAATGCCACCAGAGCAATGATAACTGCCAGAATGACGCTTCCAATAATTATTCGCTTCTTTTTCTTGGACATCTTTTTCTTGTTGTTACCGGTTTCATTCTTTGCCATAACTCTCTACCTCAGTCTATCAAATTGTTGTTTGTTGCCAGGAATAGGGATTCTTTCAAATTTTTCTTTTTCCAGCCTATGGTAACTGCAAAGTGCCCATAGCTTTTCTAAGCTCTATCTCCGCTATCTGGAAATCATATACCGCGTTGATATAATTAGTATTGGCTTTGGTGTAGGTGGCATGCGCATCAGTCAGCTCAAGAATTGAGCCGGCAGATAGCTCGTATCTTCTCTCCGCCAGGTCTAGCTCCGAGCCGGCTTGCTCTAGTGCTTGCTCGGCGACCACCATTCGCTCCGAAGCCTCCTGTGCCGACAGGTAAGCCTTGCGCACCTCCAGGCTTATGGACTGGTCGTTCTGCTTCTGAGTTATCTCGGCTAGCTTCTTCGCCGCCCGAGCTTTGGCGATGCTCGCCTCCGAGGAGAGCCCGTCAAAGAGATTGAGGCTCAGTTGTAGCCCAATGCTGTAGCCGTCATTCTTGCTCCAGTCGCCAAAGTCCAAAGTATCGTCGCTCCAATAATAACTACCCACCCCAGCCAAACTGGGGAGTTTTGCGGAAATAGCCGTCCATTTGGCGTAATTAGCCGAAGCCAGGTCCTTCTCCAGACTCAAAATCTCCTTGCGCTCTGCCAGAGCAGTATCCAAACACTTCTGGTATTCGGGTATCTCCGGTGAGGTGCCGGATATGTCTTCCAGGGCAATGTCGGTATCCACCGGCAGCCCAATCAGGTAGCAGAGGGACATCTTAGCTGCCTCCCAGCCATTGCGGGCGCTGATTAAAGCCACATGGGCTTCCGCCTCGGAGGTCTGAGCGGTAAGCACATCTACCTGGGAGACACCCTTCAGCTCAAACATCCGCTTAGCCAGTTCCAGATGACGGACGGCAGCCTGGTGGGAGTCCTCAGCAGAAGAGAGAAGTTCCTCCGCCTTCAGGACCGCGAAATATGCCCGGCTTAAGCTAACCGCAAGCTTCTCCCGCTCAATCTGATAGCTCAGGTCTGCGGATTTAGACTTGGCATTACTGCCCAGCATATTAAACCAGACCAGGGGAGAGACCAGCGGAACTGTCATTGTGCTGGTGAAGCGATATTGATTGCTCACCTCCGGCGTGGTGAAGAATTGGTCCCATTGACCAAGTCCAGAGGTGGAGGAAGTCCCCCAGGAGCGGTTAAAATTACCGGTCACGGAGAGGTTGGGCAGGAGGGCGCCCCAGCCGGCGAGCTTATCCGCGGAAGCCGAGCTCTTCTCATATTCCGCTTGCGCCAGATTGACCGCGTTGGATAACGCCATCTGCAGGCACTGGTCCAGAGTAAGCTCAGTTTTTTCCGTGGCCGCAACTCCTGACCCATCCTGTTCAGCATAGACCGGGCTAAAAGACGCTACCAGAGAGAGCATCATTGCCACACATAGACTGCTTTTATATGGTTTGTAGACCATCGAAGACCTCCGCTAGGAAGATAGAGATGACTATCCAGATACCCCACAGGACAAAGACCAGAGCATAACTCTTGGCTTTGGAGAGGTTCATAGTAACGGCTATACCGATAGACATAAGCACCAGAGCCCAGACCTGAAAGACATCAAAATGGCTGAGTAATTGATAAACAATACGGGAAAAGAGACCGCCCTCGGCCATATCCGCTGGCAATATCTTTGCCAGATTCAACCCGGACAGTATATCTCTCTTGATTAGAATAAGAATATCAGTGATTATTGCTCCGGGGACGAAGACCAGGCTGGAGTAAGTGGCGACCGCCAGACTTTTTTTGAAAGTGGACTCTCCACCCAGCATATTAGCCCCCAGATAAAAAAACAGAGCTTGAACTAATAATATTATTAGATAGAACACCGGACGGACAGCGAAATCAAAAATGGTGCGAACGGGACTTTCAACCGATTCGTAAGCAAACCCGGCTTGTTCTGTGTCCAGCTTACCGTCTTCCAGCATTTTATCTATTGCCTGATATTGAAAATCCTTATAGATGGAGTAAATGGGAAGCATAGCGACTGTGGTAACGATAGCCACTAAAATAAAGGGCAAAAACCAATCCGGCTTCTCCCGCAAATGCTCAAATAACTGTTGGGGAGCAACAAACGGTTTTAAGAGACGCACAAAAGCGTTCATAGAAGACTCCTTAGTTATTCAGTGGTTTTTCTATGGATGGCAAATCTCGCGGGGGATTATAGTTAAACTAGTCGGTCATTATTTGAACAAATCGTCATAAAATGACCGATTGGTCAGAAATATAACACATAGTTCAAGCTGTGTCAAGTGCTTTTTTCTTTATTATCAGATTCCAAAAGTAGGCACAACCACAAAATTACCCTTAGATAAGAGACGAAAAAAATATCCACCAGGTTTCAGGTGGAAGGGAAATATTATTCCTCACCAGCCTACTCTTTCTGCTGTAAGTTAATAGTAGAAAAATCCCTGGCTAAATCCACCAGCTTTTCCATATCGGTATCGGAGACCAGGGCATAGACCATATCACCGTGATTCCAGATAATCATTTGCGTGTTTTGATAACTGGTGCACAGAGCGGAATCGCCGTTAATATTGTCGGTCAGGCGGGGAAGAACGGCATCCTGTCGGTTCATTATACAGACCAGACCAGTGCCACCATCATATTCCATTTCCAGGGATACTCCACAACACCCGTCGTCACAAAGAAAATTACATCCGCAAAATTTTACCCTACAAGAATGCTCGTCAACAAGTTTGACCGAGCAATGAAGTTTCTGTTGGCAATACCCTTCCGATTCCGCGGAACTGGCGCCAATAAAGTCGTGGATATGCTCTGGGTTTTGATAATATGCTTTGGCTTCTGCCAGTGTCCTCAACAGAGGCTGAGGAACTATATTCAGCAAAAAAACACCTAAAACGACTACCGCTAGACTGGCTGTGGGAACCAAAACCAGACGAAACCGACTGAAGAGACTCTCCAACCAGCCAGGTTGGGGCAAGGCGTCAAAGACGTCCAATTGCTCGCTGAGACAGTCCGTCAGCTGTTGGGGGGTAGGATGCTGCCGACCATATTGCGCCAGCAGTTGTTTGCAGATGCTCAGGCGAGAGAGCATATCCTGACATTCTCCACACTCCGCGAGGTGGGTGCGAACTGCATCCCGCTTCTCCGGCTCCAACTCCCCATCCAAATAGGCATTTAAGCACTCCAACCACTTCTGCTTAGAGCAAGGTTGCAAGCAGTCACCTCCTATTGCCTACTATACCGGCTTTGTGCGCAAAATCATACAATTTATCCCGAAGTAAGCTCCGCCCTCGGGAGATACGCGAGCGCACCGTGCCGATAGGCGTATCCATAATCTCGGCTATATCTTTATAGCTGACCTCCTCCAAATCGGAGAGCATTACCGCTATGCGGAACTCGTCCGGCAACTCCCACAACGCTCGGGTTATCTCATCTCCTAAAAATTTCAACTGATTGCTTTTGCCCTCGCGTAGAACCTGACGAGACTCAGCTATTCCTTCCCCGTCAGCCGGTCCACCCAGAGCCGTCTCTCGCCGCTTAGAGCTGGGATAACCCTCCAATTCTTCAACATTCAACTGCTGAGGGAGTCGCCTTCGCCGACGATATTCATTTATGAAAGTGTTTCTCAATATTTTGAACAACCAGGCTTTGCAGTTTGTTCCCGGCTGATACAAGTGAAAGAAGCGATAGGCGCGCAACATAGCGTCCTGCACTAAATCTTGCGCTTGACTCTGGTTGCGAGTAAGATAACGGGCCAGGTTGTATAGTGCGGATAAATGTGGCAGGGCTTCTTGCTCAAACAAAGCACGCCTATGGTCCAATTCCTCAACCGCTATCTCTTTTTTCAATTTTGGCATATTCACTGTAAAGCTCAGGTTCACTTACTAATATGAAAGGAGGGGTTACAGCTCATCTCATGACCCAGGGTAGTGGTGGGTCCGTGACCGGGATAGACCTCTGTCTCGGGAGGAAGAAGGTATAGCTTCTTCAGAATAGAATGGCTGAGCATTTGGAAATCCCCGCCGGGCAGGTCGTCGCGCCCCACATCCTCGTAAAAAAGCGTATCCCCGGAAAAGAGAATTCCGGGGGTATACAGGCAGATACTGCCCGGGGAGTGACCGGGGGTGTGGAGTATCTTCAGGTTGATTCCCCCGCAACTAATCCTTTCTCCCTCATCAATCAGTATGTATTTCACCGGCGGAGTAAAGTTGCAATTAAATTCCGGCGCGAACTTACTCCAGTCAATCTTGAGCATAGGCTCGTCGGCAGGATGTATTGCCGCAGCCGAGCCGGTCGCCTCAACCACAGCGTTATCCCCTAAAATATGGTCAATGTGACCGTGCGTATTGACCACCAGGTCAATGGTAAGACCAAGCTTCTCAATTCGCCGGATAATCCTTTCGCTCTCCCCGCCGGGGTCAATGACCAAGCCCATCCGGCTCTTCTTCTCGTAGACCAGATAGCAATTGGTGGCGACTGCACCGACTACCAATGTCTCTATACCCAGGGGCATTCCCGGTCCTTATTTGATGCCGAAGACAGTTCCATCGGTGGTGGCGACGAAGAGCATATCCTCGCTCAAGGCGGCGCTGGCACTTATCTCTTTGCCCAGCCCTTGATGCCATATCTCTTTGCCGGTAGCCAGGTCCAGGGCGTAGAGGTTGCCGTCGTTGGAACCGATATAGACACAGCCGGCACCAATGGCGGGACTGGCGTCCACCGCTCGGTTGGTGACCATCTGCCAGACCTGCTTGCCGGTGGTCGCCTCCAGAGCATAGACGGTGCCGTCCCAGGAGCCGAAGACCACTATATTAGAGGCAAGCGCCGGGGAGGAATCCACAGATTTGGTCGCTACAAAAGACCACAGCTCTTTCCCGTCGATTATATCCAGACAATGTATTGAGCCGTCCATGCCGGCGACGAAAAGGTAGCCCTGCACCACCGCGGGGCTGGAGTTGATTCCCTGTTGAATATTTTTACGCCAGTGCAGTTCACCGGTTTTGGCGTCCAGGGAATAGATAAGTCCGGCGGTGTCGGCAAAGAAGATACAACCCTGGTAATAAGCCGGGCTTGCCCAAATTCCGGCGGCGGCGGGGAACTGCCAGAGCAATTTCCCGTTGTGGGCGTTCAGCGCATAGAGGTTGGCATCGTAACTGCCGAAAAAGATTATGCCGTCGCCGACGACCGGGCTTGCCACCACGCCCTTGGCGGTTTGAAATTTCCAGTTTAGATTACCGGTGGTAGCGTCAAAGGAATAGAGGCTTCCGTCCATTGAGCTGACGAAGACCGATTTGCCGGAGACGACCGGGCTAGCCATAATATCGCCCTCGGTGGCGGAGGAAAATAGTTGAGCGCCGCTAGCAGCATCCAGGGCGTAGAGGTTATTGTCAAAACAGCCGACATAGACGATGCCGTCGGCAGAGGTGGGCGATGAGAAGACTTTGCCGGGCAGTGTAATCTTCCAGACGATATTGCCCAGGAGGGGGGCTTTTAGAATGGCGTCACTGCCGTGGCGCCCGGCGTCGTGGCGGAAGAAGGGCCAATCGGAGTATTTAGGGACGCAGGAGGCGAAAAGGAGGAGAATAATAGAAATGGAAGCAAATGCTATTAAGCACCAAGGTAATCTTATATTCATATTTTCCCTCCGTCGGGTGGTCATCTGGCTAATTTTTTAAATATTAGCATATAAAGCGATATAAGACAAGGGAGATAGGAATTGAGAGAGCCAACAAAGAAAAGGGTAAAAAGCGTGCCAGAAGGGGGAGGGGGGTTATAATGGGTATGATAGTAGTTTATACAGAAGGGAAATATCAGCTTGATAGGAAGGCCTAGTTATGGTAGGGTTAGAGGGAATTAGAAATGGATATTTTGGGTTTTTTTTGAGATTTAGGAAAATCTGTTGATTGCTGGGTGAAAAAGAGCGAAGTTAAGAAAAAAGCAGATAAGTGCTTTGAGGAGAAGGATTGAAAAATGTCAAATAACCATCCAAAAATAGCAACGATTTTTTCATCTTCTGATGTTAAACATGGACTTTCTCTTTTTACAAATACAGAGATTAGAGCGGTAGAAGATATGATTATAGAACGGGATGGAAAATTTCATATTAAGTGCCAAATAAAAGATAAATATAAAATAGCCAAAGCTGAGGAAATCGTAAGGCAACTCTGGATATTCAGATTAGTGAATGAATATAACTATCCAAAAAAGAGGATAGATATTGAAAAGGTTATCTATTTTGGTTCACGTATGGAACCAGGACGTGCAGATATAGTTATATTTCACGAAGATTTACAACATTACTACATACTTTTTGAAACTAAAAGACCTTCACGAAGAGATGGTTTAGAGGAATTAAAAAGCAATTGTAATGCTGAAGGGTCTCCGATTGGCGTATGGTCCAATGGAAATGAAATGATAAGGTTACACCGGGAAGAACCTAATATTTTCGTAGAAATTCCAAGAATACCCAAAGTTACAGAATCACTAAGAGACATTTTAACAGAGAGATGGACTCTACAATGGCTTGAGGAACATGATGAATTAAAGCAGGGCAAAACTACCCTTAAAAAAATATTACTGGATTTAGAAGAACTTGTTTTAGGCAATGCAGGAGTAGACCCCCTAGAAGAGATTTTTAAGTTAATCTACGCCAAACTTTATGATGAATGGAAGGGAATTAATGACTCTTCCTATCAATTAGAATTTTTCGTTGGTGATAGAAGCCCACATCAAGTAAACGTAGCGATAACTAACTTATTAGAAGGAGCAAAAAGAACATGGTCAGGTGTATTTGAGCCAACTGATAGGATTGAATTAAGGGATGATCACTTAAAAGTTTGTGTCTCATTCTTAGAAAAAATAAAATTATTCAATTCCAACCTGCGTATCATAGATGAAGCGTTTGAATATCTAATACCCCAGGTTTCCAAAAAGAAAGAGGGACAGTTTTTTACTCCTCGACCCGTAGAAGATATGATTGTTAAAATGCTTAATCCTAAACCTGATGAATATATTATTGACCCTGCCTGTGGTTCTGCTGGATTTCTTTTACATTCAGTTATGCACATTTCTGGTGATGTAATTAATGGGAGACAATTACCTCCAAGAGCTCAAAATTTTGCTCAAAACAATATTTATGGAATTGATTTTGCCAAAAGAGTCGTAAAGATAGCCAAGGCAATTAACTTAATTATAGGAGATGGTAAATCCCATGTTTATAAAGACAATTCATTATCTCCGCATACATGGGAAGATGAAATAAAAACAGGATTAAGAGGTAGACTTTTAAGATTCATACACGATACAGAAAAGGATAAGGAAAATCAAAAGAACTTCCTATTTTTTGATTTTGATGTTTTAATGACCAATCCACCATTTGCTGGGACAATAAAAGAAAGGGATATTCTGCGGCTTTATAGTCTTTCAGAAATAAATGGAAGACCGGTGAACCAAATTGACAGGCATATTCTATTTTTGGAGAGGTCTCTTCAATTTATAAGATTCGGTGGAAGAATGGCTATTGTTTTACCTCAAGGATTATTAAACAATACAAATGCAGAATATATCCGCAGATTTGTAATAGATGAAGCAAGAATCTTAGCAGTGGTAGGATTGCACGGTAATACCTTTAAGCCATATACAGGCACTAAAACAAGCGTTTTATTTTTGCAGAAATATACAGATGAAGAAAGAGATAAAATTCAACAAATAAGAGCGAAATATGAAGGAAAGTGCGAAGAATTTTTAAGAGCATCAAAAGAGCAATATAAGAATGTTAATTGGGATAGTCCAATAAGTGAGGAAGAAATACCGGAGGAATTAAAGTCTTTCCTGGAAACTTATTTTGAAAGTTCAGAGGAGATTGAAGAAACACAAGCAGAAGAAGGCCAATCTGAAGAAGCTGAGGAACTGGAAGAAGGAGACAAAGGGAAGAAATCCCTTGCCGTTTTAGTTGAAGAAAAATCTGAGTTAGACGAAGCAATAAAAGGGAAAGAGGAAGAGTTAAAAAGTGCCAGAGATACGCTGAAAGCTGAATTGAAAAAACAGATGAAGGTATTTCAAAGCAAGATAAACAAAATCGCCAAAGAAATCTCTCAAAGAACTTTAGCAGGACAAATAAGTTTGGTTTTGAATGAAGAAAAGATAACAGAGGCATTTAAGAAATACTGGCTTAGTGGAAAAGTGGTTAAGGAAGTGGACTATCCTATTTTTCTTGCTGTTAATCAAAATCCTTTGAAAGATGAAAGCGGAAAATATAGATCTAAAAAAGCACCAAACGGTGATTTATTAATGGATGAACATGATTATCCAGTAATTGACCATGATTTAGATGAGATAGCAGATGGTTTCATTAAATTTGCTAAAGAACAGGGTTTTGATTTTTGGAGATGAAAAAATGGCAGTGATGAGTGTTGTAAAATTATCGGAAGCCGGGAATACTCACAGATTGGATGCTGAGTTTTATCAACCTCAATATTTCATTGATTTTTCTAAGGGGGTTTGGAAACCTATAAAGAAATTTTTAGGTATTTGTCAGTATGGAATATCCCAAGCTATGATAGAGAAGCCTAAGGGGTATCCCATCTTCCGTATGGATGATATTAAAGACTGTTTTTTGTTAGATGGCGAAGTTAAATATATAGAGATAGCAGAACAGTTTTTTGAGCAATTTAAATTAGCGATTAATGACATACTTTTTAATAGAGTTAATTCTGAAGAATTTGTGGGAAGAACCGGCATATTCAAATTAAAAGGAGATTATGTTTTTGCATCCTATTTAATCAGGTTAAGAGTTAAGCCAAATGCGGAGATTCTTCCAGATTATCTAAACATTTTTCTAAATACAAAGTTTGGCAAAAAACAAATTCGTAAGTTCTCCAGACGAGCAGTAAATCAAGCAAATGTGAATGCTGAAGAACTAAAGAATTTTAAAATTTGTATAATCCCTTTAGGGGTTCAAAAACAAATTTGCAGACTATCAAATGAGGTATGGAGCGAAATAGAGCTTTCCAAATCTCTCTACTCCCAAGCCGAAACCCTGCTTTTAGAAGAACTCGGGCTTAAAGACTTCAAGCCAAAATACGAGCTTTCTTATATCGCTAATCTTTCTGGTGCTTTTAGTGTTCATAGAATAGATGCTGAGTATTTCCAGCCTGCTTATGAAGAGGTGATTAAGCACCTTGTAAAGAATTGTAAAACAGAAAAATTAAGAGGTATTGTTTCATTTATAAATCATGGTAAGCAACCGTATTATATAGTGGATGGAGAAATTCCAGTTTTAATACAAAAACATCTTGGCTCTCAACTTTTGAGTTTATACTCTGAAATTATCAATATGCCAGATACTCCAAGAACAGACAGAAATTTTGTTAAAAATTACCCTGAATATCTTGCAAGACCTGGCGATGTTTTATTGTATTCTGTTGGAGCTTATCTTGGAAGGACGAATGTTGCGTTGGAAGATTTTGAAGCTGTGCCGGCAAGTTTTATAACCGTCATAAGAACAATGCAAGAAATTTGTAATCCAGTTTATTTAGCTTTATTTTTAAATTCCAAAATAGGACAACTTCAATCAGAAAGATGGAAAAGTGCCTCTGCCCAGCAGTATATTTACCCGAAAGAAATTAAAGAATTTATTATTCCAATCCTCCCACCCGAGACCCAGCAAAAAATCGCCTCATTAGTTCAACAATCACACGAGGCAAGAAGGAAGGCAAAGGAATTATTAGAAGTGGCAAAAAACGCAGTTGAGATTGCAATTGAGAAAAACGAAAAAGAGGCGTTGAACTATATTTCCAAATCGGAGAATTAGCAAAAAGCCCCCGCCTTTGGCGGGGGGCTTCTCTCGCCAAGGCGGGACTTCTCTCTACTTTATTTCCTCTTTGAACTTGGTCTTCTGGTAGGCGTCGTAGTCCATCTCCTTGCGCATCTCGCTCAGCCGTTCCTCAGAAGGGCGGGTGCTCTTCAGCTCGGCGGACATTGAGTTCATAACTCCCAGCTCATCGGAGATGGATTGGGGCTTGTCCATTCCACCCAGCTTATATTTGTTGTCAATCTCACTACACATAGTGGATAGAAGCTTGTCGGCATCGTTCAGCTTACCCGCCTTAATCAACTGCTGAACCTGCTGTTTGGTCTCCTGCGCCACCATAAAGTTGACCGTGTTGAAGACGCTGATGTCCCTGCCCTCCTCCACCTGTTTGCTGTCCTCAGTATAGGTGAGATAGACGCCCTGGCTTAGTTCCACCCGGCTCTCTTCACTGCTCTGCGCCCGGGATATATCTCTGTAGCGCAGGGTTACGGAACCCACCTCCATCTTTCCCGGTTCACTATGCGGGGTTACCTCCAGCTCCAGCACTACCCACTGTTGTTCCCCACTGCGCAGTTTACCCAGGTCAATGTGATATAGGCTCTCATCAATCTGCGAAAACTGATGGCCAAAGACCTTGGTCAGCTTCACTCCCTCTTGCAGACGGATTAGAAGACCGGCCTGAGTGGCGACCGCATTGGAGAGATAGTCCAATTCGCCGGCATATATGTCCGGTATTTCTTCAGGAACCGCAATGTAGTAATAATTCCCGGTGGTCTCCTCGCTTAGCCCCCGCAAAATATCCTCGTCGTAGTCCAGACCCACGCCAATCGTAGAGAGGGTTACCCCTTGTTTGTAGAAGCCGGCGGCAATCTGGCGCAGACCGGTCAGGTCGCTCACCCCGCGGTTAGCCATACCGTCGGAGAGCAAAATTATATGATTGAAGGAATTTTCGTCCTTTACCGACTTTAATTGATTGAAGCCCTCCACCAGACCACCGCTCATAAATGTCCAGCCCTGAGCGGAGACAAAGTCTAATTTGTCTTTGAGCAGCTCCTTATCCTTGACATTGTCCTGGGGGAAGACCACCTGAACTTCGCTGGAGTAGGTAATCAGCGATAGGGTATCTCTTTCGGTGAGCTTGTTGATTAGATAATTCGCCGCCTCTTTCACATAGTCCAGCTTGCCCTTGGAAAGCATAGAGCCGGAACGGTCAATGACCAGAGCGAGATTTATCGGCTGCCTGCTCTCCTTGGTAAGTTCCTGTGCCAGGATGTCCGCTTCCAGATAGAGCTTATTGCTCTGGTTGGTCAGGGCATACTCGTTTTCTTGCTTCAAGGCTAGGGCGAGAGAACCCGGGGCTTTCTCCACGGTGATTTCCAGCAAGGGTTCCTTTTTGCAGGCGGTAAAGAATAGGAGACCGGCGAGAAGCAGGACAGATAGAAAAGAGACAATTATAAATCTATACATAAGACCTCCTCAAGAAAGGGCATGCCGAAAGCTAAAGATAATAAAAAATAGCTCAAATTACAAGGGCTTGCTTTACTGCTCAATAAGAAAGACAGTTGTTCCAGCTGCCGGGTTTAAGCCAACGGAGGGGCGAATTTTGTATTCGCCCTTACCCGGTCATGTATTTGGGGTTAGCGCCGTAGAGGCAAGCACCATAGGGGTAAGCCTCAGGCTTACCCCTACTTGCCCCTACTTGCCCCTACGCCATTAATAAAACCCTTGACATAAATACCGCCAATCTTTATCCTATACTTCTCTTTCACCAAAAATGTTAATTTGAGGATAAAGGATGCGCATTACTCTACTCAATCCGCCGTTCAAAGGTCGCTTCTCCCGCGCCTCCCGCAGTCCAGCCATCACCAAAAGCGGGACGCTCTATTATCCCCTCTGGCTCTCTTACGCCACGGGAGTGCTGGAGGAAGCCGGCTTCTCCGTGCAGTTATTGGATAGTCCGGCGCGGGGTTACTCGCCACAAAAAACGATTGACCTCATCAAGGAATTTAGCCCTCAATTAGTGGTTGTGGACACCACCACACCCAGTATCCACTCCGACCTTTCCTTAGCTCAAGCTATAAAAGCTCAGCTGACCAAAGCGCATCTATGTTTGGTGGGAACGCACGCCACGGCGCTTCCGGAAGAAGTCCTGGCAGAATGCCCGAGCGCAGATTCCGTCGCCCGCCGGGAATACGATTATACTCTCAGAGAATTAGCTCAAAGACTCGCCGGCGGGCGAAGTATTGAGGAAATCGCCGGTCTAAGTCTGCGCCGGGATGGCAAGATAATCCACAATCCCGACCGGGAGATGATTCAAAATCTGGATGCACTCCCCCTGGTGGCGAACGTCTATAAAAAACACCTGGTGGTGGAGGACTATTTCTTTGCCGCCGCCCGTTACCCTATGGCTATGATGATTACCGGGCGGGGTTGCCCGCACCAGTGTATCTTCTGTCTCTATCCCCAGACCTTTCACGGTCGGGGCTACCGCCTGCGCAGTGCGGGGAATGTGGCCAGCGAGTTTGCTTACATTGCGCAGGAATTGCCCCAGGTGCAGGAGGTAGTCATTGAGGACGACACTTTTTCCGCCAACCGGGAGAGGATGCGCTCCATAGCCCAACTGCTAATAGACGCCGGCAATCGCCTGCCCTGGTCGGCAAATGTGCGCGTCAATCTGGACTACGAGACTATGAGGCTCTTAAAAGCCTCCGGCTGCCGATTGCTGATTGTGGGTTATGAATCGGGGGATTCCCAGATATTAAAGAACATGCACAAGGGAATTACACTGTCGCAGATGCAGGAGTTTGCCCACTCGGCGAAAAGAGCCGGTCTATTGGTGCACGGTTGTTTTATGGCTGGAAATCCCGGAGAGGACCGACGCAGTCTATCCGCCACCCTGCGGCTGGCTTTGAAGTTAGCTCCGGATACCGCCCAGTTTTTCCCGGTAATGGTCTACCCCGGCACCGAGGCATATGAATGGGCTAGCCAGAGAGGGTATCTTCTGGCGGATGATTTTGCGGAGTGGTGCACACCGGAAGGCTGGCACTCCACCATAATTCGCACCGAACACCTCAATCCCCGGGAATTGGTGGATTTTTGCGCATATGCCCGCAGAGTCTATTACCTTCGCCCTCCCTATCTGGCTTACAAGTTATGGCAGTCTGTAACTCAGAGGGAGGAGCTAGCGCGAAATTGGAAAGCATTTCGTATATTTATTAAACACTTATTAAAACTATAAAAGACTTATGTTGCCGTTTATGATACATCTTAATATTTTTGCTTGATTGGTAATTTCATATATGATACAATATGATAGGAAAGCGCTTCTGGCAACAAAGCATCGGTCACTAAAGCCTAAAGGCCATGAATAAGATATTACTTTTCAGTTTGAAATAGAATATTTCTATGTTACAATGCTAAAAAATTTGTCCAGTCTCAAGGGAGGAACTTAGCCATGAGCCTGGACGGCTCATTGGAAGATTTTGGACTTTCCGATGTCCTTCAACTAATTAACATCGGAAAGCGGACCGGAGTTCTGACCGTCGTAGACAACGGTAATGTCGCCAAGATTTTTTTTCAAGAGGGCGAGGCGGTTCACGCTACTCTGGGCGACGAAGTTGGAGAGCGGGCGATATATGAACTCTTCAACTGGAATAAAGGTAGCTTCCGCTTTGAAACCCAGGTAACTCCTACCCCCAAGACCATCACCGTCGGCAGTCAAAACCTGATTCTGGAAGCGACCCGGCGCATAGACGAATGGGCAAAATTTCGTTCCCTCATTCCCTCTCAGCATACAGTTCTTGGTTTCTCCCCGAATCCCCGTGAGGGCTCGGAGAATATCACTCTGGAGCCACACGAGTGGCGAGTTCTCTCTTTGATTGACGGTCGGCGCCCGGTGAGCAAGATTGCCGAGCTCTCCGGCTTCAACGAGCTGAAGACCACCAAAATTCTCTACGGTCTATTATCCTCCGGCTTGTTGGAGGTAATTCAGACAGTAACATCCGTAGAAGAGAAAAAGGGGGAGGAAAAGAAGAAAGAGGAGGAGGTTGACAAAGGAGCCTTTGCCGGCTTCCTGGGTAGAATTGGTGGAGGGTTGGCTAGAGCCGGTCAGACAGCGGTTGGCGTGGAGGAAGAGGAAAGCTTTAAGACCAAAGTAGGGATAGTAATTCATTTCATCAACAAGTATATGGGAGCACTGATTCAACCCGACGGCCTGTATAACGCCATTAAGATTCCCTGGAAGCTAGAGGAGAAGGTTAAGCAGATGGCCAAGGAGAACCACTTAGTAAATGACCTGGTGGTCAAAGACGGAATCTTCGGAGTACGGGAAAGCGAAATCAACATAAGCCAACTGGATGATTTGAATAAGCAGGAGCTCCTGCGCAGTCTCTCCAAGATGATAGATGAGCTATATGACCTTTCCTTGGAGCAATCCAACAAGTCGGCCGCCATACGACGCCACAAGAATATCTTTGATAGGATTTTCGTGGAGGGTCGTCAACCCACTGACCTGGGCTTGGAACCATTCATCAGCCCTAAGTCTTAGTTAATGGAACAAATGCAGGCGAGGATTAATCCTCGCCTGCTCAATAATTCTTTCCAAATATTAATGCTTGAGGCAAGCCCCGCCAAGCGCAAGGCTTGCCCCTACATTATTCCTTAGGAAGCTCCCCGGGCTTGAAGTCTTCCCATATGCCCAGGCGCTGGTCTCGCGCCTGTTTCTCGTATTCAAACCAGGCTTTGGGGTCAATCTGCGAGTTGGCTATGGGCATCACTTTGGCATAGCCCAGCTGCACCATCTCTATGTTCAGGTTAACCCAGCGCTGGTCTTTCCGGTAGTAAACCACCGCGCGGATATGCCCCAGCTCGTCGGTGGGGGCGGTGCCGTCCACATCCAGCAATATTTTTTGCTCCTCCACCCGCTCTTTTACATAATTAAAGGCGGCTTGGTAATACTTATTGTCCTGGGAAATTTCAGTGATTCCCAAAAGACGAACTTTTCCAAACAATTGCGTCTCCACCAGCACCGGGGAGTCAACCTTCAAGCCCACATCCTCTATGGGCAAGAAATTCTCCTCAGACTGCGATGATACAATCCGGCAAGCGATTATAAAAAGCGAGAGTAAAATTATTTTCTTTTTCAAGAGCTGTGGCTCCTTCCGCAAGCAGATAGTCTCTTAAATCCCACCTCTTCGGCAGGCTGGTTAGATGCGGTAGTAGTGACCCTCCACATAGCGAGAGAACTCCTCGCCCTTCTGAGCCATCTCCAGTCGCAAGATGAACTCGTCATTGGTTACCTTCTTATATGACCTGCGGATAATGACTCCTGGTGGAAAATTTTCACCTTGTTCCATCAGGAAAGAGACCTGGCTCTCGTCCTCGGAGAGACTGCCGGAGGAGAGCTCCACGGTTCCCTCGCTGTTGAACCAGCGAGCCACAAAGAGCTTACGCGCTTCATCGTAGCTGAAGATGCCGATGTCGGAGTGCACTGTCTTACCATCGGAGATGGCAACGCTCTTCTGAACGATGAAGAAACCATTCAATTCCAGGCTATATTCCGCCTCTTCCTCCCACTTGAAATCCGGGGTCTCCCCTCTGCCCTTCCATTTACCCACCACAAACAATAATGGGGTAAGGGGAGTGTCGGTAGCGTCTATCTTCACCATCCCACCTCCCAAAAGAGTGTATTAGCAAAAGATTGCTAGTCATTCCCGCCCTAACAATAAAAGAATATCATATATTCTGTTGATAAGTCAACTATCTTAGATAGGAGAATAAAAAAGGCTCCGCCAAGGCGGAGCCTTTTTTAGGATAATGCTTAAAAATTACATTACTGCGTAGCTAATTCCTCCACCGATGGTCATGAACATAGTTTTCGAGACATCGGTGAAGACGACATGGAACTTGGGATTGACATTCAGAGCAATCTTATCGGTGAAGAAATACTTAATGCCTCCGCCGAAGTAAATGCCAGCCTTGTTGTACTTGATTGCAACATCAGCCACTGTTTTAGACTTCATCAGATAGAAACCACCGCCACCCCCGGCATAGGGCACAAACTTGCCACCGTGGATGATGTTGATGCTAGCACCGAAGGTGATGGGGATAACGGTAAACTTGGTGGTTCCTATGAGTTTGCTCTTCATACCCAGGTAATAGCCGAAATCGGCATCAATGTTCATCAAAGGTATGACACCAATGCTGGCGCCACCGCCAAAACCAAAGCCCAACTTGTAGGCGTCGGCAAAATCGCCTAATGGCAGAAGAATTCCGCCGCCACCACCGATAGACAGGGTGATAGCCATTGCGCTGGAAGCCATCGCTAAAATGGCTAGGGTTACTAACAGCTTCTTCATGAGTTCACTCCTCCTTAATGATGTTGATACTGCTCTTTAAAAGGATAGCTAATTACAATCTAACTTACAACAACTGACTTCAGAACTTGATTTCAGTTTTGCCAGGGTTGTTGAAAATGCTTTGAAAACCAAAACTCCGTTAACACCTTAACTTTCTTTTAAATTAACACAAATGCCCTATTCTGTCAAGTATTTTTTTAAGATTAATCCAATCCAATTGCTTGAATACTTTATTGTTATACACTTTCCAGAAATACGGAGATGCGCTTCGCTTTTGCGAAGCGATGAACCTCCGCTACATATTTAAGGAACCGGAATAACATACAGCTCGCCAATATCTATCCCGGTCAGCGTCTGCCCCGCCGAGACTATCACCGAAGTAGGTATCCAGGAGAATCCGTCATAACTCCCATAATACCCCATGGCGTCCACTCCGGGGGTGTATTTTATGTCGCCATTAATATCTTTCACCGCCACCACATAGTAATAAGTATCCGGGGTCACATTTATGATTGTGTAGCTCCCGTCCCCCAGAGTGATGCTCCCGTTCCCCAATGGCTGATTGCCGGTGATAAGCTCGTTCTCGGCAAGTAAAAGAACGTAGGCACTGGCACAGGGTTGTCCCTGGTATTTGACCTTGCCCATAATTATACCCTTGGTGGGGTCGCAGGAAATATGGACGAGGACAATACCAAAGATTACCATCAAACATAGAACCACCCGCAAACATTTCGTCTTCATTTTCCGCCTCCTGAAACCATATTTTCTATTTGCTGGATTAGCTTATCGGTGAGAGCCTGGGCATTAGGGTCTAACTCCACATATTTGCGTAGATAGGGCAGTGCGTCGGCATACTTCTCCCCGGTGATAAGAAGCACCGCCACCTCGCGATAAGGAGGAGCATTCTCCGGTTCATTGGCAATAGCTTGCTTAAAGCACTCCATGGCTTCATCATTACGGGAGAGCCGGAGAAGAGTTATACCTAAATTATACCATATCTTTCCGTTGTTTGGCTCCAGGTCCAGCGCCAGCCGGCTCTCCTCTTCCGCTTTTTCATACCAGCCCTTACGGCGATAGAGAACCGCCAGGTTGGCGTGGGGCTCACCGTAAGCACTATCCAGGTTGATAGCCTTTTCAAAGGCGCTGAGCGCATCTTTGACCTCCCCCAGATGATAGCAAGCTACCCCATACTCATTATAGATAACGGCATTATCAATAAACCTTTTCAGAGCGGATTCGGCTAAATCCCCGGTCTCTTGATAGAGTTCGCCGGAATTCCCCCGCTTTAGGAGAGCTACCAAATCCTCGGTGGATATATCTCCTCCGGAGGTTACCGTCTGGGTCTTAGCGGTCAGTTCCGCCCTCAGAGCTTCCAGCTCCTGCTGAGTCAATGCGGTGGTCTGTTGGGAGAATACCAATCCGGCGGTTATCAACAAAATGATAAGAAAAGCCAAGGGGCCGAAAAAATCCCTTGCTTTTATTGAGCAATTTATGCCCGGTGCGCTGGTTTTTCTAGTTATGATGAATGGCATTCCCCGCTATTCACCTTCGGTGGATTCGCCGGCCTGCTTGATTATCTCCTGAAAGCGTGGCTCTTCCTTCAATTGAATAAAATAGGGCGCGTTTTCTATGCTGGTGACTATGGATGGTGAGACGGTGACCGCCTCCTCCAGATTATCCAGCGCTTTTTTGTTATCGCCCTGACGGGAATAGACTATTGCCATCTGATAAAAGTTACTCCCCGAGCTGGGGTCCAGCTCTGCGGATTTCTCAAAGGACTTCAGCGCTTCGTCATCGCGTCCCAGGTAAGACAATATACAGCCGCGATTATGCCAGTATAGCGGGTCTTCGGGGAAATGCTTCACCGCAATCTCAATATTTTTCAGGGCTTCCTCGTATAGACCCAGATAAGCCTGGGCTACCGCCAGGGTAGCGTAGGCGTAATAGTATTCCGGGTCGGTGGAAATTGCCTCCTGGGCGCCGTAAGAAGCCTCCAGCCACAATCCCATCATTCCGAAGAGCGCCGCCTTGTTATCCAGGGCTTTTGCCATATTCGGCTTAAGGACTATGGCCTGGTCAAAGGCAGCGATAGCCTGGTCGTAATAGCCCAGATGACCGAGCGCCGAACCGTAGGTATTCCAGAACTCCGGGTTGGAATTGTCCAGCTGAACCGCCTGGTAGGATTGCTCTAAAGCCCTCTGGTAATCCTCGTTCTGCCCGGCGACCATAGCCAAGCCATTGTAGGCGTAGGCGTTATTGGCGTCATTTTGCAGAGCCTGAGTGAAGTTCTCTTTCGCCTTATCCTGTTTGCCCTGCTCCAGAAAGACCATACCCTTGAGCGCCAGACCGTAGGGGTCTTCGGGGGAGGACTTGAGCACCTCGTCGGCTACCGCTTCGGCAGTCTTGGTATCGCCGGAATATAGCGCATCCCAGCCCTTGGAGGTATCTTCGGCCAGGGCAACGCTAACCGAGCCGAGAGCCACGCCAAAAAGGAATATATAAGCTACCCAACTACTTTTGGTCATATCATCACCTTCCATTACCTTGTGTATGCGATTATATAGACAGGTAATAATTGAAAGTCGCTTAATCTAATTTGATACGCCATTTTAATATAGATATTATGTTTCTGCAATAAAAAACCCACCGCATAGGTGGGTAACTCAGAAGGGCTGGCGGTGCCCAGATTTGAACTGGGGACACTACGGATATGAGCCGTATGCTCTAACCGACTGAGCTACACCGCCTAAGGCTTGAAAAACTAGCATAGAAAAACTCAAAAATCAAGGCTAAAAAGCAGTGGCAATTTCTAAGTCCAATTTATGTTGACTGATATATTAAAAACCCAGCCCTAGTTTTTGGCTGGGTTCTTGATGACAAATATAGCTATCTATTTGCCGGTAGCTTTTGGCTCATCGGTTGCTTTTGACTCACAGAACTGGAACCATAATACAACGCCTTGACCCTGCCGAGGCTGGTGGGCTGGATAGCACCATACCAGCCACCGTGGCTCAGGATAGTGCCGTTGTCGCCTACCGCCCAGGCATAATCTCCTCCATATCCGCCAACGCTGTGCAGGTCAACGGTTACTGGACAATTCTCTGTATACCAGGTCAATCCTTCATCAATGCTCTCTAAAGTCATGCCTCCTGCTCCTACACATAAAAGAGCATCATATCCGTAATAACCATACTCGACATCACAAAAGCCCCATATGCCATACAAATCCTGCGAAGTTGGAATATTGTTTATCTTACTCCAGCTACTTCCGTCCCAACGGAGAATATTTCCGTTAGCTCCGCAAGACCAAGCGTAAGGATGGTCATACTCATCACCAACAAATACACTGAACAAGTCTTCAGAAGTTGGTGAGGTGGGATAGAGAATCCATACCCCATCCTGGTAATCCAGGATAGTTCCGCCTGCCCCTACTACCCATGTAGTATTAATATCGTGTTCATCTCCCGATACTGAATAAAGATTTTGGGTTGTGGGAGAGTCCGGGTATAGTTCCCAGACCGGTGGGTCGCCATCACCACCATACAGTATAGTGCCATCATCTCCGACAATGAAACCGTAATTGATGTAAACACAAACTGAATTAAGTCTTTCGGTAGTAGGAGTATCAATTGATTGCCATATGCCAAGGTCATCCCAGAATATTACCCCTGAATCACCGACTATATATAGGTTATGATATGTTGATACACCATGCAAATTCTCGGTTGTGGGGGAGTCTTCTGGATACCAACCTGTAAAGGTTCCATCCATAAGATAGTCACCTTCAAAGAAAACTCCATTGTCTCCTACAATGAACATACCTTCTGCGTCAACGCAATTCAAATCCTCTGTCGTCCAATCCTGGGGGTAGATTATCCAATCATACGCAAAAATAGAATTGATAGAGATAACCACATTTATACACATAAAAAGAATAACTATGCTTTTCATAGTTATCACCTCCGTTATGGTTCAAAAGCGCCCCAACATACCCCGGAAAATAAAAATAGCACCGCTAATGCTGGTGCGAAGCACAGGGCTTTTGCCATCGTTTTGCCCCCTTGGATTATTTTACTGTAACTATTATAATGTAATTTTTCAAAAAAGTCAATAGGAAAATCATAGCAAAAACCACTCTTGACTTACCTAGACCAGTAAGCTAACATCAAACAAAACTCATACCGATGAACAGGACACCCCGAAAACAAAAAAATTCTCAAAAGGATAAGGCTTTCCTCGCCGACGGCACCTGTGGCGATATCGCTCGCCTTCTGCGCACTGCCGGCTACGATGTAAAATACGCTAGCTCGCCCAACCCTCAGCTAATTGCTCTGGCACTGAAGGATGACCGCCTCCTGCTCACCCGCTCCGAAACCCTATCCGAGAGGGGTAAGGATGCGGTTCTTCTCTTGCCCGAGGATTTGACCGCGGCGGTGGCATTATTATGCGAGAGGGAGCTTATTCGTCTCCAGGAACCCTGCAGCAGATGTCTCTCCTGCAATCAGGAATTGCTCTTCATCCCCAAAAAGGATGTCCGTCACCTGGTGCCACCCTATGTTTTTGATTGCCACAGCCGGTTCCTGGTCTGCCCGGAATGCCGAAGGGTCTTCTGGAGCGGAACACACATGGAAAGGATGACCACTCGCCTGAATGAACTCCTGTCCGATAAAACTGATTAGAGCCCTCTCTGTTACGGTAGTGGCGTTATTGTTCACCACCACCGCTCCTAGGGCTGGCGATAACTCCCAACTATATCTTCTATCTCCGGTGGATTACCAGACTATTCGCACTCACCTCGGTGAACGAGCAGACCTGCTTTATTATGACCGGGACTGGGCTCTGGTTCGTAGCACGGCTCCTCTCAATCCAGCGTTATCTCCCGGCGGCACACCCCCTCTCCTATTAGATGAAGCTCCGAAAGAAATCTATTACCTCCTGGTCTCCGACCCTCTGGGTTTGGGCGAAGAGAATCTCGCTCAATTTGGCAGAATAGTCGCCGGCTTCCCTGAAGACAAAGGCTACTTGCTGGCGGTGCTCTCTCCGGACTGCACCTGGCTCAATGCTGGTGGCTACGACGCCTTTCCCCTGTTGCCCAAAAAACTTTCTGAGATAAGTGCACCACCGCAGACCCCGCAATATAACGCCCTAATCCCGCTGGCACTAAATTCCTTCGGCAACGGTGAGGGCTACAAGTTCCTGGAGAAATTCGCCAGCTTCCAGACCCGCTTCACCTACAGCGACCAGCTGACTTCCGCTGGAAATTACATATATGGAGTTCTGGCAAGTTTAGGCTACTCAGTAGCCATTGAGGAATACAACTTTGACCTGGTCAACTGGTCACAATATCACCAACTGGATTTTACCCCGGACCGCAGCCGGGGCTATCTGGTCTGCCGCGACGGCTTCCTGTTCACCACCGCAGATATGGGGGATAGTTTTGAGCGCATAGACCTAACCCTTTCGCCATACACGGTTAAGGCACTGGACGAAGAACATCTCTACATTGCCGGCGGAGGCGGCAAGGTAGGTTTTTCCACCGACGGCGGAGCAAGCTGGCAGGTAACCACCACGCCGACGGAATCCACCCTTTACGGGATTGATTTTTACAATTCCCAGGTGGGCATAGCCTGCGGAGCAGGTGGAGCAATAATCTATACCCGAGACGGTGGAGAGAATTGGCAGCTGGGGGCGAGTGGGGTGGTTACCGACTTAGTCTGCATCCATCAGCTCTCGGAAGATGTAGCTCTCTGTGGAGGCAAAGAGGGTAAGCTGCTGAGAACTGAAGACGGTGGGATTAGCTGGCAGAACATCTGTCCGCCGGAGCTATCCAGCTACAATATCAGGGATTTTAGCTTCATCAACTCCTCCGAAGGCTGGCTTTCCGCCGGACTCTACAGTGTCGGGGGAATCATCGCCCATACGACCGACGGCGGAGAAACCTGGACGGTGCAGAGCGAGGACAATATTGACCTTATATCAATAAGCTTCTCCGATGCCCTGAACGGCTGGGCCGGAGGACAGGTAGGGATTATCAAACATACTATTGATGGTGGGCAACATTGGTCGCTTCTCTCTTTTCCCAGCGAGGATAGATATATCACCGACCTCTATGCGCTGAATCCCCAGAGGGTATTAACCTCCTGTATCTACGGCCCGCACTACATCACCACCGACAGCGGCGCAAGCTGGCAGGAACTGAATCTAGGGGGGAGAGGACTACTCCCCCGTCCCAATATAGTTGCCACCAAATACGGCGAGACCTACCCGGACGAAGAGGTAATACTGGTCGCTCACTTTGATTCCATATCCAACGACCCCTGGACCTCCGCACCGGGAGCTGACGACAACGGTAGTGGCACAGCGGAAGTTCTGCTCTCTGCGGAAGCTCTGGCGCGCTTTGACCTGGCGCGCACGGTGAAATTTCTTCTGGTTAGCGGAGAGGAACAGGGCTTGAAGGGAAGTATGGCTTATGCTGAATCCGCCTACAATTCCGGGGAGGATATTGTGGCGGTGGTCAATGCGGATATGCTCGCCTACCGCGACGACCTAAATAACGATTTCGCCGTTCGCGACAGTGCCCCCTGGGAGTGGATGGGGGAATATGTCCAGACGGTGGCTAGTTTCTATCTCCCCCAGCTGACCATCATTCCCCACTATTCCGGCGCCGGAGGTTCCGACCACATCTCCTTCTGGAACTTCGGTTACCCAGCGCTGATGATAGGGGAATACCCCGGCACCGCCTGGTATCCGTATTATCACACCACCGAAGACCTGCCGGATAAGCTCTCCGCGGAGATGCAAGCCTTGGGCTCCAAGCTAGCCCTGGCCACGGCGATGTCCTTCGCCGAGCCTCTTGCCATCCATCCCCCGGACCAGCCCACACCGACACCGTTTGCCGCGCCCAATCCCTATCGCGCCGACGGCAGCGCGCCGGGGGTCAGCTTCGCTAACCTGACCGGCTATGATACTTTGGAGATTTATGATGTCTCCGGAGCGGAGGTCTACACCTACCAGCTTGTCGGGGCGACCAACCATCTGTGGCAAGTGGTGAACGATAATGGTCAAGAGGTGGCTAGCGGGGTCTATCTGTGGTTGGTGGAGGGCGAGAACCAGCCGACAGTGAGCGGGAAGATAGCGGTGCTAAGATAAAGGAGCAATAGATCACCCCCAAAGCTCAGCAACCTCCCCTCTGCGGCTATAACCTGCTCTCCGGCGGGACCACCAGTGAGTTCCGTCAGCAAGTTGACCATTTACTTTCTGAGGTAGAGGAAAAAGGCAAGGAGAGACTGGACAAATACCTTGCCGACCTACCCGATTATCTGGCATATCGCCAATGCTCCGGCGATTTCTTCTCCTCAAAAGACCCAATGGTCTTCACCCCAAAAAATGTCTACCTCCCCACCATCCTGAGCATAACCGCCATCAACCACGCCTATCGTCAGCTCTTCCTCACCACCGAGAAGCGTCTGCTCATTCTCCCACCCTGCATTCGCAAGATGGAGGAGAGCTCCTGTCAGGCAAAAGTAATAAAATCACTCTGCATAACCCACTGCGCCCACTGCCAGCCGGACTGCTATATCCATCTCATCACCGAGTGGGCGGAAGTGTCGGGGATAAAGACCTTCCTCGCCCCGGACAAGATGGAGCAATCCTTCAAGCGGATGAAGAAGCGCTACGGTCCCCTGGGTATAGTGGGGGTAGCTTGCTTTATGGACTTGCTGGTGGGTATGTTGAAATGTATGGAGCTGGGCTTAGCCCCGCAGGGTGTCCCGCTCATCGCCAACCGCTGCGACCGCTGGAGCGGGGAGGAACTGCGCTCGGCGGTGGATGCGGGTTGGCTGGCGGAGGTCCTGGATTTGGCTGACCCTCCCCATCTGGAGATAATAGATGGGGAGAGGGAGGAGTTGAAGAAGGAGGGGGTTAGTAACGGTGTTATATAAGCAGGTATAAATCCGGTTAATTGAAGAGCTAACTGGGCGAGGGGATTAACGTCGCCCATTTATGCAACTTTGCAACCAATGATTTATTTTATCTCACCTCCAGCAAATTATACACCTCTCTCTTAGCTACACCAAATCGCTTCGCTAACGCCAAATAGGCCTCCTTTTTGGTCAAACCTCCGGCAAGCATCTCCCGCAGAGATTTTTGCAATTCCTTTACAGACGGTAGCTCTCCCTTCCCCCCGCCTAATGGCGCCGCGACTATCATAGTCGCCTCCCCCTTGAACTCTCGCCCGCCGGCTCGTTCCGCCAGCTCAGCAAGCGTCCCCCGCAGATACTCCTCGTGCACCTTGCTCATCTCCCGGGCTATGAGCGCTTGCCGACCAACCCCCAACGACTCGGCCAACTCGGGAAGCATTTTGGGTAAATCCCTCGCCGGCAGGAAAAAGCCCAGCGCCACCGATATTTCACCAGCCTCCGCCCACATCCTATCCCTCTCCCCCTTCTTCTTGGGCAGAAAGCCGAGAAAGAGCAGGGGCAAGGTAGGGAAATGGCATACAGAGAGCGCTGAAGAAAGCGCTGAAGCCCCCGGCACCGGTATCACCTCAAACCCGGCGCCGACTACCGGCGAGATGAGCCGGGCTCCGGGGTCAGATAGACCGGGAGTGCCGGCGTCGCTCACCAGAGCCACATCCCGCCCGGCGGAGAGCTCAGCCAGCACCCTCTCTACCGCCTGCGGTATGGCGGTTTCGTCGGCGCGGAGGAGAGGCGTAGAAAGCCCCAGATGGTTGAGAAGCTTTTGGGTAACCCGGGTGTCCTCGCAGGCGATAAGGCTGACCTCTTTGAGCGCTCTCTCCGCCCTCAGGGTGATATCGGCAAGATTGCCGATGGGCGTAGCCACCACATAGAATATGCCCGTTCTTTTCATCAGGGCGATTATAGGTCAAGGCTGGCCAAAAGACAACCTTTAAGCGATTGACAATTCCAGCGGACTTTCTTATCCTTAAGAAAATGCCCTCTTCATTCACAAAGACCACAATCATCTTCTTGACTGGGCTTATTGTCTTAAGCCTATTCTGCCACTGCGCCCGGCGTATAGAAAGACCAACGCCCAGGATTATCCTGCTCTTCCCTCAGGATTCGTCGGCAGATGAACCGATACCCTGCGGATGGGTGGAGATTTTCACACAAAACACGGCTGAGGAGATTATTTACAGCGGAACTACCCATCTACTAGCCCTCTATCCCGAGGGGCGCGCCGAGCTTTCGCGGAGTTTTTGGCTACATCTGGATAAGGAAACCGGGCAATTGCTCTATTACCGGGAGAAACAGGAACCGCCGGGCAGAACGGTGACCCTGGTTCCCGGCCAAGAAGGTGTTTGGCAGTTATCAATTGAATACGGTCTTGAGCAGAAGACTTGCTCTCTACCCGAGGGCAATGTCTATCCTCTGGACTGTGCTTATCTTCTACCGGAAATTCTCTCCGAGGAGAGCGGTTCAGTTCTTCTGTTTGACCCGCTGAGCCTGGCATACTTTCCCGCCAGCGTAGAGAAATCGGTTGACGAGGAGGGCGGGCACAATTGGCGATTGAAGAGCGGAACCATCCTACTCTGGGACTTATACATTAGCTCAGACGGAGAGCTGATGGGGGGGCAAGACCGATTGCTGCGCTTCAGGCTGGAGCCGGCGGAGGAGCTGCCGACGAAGCTCAGTGCGCAAACGCTATCGTTCTCCCCCACTTCCTGGATTGACAGCGACGCTACTGCGCCACTTCAGATAGAAGTGCAAGCGGATATTATTGGCTCCACCTTTAATCCGGGCATTCTGACCGGTCAAGAACAGAGCTTCAGCGGTGAAATTTCTGCCGAAAGCATCCACGGCTTCTTTACTCTCTCTCCATCGTCAACCGAACTCTCGCCAGAGGTCACCCTAACCTCCCCACTCATTCCCACCCCGGACAAAAATATCACTCCTACAATCCCTCTGATTTCCGCATGCCTTCCTTCACCAGAGGAGCTGGAGCAGATATTAGTGGACCTATCCCCACCTGAAGTCAATCCTCAGGAACAGGCTGATTGGCTGGTCAACTGGATGGCAGAAAATGTGCAGACTGTCCCTTTGCAGGATAGTCCCCAGCAGTTGTTTGCCAGCAATGAAGGCTCGGAGAAGGCTAAGGCTTTTGCAGGTTCGCTTCTGGCAGAGCAGATGGGGCTCTCGGCTCGTCCGGTTTTAGGATTGGTCTACGACCAGATGTATGGGGGTTTTCGCGTCGGTTGGTGGTTGGAGATAGAATTAGAGGGCGCCGGCTGGTTGGCTTACGACTTGAGGACCGGTGACGAAGCCGGGAATGACCGCATTCGGCTTTTGGCAGGGTTGGGGGCTTTCAACGCCCGGATAGTTAGCTTTTCCTGTCACCTAGTCAATCCCGGGAAGCGAATTAGCATATTTTTGCCTCAGGATAATACATATAATTATTACTCCCAGGGACAAAAGATAGGAAGCGCCCATATTTGGCAGGAGGGAGGAGAGAAGGGTTTGCTCTTCAGGGTGGAGTCGCCGGCGCTGGTCTATGAGGGCTCTCTGATTTTGCCGGCAGAGACGATTCCGGGAGAGCTCCGGATTAAGGCGCCGGCAGATGCGGAGGAAGCCAAGTTTTACCCACCGGTCGGAGAATTTTCCATCCCTCTTTATCCGCCCGGGGGGAACAGCCCAACACGAGTGCCGCTGGACATCTACAATCCGGCGACTATATTGTGTCTTCTGGATTATGCCGGCGACAGCGAAAGCTCCGCTACAATTGAATTGCAGAGCATCTGGTCAAAATTTAGGATACCGGCACATCTGGTTCATATGGGGAGGAAGGAGTTGGAGATAGGGGGGGAGCTAATACCAGCTGAGGAGTATCTGCTGTTTCCGCTCAAATTGACTATCTGGGTAAGCGTCTCGGGTGAGCTATTGGGACTGGCCTGGGAGGGGGTGGAGATGCGCGCCGAGAAGGTGGAGTTAAGTGCAAGTGGCGAGACCGGCGGTGATATTTGGGTGGAGAAGGAAACTGTTGACCAGTAAGAATTGCAGAGAGGTAATTTTTTGAACAACCTCTGGTTAAGGAACATATTTAAGTAATATTTTGAGCAGTGATTTTACGACCTCGTCTAAAGATAACAAAAAAAGGGGAGAATGAAAGCATCTCCCCTCATTTTTCTTCTCCCCATCTTACTTTTACTTTTCACCCTGTCCCTCGCCCTTGCCGCCATCGTCGTCCAGCCGAAATCTCTTTCGGTCAACAAAATTCCAGATGCGCTTCACTACCTCGGTGGTTCGGGAGACATTGGCAAGATTGAAATTGCCGAAGACATTGTTCGCCATCCAATAGATGGGCGTATATTTGCCGTAGCGGACAAGCCGCTTCATCTTGCTGTTGAAACTGTAGAACTTGCGCCAAGCCCACTGGGTGCCCTGTCTCAACTGCATTGGACTCATTCTATAGGGCTGGAAGACCACGGAGCCGCCATGGTAATACTCCCATCTGGTGTGCAAGAGCCGACCTTCCCGCTTAAACTGGTCGTAGACGGCTGTTCCTGGATACGGGGTGAGTACGGAGAACTGCGCCAGGTCCAGCTTGGAGTTCACCGCAAATTGCACCGTTTTCTGAAAAGTATGCACATCGTCGGTGTCCAAACCAAAGATGAATGCGCCCAACAAACGAATGCCGTTTTTGCGGAAGTTCTCTATCAGCCGAGAATATTCCTCCGGTTTATTCACCCGCTCCTTGTTCATAGCCTTCAGGCTAGCGGAGGAGATGGATTCTATCCCTACGAAAAAACCGCGACAGCCGCTCTCAAAAGCCAAACGAAGTAGTTCCGGGTCATTGCCGTTGTTGATAGAACACTGGCTAGCCCATAAAATGTTCAGTTCCTTCAGGGCGCGAAAGAGCTCCTTGGCTCTCGGCTTGTGTGCTAAAATATTATCGTCGGTGAAGATTACAAGACTGGACCCGGCAGTCTCCTTTATCTCCTCTATCACATCCTCAATAGGGCGGTTGCGATAGCGGCTGCCAAAAGTGCTGGTGACCGAGCAAAAAGAGCAATTGTAGGGACAACCGCGGGAGGTCTGGATGGAGCGGGGCATATAATAGCCCCCGGCCGGCAGAAGATTTCGCCGCAGGGTGTGCAAATTATTCAGGCTGGAAAACCCCTTCTGGCGATAGATGCATTGGTAAGAGCCGGTCTCAAAATCGGAGAGCACTTGCTGCCAAATCTCGTCGGCCTCGCCGACTACTACCGCATCGGCATGCCCTGAAGCCTCCTCAGGCATAGCGGTAACATGGCTTCCTCCCAATACTACCTTGACACCCAGCTTTCTATACTCATCGGCAAGTTGATACATCCTTGGGGCGGTGCCGGTCATAGCGCTCAAGCCCACTAAATCCACTTCAGCATCCACATCACGAACCAATACATTTTCATCCACCAGTTCCAGCTGATGTTTAGTAGGAGTAAGGGAGGCTAAAAGGGCAATGTTCAGGGGAGGGAAGATGGTCTTGCGTCGCCGGTGATTGTAATTCTCAATGCTTTCGTGGGTATAGAAGTTGTAGCTGGGGTAAATTAGTCTTATCCTCATAGACAAGTTCAAAACCTTTCTTTAGACTACACGGTGTATAACAAAAATTGTAAAGGCTACCATCAAGGTAACCTGTTGCTGTAAAAGGGTTTTACCTTTCTCTATCATCTTTCTTTCACAAAATTTCTTAATTATAAATATATACCTAATGGCAACCTAAGTCAAGCATTTAAAAAAATAATTGACTGCCCCAAGAATTCAACCTGTTTAGGAATCCTTCCCTATCCGCCTTTTCCGGCGCAGACCCGCACGCAGACGCCGCAGATGTGTTGACCTACCAGATGTCGCTGGAAATAATCCAGCCTGGCTCGGCAGGCGTTCAGGTTGTGTTCCTCTGGCGTCTCCCCAATTGCTGAAGCCGGGCATACGGTAATGCAGAGTCGGCAGTCTGCGCACCCTGCCCCACTGTAAGGCGCATCGGGCAGCAAGAAAGCGTCAGTCAACAGAGTTGCCAGTCGCAGGCGGGCGCCAAACCGGGGGTGAACCAGTAGCCTGCTTCTGCCAATAAAGCCGTGACCGGCAAGATAGCCCACCAGACGATGGCTTAAAGAGCCGGTCATATTTTCCCAGTCGGTAATCTGGCTCGCCGGTATGGGCAGTGCGGAGTAACCGGCGGAATAGAGTATCTGGGAGAGAATAAAAGTTATGGCGTCCAGGCGAGCGTTGGCTACCCGATAATGGAAGGCGTAGAGCCGGGTAGGAGCGTCAATGCAGGTCTCCACAATTTTGGGGGTTAAGGCTACCCCGATGGAGATAGCCCGGGGATAGTCGGAGGTAACATCCGGAAGTTCACCCAGCTCCTTCGTCCGGGCGCCGGTCAGGTCGGCAACGCCGAAAAGAACGGCGCCGTGCACAGAAGCGCTCTCGGCGAGCCGCCGGGAGAGACTGTCCAGTTCAGAAGTCATCTTTTTAATTGTTTAAGGTAATTACAAGCGAGGCGCCTTGCTTTTGCAAGGCGATTAATCCTCGCCTGCAGGTGCAGTTGACCGCACCCCAATGATTGTCCCCCTGCAGATTTATTTTACCACCGGCGCCGGTATCTTCTTCTTTATCGCCGCGGCCAGTCGCTTGATACCCTCAACAATCTGCTCCTCGGTAGGATAGGAGAAGTTCAGACGCATAGTGTTTCTTCCCCCTCCATCACAGTGGAAGGCACTGCCCACCACATAGGCAACATTATTGGCAATCGCCTCCGGAAACATCTCCACACTGTCTATATGCTCCGGCACCCTTACCCAGAGGAAGAGCCCCCCTTCCGGACGGGTCCAGGTTACTCCCTCGGGCATATTCTCTTCCAGGGCTTTAAGCATAATTTTGCGCTTGCGGCAATACATCTCCTTAATAATTTCAATCTGTTTGTGGAGCAAGCCCAGAGCCATAAATCTGGCGGCGATGGCTTGGGTGAACGGCGCGGTGCACAAATCCATAGATTGCTTTGCCACCACCATCTTGGAGATGACCTCGGTCGGTCCCACAATCCAAGCCAAACGGAGACCGGGACAGAAGATTTTAGAGAATGTCCCCATCAGGATTACCCGTCCGTCTTTATCCAGCTTGATTATCGGTTCCGGCTGTTGACCTTCAAAGCGCAGTTCACGATAGGGGGAGTCCTCTACGACTGCGGTCTGGAACTCTCCGGCCAGCTCCAGAAGCCGGATACGCCTCTCCGTGGGCATGGTTACACCGGAGGGATTCTGAAAGTCCGGGACGACATAAATGAACTTGGGGACGATTCCCTCAGTTTTTAGCTCCTTTAATTTTTTCTCCAGCAGGTCCATACGCATACCTTCGTCGTCCTGCAGAACACCGTGCATGCTCGCCTGATAGCTATTGAAAGCCTGCAAGCCCCCGATGTAGCTGGGCAGCTCCAGGACGATGGGGTCGCCTATGTCCAGAAATATCTTCCCCACCAGGTCTAAGCCCTGCTGACTGCCGTTAGTAATCAATATCTGGTCTATATCTACATTGATGCCGTCCTTGGAGAGCCACTTTACCAGCTGTTCGCGCAGCTTGGGGTCACCCTCGGTCGGTCCGTATTGGAGAGCGCTCCTGCCGGATTCTTTGATAACTTGACAGGTAATTTCCTCTATCTCCTTAGTCGGGAAGCTATCCGGAGAGGGCAAGCCTCCGGCAAAGGAGATAATTTCCGGGCGGGCGGTAAGTTTTAATAGTTCACGAATCTCACTGCGTTTGGCGTGAACGGTGCAGCTGGATAACAGCTTAGCGAAAGAAAAAGCCATTTTTCTACCTCCGATATAGGATAGAGGCGTATGAAAATTAGTGATTTAGCCGACTTTTTTCTGGAAGACCGCCAGGAAGTCTCCCTCCCAGGGCTCGCCGCCTTCCATAGTTATTTCATTTCTGGATAGTTCCTGGGCAATACTATTGAAAGCCTGCCACTTGAGCAGAGCCAAACCTTTGCTAACACAGGAGGAAACAAAGGAATCCTTCTCAAATACGGACCGGCTGAGCTGAAGTTCCTCTTCCTCGGATTCGGTCCCAAAAAAGGCGGTCTTGCATGCGAAGTCGGCGATATCCTCATTCTTCATCTCCACCATATCCGGGGGGATGAGCTTGTAATAGACCTCCCGGGGTTTGAAGGCGTGAGCAAAGAATTTAAGTTTTTCTCGGGCTTCCCGGCTCATCCGTAGAATAGAGTTGCCCTGGGGAGGACGGAGATGGTCCAGAATGAGCGCCCTGCCACCCAGGGAAAGCACCCGGGCAATCTCTCCCAAAGTCATCTCTAAAGTAGATTCCCCGTCAAATTGAATTATTTCGTGGAGCACCATACTAGCCACCAATCCGTCAAAAGACCGGTCCAGGAAGGGGATATTTTCCGCCCTGGCCATTACCGCCGGAAGGTCAAAGTTGGTGATGCGAAACTCCTCCAGACGATACCAGGATTCATCCAGACCGACCGCTAATATGATTCCCCGGCGATGGGACAACGGACCGGTGAAGTAACCGGGACCACTGCCAATATCCAGCACCCGTTGACAGCCACTGAGGTTAGCGGTGATTAGCTTGATTTTTTCCAGAAGAGAGCTGGGATAAGACTCCCCAGTGGGCGGTTGCTGCGATTTATCATTATCATTCAAAACCATAAAAGCCAGCCAAAATCCTTTTAGATGAAAGTGGGCAATTTGAGACAAAATAAACCGCCCCGAACCTACGGTCCGAGGCGGAGGTACTTAGCTATAGTTATGTATTATCATAAGCAGTTCTTCCATTAGCGAAAAGCATAACATAGTGAAGATTAAAAGTCAATAGGCACCACTAACGAATTCTGTTCGTTCCAGTAAGTATAGATGATTTATGTTCCGACAAAAAGGTTTCACCATACTCATTGTAGGGTTTTCAACCAGTGGCAAAAGCCTACTTCCCCAAAGCCTTCTTGACAAAATAAGCTACCAGACAGCACAGCTCAAAATTTGAAATAACTATGTCGCAGGTTTTGCTTTTTTTGCAACTTTATAAATAGCGTCAATTGTTTCAATAACATCTTTATGTATTTCATCTTTCGGAACGAACTTCGCTAGAATATGGTAATCTGTTTTATATAATAGGTTAGGCAATTCTAACTTCTTAAAGTACGCATTAAATAGAGGGTCAAGAAAATCATCGCTAGCTTTGACATCGTCTGACCATGGGGAAGGCTTATTTAGCTTATTAAGTGCTTCTTCTATCTCGTTAATTGTTTCGGTCATTATTCTTTCTCTTTTATCAGCTAAATTTACCCAAAGTGTTTCATCTGGAAATTCGTAACGAGAATAAGAGATCAAAACTTCTCTTAAGCAAAGGTAATTCTCAAGTTCTTTTTTCTTCCACTTCATCTCAATGAGCGCCGGACTAGTCTGAATTTGTCTATCAATATTATCAAAAATCGCGATCCCTAATAAATCGCTTTTTGCCTCTCTCAATCCAAAAAAATGACTCCTTGCTTTTTGTGGTTGATTTTGCACATAATATACAAATGGCATTTCTAGATCATTATAGGCGGGATGTCCTAGTGTTTTCGCAAATTCTTGAATTATTGCTAAATCAGTTGAACCTTCAAGATATAATACCCAACCCTTTTGTTCAGCTTGATAATATTGATCATAACCGATTTCTCTTAGCGCTTTCAGTACCTGACTTCCACGATCATTAATTCTATGAGGTTTACCAACAAAAGCAACTACAATATCACGCTCGGCAGCTTCATCTAATAATATCTCTGAATGACTAGCCGCGATTATTTGCGAACCCTGTTTTTCAGCAATCTCTGTTATTAAATTATATATATTTCTTTGTCTTATAATTTCTAAATGAGCATCAGGTTCATCAATTAACAAAATAGCTTTGGGATTAGAATAAAGATAAGCAAGTAACAGAAGTGTTTGCTGGAACCCTTTACCCGAACAAGACAAATCAAGCGTAATATTGTCTACTTTATAAGCCATTGTTATTTCGCCTCTTTCTTCAACATATTTGGGGGGTAGAAGTGTTACTGCAAAAAGCTTCTTAATATAATCACCTAATTCTTTCCAATATTCACTTTTGTCCTTATATATTTGATAACATAAATTTCGTAGAACTTGTGCTGTTTGACCTTCTCCCAACAAAACATTAATTCTGCCAGGTTCCCATTTTGGTTCTACAGCTGATAAACCTGACATAGGTTGTAGAAATGCAATATTAATATTTTCGGAGGCTTGTTCAGGTATTTCCATTCTTCTTGATGCAGTCTCATCAATTCTTAATGGACGACAATAAAACGACTCTTCATTTCCATAGTCAAATTCCAAACCACATTCCCACTTCTTTTCATTAGTAATACCTTCAACGGTAATTTCCATTCTTACATTCTTAGTTATTTGAGTTCCTCCTTCGCTTAAATAACCGTTTCTTACATTTAAGTTTTTCCATAATAAAATTACCTGCGGAATTGGTATCGCTATTAGATCCTTCTTGTTCACTGTTACTCCGGGTCTTTTTCCCGGGGACCCTTTTCCTTTACGCTTTTCATTCCACTTTCTAAGTCCTATATCCCATAAAGCAAGTGCCTGAAGTGCAGTGGTTTTCCCTGAATTATTCGGACCAATAAATACAACTGTATTTCCTAATTCAACATCAATGTCCTTAAGCATTTTAAAATTCCTTACTCTTAATCGGGTCAACATATTTCACCTCTCTAAAAAGGCTTACTCAACATAGTATATCTTATCATATTTGTTCAAACTTAAAGTCAACCATTGCGAAGGATATTAAATAATTATGCAGATATATAACTATATAAAAATCAAATTACTTCCCCAAAGCCTTCTTCACCAGTCCAGGTATCTGACTGGGAATCTCCGCCACCGGAATACCAGCGGCACTAAGAGCGGCTATCTTCTCCTCCGCCGTGCCTTTTCCACCGGAGATGATTGCTCCGGCGTGCCCCATTCGTTTTCCCGGGGGCGCCGTCCGCCCCACAATATAGCCCACCACCGGCTTGTCCATCTTTGCCAGAACAAACTCTGCAGCTTGCTCCTCGTCGGTGCCGCCTATTTCACCGACCATCACCACTGCCTTGGTTTTGGGGTCGTTCTGGAAGGCGCTGAGACAGTCTATAAAATTGGTTCCGATAATGGGGTCTCCGCCGATGCCCAGGCAAGTGGATTGACCCAGACCGGCCTTGGTGAGATTATGCACCACCTCGTAGGTCAGGGTGCCGGAGCGGGAGACCACGCCCACGGGACCGGGAGTGTGAATCTGCCCCGGCAGAATGCCCACTTTGCACTCTCCGGGGGTGATAATACCCGGGCAATTGGGTCCGATGAGCTGTGAACCTTTAGATTGAATATACGGATAGAGCTTGGTCATATCCAAGGTGGGAATTCCCTCGGTGATGGCTACGACCAGCTCAATGCCGGCGTCCACCGCCTCGTAGATGGCGTCCACGGCGAAACGAACCGGCACATAGAGCACCGAGCAGTTGGCGCCAGTGGCTTTTTTAGCCTCGGCTACAGAGTTGAAGACCGGGATGCCCTCTACATCGCTGCCGCCCTTGCCCGGGGTTACCCCGCCGACCACCTGGGTGCCGTAAGCGCGCATCTGCTGGGCGTGGAAGGAGCCGTCCCGTCCGGTTATGCCTTGAACGAGGACCCTGGTGTTCTTATCTACGAATATAGCCAGGGGATGAGACCTCCGGGATGTGATGTTTATGATTAGATAAGGGGATCATTCTTCTTCAACAGTCAAGTCAAGGTTGCTTAACACCATGTCTACCGCTTTCTTTGCTTTTTTCTTGGCTGATTTCGCGCTATCAAGGTCATAGATATCATATGGTGTTCCTCCGGGAAGACAATCTGGATATCGTGTCGGATAATAGAACTGGTCTAAACTGATTGCTGATTGAATTTGAGAGAAAATTGGGTCACGGTTACCGACAAAGGTAGTAAGTTCGTATATTGATTCACTTTCAATATCGCCCTTCTTTATATAATCTATGTATCCCTTAATTGCTTTTACGACAGCTTGCTGAGCCATAAAACAAGCAATAGGATATCTACCGTTGTTTATTAGATTCTCAACGGTCTTCAGGTCTCTTTTTGCCATATTAATCCAAATTTTAGTTTCTTCAAACCTACCCATAATTGTTTCTACCCCCCCTTCGCCAGAGCAACAACCTTCTGCACCGCCTCGTCCATATCCGCGAGAGTGGCTATGCCGATGGATTCCATTATTTCCTTGGCTCTTTCCTCGTTGGTGCCGGTCAGCCGACAGACAATGGGTATCTCCGGAGCCCGGCCGGCAAAAGCCTCCTTGATTCCGGCGGCGACATCGTCACAGCGAGTAATCCCACCAAATATATTAAACAAGAGCGCCTTCGCCTGGCCCTGCTGGCGGATTATCTTCATCGCCGTGGTTACCTTGGCGGGGTTAGAGCTTCCCCCGATGTCCAGAAAATTCGCCGGCTCCCCGCCGTAATACTTGATGAGGTCCATCGTGCACATAGCCAGCCCCGCTCCGTTGACCACGCAGGCAATGTCACCGTCCAGGGGTATATAGGAAAGCCCCATCTGGCGCGCTTCCGCCGCCGAAAGTCCCTCCTCGGAGTCGTCGCGCAGTTCCTCAAACTCGCTGTGACGGAAAAGGCCGTTATCGTCAAAGTTCATCTTGGCGTCCAGAGCCACGACCTTGCCCTCAGCAGTAACCACCAGAGGATTTATCTCCGCCAGAGAGGCGTCAGATGCAATAAAACAACGATACAGGTTCTTGATGAATGTAGCTATCTGGTTGACCAAAGCAAAATCATCGGTCAGGAAGAAGGCTAACTCCCGCGCTTGAAAGTCAAAGATGCCCAGGAAGGGGTCAATGGCTAACTTCTTTATCCTCTCCGGGCTTTTTGAAGCCACCTCCTCAATCTCCACCCCACCCTCCGGGGAAGCCATAAATGTAGCTCGGCGCGTGCCGCGGTCAACGATTATTCCCAGGTAAAACTCAGAAGCAATCCAGGCGCCCTCCTCTATCAGCAGACGCTCCACGGTGAAGCCTTTGATGTCCATTCCCAGAATCTCGCCGGCATACTTTTCCACTTCCTGCCGATTTTTAGCCAATTTGATGCCCCCGGCTTTACCCCGACCGCCCACCAGCACCTGGGCTTTAACGGCTACCGGATAGCCGAACTCTTCGCCGGCCAGGACCGCCTCCTTGACCGAGGTAACCATCTTACCCCGGGGAATAGTAACCCCAAAAGAGGCAAAGATTTCCTTTGCCTGATATTCGTGAATCTTCATCCAGGCCCGCTCCTAAAATATCAGGATTATTGCGAAGACAGCTTTAATTAAAGCTTATTTCTAGATGCCCATCGGCGTCTTGCCGAATATACTTCCCATTTGAGTAATGGCGGCAAAGATGGCAACGAAGTAGACCACAAAACAGACGCAGATAAGGATGGTAAAGATGATGCCCAGAATCATACAGGCATTGCCCAGCTTCTGGTTGCCGGGAACGATGGCATTTTTCTTGAGCAGGTAACCGACGATGATGCCAAATAGTGGCACGAGCAGTGATAGATAGACCACATAGAACATAAGAATCCAGCGAGCCAGCTCTACCAACTGCCGCCACTGAGCGATAATCGGGTCGCTCTTGTCGGATAGGTCAATACCTGGTTTTGGTTCAGCCATTGGTTTTCCTCCTGAGGGGGGTTTGGATTACTGGTTATTTTTGACTTTGTAAGAGGACTGTCAACAAAACGCCCAATCTAATGGGCTTAATTAGCTTCTAATCATTTTACCTGTTTGCAAGATTAGCATAAACGCCGCCGCCAGACAAGTATTTTTCCATCGCTCAGATAAGCCCGGTCTGAGTTATCAGTTCCACCGCCTTGCCGTGCAGCCAGTATAGAAAAGCGAGCAGGGAGACCATAAGAATTATGCTGCATACCGCCAGAATGGTCTTCATTCTCCAGGTCCTGGGCGAGACGATGAGCAGAAGGACGACATATATTGTATTGAAGAAGATGAAGATTACCCCCAGGCTGGCGAATATCACCAGCGGATAATAGAGCCAGCCCGGACCCAGATATATAGCGGTTAGCGCCAGCGCCAGCAACCCGCAGAGTATCGCCAACTGCCACCAGCGTTCCATTACCGGCAAGCTGAGTCTTTTGGAAACTAACTCGTCGCCTAGCAAGGGATAGGCGAGCATAGTCAGCGCTCCTCCGGCGGTCAGTCCGGTCAGCGTGCGCAGAGACGCCGACTCCGGGCGGAGCTTGAGCCAGAGAGTCAGGACATCTACGAAAATCAGCGCCAGAAAGCAGAGCAGAATGACTGCATAGCGGGGTTTGGGCAGGTCGTTGGCTTTCCAGCTCCCGGTTAAGCCAATGGACAGATAGCCCAGGAATGCTCCCAGGTAGGTGCCCAGACAGCGGGCACAAAAGGGAAAGAGCTGGCCGCCCATCTGCGGACAGCGCTCCGGAAGCTGATGGCAGACGGCAAAGCCCAGGGCGGTTACTATGTCGTGGAAGGACATTTTTGGCTCTCAATGAGAATAATTGGGGATAATGTAACAGATTTTTGGGTGGGTTGCAAGTGGGGAGGTGATTGCAATTTTATAATATTTACCTTGACATTTTAATATATAGTGGGAAAATATGGGAGCAGGGAGCAAGATAAATAGGGTGAATTAAGCCCAAGGAGGCAAATATGTATAGCCTAAAAATTATAGGCGCAGTATGCTGTTTAGTAATTATCTCATTTGGCGTAGCGCTAGGCGACGGCTGGCACATAGAGACCGTGGATGATAATGGAGATGTTGGTTTTTACACTTCAATAGCCCTGGATTCCTTAGACTACCCGCACATTTCTTATTGTGATTATAGCATTTTTCTTCTGAAATACGCCTATTGGACTGGTTCTACCTGGTCTATCAGCACTGTGGATACTACAGGAATGTGGGAAGATTGGCTCTCAATGGCTTTAGATTCATCGGATAACCCGCACATTGTCTATTATGATGCAAATAATTATGACTTGAAGTATGCCTACTGGACCGGTTCCACATGGTCCATCAATTCTGTGGCTGGAGACAAGGGTGCTTGTTGTTCAATAGCCTTGGATTCTGTAGATTACCCCCACATTTCCTATTGTGATTTTCCTAAACTTGACCTGAAATATGCCTATTGGACTGGTTCCGTCTGGTCTATCACTTCCGTGGATACCGCTGGAGATTTATGGGGTTCAACCTCAATAGCCTTGGATTCTGCAGGTTACCCCCACATCTCTTATTACGATTTTACTAACGGTGACCTGAAATATGCCCGCTGGACCGGTTCCGCCTGGTCTATCACCTCCGTGGACACCGCTGCAGATGTGGGTGGATGTGCCTCAATAGCCTTGGATTCTACAGATTACCCCCACATCTCTTATTATGATTCTACTAACGGTGACCTGAAATATGCCCGCTGGACCGGTTCCGCCTGGTCTATATCCTCGGTGGACACCGCTGGAGATGTGGGTAAATATACCTCAATAGCCTTATATTCAGTAGTAGCCTTAGGTTCAGTAGATAACCCCCACATTTCATATTATGATTCAACTAATGAATACCTAAAGTATGCCCACTGGACCGGTGCTGCCTGGTCCATCACCTCCATAGATGCCACTGCGGAGCTATGGGGTGCAACCTCAATAGCCTTGGATTCTTCAGGTTACCCGCACATCTCTTATGGTTATTCAGATTTCTATATTTCTGGTAATGGTTCCGATAAATATTATCACAAACTGAAGTATGCTTTCTATAGCCCAGCACCAGATGATTTTAACTTGCTCTCGCCACCTAATTATACTTACGTCTCCAGCACTCCAACTATGGACTGGGAGGATGCTGAAGATGTGAACCCGGTAATCTATTCATTGTGGTATTCCACTGAGAATGATTTTGACCCCCACGAAGAGGTGAATAACCTCACTATATCTAACTACACTTTCCCGGAGGGGGTTTTAAATGATGGTGAAGCCTACTATTGGAAAGTGGTCGCATATGATGGCTCTTATGGGACCTGGAGCGGACCGGATGACTATTGGTCATTTATAGTAAACTATACCGATATTAACCTGCTCTCCTTCACCGCTCAGGCGGACAAAAACAATACCATTGTCCTCAACTGGCAGGTAGAGACTACCCAGGGCGAGCAAATTGCCGGCTTCAACCTCTATCGCCGAGAGATAAGTTCTGTAGAGGAAAGCTATAGCTTTCCGCCACAGAAGAAGGATGAGGGTTGGACCAAAATCAACACCTCCCTCATCACCGGCCAGAACCCCTACGCCTACACCGATGGCGATGTGCAGGGGGGCTTAACCTACGAATATAAGCTGGAGGCGGTGCTGGTTGATGAATCCACAGAAATTCTGGGCACAGCAAGCTGTGCCCCTACACCACCAGCCTTCGGCATAGTCAGTCTCTATCCCAATCCGGCATATGAGACCATGACCTGCCTGCTCTCGGTTCCTAATGCCGGTACGGTGGAGCTTGAACTATACGACCTTTCCGGGCGTATGGTCTTGGAGAAACAGATAAATGCAATCGAGCCCAATGAGATATCCGTGGTTTTGGATGTCTGCACATTAGCCAGCGGGGTTTATACTTTGCAGGCGACCTGCGGCGGCGTGGAGGCTAGCGCCAGGTGTGTGGTGGCGCGGTAAGTCAAAGGAAGATATTCAAACAAAAGGGCGGGATTATATCCCGCCCTTAATTTTCACCTTGAAAAATTGATGGTAGGTGGTATAATGAAGGAGCAAAAAACTAAACAAAAAACTCAGTCACAGGAGGTAGGAAATGACTAGTCTAAAAATTATGGTCGGAGTATGCTGTTTTGTAATCCTCTCATTTGGCGTAGCGCTAGCGCTAGGTGACAGCTGGCACATAGAGTCCGTGGACACCGCCGGCGATGTAGGGGAATACACCTCAATCGCATTGGACGGCAGTGATAATCCGCACATTTCCTACTATGATGTTACGAATGATGACCTGAAATACGCCTACTGGACCGGTCCCAGTTGGAATATCACCACGGTTGATTCTTCCGGAGGTGTAGGCGAGGGCACCTCCATCGCCCTGGATTCGTCGGGCAATCCCTATATTTCCTATTACGATGGAACTAACGGCGACCTGAAACTCGCTCAATGGACCGGTTCCACCTGGGATATCACCGCGGTGGACACTAGTGGAAATGTGGGAGGGTATAATTCCATCGTTCTTGATACATCGGACAATCCCTACATTGCCTATTACGATTCAACCAATGAGGATTTGAAACTTGCCCAGTGGAACGGTTCAGACTGGGATTTCACCTCAATTGACACTGATGGAGATGTAGGCCAGTATTGCTCTATAGCGCTTGATTATTCCTGGGGCTATGTCCACATTTCCTATTATGACGCTACCAATGGCGATTTGAAATATACCCATTGGACCGGTACGGAATGGCATATCTTCTCCATTGACACTCCTGGAGATGTGGGGCGTTGCACCTCTTTAGCAATGGACGCTGGAAATAGAGCCCACATCTCTTACTTTGACGCCACTTATGAATATTTGAAATATGCCAACAATTCTTTCGGACCCTGGGATATTAGCGCCGTAGCTCAAATCGGAGAGTTCACTGACACCTCCATCGCTCTGGATTCATATAGTTACCCCCACATTGCATATTTTGACATTTCGGATTATACTTTGTATCATGCTCATTGGACCGGTTCTACCTGGGAAATTGATCAGGTTGATTCCAGTAACTGGGTGGGATTGTATAACTCAATAGCCATTGATTCATTGAACCAGCCTTATATTTCCTATTTTGACGATTCCAATGACGATTTGAAATATGCCTGGTATGGACCAAATATAGGCATAAACCTGACTACCTTTTCTGCTCTTTCAAGTGATAATGCTATTTTGCTCAACTGGTCTGTGGAGACCACCGGGGGCGAGCAACTCGCCGGCTTCAACCTCTATCGCCGAGAGATAAATAATGTTAATGATATTGCAGCCGAGGTTTCAAACCTCGGCCGCATATGGACCCAGGTCAACCCCTCCCTCATCACCGGCCAGAACCCCTACGCATACACGGATGAGGATGTACAGATGGGCATAACCTACGAATATGAGCTGGAGGCGGTGCTGGCAGACGAAACCGCAGAGACCCTGGGCACCACGCAGGCTACCACCGCACAGCCCACGACCTTCGGCATAGTCAGCCTCTATCCCAACCCGTCATATGAGACGATGACCTGCCTGCTATCGGTTCCAGATGCGGGCTTGGTGGAACTGGCGCTATACGACCTTTCCGGGCGGATGGTCTGGGAGAAACAAATAAATGTTAGCGAGCCCAATGAGATGTCCGCGGTTCTGGATGTATCCTGCTTAGCCAGCGGGGTTTATACTTTGCAGGCGTCATTCGGCAGCGTGGAGGCTAGCGCCAGGTGTGTGGTGGCGCGGTAAGTCAAACGAAGATATTCAAATAAAGGGGCGGGATTATATCCCGCCCTTAAACTTTCCCCTTGACAATTGATAGTGGTTAATATTACAGTAGATTAAATATTCAAATCAATAACTCAGTCACCGGAGGTAGGAAATGACTAGTCTAAAAATTATGGGCGCAGTATGCTATTTGGTAATCCTCTCATTCGGCGCAGCGTTCGCGCTGGGTGACAGTTGGCACATAGAGACCGTGGACACCGCTGGAGATGTGGGGCAATATACCTCAATAGCCTTAGATTCCTCAGGGTACCCCCACATTTCTTATTATGATTTCACAAATGATGACTTGAAGTATGCTTCCTGGACCGGTTCCGCCTGGTCTATCACTTCCGTGGACACCACCGGAAATGTAGGGTATAATACCTCAATAGCCTTAGATTCCTCGGATTACCCCCACATTTCATATTCGGATCATAATAATTATGACCTGAAGTATGCCCACTGGACCGGTTCCTACTGGTCTATCACCTCCGTGGACACCGCTGGATATGTGGGGTTTTGCACCTCAATAGCCTTAGATTCTTCGGATTATCCCCACATTTCTTATTTGGATGATACCAATGATGACCTGAAGTATGCTTACTGGACCGGTTCCGCCTGGTCTATCACCTCCGTGGACACCGCTGTAGATGTGGGTTGGAATACCTCAATAGCCTTAGATTCTTCGGATTATCCCCACATTTCCTACTATGGTAATGGTGAACTGAAGTATGCCCGCTGGACCGGTTCCGCCTGGTCCATAAGCTCCACGGACACCGCTACAGAGGTGCCGGGGTGTACGTCAATAGCCTTAGATTCTTCAGGTCACCCCCACATTTCTTATCTTGATAACACTAATTATGACCTGAAGTATGCCTACTGGAATGGTTCCTACTGGTCTATCACCTCCGTGGACACCGCTGGGGATGTGGGGTTTTGCACCTCAATAGCCTTAGATTCTTCAGATTACCCGCACATTTCTTATTTTGATAATACTAATAGTGACCTTAAGTATGCCTACTGGACCGGTTCCGCCAGGTCTATCTCCTCCGTGGACACCGCTGGAGATGTGGGTGCATATACCTCAATAGCTTTAGATTCATCGGATTATTCCCACATTTCTTATTATGATGAAACTAACGGTGACCTGAAGTATGCCTGGTATGGTCCTTAAGCCGATGTTCTCCTCCTCTCCTTCTCCGCTCAGTATGAGGAGAGCAAAGTAGCCCTGGGGTGGAGCATAGAGACCACCGAGGTTGAGCAAATTGCCGGCTTCAACCTCTATCGCCGTCCCCTCACCACAGATGTAGCGGAAAGCTATAGCTTTCCGCTACAGAGTAGGGATGAGGGTTGGACCAAGGTCAACCCCTCCCTCATCACCGGCGAGAACCCCTACACCTACACCGATGGGGATGTGCAGGGGGGCTTAACCTACGAATATGAGCTGGAGGCGGTGCTGGCAGACGAAACCGCAGAGACCCTGGGCACCACGCAGGCTACCACCGCACAGCCCACCACCTTCGCCATACTCAGCCTCTATCCCAATCCGGCGTCGGAGACGATGACCTGCCTGCTCTCGGTTCCTAATGCGGGCACGGTGGACCTTCAACTATACGACCTTTCCGGGCGTATGGTCTGGGAGAAACAGATAAATGTAAGCGAGCCTAATGAGATGTCCGCGGTTCTGGATGTATCCTGCTTAGCCAGCGGGGTTTATACTTTGCAGGCGACCTGTGGCGGTCTGGAGGCTAGCGCCAGGTGTGTGGTGGCGCGGTAAGGCAAACGAAGATATTCAAATGAAAGGGTGGGATTATTTCCCGCCCTTAAAAATTTAGCTTGACAATTTGACGAGCGGGGGGGTAAAATATGGATGTTGTATAAATGAAACAATCTAGACTGCTGGGAAATGGAGGAGAAAGTTGAAAAGCAAAAGAGTCGTTAATGGAATTTGTTGTGTCCTCATGCTCTGGTGCAGTTCGGCTTTTGCAGACAGCTGGCAAATAGAGACCGTTGACTCATCAGGAAATGTCGGGGGGGGTATTTCATTGGCAGATATGAGTATCACCGGTGAGCCCAACATTTCGTATTATTCCACTAATGGAAAACTGATGTATGCCTGTAATAAGGGCTCAGGCTGGTCTATATCTACTGTTGATTCGCCGGGAGATGAAGGCGCGACTACATCAATAATGCTTGATGTGGCGGCTGACCCTCGAAACCCCTGTATATCTTATACCGATGGCAGCCATCTCAAGTTTGCCGCCCTGGCCGGTTCACACTGGACAATAACCTCTCTTGATCCTGGCCATGATTCTGACTATCCCTCAATAGCCTGTGACTCCAATGGCAACCCCTACATCCCGTATTACGATAGCGATTACGGCAATCTTAGATATTGCTATTGGACCGGCTACTCCTGGAATATAGAAACCATTGACCCAACTTCTGGTGTGGGTATGTTCACCTCAATAGCCCTTGATAGCAATGACAACGCGCACATCTCCTATTATGATTTCCTCAACTATCACCTCAAGTATGTCTACTGGACAGGTTCATCTTGGTCCATACAAACCGTTGATTCAGTGAACCAAGTTGGCCAGTATACCTCAATAGCAGTGCAATCAGCTGGAAACATTCATATATCGTATTATGACCAGGATGGTGATGCTTTAAAATACGCCCACTATTATAGTGGAAGCTGGCATATTCAATATGCAAACGAAGAACCGGGAGGTGGGGGTTTGTTTACCTCCATTGATGTTGATAGCTCCGGTTATCCCCACATATCATATTTTGACGAAAATGACGCCGATTTGATGTATGTTCACTGGACGGGTTCGACCTGGTCCATAGAGACCATTGACTCGTTAGGAGTTGTGGGGATGTTTACCTCATTATCACTTGACAAAAATAATAATCCCTGCATCGCCTACTTGGATGGCTCAAAGCAAAATCTAAAATATGCTTTCTATAATCAAGCTCCTTCCAATTTCAGATTACTCTCACCGGTTCAGGACTCTTATGCTGATAACCCTCCAACTCTTGATTGGGAGGACGCAGATGATGTGCAGGATTTGACTTACGACCTCTGGTATTCTACCGAAGCTGACTTCAACCCTCATACAGAGATAACTGACCTGACTGATTCAACATACACCTTCCCTCCCGGCGTTTTGAGTTCTGGGCAAACCTATTACTGGAAAGTAACCGCATCAGACGGCTATGAGGAGAGTTGGTGCACAGCGCCCGGCGGTGGCGGGCAGGATGAATACTGGACCTTTCATATTAATAACACTAATCCTGCTTCCTTCGCCATACTCAATCTGTATCCCAATCCGGTGGCGGAGACCATGACCTGTCTGCTCTCGGTTCCCGAGCCGGGGCGGGTGAAGCTGGCGCTTTATGACCTTTCGGGACGCATGGTGTATGAGGAAAGCGTTTTGGTGAGTGAACCCAACGAGGTATCCGTTCAATTGGATGTTGCCTCACTGGCGAGCGGGACTTACACTCTGCAGGCGACCTGCGGCGGTGTGGAGGCTAGCGCCAGGTGTGTGGTGACGCGGTAAGTCAAGTGAAGATATTCGAATAAAAGGGCGGGATTATATCCCGCCCTAAAATATTTACCTTGACAATTTGACCATGCACGCTAGTAAGTCGGAATGTTGTAGCTTAATAGTTGCAGGTCCATATACGACATATCCTCGGTTATCTCGTTTATGCGCACCATTCCGACGTCGGCGGAGAACCAAATCCTATCCCCCACGATACCTTCCTGCGAGTATTCTATCTTAATGCAATTCTTAAATGTTCCCGCGGGGACGGTTACGCTCTCCTCTCCAATAATCTTTGCCGTGACGGTGGAGCCATACAGGTCAAAGTCCCAGGTCTTCCCGGAGGTCAGAGGAAATTTCAAAAGAAGCCAATGGGTGTCGTCATCAAGGGCATAATACCATCTTCCCTCATTCTCGTCAATAAAGATGTAGTAAACTATGATAAAGGGTGAGTCGTCAACGGAAGCCTCAAGGATATCTACAGTTCCGGCTGTTTGGTGCTGGTCGGTGCCGTTGATTCTCATGGTAGTCTGGCTTTGTTGCGTAGTAGCATAATTGGAGATAATGTTAAGCAAGCCGAAGTTGGAGTTCTCCGAGTCTGATAAGTAATCGCCAGTTAGAGAGATACTATAAGTCCAAGTTGCTCCATCGGGAGTGGGGTAAAATTCCTCTCCGCCTCCTTCGCCCTTCTTGTCACAGGCTACGACAAAAATGGATAAGATGATAATGGTTGGAATTAGCGAAATTAACAGCCGTTTCATAATTTACCTCCAAAGAAAGGGGGAAAATCTCTAGTGGAAATACTTTCCAATTATATACTTATTATATTATATACTTATTATAATGGAAAGTCAAGGTTTTCTAGTAGAGACCTTCTCCCGTTTTATCCTGACTTTCCATTGATTTGCTCATTCGTGTTGCCTAACTCTTTCGTTTCTCCGCCAATATAACCCCCGCAATCAAAACATTCCCCCTTTACAAATCCCTCATGGTGTGCTAATTTTCATCCGACAGGCGTGACAAGCGTGATAAACATGATAAACGCTGTGGGGCAGTAGCTCAGCTGGGAGAGCGCATCCCTCGCACGGATGAGGCCGGCGGTTCGATCCCGCTCTGCTCCACAAATTTTTATTTCACCACCCCCCCATCTCCTTCCTTTCTCCCGAGCGACCCCTAATGCCCCAGCAAGAACCAGCCAAAACCATCTCCGCGATTTTGGGCGAACAGGTCAACCGCAAACTGACCGTGGTAATAATCGGCGGAGGGCTATCCGGACTGAGCGCCGCCTGGTCGCTGACTGGTGAGGATTGCTCTATAATCCTCTTAGAAAAGGAAGCTAATTTAGGCGGTCAAGCCGCCGAGGTTAATTCCCCGGGTGACTACCCCCTGGTAATCACCCCCCACTTAGTCTCCCTCAACGATGTGAGACTCCTTCATCTGTTGAAGCAAATATTTCCCGACTTCAAACCACAGCCGTTAAAAACACCCTTCTCTTTGGTAATGCCGGGAAGTCCCTCTCAACCACTAAGTTTTTCCTCATATTTGCCGCCTCCCTGGCATCTTTGGAGCGCCTTGCGCTCGGTTCACTCGCTCTCCGCTTCCGACCGCAAACTGCTGGCAAAAACCTTTCTCCGGCGAGCTTTTCTCTCCAGGCAAACTCTCCTGTCATTGCAGGATATAACCCTCAGAGATTGGCGAAGGCAGGCAGGAATCTCCGACGACGGGGAGAGACGCTTCCTCTATCCTCTCTCCATACTGCTCTGGCAGACTCCCCCCGAGGAATTATCCGCATATATATTCTTTTCCCGAATGAGAGATTGGGGCAGGACCAAAAAAGCTCTGTGTCTGGCACCATTCCCTCACCCCCGTCAGGAGAGCTTCTTTGAGCCATTCCGTAAAGATCTGGCCGCCAGAGGGGTCTGCGTCCGCCTCTCCTCCCCGGTGCGCCATCTGATAGGAGACCTATATAAAGTCCGCCAGGTGGAGTTAGAGGGCGGAGAGACCGTTGCCGGCGACGTCTTCATCTCGGCGCTGGAACCACACCAGTTGCTGGCAATTCTACCCCAAGCCATCGCCGAGAACGACTACTTCAGCTCCATCGCTCAGTTGGAGCCGACCTCGGCGCTCACCGTGCAATGGTGGTATGAAGGTCGGGTGGAATTACCTCCAGGTATTATGCTCTGCGGGGGAGAATACCTGACCATCTGCACCGACCTGACCAGTTTTTATCCCGAAAGTTTTGGGGCGAAGGGCACGGTTCTTTGGGGGCTCTGTCCTCTGGCGCAGAGCCTGGTAACCCTCTCCGACGAGGATATCCTCACCCTGGTGGAGGACAATCTGGTGCAGTTTTTCCCCCAACTTGCCAAAATCAAGCCGGTTCACCGACAGATAAGGCGAAGTCCCCTATTGGGTTATGCCGCCAGGCCGGGAGCAGACGCCCATAGGGCTCAAGCGGTTACCCCCATACCTAACCTGCTTCTGGCTGGCGCCTGGACGGCAACGGGAATGGAACCCTCGTTGGAATCGGCAGTCGCCAGCGGGGAGAGGGCGGCAAGCGAACTGACTGTGCTGGGGCTGTGAGGGGGTTTGGGGGGAGAAATTACAGCTGCCAGCAGAATTCTCCTGCTATTGACAGAACCCCAAAATTATCTTATATTTACCTTAAAGTTAAACTTTAAACTCCAAAAGAGGGTCTATAACCATGAAAATGTTCTCTAAAGTGCTGCTATTATTGGCGGCGGTCAGCCTTCCCCCGGTCGTTGCCTTAGCCGCCATACCCTACGGCTCCGCACCCGACTGGCAATCCGACGAGAGTGGGTATGACGATGTGTCCACCGGCGGCTTCCTCGGCGATGTGAACGGCGACGGCTGGCTGGACTTCGTAGTCGGCAACGGCAATGATATGGCTAGCCAAAGGGATTGCATCTATTTCAACAACGCCGGAACGCTGGAATCGGTCGCCTCCTGGCACACCGGTGACTATGACTACACCGGACACATTGATATGGGAGACTTGAACAACGACGGTTGGTTGGACCTGGTAACCGCTATCTTTTGGGACGGTGGCGACGCTGAATATCAAGACCAGGTCTATCTCAACAGCGGCGGCGCTCTCTCCTCCAATCCCACTTTTTACACCAATGAAGAAGATAATACCTTCGGCGTAGCCCTGGGAGACTACGACAACGACGGCTACTTAGATATAGGTCTAGCCCAGGGCTTGCGCTATTCCCCCTATCGCAATTATAAGCTCCTGCTCTATCACAACGATGGCGACGGCACATTCACCAAGGGCTGGGAGAGCGATGACCTGTACTACGCCAACGATATAGAGTTCGGCGACTTTGATAAGGACGGTTGGTTGGACATCGCCGTAGCCTGTGACCAGGAAAGGAATGTGATTTTCTACAATGACGGCGGAACTTTTCCGGGCACGCCGGACTGGCAGTCAACCGAGGAACGGGGCTCTCTGCAATTGGACATCGGCGACATCAACGGCGACGGCTGGCTGGATTTGATGGTAGCGGATAACGAGCAACTCTCCAGCTACGACAGCAAAATACGCGGCTACATCAATAGTGCCGGGGTGCTGGAGAACACCGCCTCCTGGGTCTCCGCTCCCTACGGGAAAGAATATTATTCCGTAGCGGTGTTAGCCGACTGCGATAACGATAGTTACAACGAGTTAGCCACCTGCGGCTGGTGGGAACAGTTAGAAATTTATGACAATGTGGACGGAACTCTGCAGACCACGCCATCCTGGACCTACTCAGGCGCGGATGTGCATACTTTGGTTGGCGAGGACATTATTTTCGGAGACATAAACAAGGACGGCATACATAGCGCTACGGGCAGTTTTAGTGGCGACGGCACTCGCCGGTTGTTTTACCTGAATCGCCATCAACTCTTCTCCATTGACCAGGTTCGGGTGAATGGCTCACCGGTACCCGTATCTGACTACTGCTACGAACTCCAGCACGGCTGGATTGTGCTGAAGAATGCCCCGCCGGTAGGCAGCGATAACCTGGCCGTTGACTACACCTACTCCACCCGGCTGGATATGGCTTACACCAACTGGACTGGCTCCGCGCCCAACTATATGTGGTATAATAACGGGGAGAATCCGGTGCAATTGCTCTACTTCACCGCCACCCCGGACAGCCGCGGCGTCCTGCTCTCCTGGGAGGTGGACGAACAGGGTGACCAGAGCTTTCTGGGTTACAATCTCTATCGTCAAAAACTCTTTGGCACCGACAAAGAATTATCTCCATCTAAAGATATTATGAACTGTTCAGTCCCCAAAAAGATAAACCAGGAATTAGTCACCGGCAGCGGCGTTTGTAAATATCTTGACGCCGATACGGAGGTCTCCAGTCGTTATCTTTATACTCTGGAAGCGGTCTATTCCAGTGGAGGGGAAACCCTGGGCAGTGCCGAAGGTCTCTCCGGTCTGGGCAAGGAGAGCTTCTACCTATCCGCCTGCTATCCCAACCCTTCATCCGGCAAAGTAACCTTCAACTTCTCCCTGGGAGTGGGAGTGGCGTCGGGAGAGCTGACCATCTACGACCTGAGCGGTCGGCTGCTGGCGGAGTTCCCGGTAAGCGGAGACCAAACCGAGCTGGCCTGGGACGGCTGTAACCAGCAGGGCAATCCTCTGGCGAGTGGAGTTTATATTTACAGCTTGACCGCTCCGTCAAATCATTCGGCGAATAAGCTGGTAATTGCACGCTAAAAAATAAAGTCTTTTCCCAATTTAGAGGGTGATTTAATGGGAATGAATAAGGGTTTGTTTTTGATGCTGGTAGCAATTCTATTGCTCTTCACCTACGGCTGCGCCAACCGCGATAACAACGGCGGCGGAAAGACCGAGGAGGAGGAGATAATCAAGGGCGAGGTCATCACCGGGGAGATAGTGCCCAGCGACTCTACTCTGGATAAGGATATTGAGGAGACCTCTACCTCCGAATTTGTGGTAGAGGGCACGGTCGGGGAGACTAGCACCGAAGGGACTACGGTGCCGGTCTACGAGGGCAGCCTGACCAGCAAGGGCGGACCATTTTATCGGGTGCAGGTGTCAGCTAGCTCCTCTAAAGACGGCGCCGACCAGCTAGCCGAGAAAGTGCGCACTCAGGTGCCCGAGGAGCCGGTCTATGTGGAGGATGTCGGCGGATACTGGAAGGTGCGGGTGGGCGACTGCAAAGACAAGATTATCGCCGACCTGCTCAAGAATAAACTTAAGGACTTGGGCTACACGAACTGCTGGGTGGTGGCGCCGTAGGGTTATAGAACTTTAGTCCTTTACTTGAACACAAAAAGGGGGTGGACTTACTGTCCACCCCTGACTTTTTTCAATCTAAAGTGCGGATTTTGATCCGCCTTTATTAGGGATATATATATTTAATTATCGCGCGATTACTGCTAGGGCGCTAACTTGGGCTTTGCCAAATGACGCTCGCAATGTGTAAACGCCGCTGGCTAAGCCGGATACATCTACAACAGCTTCCGTATCCGACGGCTCAGATACATCAATCTCCCGGCACATTACCAATCTCCCGGTGAGGTCATATAATTCAAGTGTTACCAAACCCGCATCAGGGACGGAGAGCAGCAATTTTAGATAATTGTTAGCTGGATTGGGATATAGCTCAAGGATGGCGAAGGAGGTAGTAACACCGGTAATCGCCTGGGTAGTGCCCAGGGTTTGGGCGCTCTGGTCAGCCAAGACCACCTCCAGTTTATATTCATAGGCTTTGCTTGGCTCTACTGTTGTATTAGTGTAAGCGTAGGGGTTCTGGCCGGTGATGAGGGAATCATTCAACTGCTCCCAGAGTTGGTCCCTACTCTCGTCTAGCGGATGATGGATGTCATCGCCATCTGGTGCAAGTGTTCGGCGATAGAGGTTGAAGCCGGTGATTTGCTCGCCCTCGGTGGTTTCTATTTGCCAGCTGAGAATGATAGCCGAGTGAGAGGGTTGTGCGGTAAAGGAGAGAAGGTCGACATAAATCCCAGAACCCTCCCAGGCATAAATGAGACTCTGGTCGTCATAGTCACAATATGAGACATGGGGATTGTTATCCTCGGACAAAGCCAAGTCTCCCACCACACCATATCCGTCTCCCTCTGCAATTGTTTCATATAGCCATTCGCTTCCCGGTTTTCGAGCATATCTGAATTTATAGTAATAGTTATAAGGGTATGTAAACTCGGTAGATTCGTAAATTATATGTGGACTGTCGTCGCTGTCAATTGCAATTCTTTCGCCAGCTGTCCAGTAACCATCCTCAAGTATTTCTATTACCCATTCGCTTCCATTCCACTTGGCATACTTGGCGTAATGGCCAACTGGAGACGCATTAAAATCATAGGCAATGTGCGGATTATCATCACTATCTATAGCAATGGATGTGCTGATTGTTTCTTCCATCTCTGAATCAATCCTTTGTATTTCCCAATCTGTTCCAGAGAATTTTGCATATTTAAGACCACAGCTCCATTCCGAAAGATGATCAATATAAGATATATGAGGTAAATTAAGGCTGTCCAAACATAAAGACGGCGCATGACCATAAGGCATATAGTTAACATTTTCTACATCTTGAATCTCCCATTCACTTCCATTCCATTTTGCGTATTTCATTACTCCCAATGCTTCGTTTGCGTAAGTGATATGAGGATAATCTGCAGTGTCTATAACAATTTCTGGTCGTGGTATACTGTCATACACTCTACAATTCTCATCAATGCTCTGTATATCCCAGTTTCCACCTACCAAATGTGCATACTTTATACTTTCATTTATGTCATCGTAAAAAGCTATATGCGGATCCCCCTGACTATCAAGAGCTAGTGAACAATTGAATATATCTCCCTCCGAATCAATAGTTTGAATGTGCCATTCTGTTCCTGTCCAATAAGCATATTTTAAATCAAGCGTGGTGAAAGTATTATCAACATAAGCAATGTGCGGGAATGATTGACTATCTAATGCAATTGAACTATAAGCAAAATCACTACTACTATCAACTACTATATAGTAAAAACAGTATATGGGAGTGGATATGAGAAAAATAAATATTGCTGTTATTACCACAGTTTGAATCGCATTCCTCATGTTCATTCCCCCCTTTTTACTAAATTTTTGACCCTATCACCGCCCAAATTCTACCATATTACTTATGGTCTGTCAAATAAAATCTCTACGATAATATCCCCTACTCTAAAAAATTACCTTGAGGTATATTTTATAATTAAATATATAAAAAACCGATACTAAATCTAACCCTAGCTTTTTCTTAATCATCAAAAAAGGGGTGGACTTGTTGTCCACCCCTCGCTTTTTTAATCCAGAATAGCGCCTATTTCACCAGCAGAGCCTCAGCCATTACCAAATCCCTCGGCTCGGTAATCTTCAAATTATACTTCCCGCCCTCCACCAGCGCCACCTGAGCTAAACCATAACGCTCCACCAGCATGCAGTCGTCGGTTACCTCTATGCCCTCTTCCTGCACCCGCTTATGCGCCTCTACAATAACCTCGGCGCGAAAGGCTTGCGGGGTCTGGGTTAGCCAGATGTTTTGGCGGTCCAGAGTAGCTTTCACCTTATCCCCGCCATCGGATTGCTTGATAGTATCGGTTGCCAGAGTACCCACGGTGGCGGCGCCGCATTCCCGGGCGGCACGCAGACAACGGTCCACCGCCTTACCTTCCACCAAAGGCCGCACCCCATCGTGGATGACCACCAGTTCCGCAGAACTTTCCGCAAGATAGCTCAAACCGATGGCTACGCTGTCCTGGCGGAGCACTCCTCCAGCTACTACACTAATGGGAAAGTCAAACTCCCGCAGATAGGGCTCCACCACCTGGGTAGTGGTGCGCATCAGGTCTTCCTGGGGGACCAGGATAACCCCATAAGTAACCCAGGGGTGGGAGAAAATGGCGGAAGCGCTATACGCCAGCACCGGCTTTCCGCTTAGCCCGGCAAACTGCTTCTTGCCGCCGAAGCGCAGACCGGAGCCGGCGGAAGCAATGATTGCCAGGGTGGCGGGTTTAATATTCCTATTACGCATAGCCAATCCTTCACCAAGCCCGCAAAATCCTCTGCCAAACTCCCATTACCGGCTTAAAATCCTGCCTGCTCACGGTCAACCTCTTCCTTGAGCCGGGTGAATATCATCCGCCCGGCGGTAGTCTGCAGGACGCTGGTGACCAGCACATCCACCGCCTGACCGATGCGGCTTCTGCCGTTGTCCACCACCACCATAGTGCCATCGTCCAGGTAGCCTACGCCCTGACCGTATTCCTTGCCCTCCTTGAGCACCCGCACATTCATAAGCTCACCGGGCAGAACCACCGGCTTGACCGCATTTGCCAAATCGTTCACATTGAGCACTTCCACGCCCTGAAGCTCGGCTACTTTGTTGAGATTATAGTCGTTAGTCACCACTTTAGCCTTCAGTTGCTCGCCCAGCTTGACCAGCTTGGCATCTACCTCGCGCAGCTCCGGAAAGTCGCGGTCTTGAATCTCCACCTTGACCCCAGCCTTCTTCTGCAGGCGGTTAAGTATGTCCAAACCCCTTCGGCCGCGGTTGCGCTTGAGAGTGTCGGAGGAATCGGCAATCTGCTGGAGTTCCTTGAGCACAAAGCGGGGAATTATCAGCGTTCCCTCCAGAAATCCGGTCTCCTGTATATCGGCGATGCGCCCGTCAATGATGACGCTGGTGTCCAATATCTTGAAATCAGGCGCTTTCTTGTCCTTTATCTGCAGCAGATTCACCAGGAAGGGCAGGTCTTCCATCTTGCGCACCGAGAGCACTATGCCCAGATAGCTGAATATGATGAGCAGTAACACATGAACATACCAGGAAGCCCGCACCACGCTGACGATGGCTGGAGCCACCAGGTTGGCGGCAATAAGCCCCAAAATTAACCCCATAATGCCGGCGGTCAGAGCCTTGCCGGAGAAGCGGGCCAGGCTTATCTCCAAGATGAGGATAATGACGCCGAGCACCAGACCGATGCCCAAGCCCCAAAATGGTGCCGAGGGTGAATTGGGAAAGAGATAGGGGGCGATGAGATAGCCCACCCAGGAGGTGGAGACGACCATAACGGCGCGGATTATGTTTACTATCATTGAAAGACCTCCCGAAAAATATGCGTATGATGGGATGAGAGTAATGAATATGAGTAAGATAGTTACAAGAATTCAACAAAACGCTCAGCCGGCGGGATTGAAAAGTCTTTTATCAAGGTTATAACCAACGAGATGCTCTTTTTGCTCCCGGACTGGATGAATTTGGGTTAGTTAGCAATCTGCAACTATATTATATCATAATTATTGGTATTTATTATTAGCAAAAATAGAAAACCGACCCACATAGGGTCGACGCGTAGAAGACAATTACCTGGAGACTACCGGTTATTCCTGCACCAATTACAAGACTTCATCTTATCAGTGAGAGAATAGAGATTAAGACTACCGGATAATGACCGCGCCTATGGGTATGGGTATGTGTATGAGAATGATGAAAAATCTATGCCTTTATTATAATTATACACCATAAAATCAAAAAATTCCAGCAAAAAAACTATAATTAAAGGGAATTTAGGCCAAAAAATGCCAGGTTTTTTGTAGAGGGTTAGAAAAAGTTTTTATCTCACCAGCACCACTCTTTCTGAAGCAGATAAGTTCATCTGGGTAGCCCGCAGGGTATAAATCCCGTTGGCTAAATTATTTACGTCTAACTGCTCAATGAACTCGCCAGGAGAAGAAATTTGAATATCCTTACTGGTCACCACCCGCCCGGTCAGGTCGTATAGTTCTAAGGTTACCTCCCCGGATTGGGGCAGGGTGAGGGCTATGTTGAGCACATCGGACGCCGGGTTGGGATATACTTTGGTGATGGCGAAGGCTGGTGGCGCAGGGGCACAGCTTGCTGTGCCCAGAATTTCTGTGGATTCATCGGCCAAGACCGCCTCCAGGCGGTATTCGTAGGTTTTGCCCTGTTGCACAGCGCTATCGGTGTAGGCATAGGGGTTCTGACCGGTGATGAGGGAGGGATTGACCTTGGTCCATATGCAGCCGAGGTTTAAAACCTCGGCTGCAATATCATTATTATAATTTATCTCCCGGCGATAGAGGTTGAAGCCGGCGATTTGCTCGCCCTCGGTAGCCTCCACCTGCCATTTGAGCAGAACCGAGGAATTATCTTGCGGCGTGGCGGTGAAGGAGAGGAGGGAGATGGCTAGACCGTAGCCATACCAGGCTATCTTCAGCGTGTTATTGGCACTATCAATGTAGGAAATATATGGATAGTCATTACTATCTAAAGTCAAAGAACAAGCCTCCCCTATTCCTGTCCCATAGTCAACATCCTGGATATCCCATTCGCTCCCCGTCCAGTATGCATACTCCAAATAGCAATTGCTCTTTTCAAAATATGCTTGATAGGTTAGGCAGGGATAATCCCAGGTATCCAGTGCTATTGAATTACTTTCCCCAGCATAATACCCAGAACCTACTGGCTGTATATCCCACGAGCTCCCCGTCCAGTGGGCATATCTAATTTCGTCGATTTCTGGTTCTTCGTAACAATAAGAAATATGGGGATAGTTCTGGCTATCTATCGCAATACTGTTTGGGCTCGCTCCATAGCTTGATTCGCCCACAGTCTCCGTCTGCCACTCGCTTCCGGTCCAGTGGGCATATCTAAGTTGTGTGTATCCTTTAGAACGATATATAGTCCATAAATAAGATATGTGTGGGTATTCATTCCCGTCCAAAGCCAATGAAATCCACCAACCTGAACCCTCCTCCGGGTCAACTACCTCTATTTCCCACTGGCCTTCGCTCCGGTAGGCATATCTTAAGTCAGGGTAAAAGGACTCACTATAATCAAAAGCTATGTGCGGCTTATCCTGGCTATCCAAGACGAGAGAGGGTCCATATGCGTCTTGTGGAAGAATAGTCTCTATCTCCCAATCAGCTCCATTCCAAACTGCATACTTCAAAACAGTGTCAATGGCGTAAGCTATGCGTGGCTTATCCTGGGAATCTATAGCTATTGAAAGCCCCCATACCAATCCTGTTATCTCTATGGACTCAATATCCCACTCGCTTCCGGTCCAATGAGCATATCTAAGCCCGGGTGTGTTAATGTTACCATAAACTATGTGGGGGTAATTGTTGGAATCCAGGGCAATAGATGTTTCCCACGAAACGGCGCCATTCAGGAAATCAATAGTCTCTACATGCCACTCCTGGGCATTTGATAGCCCACAAGTAAAAAAGGTAAATGTGACCAGCAGAGTCAAATATGTCATGTATCTCCTTTCGGACCTCCTGTCTTTACATTAGTGAGTAAACACGATTGTGTTCTTTTCCGATATCCCCGGCGAAGAAAATTGAACGATGTATACACCGGATTTCATCCCTATATAAGCTAAGTCAATGGCGAATAAATTGTTTCCGCAGTTAACAGATAATTCTTTATCAAAAACCAACCTGCCGGAGAGGTCGTAAATCCTTATCGCACCACCACTATCCTCTCTGAAGCAGATAAATCCCCCTGAGTAGCCCGCAGGGTATATACCCCGTTGGCTAATCCGCCTACATCTAGCTGCTCAGCAAACTCACCAGGAGAGGAAATTTGAATATCTTTGGTAGCCACCACCCGTCCAGTCAAGTCATATAATTCCAATGTTACCTCCCCGGATTGGGGCAGGGTGAGGGCTATGTTGAGCACATCGGACGCCGGGTTGGGATAGACCTTGTTGATGGCGAAGGCTGGTGGTGTAGGGGCACAGCAAGCTGTGCCCAGAATTTCTGTGGATTCATCGGCCAGCACCACCTCCAGCTTATATTCGTAGGTTATGCCCCCGTGCACATTCCCATCGGTGTAGGTATAGGGGTTCTGGCCGGTGATTAGGGAGGGGTTGACCTGGGTCCAATCAGCGTCGTTCTTTTGTAGCGGAAAGCTATAGCTTTCCGCTACATCTGTGGTGAGTGGACCGCGATAGAGGTTGAAGCCGGCGATTTGCTCACCCTCGGTGGTCTCCACGTTCCAGTTGAGCAAAATAGCATTATCACTTGAAATAGCAGAAAAGGTAGTTAGGTTTATGCCTATATTTGGTCCATACCAGGCATACTTCAGGTCACCATTATCCAAATCATAATAAGAAATATGGGGGTAATCCGCTGAATCTAAGGCTATTGAGGTATCATACGCCACACCTCCACCGGTGTCTACAGAGGTGATAGACCAGGTTGAGCCGGTCCAGCAGGCATAATTCAGGTCACCATTAGACAAATCATAATAAGAAATATGAGGGTAATCTGAAGAATCTAAGGCTATTGAGGTATATTCACCCACATATCCAGCGGTGTCCACAGAGGTGATAGACCATTCGGAACCAGTCCAGCAGGCATACTTCAGGTCAAAATTAGGGTAATATTCATAATACGATATATGGGGGTAATCTGAAGAATCTAAGGCTATTGAGTTATCCCAACCCACAATTCCAGAGGTGTCCACAGAGGTGATGGACCAGGCGGAACCGGTCCAGTAAGCATACTTCAGGTCATCATTAGAATAATCACCATAAGAAATGTGGGGGTAATCTGAAGAATCCAAAGCTATTGAGGTATACGACCCCACATATCCAGCGGTGTCCACAGAGGTTATAGACCAGACGGAACCATCCCAGTAGGCATACTTCAGGTCAAAATTAGACCCATCACCATAAGAAATGTGGGGGTAATCTGAAGAATCTAAGGTTATTGATGTATGTTCGCCCACCTCTCCAGCGGCGTCCACGGAGGTGATAGACCAGGCGGAGCCGGTCCAGTGGGCATACTTCAGGTCATTATTAGGATAAGCATCAAAATAAGAAATGTGGGGGTAATCTGAAGAATCCAAAGCTATTGAGGTATATTCACCCACATATCCGGCGGTGTCTACGGAGGTAATAGACCAGGCTGAACCATCCCAGTAGGCATACTTAAGGTCATAATTAGATAAATCATAGTAAGAAATGTGCGGATTATCACTGCCGTCCAATGCGATTGAGGTGTACTGCCCTACATCGCCGGAGGTGTCCACAGTCTCTATGTGCCAGCTGTCAGCTAGAGCTGCGCCAAACGAGAGGATTAGAAAACAACATACGCCGACAATAATTTTTAGGCTATACATATTTGCCTCCTTGAGCTTGATTTACTGATTAATTTTGCTCCCTACTCTTATATTATATCACCTTTCATCAAAAAAGTAAGTTGAATATTCAAGGCGGGATATAATCCCGCCCTTGCAGACACTAATACTCCAGCATCGGGCGGAGCTTTTTTGCCCGTTCCACCCACAGCTTCACCTCATTCAAGGCTGGCGGGCGGCGCACCCGGCGCTTCTTTTCGTTGGCTTTGAGCATAGCCCGATGAATATTCTCGGCATTGCGCTTCGCCAGCTCCTTGACCGTATCCACGCCGGCCGCCTCCAACAGGTCGCTATACTGTCCGGCGATGCCTTTTATGCGCATCAGGTCGGCACGGTTAGCCCACTCCAGAATCAATCTATGACCGATGCCGCTCTCCGCCTCCAATTTCCCCCGGGCTTTAGAGGTGCGGCTGCGTTTCAATAACTGCATAGTGTTCTTAATGCCCAGAGCGCTCAGTTTCTTTCTGTAACCAGGACCAATTCCTTCAATCGCAATAATCGGATAACTGTCCATAACGCCTCCTGTGAAAAGATGGTTAGAATAATTACTTCTGATTATATCTTAATTTCATATCATTTGCCATAAAAATTATCTCTCTATGTTAAATTCCTTCATCTTTCTCTGCAGAGCTTTTACCCCAATGCCCAAAAGCTTCGCCGTTTGGCGCAGGTCGCCTTTGGTGGAAGCCAGAGTGCGGCGAATTAGCTCCCTCTCCGCCTTATCTATGGTGGTGCCCACGGAGAGCATTATTTGCGCCTCCCCCGGCGGACGGTTGCGGATGCCGGAGGGAAGGTCGTTGACGGAGAGCATCTTGTCGCGAGCAAGAACCACCATACCCTCCAGGACATTGCGCAGTTCGCGAACATTGCCCGGCCAGGGATACTCCTTGAGCATATCCAGAGCATCCGGGCTTAATCCCTGCACCTCCCGCCGGTTCTTCTCAGCAAACTCTTCTATAAAAGCCTTTACCATGAGCGGTATATCCTCCCGGCGTTCTCGCAAAGGGGGCAGATGAAGGCGGATGACATTTATCCGCCAGTAGAGGTCATCCCGGAAGCGCTTATCGGCGACCGCTTGCTCCAGGTCCTGATTGGTAGCGCATATTAAGCGGACATCGGTCTTGAGTGTTCCAGTCCCCCCCACCCTTTCAAAGCTACCGTCCTGAAGCACCCGCAGGAGCTTGACCTGAATGGACGGCGGTATCTCGGTTATCTCGTCCAGAAAAAGCGAGCCCAGGTTAGCCCTCTCAAATCTGCCCAGATGACGGGATACGGCGCCGGTGAAGGCACCGCGCTCGTGCCCAAAAAGCTCGCTCTCTAAAACACCCTCGGAGAGCGCGGCACAGTGCACTTTGACATAGGGCTTGCTCGCCCTGGCGCTTCCCTGGACTATGGCATCGGCGACCAATTCCTTGCCGGTTCCCGATTCGCCGGAGATGAGCAGGGTGACATCGGTCGGAGCTACGCGCACAATGGTCTCAAAGACCTCCTGCATCTTCGCCGATTCGCCGATGATGTTAGGAAATGCCGAGACCACCGGCACTGCCAGAGTTCTTCGCTCGGTTTTTTTGCGTTCCGCCAGAGCGCGTTCCACCGAATCCTTCAGCTCCGCCAGGTTGACTGGCTTGGTCAGACAGTAAAAGGCGCCCTTCTTCATCGCCTCCACGGCATCCTCCACATTGCCGGAGGGGGTGAGCAGAATCACCGGGATATAGCTATCCTGCTTGCTCAGAGCCTCAAGTATGCTCATTCCGTTCACCACCGGCAAATCCAGAGCGGAGACCACTAGGTCGGCGCTGTTTTCGTCCAGCTCCTCCATCAACTTAGCCCCGTCGCTGACCGGGATTACCTTGCGTCCCTCACCGGATAGAGCTTCGGCGATGGTCCGACGCAGGGCTGGGTCTTTTTCCGCTACTATTATGTGTTCTTGAGGCATCACTTGAAGATTATAACATGTCCAGACCATTCATATTCCAAAAAAATGCGCGGCGATAGCCGTTCAACCCAAGTCGTAGGTGTTTGGTGTGCTGAGTAGGGGCGTAGCGCGCTACGCCCCTACCATAACGGAAACATTAAAGCCCTCCGCCTTTGGCGGGGGGCTTTTTCATCGTTAATTTTAGCTTATGTTCGCCGGACAAACTACCTCTATCGGCAGATGAGCAGTCTAGCCATATCCTCATCTACACCTAAACGCAACTTCAGAATATACAGCCCATTAACCAATACTCCTCCACTATTATCTACTACCTTCCAGCGTAGGCTTTGCTCCCCGCTTTTCGCCTTCCCACTATATATCTTTGCTACCTCCCGACCGCTTAAATCGTAAAGGCTCAAGCTTAACTCCTCGCCCCCTTGCCCCGGAGGAACGGCAAAGCTGATATTGACCACATCCGTAGCCGGATTGGGATATACATTGGATATGCCGAAACTGACCGCGCCGTCAAAACTGCCTTCGGTCTGCGCCAGAGTTCCCCCCTCGCTCTCCAGATAGACCGGCTTCAGCGAATATATATACCTCTCCTCAGCCAATGCAGTATCATCCAAAAATGTGCAAGGGTTCTCCCCGCTTATAGGATAATCGTTTATCCTGACCGCTCCCACAGAGTCCTTCGTTCCTATTCCTGTCTCAGACTTACTAATTGTAACCGGCTGGCGATACAGGTTAAAGCCCAGGAAACCTTCCTCGGTAGTGCTATTCCAGGAAAGCTGGACGCCGTCGGTTACGCTCTCCGCAGTGAAATCCGCCACCTTTACTGGGTTATTGCCGTAAGGCACGGCAAAAGTGGCTAAAGCCCCGCAGACACCCTTTACCTCCCAGGTGGGGAAGGGGAGATACTCAATGTAATTTGCCTGCAGGTCCTGCGTGGAGTGATAGTAGGGGTCAGACCAAAATTCCTGTTCAATACCGCAGAAAGCGGGATAGCCATATTGCCAGAAATAGGCGTGGTCGGAATAATACATACCGGGGTCATAGACCGGATTAACTACCAGGTCGGTGCAGTATTCTTCGGCGTAGGTATCAAAGTTATCAGTGAATTCATGCGATTGGTCGTCGTAATAGGCATCCATTATCTTATAGCCGTCAGGACCATACATAGTCATATCCAGGTCAATAACGCCGGCGATATCGTCGCCATCGTTATAGCAGTGTTGAGCGTAGTAATAACTGCCATAAAGTCCCTGTTCCTCACCAGAGACGCAGACATAGCGGATAGTGTTCTCAAAAGTATATTGGGATAGCACCCGGGCAAGTTCTATCACCGAAGCGGAACCAGACCCGTTATCGTTGGCGCCGGGAGCATTGGTCTCCGGACCCCAGGGGTTGCCGGCGGTAGAGTCCATATGGGCGATTACTATGTAGATAATATCTGGATTGACCAGTCCCGGCTGTTCACCAATTACATCGTGGCGCGGAAAGCCCACATCTAAGTCGTACTCAAACAGTTCCGTTGAGAGACCGAAGGAATCCAACTGGTCCTTAATCCAGTTGATGGCTTCTTCGCATTCGTCAGTCCAGGAATTGCGGGTTACATAATCCTCCAGGTGCTGGTCGTAAGCTAGAAAAGAATCCTGGCTGATTTGGTTCACCATATCCTGAATATTCGGGTCCAGGTCCGGGGTAAGACTGTGGTCACCATTCACCTTCTCATCAGGAATTACCACACTCTCTTTACGCAGTGGATTAATGCCCAAAACACCCTTCAGATTAATGCCGCTGTAATCAAAATCGTGGGTGAGGGCTAGAACCATATGATAACCGTGCTCTGCCTCCTGCTCGTAGACCACCCGTCCGTAAGACGCCAATCTTTCCCGGGCTTCCTCGGTGGTGGCAAAAGCCATCCAGTAATCATAATTTTCCGCGTTCTGGTCTAATACCTGCAAGTTGGGGATATCGCCTTTGCCAGATGAATCCGAGGAAATCCACAGAAAAGCCTGGCTATCCAACAGGCGGATGACCATTACCCCAGGTAATTCGGCGATATTCCTGGCGTCGGTATTACTCTCCAGCGACACCAGCGCCAGTTCGTCAGCCAACGATTGCGTGGCAATTAAGAGTAAAACTACTGTAAACATACCATAAACCCACCTGCACTTAAGCATAGCTCTCTCCTTAAGAATCTTGCGAAATTAGCTGGATTTTACCAGCTGTAAAAAAAGCTTTTTAGAATTATACCACATATTAGTTACCATTTAGCAAAAAAATCTCTCCCGGATTACCCTTTATTTTTGAACATTTTTCCGCCGGAGCGATGCAGAATTTTGGTTGTCAAAAGTTATTTCATTGTGATATATTTTATATGCTATAATCACCAATAGGCAACATCCATTCCTGGTTGACTTTTGGTTTCTAAAGGAGGAGCTATGAACTGCACTTTCTGTGGTGCTATAAACAAACCCAATGCCAAATTTTGCGCTAGCTGTGGCAGAGTAGTAATAGATGCCAGCATCGCTCCCTTCAATCCCAAAAATATAGTCGTCTTCATAAGTTCTTCACAAAAGCAGGTCGGTCCGCTCTCCGCCGAGCAATTCCTGGAGAAATATTCCGCAGGCGAGATTACCGATATAGATTTTGTCCTGGGTAAAGATAAAAAATGGAAGCAATGGTCTCAGGTAAAGGCTGGAGTCATAGCTGCAATGCCAGCCATAGCGGAGATAAAACCGGTCATCTCCCGAGCGCCGGAGACTCCCCTCCCCCCCACACAGCCACCAACATATAGCAAAACCCAGACGCCGACCCCAACTCCCAGCGGCACCCCCCCCATAACCCCCTCGGTCCGCCCGGACATACCCGGGGAGAATTCCTCTTTGGTGCTGGGCATAATCAGCTTAATTCTTGCTTTCATTATCCCCCCAATTGCCATAATCCTGGGCATAGTAGGGATAATTCTGGCGGTGAGCGCCAAGGGGAAAGCGTCGCAGTATTCCGTTCCCCGGGAGAATGTTGCCAGAACCGGCAAAATACTTTCCATCATCGCCATCTGCGTGGGCAGTGTTTTCTGTCTCTGTTGGGGAATCTATTTTGCCGCCATATACGGCAGTAGTAATCCGTATTACTACCGGTGACTCAGTTCCGTGCGCCAGCTATGGCTTTATATTAAATTGATTGTGGGTTAATTCTAGAGTATAATTTAGATAGACACTGGAAATATACTGAATTTATAGGTTTATCGCTTGAATCAGAGGAATTAGCAAGAGCGTATGTCTCGGCTGGCGTTGTTGAAGAAAAGTTAATAGCCGACGCCTTACACATCGCCATTGCGACTGTATCGTTAGTAGATGTATTAGTAAGTTGGAATTTCAAACATATAGTAAATTACCGAAAAATCCGAAGTTTCAATGGTGTGAATTTAATAAAGGGTTATAGAGAGTTAGAAATCCGAACGCCCCGGGAGGTGTTAAGTGAATAAAAAATTTGATTGTGTAGGTTTTCAAAGGGAACAACGCGAAAGATTAAGCGCCAAATATAATAAGGACCGGGAGGAATTGTTAAAAGAAATTAAAGACGAATTCGGAAAAGAAAGTATTTCTCCAGATTATGAAGTTAAGAGCCAATAAGATATCATAAGCTAAAAACTGACACAACCAGCCACGCAGTCACTGGATACAAGAAATGTCAGGTCCACATCCTGTTCCTGCGGAGACAAATACCCACTTCACCCAGTAAGGGGAAAAATTGCGCTATCCTGCACTTCTTATTGTCATTGGTCTAATACTTATCCCTCTCTCCATCCGGGCATACGATGTCCAGCTCAAGGAAATCCCCGAAGTGCGGGTGGCTTCCTTAGAATACAGCGGTCCATTCCATATGTTCACCGACGCCCGCGAACAACTGCTCAGCGCTATGGCTGAAGCAGGCGTAAAGCCCCAGGGACATTGCCTGGTAATTATACACGACTATCCGAAGACCTCCAAAGAGGGTAAGACGGGCAGATTTTCTGCCACCATCTGCTATCCGATAGGTGATGCCACGGTGGCTCCAGATGCGTCGTTCCAGGTCACTATCCTCAATTCCGCCACTTTCTTATTCCTCACCTATCAGGATGAATACAACGGGATTTCGGAAGCCTACAAAGCCCTATTAGATGAAGCCTGGAAACAGGACTATCTCATCGTAGGTGATTTTCGGGAAATACTCATCACCCCGGCGGGCATAGATACTCCCCCTACGGTAGAGGTGGAGCTTGGCGTGCAGAAAAGGACGGAGTAGAGTCAATTATTCAATCAGGCTTTAGAGAGAGCATATGCGCTTTAAGTTATCGTCGGCACTTATACTGATTCTGGCGGTAATGGGCATAATCATTATACTTGCGGTCTTTATGCGCCTACTGGCAGTGGGAATAATTATCGCACTGGTTGTCGGCGCTATATATCTTCTGTATCGTTTCCTGAAAAGAAAAATATAACCCCAAAAACCCGCCATAGCACTCTCAAGATAAATATAAATATAGATAGTAGCTATACTAATAGACAATATATGTTTATGAACACTACTATACTCCGCTAATATTCAAGCAAAGAAAAACTGTCCGGAGGTATTACCATCAATAGTAAAAATATTCCGGTCGAACCCGGCAAAAAGGATAGACCCAGAAAATTCCGCAATACCCTGACCATAAAGCTTACCCTGCTCATCTGCCTGCTAATCCTCATCATTATGGGGGCTATCACCGCTATAAACATCTACCGCGAGGTTCAGGGGGTCTACGCTGAAGCCGAGCGGCGCATGGAAGCGGTCTCCGGCATAATTCAATGTTCTATTACCCGACTGGGCTTCGCCGGCTTTAATGTCTGGGACGAAGCGGTCTATTCTGCCGGCGTTTTCGTGCCCGAGGAATACCGCATAGAAGTTGTTTATATCAAAGTGGAATTAGCCAAGGGACAGGTGATGCACTTCTCCACCAACTCAAAAATCAAAGTTCGCAATGTGCAGGGAAAGGAACTCACCCCCCAGGAATTGGACCGCATTGAAGACGAAGATGTAGAAGGACTGCGCACCATTACCATAAATGTGCAGGAGCCCAACTCACCGGAGGTGAAATACGAGCTCAAGGTGGGCTATGCGGTCCAGGTGCTGGATAACATCTACTATAATGTTATTTATACCAATCTAATAATTCTTGCCGTAGCCATAGCCATAACCTTTGCTCTCGCCTACATCATCTCCCAGGGCTGGCTTCGTCCCGTAAGGCGTATTCTCTCGGCGATGCGCAAGGTGGAGGACGGCGAGTTGAAGACCAAAGTGGAGGTGGACAGAAGCGACGAGCTGGGTCGTCTGCAGTCGGCATTCAACTATATGACCGAGGGTTTGGTAGACCGCGAATTCATCAAGACCACCTTCAAACGTTATGTAACCCGTCAGGTAGCGGAAGAGGTTTTAAAACACCGGGAGAACATTAACCTCGCCGGGGAGAAGCGCAATATCACCATTCTTTTCTCCGACATACGCGGCTTCACTCAAATGGCGGAGAAAATGGACCCCGCCGAGGTGCTCTCCATGCTCAACGAGTATTACGGCGTGATGATTGACATTACTTTTAAATACGAAGGTGCTCTGGATAAATTCTTCGGAGACGGCTTAATGGCTTACTGGAACGCGCCCCTGGACCAGGACAAGCCGGCGTTGAAGGCGGTGGCTTGTGCCCTGGAAATGCAGAAGGCATTAGGCCATCTGAATAAAAAACGCCAGACTGAGGGCAAAGACCCTATCTATATCGGCATTGGCATCAACTCCGGCGAAGCCATTGCCGGTAACATCGGTTCTATGGAGCGGATGGAATATACGGTAATCGGGGACAATGTAAATTTAGCCCAGCGCATAAATGTCCAAACCGACCGGGGGCAAATACTCATTAGCCAGTCAACCTACGAGGCGGTGGCGGATAGTGTAATTGCCACTTCATTGCCGCCGGCTCGGGTGAAGGGCAAGAGTCGTCCGGTGGTGGTCTGGCTTCTGCACGACCTGAAGACTCCGTTGGTTATGAAGAAATAGCCATTTCTTACGCATTTTCAATGCGTCACTGTTTTTGACCGGCAGGGAACGGAAAGATGAGCGGAATGGTTTAATTGATGAGTTTAAACCTGCAAACCAATCACCGAGTCTAACCTAATGGCAAGAGAAGGTATTTTACAAAAAGGTCAAATTAGCTCTTGAAAAATGTAGTTTTTATGATAGACTTTATGAGGAGAAAGCTAGTAGAAGTATTTAAGAGAGAGATTAAGATTTAAGTGCGAACAACATTTAAAGTTTTATGATTTGGCAGGTACTCTTAGATTTTCAGGGGAGTTGGGAATAATTCTAAGATACTTCCAATCCTAAAACAGAGATGGAAAGGAAAGGTGCAATTATGTTTAAGAAAATTCTGACAGTGGCGCTAGTAGTTAGCCTGAGCATGCTTCTAATTGCCTTCCTAGGCTGCCCGAAGAAGGAACAGAAACCCACTACTACCACTGAGGGCGGTGGGACCACTACCACCACCACTACTCCACCTCCACCACCACCGATGAACAACCCCATTCAGTATGTAGCTCCGGTGGAGACTATCATTCAGACCATCACCACCTCTACCGCCATCAAGCAGGCTGCTTCCTGCCTGGATGCTGCTGCCAACCTGCTGGCTGGCACCGGTGATGAGACTCTAATCGTTCTGCTCAGCACAAAGACCCTGACTCTAATTGACGCCATCGCTCCCAGCTATCCGGCAAGCGCTGCCAAGTTTAGTTCCGCCTCCGCGGACCTGACCAGCCTGATTAACCTGGCGCAAGCGGGACCAGTGCCTGCAGCTGCCACCTGGATGGCTACCTTGAAGAAGCATCGGGACTTCCTCCTGGGCTTGATTACTACAACTACTGTCACAACTAGTGATAAGAAGCTCTCCGACTTCTACTCCAAGGATGAGTTGGACAAGATGAAGCTGAAGTTCAAGGAATACGGCGACAATCTGAAGTTAAAGTACAAAGAGATGCAAGGCAAGTAGTTTCTAAAGCGAACAACATAAAAACCCCTCGGGTCCCCTGCCGAGGGGTTTTCCTTTCTTGACATAAAAAATAGGAGGTATTTACACCTCCTATTACAAGTTGCCAGAATATAATTTAGCAAATATTACTTATAGTTTGTTTTAGCTACTGTCTATTATCCCGTCCGTTGGCCTTTTCTATCTGACTTCGCCGCCATACCCATATCTACGCTGCCATCAAAGATTACTCCTTCGGCGATGACCAGACTCTTGGTGGCGATATCTCCTATCAATTCCGCTTTAGACTGCAGTTCTACCGATTCCCGGGCATTGACATTCCCGTGAACCTTGCCACCGATTACCGCGCTGGCTACCTCTACATCTCCGATTAATTCCGCTTCTCTACCGACGAAAAGGACATCGGCTCTCACATTTCCAGTAATCTTTCCGTCAATGCGCAGTCCGCCGGTCACATTGAAATCTCCTACAAAATCGGAACCCTTTCCCAGAATGGAATTGAGTTTGCCGTCAGCTTTGATTTCTCCATTACCCATTAAGTCTAGACCTCCTGTATGGAAAATTTTGCTCTTATTTCTCTATATAATTCAATGGGTCAACTGCGACACCATTATACCGAATCTCGTAATGCAGATGGGGACCGGTGCTCTTCCCGGTATTGCCGGTGGTGGCAATGAGCTCTCCGCGGGAAACCTGGTCTCCAGTGGAAACTTCCAGTGTGCTATTGTGACCATATACCGTGCTGAAGCCACTGACTCCGTTGTCAATGATGACCATATTCCCGTAAGTATCATCCCATCCGGCAAAGACCACCAGCCCGTCGGCGACAGCCACTACCGGACGACCCTCCGGACAAGCAAAGTCTATCCCCTCGTGCATTACCTCCGTCTCCAAAACCTTTCCGAATCCTCGGCTTATCCACCCCCCTTCCACCGGCGATAAGGTCGGGGCGAGCATGGCTAAGCCCTGATGTTCACGCACATAGGCGGCAAATTCCGCCAGAACTTCCTCCGTGGGCGTCTCCGAACTGGTGACTTGCTCAATCACCGCCGAGGTGGTCACCTCCTCCTCCACCACTCCCTTTGCCCTGATCTCTTCCTCCGGAATGCGCTCTCCCACCAATTGACGAATGTTCTTTTCCATATCCTGAACTTGTTTGAGGGTTTGTTCCAGTTCGTTGACCGAAGCCAATTTCTCCTTAAACTCCGTGTTTTGGTAGGTAAGATATTCCAGCTGAGCCAGTTTTATCTCGTCCATAGCCGAATTGACCACCAAAAATCCCAACCCAACTATTACCAGCGATATCAGACCAGCGATTATATACAGCTTGGGTATGGAAATGCGCAAGGAAAAACCCCTGGAGTTATCCTCAGGCATAACCATTAGATTTATGTGCCGCTTAATTGCCATCCACAATCCTCTCTACGAATTACTTCCCGTCACAGGTTGCTTAAACGATTGTAACAACCTTTCCAATTCCTCGTCATTGAAGAAGCTAATAGTTATGCTTCCCCGACCGGCTTTATATTTAATCTTCACCTTGGTCATCAGCTTGCGCTGTAGCTCCTCCTCCAGGGCTACAATTTGCGCCTCTACCTCACGGATTTTCTTCCCCCGCTCTCGCCGAGAGGTCTTTTTCACCGCTTCCTCTACATCGCGCACCGTGCTGCCGAAGGCGACAATCTCCCTGGCGGTCTCTATCTGCTCCTGAACCGACGGCAGACTCAGAAGCGCCCTGGCTGCCCCAGGGGATATGCTCCTGGCCAGCAGCATATCTTGTATCTCCTGGGGAAGCGAGAGCAAACGAATAGTATTGGTTACTGTGGTTCGGTTTTTGCCCACCAGTTCACCAATCTGTTCGTGGGTCATAGCAAATTTTTCCGCCAGAAGACTATATGCCTTAGCCTCCTCTACCGCGTTCAGGTCTTCACGCTGTAAATTTTCAATCAAAGCCAGCTTCAAAACTTCCGTTTCATCAATCTCTCGCACCACTGCAGGGATGAACTTCCAACCAATCAGCTTTGCCGCCCGCAGGCGTCTTTCCCCCACCACTAATTGATAGCCGGAGGGGGTTTTTCGCACTACCAGAGGTTGTTGTAAGCCCTGTTCAGCGAGGGAACCGGCCAACTTGGCAAGCTCCTTCTCGTCAAAAGCCTGCCGCGGTTGGTAGGGATTGGGCGATATTCCAGCTACGGATAGCTTCTGAACTCGTTCTTCCTCACCAATTCCTGTGGGGATGAGCGCGTCCAGCCCTTTACCCAAGACTTTACGTTTCTCTGCCAGCGCCAATCACTTCCTCCGCCAGTTTCAGATAAGCCTCCGCCCCGGAGGAGATTATGTCGTATTCTATTATAGATTTACCAAAGCTGGGCGCCTCGGAAAGCCGGACATTACGGGGCACAATCACTTTATAGACCTTTTCACCGAAGAAGCGGCGAATCTCATCCACAATCTGCTGGGAGAGGTTGGTTCGGCTGTCATACATAGTGAGAAGTATCCCCTCCACCTCTAAATCCGGGTTCAAATTCCGCCGCACTTTCTCTATGGTGCGAATGAGCTGGCCGATTCCCTCCAGAGCGTAGTATTCACATTGAATAGGAATTAGCACCGAGTCAGCCGCGGTCAGCGCATTTATGGTCAGTAACCCCAGCGAAGGCGGAGAATCCACAAAGATAAAGTCGTAATCACCGCGAATATTGCTCAACGCCTGCTTAAGGCGAACCTCCCGCCCCATCTCGGTAACCAGTTCTATTTCCGCGCCAGTCAGCTCAATATTTGACGGCACAATATACAAACCCTTTACATTGGTGGGAACCACTACTTCTGCAATATCCGCGCTGTCCATCAGGACATCGTAGGTGCTCTTGCTCAAGCCGTTTTTGTCGTAGCCCACGCCGCTGGTGGCGTTGCCCTGGGGGTCAATATCCACCAGCAGAACCTTTTGGGCAGCAATCGCCATACAAGCCCCCAGATTGACCGCCGTGGTGGTCTTGCCCACCCCGCCCTTCTGGTTAGTTACTGCTATGACCCGACCCAATTTTTACTCCCGCTTTATTAGTATATAACCGCGAATTGCCCCTCCGGGATGGTCTATCGTCTCCACCTCAAGCCGGAGCTTACGGAACAATTTTTCCTCCCGGGATTCTATGAATTGCCTATAATATATTATTTTTCCTGAAGACGCAAGTGTTTTCAATAGCAATTTACAGTTTTTCTCTCTAAATTTTATCCCTTTTAGAGTGATTATGTCCATTCCCGCCCCAGAATATGACTGAGCAAAGGTCTCCAGGTCCTGGGAATACACCTTAACGCTCCCGGTCAGCGCCAAATCCTTCAATATCTGCTCCAGGGCAAAAGCCCTTCTGGAGCTCGGCTCCAGCAGGGTAGCGGAGACAAATTTTTCGCATATCAGCAGGGGAATGGCAGGAAATCCACCGCTGGTGCCCACATCTAAATAATTATCTGCGACAGTTATCCGCGCTAGCGGTATGAGCGATTCCCCCACCAGCTTCCAGAAGCCCTCCTCATCGCTCACACCGGTGAGCGCTACTCGCCGGTTCCAGCCGGCGAGCAATCGTCCGTATTCGCCGAGCCGGTCCCACCTATCCGGGGAAATACTCACTCCGGCTTGGGCAAGCGCCTGCTGCACATCTTCCCGCAATTGCCACTCCTTGTGCCACTCCTTGTGCCATCCCAGACCAGGTTTCATGTGAAACATCGGCATTTTAACCAGATTCTGCCCTTCTTTTAGGCATATGTTTCATATGAAACATATCGCTAATTTTGACCTGGCTGGTGTTAATACATTCATACTCAAAGCATAGCCCGGTGCTGGATATATATCATCAGTGCCATTATCTCCGCAGGTCGAACCCCCGGTATCTCCGATGCCTGACGCAGATTTTCCGGCTTAATCCTCCCCAGTTTCTCTCTCCCTTCAGCCGATATACCCTCTACCCGGGAATAATCCACATCGTTCAGCAAGGCTTGCTCCATCTCCCCCAATTTGCCAAGCTCCCGCTCCATCCTTTGCCGATAGCCGGCATATTTGGTCCCTTCTGCTACCAATATCTGCAGTAGACGGTTCTCCTTCGGCTGGAAATCCGGAGAGATTTTCTCCAAATCCCCATAATTATGTTCCGGTCGGCGCAATAGCTCTAGCAAAGTATAGCCGGATAGTTCGCTTTTATCTCCCCCTCCTATCCTCATCTTCCCCAGTCTAGCCATTTCCCCATTTATCTCCGTCCTCAATTTCTCTACCTCCGCCATCCTCTCCTCATTTACCAACCCCATTTTGAAGGCTTTCTCGGTCAGTCGCAGACGAGCGCTATATTGACTCAACCCCAGGCGATATTCCGCTCGAGAGGTGAACATCCGGTAGGGCTCTTCCGTGCCTTTGACCACCAAATCGTCAATCATCACCCCGGTGTAGCCCTCCTCCCGACCGATGCGCAGCTCACCTCGCCCTCCGCCTAATACTTGCGCGGCAGCATTTGCCCCGGCCACGACCCCCTGGGCTCCCGCCTCCTCGTATCCGGAAGTCCCGTTGATTTGCCCGGCGAAATACAGTCCCGGCACGGTCTTACTCTCCAGAGTTGACTTCAGTCCCCGCGGATCGCAAAAATCGTATCCCACCGCATAGCCGTAGATGGTTATTTCCGCCTTCTCAAATCCCGGAATTTTGCGAAGATATTCGTCCTGAACCTCCTGCGGAAGGCTGGAGGAGATGCCATTTAAGTAACACAGGTCGGAATCCTTGCCCTCCGGCTCTATGAATATCTGATGGGCTTTCTTATCGCTGAAGCGGACCACTTTGTCCTCAATGGAAGGGCAATACCGCGGTCCAATTCCCTTGATTTTTCCCTGATAAAGCGGTGAACGGTCTAGATTCTGGCGGATAATCTGATGCACAGCCTCATTTGTATGCGCTAAATAGCAGTCCACCTGTTGGGTCGGCGGACGACCGTAAGTGAAAGTCAGTAAATCGGTCTCTCCGGGCTGCGGTTTCATCCGGGAATAATTCAGAGTATTGCACCTTACCCGAGGAGGAGTGCCGGTTTTGAGCCGACCCTGGCGAAAGCCGTTCCTTCTGAAGAAGTCGGCTAGCGGTTTGCTCGCCGGTTCGCCCATTCTCCCGCCAGCCCATACTTCCTCACCGCGGAACATCAACGCATTCAGAAAGGTGCCGGTGGCGAAAATTATCGCTTTGCAGGCAATTGTCCTTCCGTCGGACAATATCACTCGCTTTGTCGCGAACGAAACCTGCTCAATATCCACCACTTCGCCGGCAATTATCTCTATCCTTTCATCTGCCTTAACAAAACTGGTCATCTCCTGCTCGTAAGCTCTGCGGTCCACTTGAGCGCGCAAGCCCCAGACCACAGAACCCTTTGTGCGATTTAGTAGTTTATATTGAATGGCGACTTTATCGGTGATTTTGGGCATCGCTCCGCCGAACGCTTCTATCTCGTAGACCAGATGCCCCTTGGATATACCCCCTACGGCTGGGTTACAGGACATTCTACCCAGGTTTTCGGCAGAAAGGCTCACCAGGATAACTTCCGCACCCATACGCGCCGCCGCCAGAGCCGATTCAGTGCCGGCGTGACCGCCACCGACTATGAGAATATCGCAATTCATAGGGTTTATTTTCCGATGCAGAAGTTTTTGAATATCTCGTCAAGCAGTGCGGAATCGTAACGTTCGCCAAGTAGTAGCTCCAAGCTAGACTGCACATTAGCTAAATGATAAGCCAGAACCTCTAATCGGGGAGAGCTAGCCAGCTCTTTCTGGGCTTCCGACAATTCTTCATAGATATCTTTTATGTTTATATATTGGCGATGCGTATTGACGAAGACCTGGTCCTGTAATTGGGAAGCTCCCAGGTTGAATAAATTTTCCAGGGCTTTCTTTATCTCCAGCATACCGAAGCCATTCCTGGCGCTGGTGGGAATAACAGTGGTGTTGCCTCCCAATAGTTGGCCATATTTCACTAATTTTTTCTGATAATCTTTGACTAAATCTATTTTATTTAGAATAATTATTTGTTTGATTCCTCGCCGATTATTCTCCCTGACCCTCTCCACTTCTTGTATATCCAGTTCTGCACTCACATCTATCACATACAATATCCAATTAGCCTCCCCCATAATCTTTTCGCTCTGCGCCACCGCCCGGCCATCAATTCCCCCGGCGCTAAGCCCCAAACCAGCGGTATCTACCAACCTCAGGCGCAGACCGGCTATCTCCACTTCTTCGGAAAGCCAATCTCGGGTGGTGCCGGGAGCGCTGTCTACCAAGCCCCGTTCCATCCCCAACAAGCTGTTGAACAAGGTGGTCTTGCCGACATTCACCTTCCCGCATATTATTATCTCCAACCCCAGTTTTAACCACCGATAAATTTGATAGCTTTCCAACAGCTGGTTTATCTCCGCGACTAAATTGCTTAGAATTAAGGCGATTGCTTCCCAGTTCGGTTCTCCCACCTCCTCCTCAAAGTCCAGACTGGCTTCCAGCTCCGCCCGCATGTTTAATACCCGGTCTTTAAGCTGAGTAAGATTCCCGGAAAGGTCTCCGGAAAGATTGCTGACCGCGATACTGGCGCCAAGGGTGGTGTTCACCTCGGAGAGCTCCGCCACCGCCTCAGCCGAAGTTATATCCATAGCTCCGTTGAGGAAGGCTCGCCGGGTGAACTCCCCCGGCTCCGCCGGCCTTGCCCCCAGTTTTATCATCTCCTGCATTATCAATCTAGCCAGCGCCGAGCCTCCGTGACAGCTTATCTCCACCACATCCTCGCGGGTATAGCTGTGCGGCGCGGGCATATAGACCGTCATCACTCTATCTATGACTTTGTTGCCCTCATCAATAACGATATCGCCCAGGTAAAGCCTGCGGGGAGCAAAAGCGCAGGCTTTTCCGCTTGCCGGGCGAAATAATTTTGTAACCATAGCCAGCGACTGCGCTCCGCTCAGGCGAATCACTCCCAAACCACCCTTACCCGGTGGTGTGGCGATAGCTACGATAGTATCCGGTGAATAGTGCATCTCGGTGAGGGAAAGGAATAGGGGCTGAATAGCCCCTAGAACAGATAGTCTAAATAGAAATTAAACTACCTATAGTTTCTCTACAGTTAGATTATCTATTCTCACGCGGCAATCATCGGCAACACCCACAGCAAAACTGCCTCCAGTTCTTGAGATTAGATAGGATTGCACAATTAAAGAGTCGTCCAAATAAAACTTGATTGAGTTGTCTTTTACTTCAATAGAAAATTTGTACCAGATTTTCTTTTGTAGATTAAAATCTGAATTCTCGTCAAGCACGCTCCAATATTCATCTTCTGATTTGACCTGAGCATCATAGGCTTCTGCGTCATTGGCGGTTGCTGCAGCTCCGATGATTCCAAAGAGTCCGTGTGCCACGACGCTGGCTTCTTTTTCACAACTTGGCTTTATAAAATCCCCCTGGAATACTTCTACGATTTTGACCGCTTCTTTTTCAACGAGTAGAATAAACACTTGCTTCTGCCCTTCTCGATGTAGATGAAGCAGAAACGGTGAATTCCCATTGGATTTTTCAAGATAGAAATCACCGCTCACTTTATAATTACCCCAATTTTGAGAATCAAGAAACTCCATGCAAGTATCCAATTTTGAACCTTCTCCATCCTTACTTCCCAGTATAAGTGTTCCGTCTTGAATTACACATGTTCCATCGACCAATGGCACTAACCAAGCGGGGATTTCTCCATCAAATGGCTCCTGTAGCAGTATCTCTCCACATAAAGAGATTCCTGTTTCAAGAGAAACAAGAATTAACGCAATAAGAATAATTTTTTTCATGTCATTTCCTCCTTAAAATAAGTGATTTTGGTCATTAACAACTGACCGAGACTTCACTATCTTAACATAAACACTATTTGCTATCAAGGGATAATTGCCTAATCTTTAATTTTATATAGTTTGTTATTCTACTATTCTATATATTTATACACTATTATTAATTCGTTTTGTATTTTTTTCTATATTTTTATGTTTTTTCAAGACCTCTATCGCCCGTACCACTTCCCAGTTGGGATGTAATATTGGCAACAGTTCATATCTTTCTTCTTCCGGTAAATATTTTCACGAACAAAAATACGAGGATGATAACTAAGAGAAAATATATAACCAACGCTCAGAACAAATTTCTTTACAAAGCTGATTAATTCCGGGTCCCGTGCCATCTTCTCCCTTTTATGCTTCTTTCAGCGCCTCCACCGGTTTCACCATATAAACCTGTTGCACAACAGTCAGGACGGTGTTCACCAGCCAATATAGAACCAGGCCGGCGGGCATAGTGTAGAAAATAAAACCAAAGATAATGGGCAGGAAGGTCATCATCTTCTGCTGTTCGCCCTTCTTTCCGCTAGTGCCTTTAGTGCTGACCGCATTTTGCACCACCATAGCCACAATCATCAATAGGGGCAAGACCGCGAACTTATCGGTATTCAACAGGGGAATCACAAAGGGCAGCCGGAATAGCGCATCCGCTTGCGAAAGGTCGGTTATCCACCAGACGAATTTCGCACCGTATAGCTCCACCGTATTGCGTAGAGCGTTGAACAGGGCGATGAATATGGGCATTTGCAGTAATAGGGGAATACATCCGCTCACCGGGTTGATCTTATATTTTTTGTAGAGGGCGAAGGTCTCCGCGTTCAGCTTCTCCGGTTCGCCCTTGTATTTCTCCTTCAATTCGGCGATCTTGGGCTGGAGTAGCTGCATAGACTTGGTGGAGCGTAGAGACCACTGGGTCAGGGGAATCATAATTACTTTGAGCACCACTGATAGTATTAAAATATCCACTCCGTAGTTGCCGGTCAGCCTGTTGCTCCACTGGAGCAGTTTCAAAAATAAGCGGCTGAGCGGGGCAATCCAGGACCAGCCCAGGTCCACCGTCTTCTCCAGATTGAGGTCGTAGCTCTTCAGTCGGTCGTATTCTTTGGGTCCAATATAGAAGCGAAAGGGGTTTTCTCCGCTCAACTCCGCAGATACCCCCAACTGCTCATTCTTGGTGCGATAAATTTCGGTTAATTTGCAATCCCCGGACTGGGGGATGATGATGGCGGCGAAGTATTTGTTGTTCAAAGAGGTCCAGTTGACCGCGCCCTCGTGACTGAGGTCCGCGGTGTCCTTCTTCAACTCGTCCTTCTTCAGCTCATCGCCGACCTTGGTGATGGCCTTTACTTCCCGGGGAGACCACTCTTTCTCTGCATCGTAGAAACTCCCCGCCCATACCGTATATCCTTCAGCCAGTTCTTTCTCTAACCCCACGGTCTCTATCTCCACATCAATCATATAGTTATCGCCGTTAAAGGTTATTCGTTTAATGAGCTGACGGTTGGGGTTGTCGGGCTCGAAAGCGGTCAAAGTGAGGGTAGCTTTCTCGCCGTCCTTTAGAGCAATTCCCTCCCGGTCCGGGGTAAAACCGCTGTCGGCAATGCTTTGCAACAGACTGCTTTTGAACTCAATAGTAAGGGGGAGTTTCTGTTCCTGATACATGGTCAAAGGTTGCTTATCCTCTGGATTTCTGCGCTCGTATTTGGTGAAATGGTATTCGCTAATCTCGCCGTTCACCAGAGTCAGGTCCAGAATGTCCTCAATGATGACTTTTACCGGGACCTCTTTTTTCTCCGCCAGCAAAGTCGTCTCAGTAATCTGGACGGTCTCCTTCTGCTCTCCTGGTGGAGTCTCGGTCTCCGCTACGGTCTTTTCTTTCTCTGGGGGAACTACCTCGGTGGGCTTTTCTTCGGTAGGCGGTTTGGTGGTGGCTTCTACCGTCTGCTCTTTTTCCTCGGTGGTAGTTTTCTCTTCCTTGGTCGGTTTTGGTCCGTGAATATAGCTGGATAACAGGCTGTAGCCCACTAATAAGACGAATATTAGAACTAATGCCAGGATATATTTTTTGTCCATTTTTCACCTGTTCTTTCGGCGGATTTGCGAGATACAACTCAACTACTTGATAATAAGAGCTGAACTGACCATTTAAGGTGGGTCGTAACCCCCGGGGTTGAAGGGATTACAACGCATAACTCTCCACAAGGATTTTACTGTGCCTTTCAAAAGACCATATTTTGCCAGAGCGGCTAGCGCGTAGTCGGAGCAGGAGGGATAGAATCGGCAGGACGGAGGTAAAATATTGGAGAAGACTGATTGCCAGAGCCGCACCGGTAATACAAAGAATTGATAGCTCCAACCTCGCCAGCTCACCGGAGAGCCCGGGGTATTAGCCTTGCCCGGATTTCCCTCGCCGCCGGATAATCGCTCAGTCAGTCTGGCGAGCAAGCTATCTGCCACCTGGCGCAGATGCCGAAGGTCTTTTCTGCTATATCTATTTTTATTGGGTTCAGGCGAGGTTGATTTGATATGCCCACCCGGTTTATAACGAATTACCAACCAAAAGCCGGCGGGGATACTCTGGCGCTGGTGGCGGTAGGCTTCCCGGAAAATCCGCTTGATGCGATTCCTGGCTACCGCTCCGCCAGCTCCCCTCCCCACTATAAGTCCCAGTTTTCTGGTATCTTCCTCAACTCGCAGGTAATATATAGATACGCTTTCTTGCGCAATCGTCTTACCGTTTTTGAGCACCTGGGAAAACTGACTCCTGCTTTGCAATCTCTCGTGCCGGGGAATAGCGTTTTTGCCCCCCTGGCCTGGGGAAGCGGAGCTCATACCGTCAGGCGTTTTCTACCCTTTCTTCTGCGTCGGTTGAGGGTATCCATCCCCCCGGCGCTCTTCATTCTTTTGCGGAATCCCTGCCGTCTCTTATTTCTGACATTGTGTGGCTGAAAGGTTCTTTTCACTTTCTCCCCTCCTGGGAGGTATCAGTTCGTAGATTGCAATTATAGTTTTTATCTCTCTACAAGTCAAGTTTTTTTTGCCAATAGGGGAGCATTCGCACAAAATTTGATAATTAATCTGGTCGCCACTTGCGTAACTGAGGAATTTTACAATTGACGGGCTATTTATTGCATCTTTTCTCTTGCATTTTCTCAAAACCTCGTTTATACTGGTATTTGCACTAATCACTTAACTTTTTCCACAATTACTTGCTATATCTCCACCGAGCACCTGCTTAACTGCTTTATTTTCAATGGCTTACTTACTTTTCCACAGCTGTTGATAACTATGACTAAATTACCCTCCGCAAGCATTTATAACCTCAAGACTCCTCTCGTTTTTTTCTATAATACCCCCATATTCATATTTCCCCAATTTATAATGGAGAACTAATATGCTCTATAATCCCTCCGATTTCTGGCAGAAAACCCTCTCGGTAATCCGCACCAAACTGGATAGTGAATCATTCCAGACCTGGTTCTCGCCCACCACCGGTATCTATTTGGACGATGAACGGCTGGTGGTGGAGGTGCCCTCCATCGTCTTTCGGGATACCCTGCGCAGTCGTTTCCTGGACAAAATTAAAAATTCCCTCTCCGAGCAGGGTATCGGTAACCTGTTCGTAGACTTCACCTGTCCGGTTGACTCTCTTGACCAGCGTGTTACTGACCCGGCGGAGAACAACTTCCACGATAAGTTCACCTTTGATACCTTTGTGGTGGGAAAATCCAACTCCTTCTGCCACGCTGCCTGTTTAGCGGTAGCGGATGCCCCGGCGCAGGCTTACAATCCCCTGTTCATCTACGGCGGCGTCGGTCTGGGCAAGACCCATCTCATTCAAGCTATCGGTGACCGGGTCTATTCTAAAAATCCCCGCGCCAAGGTGCGCTATGTCTCCTCGGAACACTTCATGAACGACCTCATTGAATCTATCCGCTTCAACACGGTCGTCCAGTTCCGCAATCGCTACCGCTCGGCGGACATTCTCCTGATTGACGATGTCCAATTCTTCGCCGATAAAGAGCGCACCCAGGAGGAATTCTTCCACACCTTCAACTCCCTCTACGACTCCCAGAGCCAGATTGTGCTCACCTCCGACCGCCCTCCCAAGGATATCCCCACTTTGGAAGAGCGGCTGGTCTCCCGCTTTGAATGGGGCTTGATTGCCGACATCCAACCCCCGGACCTGGAGACCAGAATCGCCATTATTGGGAAGAAGGCGGAAACACTGAGTTTGGACCTGCCTCAAGAGGTGTGCATGCTGATTGCCACTACTATCACCACCAACATTCGGGTTATTGAAGGCGCTCTGATTCGCCTCTCCGCACATGCTCGTCTGTTGAATGTCCCCATTGACGAGACTCTGGCGGAATCGTTGCTAACCGACTTCTTCAAAGATTCCCGACATATCATAACCGTCAAGATGATTCAGCAGGCGGTGGGGAAGTATTATAAAATAACCACCGCCGACCTGCGCTCCAAGTCCCGCTCCGCACCCATTGCCTTTGCCCGGCAGGTGGCGATCTTCATCACCCGCCAGCTGACCAATTTCTCGCTATCCGACATCGGCGAAGCTTTCGGCAAACGCGACCATTCTACCATCATACACTCGGTGGAGAAAATCAATCAGCTACTGACCACCAACCAAACCCTGCGGCTGGATGTTGACTATCTCACCCGCATATTGCGCGGGGGACAGGTGGTGGAGACCAGGGAGTAGTGGGGGGCATTAAAACACCAAATCAGAGCATAAGGCTATCCGGGCATAGGGCTATCAGAGCATAAGGCTACCAAATTGCTATTTCATATGGAATTATACCCTTTAGGGAGACACTTTTGTGTCTCCCTAATTATGTTGACAAATCGCTATACTTATGTTATTCAAAAACAGACTCCAGGTTGCTTTCAAACATCACTACTATGCCGGAATCTTTCCCGTTTCACTCCCCGGAACGCTCGGAGGATAAATAATTATGATATATCTCAAAGTCAACTGCCCTATTTGCAGCAAGAGTTTGTTGGACGCCAGCCATATAATTGACGATAAGCCCAGTGTTCGCTTAACTGTGAAGTATGCCGAAAAAGAGGGAGACCTATATCTCAGCTCCTATTACGGAAGCTATAAAGTAGATTGCCAGCTACCTATCCCCGAAGGTGAAGTGGTGGACCTGTTCTGTCCTCACTGCGGTGCCAATCTCAAAAGCACCAGAGTATGCGACTTATGCGGCGCCAATATGGCGGTTTTGTCGGTAGCCGGCTCCGGTAAGATACAGATTTGCGAGCGCAAGGGCTGTAGAAAGCACATCATAGAGTTTGAAGACCTGGTGACTGAATTGCAAATGTTCTACGATTCCACCGGTCTGTAGGATTTTCGGCGGTCTATACTAACTTACTTTAACGACTTCGCTGATTAACCCACTGTTAATAAGCCTCTTCAAACCCTGTTAATAACCACCTCGTTGATATGGATAAATCCCCTTTTTTCTCAACCACCTGCTGATACCAGTAACTTATTAACACATCTCCCAATCAATTAAGCGCCCTTTCCACCCCTCTGCCAACAACTACATCACCCCGCAACTCACCCATT
>Ga0315294_10000083_pt1 | contig 94162 bp, 54 predicted proteins | sample YL17G13_40_MG_FD_203626 | JGI IMG/M metagenome (GOLD analysis project Ga0315294, IMG submission 203626) | Sediment microbial communities from Yellowstone Lake, YNP, Wyoming, USA - YL17G13_40 | ecosystem: Environmental > Aquatic > Freshwater > Lake > Sediment | place: USA: Wyoming | collected... | reverse complement strand
AACGATGACGATCAGACGCTCGAGGAGGTGAGTCATCCGGCCGAGAAGAATCTCGCGCGTCAGCATCAGGAGCGCCTCCTTCGCTTCGGCTTCGTAGGGATGGATATTTCCCTCGAGGTAGACCACGGTTTTCCCAGATTTCGAGGCTTGGTCGGGCGAGGTGACGCGCGGATCGGCCAGGACGAGGACCGGGCACACTCGGCCCAGCGGGCTCGTGTACAAGTTGAGGACGTGGATCTTATCGCTCTTCCACTTGAGCCGATCGATGAACTCGAGGAGCTCATAGGCCGAAGTCGTCCGGAAGTAATCCGTCTTCTCGGGGACGGTCCGCAACGCGGACGGCCAGCTTCCGTTCCAGTTCGAGGGGACGGTATCGCCCCAATAGATCTTCTGGCCGAAAGCAAGCAGCCCGCCGGCCAGAAAGGCGAGGGCGAAGAAAGACATTTTTTTCATATCGTTTCCTCCTGAGTAGCGCGAACTCGCCGGTCTGGGAAAATTTTTATTATTCCTTCATCTTTCCCAGGGAAACAACAAATACAGATGGGAGATGCGCCCGGATTCCCCGATGAAGATCGTCCCGTCGGGCCCGGCCACCATGCTTTCGGCTTCGTAGGCCAGCCAGGCGTAGTATGGCATGCGGTTGACGTCCAGAAGCCCTAGGTCCTCGTAGCCTCCGCCGTTCTTCCTGAGAACGAACATCCGGGCCACGCCGCCACGCTCCCCGCCCACTCCGTACAGCTGGCCGGATTGGCTGAAGGCCAGGCCGCGTATGCGGTACTGCCACTGGGGCTTGCCGAGGTTAATGATGGTCATATTTTCAGGGTCGAAGCGGAAGAGAAAACCATCCGAGGTTCCGCCGTAAATCTGGCCGTCCGGTCCCAAGACGGCCACATCCAGGATTGTTTTATACTCCCTTCCCAGTTCGGCCGGCAGGCGAAGCCGGGGGAGAGGAACGATAATTCCCTTAGCCGGATCATAATAAAACATGGCCCCGAAGTCTCCGGCTCCCCAGACCCGTCCCCTGGCATCTATGACCAGGGCCCGGGGGACGCTCTTGAAAGGCTCCTCAAAAAGGGGCCCTCCGCAGATTGGGCCCAGGTCCCGCGCCTTTCCGGACTTGATGTTGAAAACAAAGAAGTGCCCGTTTGGAAAGGTGACCCCGAAGAGATCGCCTTTCCCCATCAGCAGGCTGACGATTCCCTCACCGGGGACGGGCACTCCCAGATCGCTGGCAAAGGGCAAGGGCCGGTTGGGATCAGGCCGCTGCATACGAACGCGGCTGTTCAGTTCTTTTTCCGGATCGAACCTGTAGACGTGCCCGCCCTTGTATGACTTGTACGCCGCCAGCACGTCCCTCCCCCGCGCATCGATCCGTCCCTCGTTAACGAGGGACGTTCCGATGTAGAGAGATCCATCGGGTCCGGCCGCCAGGCTGTGAAAAATGCATTTCTCTCCGGGCAGATGGCCGAGAGGAAACACCTGTCCCCACTTGGGGTCCAAGACGAAAAGGTGAGCCCTCTCTCCCGCGGTGCCTCCATAGAGGCATCCGTCCGCCCCGATGGCCAGGGCGGTGACGGCACTTTCCCCGGGCGGGATCACATCCAGCGGCGGGTGGCCCAGCGGCCTGAGATCCAGCCGCAGGGCATTGGCCGTGACCACCTGGGTCTGCTGAGAAAGAAGAAGGGCACTCGAAACCACGAGAAAAACCGCCAGGCTGATAATTCCTTCTCTTTTTTTATCCACGGTCGCCCCTCCTCACTGCCCCTGTTTGCCGGGCCGGTAGATCAACAGCCTGAGCGTGAAGCTCAAGCCTTCATGAAATCCCTTCTTGTGCTCCGGCTCCTGTTCCAGAACCAGGTCGGCCGGCATCCCGGGGACTTTGCGGCCGGACTTATCGGTTTCGAGAACGTGAGCCACGATGTAGATCGTTCCATCCGGGCCGGCGCTGGCCGCGTTGGGATGGACGGCCACCTGCCCGTTTTCCACCCGGATCAGGCCGAGGTCCCGGCGCTCTCCCGTGTCGAGGTTGTAGGACACAAAGGCCGCGGACATTCCTCCGCCCCAGTAAGGACTGCCCTCCTCGTCGGCCAATCCGGAGTTGTTGGCATAGTAGATGACATTGTCCGGCCCCCGGCACATGGAGATCATGGCGTAGGGAACGTCCCGCTTCCCGCCATAGCGATCCGCGCAGATCTGGCTGAGCAGCTTCATCTCGCCCTCGCTTCCCCGATGCGGGTTATACTCCACTAGGTAGGAGCTGCCCGTTTCCAGAAAATAGATTTTTTTATGGTCGGGGGAATGGGCGACGGCCGTGAACGTTTTTTCCGTCTCCCAGTAGGCCCGGTGGACGGGAATCCCCGCATCCCGTTGGGGAAGCTTAATCGTCAGGTTGGCGATCTTGTCGGTGAGGGGGTTGTATCGCCAGATCCGCCCCTGTCCCCAGCACCCATAGACCCGTCCCAGGTCGTCTACGGCCAGGGTGCGGCTGATGGCATCCCAGTTCTGGACCTGTCCCAGGTCCGTGGTTTTTCCGGTTTTGATGTCGTAGTAGATGAAGTGCGCCTGAGGATAAGTCAGGGCGTAGAGCCTTTCCCTCCGGGGATCCATGGTCATGGTCAGGAGGCCGTTGCCCGGGAGGGCCAGCCCCAGGTCCTTCACCTCATCGGTTTTGGGATCATAGACCATCCAGTGACCCCCGGGAAATCCCTCAGGCCTGGCGAAGGTGGCGAAACCGAAAAAGGCGGAAAGATGGGTCCCGAAATAGATCTTGCCGTCCGGCCCTTCGCAGATCTGGGTATGGACTTTGGACTGAGGTTCGCACCAGCGGTTCGGTTCTCCGGCGACTTTTTCCATATCCCCCAGGAGCCTCATGGTGTCTGTTTTGGGATCGTAGACCGCAACCGATCCCCCGGCCCCATGCTGATTGAGTCCCACGTACACCCGGCCGTCAGAAGCGGCCAGGAGGGCCGTGTAGTTGGAATCCCAGACCAGCGGTTCGGGGAACAGGCGGGATTCCATGCGGATGATTTTCGGCCCTTCCTCCCCTGCAGCGCCCAAGCCCAGGGGAAGGAAGACCAGAGACAGAAGAATGATTCGGTAGAGTTTATTCCCGATCATCGATCAAGCCTCCTTATTCCATATTGTCAAGCGGCGACCGGGGAAGGCCGCGGCACATCTTTGCCGATCATCACAGCCGTTTGATATAAACATAAAAAGCGGCGTTTGTCTGGCCGTTCTCGATCCCGTCGACCAGCCAGCCCTGAAGGCGCGTCTGGCCCCTGCGGAGGTTCACCCTGAAATCGACGGACATGTCCCCTGGTTGAATCCTCCGGCTTAGGTCGTGTTCAGCCACCTTCAACCGTCCGTGGGTGACGCGCATCGGCTCGGCACCTTCCGGGGCTTCGGACAGGGGGATGCCGGCCTCCTGGGGAAAGCGCTGGAGGGAAATCAGATACTCGCCGTCTCGCTCAATCTCGATGGCCCAAAAGCCATCGCAGCGGGAGTTTCTTTTCACATGGGAATGATCCCATCCCACCTGGCCGTGGATATCGTGGCTGGTCAGCTTGAGCGGATTCTCCTTGTCCGAACCGACAATGATGTGAGTGAACTCGTCGAAACGGCTGGAGATGTCATCCCACCAGCGGGCATAAGCTTCCTGAAGCTCCCGCACGACGCCGGCATGGGCGGCCGCCACATCGGTCTTCTGACCGGGATCGAGGCTCATGTCGTAGAGTTCACGGCCGTTGACCAGGCGCCACCTGGAGGTCATGGCCGCCCAGTCCTTCCCCTTGATGGGAAAGTCCACGCGCTGGTTGTGGACGAACAGGATCCGCTCCTTCCAGTCGGCCGCCCGTTTTTCAAGGAGCGGACGGAGGCTCGCCCCGTCCATGCGGACATTTTCCGGGCCCTTCAATCCGCAGAGATCAATAAGCGTGGGGAGCATATCAATGTGGGCCGAAAGCTCGGGCACATTCCGGCCTCCGCCGAGACCGCCGGCCGGCCAGCGGAGGAAACAGGGCACATGATGGCCGCCGTCATAGATGGACCCTTTCTGTCCCCTCATCATGCCGTTGAAACCCTCGGACAGCTTGCCTTCCTTATCATAGGCCGCGCCGAAGGACGTCCCGTTGTCGGTCATATAAACAAAGATGGTGTTTGCTTCCAAGTTCTCGTCCTGGAGAAATTTCGTCAAGCGGCCGACGTTGTCATCGATGTTGGCGATCATGCCGTAGAATGTCGCCCGCCTTTCCGGGATTCCCCGGTCGAGGTAGGGCCGGCTGTATTTGTCCGCGACATGATGGGGCCAGTGAGGCGTATTCGTCGGCAGGTAAACGAAAAAGGGGCGGTCCTTGTCAGCGGAGATGAAGCGCATGGCCTGGTCGAAAAACACGTCGGTGCAGTAGCCATCGTACTTCTGCCACACGCCGTTATGGAAGTAGGTGTCGTCGAAATAGTCGTTGTTCCAGTAGTCCGGCGCGTTGCCGATAGCCCCGCCGCCGATGACTACGGATTCCTGGAAACCGTGTTCCTGGGCGCGGAAAGGATAATTGTCGCCCAGGTGCCACTTGCCGAAGATGCCGGTCCGGTAGCCGTTCCGGGAAAACACATCGGCCATGGTGACTTCATCCTGCCTGATCTGGGAGCGGCCCATGATGGTGTGCCAAACGCCTGTCCGACTGGAGTACCGCCCCGTCAGGAGAGATGCCCTCGTCGGGGAACAGGTGGGATCCACATGAAAATCGGTTATTCTCACAGACTGCCCGTGGAGGTGGTCCAGGTGGGGAGTCCGAAGCTCGGGATTCCCATGGCAGGAGAAATCCCCGTATCCCTGATCATCGGTGATGATGAGGATGACGTTGGGCATGCGCCGGATGGGCCGGTCAGCCGCGGAAGAAGAGGCCGGAAGTCTTGCGGGAATGGCTAGAGACAAGGTCCCCGCACCCATTGTCTTAAGAAACCGACGCCGAGATGTCCGTGGCATGCTTATCGCTCTCCTTTGTTTGTTAAAGTCCTAAAGAAATTATCATCGAAAGCCGGCAACTGTCAAATGTCCCGGGGATTCCTTCCCCCAGCGGTGTGCTCCGCGCGGCAAACCGCGGGGCTTATTTTCCGATCGCCAAGACGACATCCAGGTATTTTCATTTCGTCCGACAACTTATTAATGGCCCTGACAATTTTTCGAGCAATATTCCGCTCGAAAGAGGGGCGCCTTTGCCCAAGAACTTTTTTTTCCTCAGCTATCTTGACATTTTTTCTCTTGTATTCGATAGTGACATTCGAGGTTTGCGGGGCTGGGGCGTGAACGGTTGTCTGATGGGGAACAAGGCAGGCCTTCCTGCCGAAAGGGAGGTTGACGCAGATGGACCGACGAGAATTCATCAAGCTGACGGCCGGAGCCGCACTCCTCTCGAATGCGGTTTCCCCCGCGGGAACCGCCCGCGGCTTCCTGAGAAATGAAAACACAACGACGATCCCGACCCGGGTGATCAGCCGCCAGCCGCCGCTCCGTTGGGAAGACGCCATGATCAGCGGCAACGGGTCGACCGGCATCATGGTCATGGGACTTCCGCTGGACGATTGCGTGATCGTGAACCATGAAAAATTCTGGGCGGTGGGCAATGACTACCTGCCTCGGACGCCCCATCTTCGCGAGGCCTGGGACGAGGCGAAGAAGATCGCCTTGAAGGGCCGGTATCTCGACGCGGACATGTTCATCGTCGAGGAAGCAAGAAAGAGCTTTCGCCGGATGTACGGCGAGCAGGCTACCGACAGCCGTCCCCGCTACGATCGGACGCACCCCGGTTTCCACCTGAACGTCTCCATGGAAAGCAACGGCGCTCCCCTTGAGTACCGGCGTGAAACGAACCTCGAAACCGGCGAGATCTCCGTCTTCTGGACAGACAACCGGGGCGACTGGGTGCGGCGCATTTTCGTTTCACGGACCCACAACGTCATCGCCATGGAACTCACCGCGCCGGCGGGCTCGCTCATCAACGCGAAACTACGGCTGGTCGAGGCCCCGGGAAAGCTGGCGGGGGACATAGGCTCGGTCCGCATCGAGCACGGCGAAGCGGAAATGTACCTCCATGCGGCGTACGGCCGAACCATGGGAAAAAAGAAGCCCGAGGGCTACCATGCGCTGGCCCGCGTCGTCGTTTCCGGCGGGAGAACGAGCGCGGTGGAGAACGAGCGGCTGGAGATCGTTGGTGCAAAACGCGCGTTTGTGCTCATGCGTCTGGAATACCTGGATGATGCCGCGGCAGCGGATCGGGCAGCGCTGCGTCTGGCCCTGTCGAAGCTGCCCGGCGAATACGAGGAACTGCTTATGCCCCATTCCGCTGTGCACGGCGAGATGTTTCGCCGCGTCACACTGGACCTGGGGGGCCATCCTGAGAACATCTCTTCCAGCGAAGCCCTTCTCGCCCAGGTATCACGGGGCGATTCCCTGCCGGAGTTCTTCGAGCTGATGCATGCGGTGGGCCGCTATGCTCTAATCTGCGGTGGGACTGGGGAACTTGCTCCAACCCTGATGGGCATCTGGGGCAATGAATGGAATCCCCCCTGGGACGGCCGCTACACGTTCGACGCCAATCTGAATCTCGCCATCTCGGCCGCGTCTCAGGGAAACCTGCCCGAGGCCATCGATACCTACACCTCGTTTCTCGAAAGGTACGTGGAACACTGGCGTGAGAACGCCAAGGAGCTGTACGGGTGCCGCGGTGTTGTCACGGATCTATGCCAGGGTTGGAGGCACGGCGCCGTGCTGATGGCGACTTATCCCTGGACCGGAGGCGCCGGGTGGCTCGCGCACTACCTTTACGACCACTACCTCTTCACCCAGGACCGTGAATTTTTAGCCTCCCATGTCGTGCCGCTCCTCCGTGACGTGGCGGACTTCTACGAAGATTTTCTGCGGAAGTATCCCGAGAAGAACGGCCGGTTGGTCTTCTACCCCTCCATCTCGCCCGAAAATGAGCCCGTGATGATCCCGGCTGATCAGACGACGAACGTCGTGCCGAACGCGACTTGTGAGATCGCCATATGCCGCGAGGCGCTGACCTCTCTGATCGCGGCCTGCCGTGAGCTCGACATCGAAAAAGACAACATCCCGCGTTGGGAATCGCTGCTGGCGAAACTGCCGGACTACATCATCAATCAGGACGGCGCCCTTGGTGAGTGGGCTTATCCGGGATTGGGCGACAATTACAATCACCGGCACAGCTCGCACCTGTACGGGATTTATCCGTCGCTGGAGATTTCACCCGAGAGGACGCCGAGGCTTTTTAAGGCCGCCCGCGTAGCGCTGGAAAAGCGGCTCGAAGCCGGGCTGGGCGGGGATTCGGCGCACGGGCTGATGCACATCAGCTTCGTGGCGGCCCGGCTCAAAAACGCCGATCTTATGCAGCGGATGTTGACCGATTTCGCCAAGCTGCCCTTCGTAAACACGAGCTTCATCACCTGCCACAATCCTGGCCCGCGGATCTACAACCTCGATACGACGTTCTGCATGCCGGCGGTCTTGATGGAAATGCTAGTGTACTCGGAACCCGGCTTGATTGAACTCCTCCCTGCGCTCCCCCAGGATAAATTCGGGCGTGGGACGCTGCGCGGTGTTCTGGCGAGGGGGGGTGTGACCGTCGAGGAACTGCACTGGAACAAGACGCTAGGGAACGTCTTTGTGACGCTCCGGTCCGGGCGGGCCCAGTCGATGGTTTTGCGCTTCGGCGTCGAGCTTCGTTTCGTGGATGCCGAGAATCCCGCCGATCGGAACCTCGTCTCTAAGGCCGCGAGGGGGCGGTGGCGGATCGAGCTTCCCGCGAACAGGTCCGTGCGCCTGCTCTGCCGGAGGTAGCGTTCAAGCGCCCGGCCTTGTCCTCACCCTCCAGATCTCCGGGAAATCCGACGTCAAGCCCCATGTCCCCATCTCAAAGTTCTTAAATCCCAGTTTCAGAGACGCTCTGAAGCCCATCCCCTTGAAGGGCTGGGCAGCGATAATTCGCAAAGTCTATAAGAAGGAGGTGTGGTTTCGAGAGAAAGACAGAGGTCTATCGGCCTTCGGGGGATTTCTTGACCGTCCGGCACGATGATGCGGCCGGACGACCTGCCTTGAGGTCAGAGATTTGACAGCAACGCGGCGTTTAAGATATAGAACGAATACCGAAACTAGACGGATACCGTTGGCCGAGAGACAAGGAGCCCCGCATGTTTAAGAAAGTATGCATTCCCGCCCTCGTTCTGTTCGCCGCGCCGCTGTTTCTCCTGTCGGGACATGGCCAATCCGTTTCCCCTCAGCCAAAAGTCTTTCCCGGCGCGGACGAGAGCACTCCCTCGGTGGCGCATTACTTCACCTGGATCAACAACACGTCCGGCGGCGCCCCCCAGGCCCAGACCATGATCAACCTGGATTTCTTCAAATGGCTGCTGAATGAGTATGGCATGCGGCTGGACATTTATGCCTTCGACGCGGACATCCTCGACGGAGGGGGAAGATACTATAACTTGAAGTCGGAGAAATTCCTGAGGAATTATCCGGAGAGTTTTGGGCCCGTCCAAAAGAAGGCCGAATCCCTCGGGATCCGGCTGGGCGTCTGGCTGGGACCGGATGGCTATGGGAACACGGACGAGGAGGAACGGGAACGGATCGACATGCTCGTTTCGCTCTGCCGGGATTTCAATTTCCGCCTGTTCAAAATGGATCTGATGCAGGCGCCCCTTCGGCCCGAGAAACAGGACAGTTTCATCAAAGCCATGAAGGCCTGCCGCCAAATCGCCCCCGATCTGATCGTTTTGAACCACCGGGTCGACTTCGGCAAGGCGGCGCCTTATGTGACGACCACGCTCTGGAACGGGGACGAAACGTACATCGACGTGCACATGACGAACACCCAGACGGCCACGCACCATCGCCTGGCCGCGATCTCCCGGGGACTGGTGCCGGATCTGCGGCGCCTGGTCGAAGACCACGGCGTGTGTATTTCCTCATGCCTTGATTTCTGGGAGGACGACCTGGTGATGCAGGCATTCAACCGCTGTCTGCTCCTGGCCCCCGAGCTTTACGGCAATCCATGGTTTCTGCGCGACGACGAGTACCCTCGCTTGGCCCGCCTGTTCAACCTTCACCGTCGGTACCGGAAGATCTTGGTGAAGGGGATGGTGTTGCCGGAAGATCGTTACGGTCCTAACGCTGTTTCAAGGGGTGACGAAACGACCCGGTTCCTGACCCTCAGCAACCTAACCTGGAACCCCGTCCGGTACGAAGTCCGCCTGGATGAATCGATCGGCTTGACGAAAGGAGGAGAAGTAACGGTCGTCCAGTTCCATCCCATCGAACGGCTCGTCGGCCGCTATGCCCACGGCCGAAGCGCCGTCATCGAAGTCCTTCCGTTTCGGACCAGCCTGGTCCTGGCCACTGCGTCTCCCCTTCAGGAAACGGTCTTGGCTGGCTGCGATTACGAGATCGTCCGGGACATACCCGGTCGGGACGTCCGGATCAAGATCCTGGGGCTTCCGGGAAGCCGGGCCTCCGTTTCCCTGCTTCCCGGACAGGAACGTTTCATCGGGGCCCGGCTTGACGGCCGGGAATTTCCGGAACTGGTCGAAGGGCGAACGGTCGAAGTCCTGTTTTCCGGAAAATCCCTTGATCGTCCCTGGCATCGAAAACTCACCGACCTCGAGCCGGGGCCGGTCCCTGAGGACGCCGAGGCGCTGTACGAGGCGACCTGCTTCGCGGCGGACAACAACGCCCTGGAGGTCCGGTCGCTGGGACGGTCGGGCCCGACGGGGATCCCCCAGGTCCGGAACGCCCGCGATGCGTTTTTCAACCAGCCGGTCTTCGTCCAACGCGGAGTCTGGGATCAATATCTGTTCGACGGGAACATGGCCACGGCCTTCAACGTCAACCACCGCCAGCGGAATGTCCCGGCCGGAGCGCTACGCGTCGATTTCGGCCAGCCCAGGGAGATCGACGAACTGATCATCCGTCTCAAGGACGGCCGGGCCGTCACGGACTATCTCGCCGGCGGCCTTCCGGCCGCGGAAGCGTCCGCGGACCTGAAGACCTGGTCGCCGGTCGGTTTGTCCTCATTAGGGGACAGCTTGAAAGTAGAGATGGGGGGGACGGCCGGACTCCGCTTTGTCCGCCTGGCCCGGGCGCCGGAGAAGATTCTCGAGATCGAGGCGTCGCGCGGAGACGCCCCGATCGACCGGTCCGAGTGGAGGGCCTCCAACCTTTTCGGCATCTATGGGAAAACCCCGGCCGCCAAAGCCTGGACGGGATCGTTCGTTTTGGAGGAGGCCGCCAAGGGCAGCTACTTGGCCATCCCCGTGGCCGGACGGCATGGCCGGGAAGGAGCCACCGCGGCCATTCGGATAGAAGGCAGGCTCTTCGGAGCCCAGGACCGAAGCCCATCCTTTCCGACCAACGTTTGGGAATACAGGGTGGAGCCCAAAGACGCCAATTATACCTTTTATATTCCGGTGACCCGGGACATGGTCGGCCGGAAAATCGAGGTGAGCGTGCTCGGACTGAACAAGGACTTGCTCAACCTCAAGCCCGAGGCCTGGATTACCGCGTATCCCATCCCCTTCGAGATGAAAGAGCTGGTGTTGCGGCGATTCGACCGCTGATCTCCGGCGGGGAATTCAGATATTCTTCTGCGGCTGAAGGCTATCTATTATAAAAGCGGGGCAACCTGGTTCGGCGAGGGTGGGCTTCAGTTGGGCGCCAAATGGGAGTTTCGTCCATTCCCGTCACTGAAACATCAAGAGGCCAAAGCGCCAGGGGCGATGGAAATCGATTTTCTGCGTGGGATTCCAGGCATAAAATTTCTGTCGTCCCGGTTCCGGCGAATCGATCCGATAGAGATTCATCCGTCACGGGAGGGCATATTCCACCGTCCACGATTTGGCCCCGCCTCTCCTGTCCAGCTCCCCATCGACCGGCGTCGAAGGGAGCTCCCGGAAGATTCCCGCGCCGCGCCGTTATTTCTTGCGGGGGGCGCTGCGGCCTTCTTTTTTGTATTTTTCAAGGAGCGCTGTCAGCCGGGCGACGATTTCGGGCCGTTTCTCCCATAGATCGTCCTGCTCGAAGGGGTCCGCGGCCAGGTTATACAATTGGCCCGGGGTTCCGGCTTGGGGCGGCCTGCCTGCGGGGGCCATCCAGCCGCCCGAAGTTTTGTTGTCGAGGATGAGCTTCCAGGGACCCTGGCGTATGGCGAATGTCCCGTTTTCGGAATGGGACACCAGGGCCTCCCGGATTGGACGCGGTCCTTTCCTCCCGAACAGGGCGGGCGAAATGTCATAGCTGTCGGGGCCGGCGTCGTCGGGCAAGCCCGCGTCCGTCAGAGCGGCGAACGTCGCCAACAGGTCAACCAGGCAGATCGGCTCGTCGCTGACGATTCCCGACTTGATTCGTTTCGGCCAGCGGGCGACAAAAGGAATCCGATGGCCGCCCTCCCAAATCTGGGACTTGAGGCCGCGCCAGGAGCCCGCGGATTTATGACCGTTCGTTCCGGGATGAGGGCCGTTGTCGCTGGTGAAGATCAGAAGCGTGTCCTCGGCCGCGCCCAGCCTGTCGAGGGCCCGGGCCATATCTCCCGCGCACCCGTCGGCGAGCATGACCAGGTCTCCCCGGGAGCCGTCCGCGCTCTTGCCTTTGACCAGGTCGGGGGGGAGCCAGGGCGTATGCGGCGCGGAAAGGAAGAGCGCGATGAAGAAGGGTTTGTCGGGCGCCTGATTGCGGCTCCGTTCCATGAATTCGATCGCTTTCCCCGTGAAATGGAGATCGACCTCTTCGAGCCTGTACCCGGGGGCGATGAGGCCGGGGCGCGGGCTTCCCTCCTCGCCCTTGGTCATATCGTAGAATTCGGAGACCTGTCTGTCGGGAATCCCGACGGTCCTGTCGTTGTCGATGAAGACAAAAGGGCCGTCGATCGTGGAACAAGCGGCGCTGAAACACGCCTCGTCGAAGCCATGGTCCACGGGGCCGCCTCGGACGGGTTTGGCGAAATCCACGTTCATCCCAGTCTTTGGGTCGGCGTCCTGATGCGAACCCTTGAGGAATTTCTCCCCGTCCTTCCAGGTGGGCACGAATCCGTTCATCCTCTTCCAGCCGAGGCCGAGATGCCATTTCCCAAAGAAACCCGTGGCGTATCCTTTCCCCCTGAGCAGGGAGGCCAGGGTCAGTCGTTCCGCTTCGATAAGAGGAGGCGTGTAACCGCCAATGACGCCCCGCTTCAGCCATGTCCGCCAGCAGTAGCGGCCGGTCAGGAGACCGTAGCGGGTCGGGGTGCAGACGGCCGAGGGCGAATGGGCGTCCGTGAAACGGATGCCCCGGGCCGCGATGCGTTCGATATTCGGCATCGGGATCTTCGACTCCGGATTGTTGCAACCCGGGTCTCCGTAGCCAAGGTCGTCGGCCAGGATGAGGACAATGTTGGGGGATCTCCGTCCGCCCTCCCGGAACGCCGATCCGGGCCCGAGGGCCATGGCCGCTGTGCCTACGGTCAGTGTTTCGAGGAACTCTCTCCTCCCGATTTTTCTCAAAACCGGCCTCCTGCATACTTTGATTCGAGGGAATCCCCCCGCGGTCTGGCCGCCCTTTTTTCCTCCGGCATGGCCGACGCAAACGAGTAACGGCCCGAGCCGATGGCGAACACCGCCGCTCCGCCTTCCGCCCGGAGATACATGACGCCTTCGGCCTCAGCCGCGGGACGCCCGCCCTCCCGGACGGCCGCCGGATCGGTCCCCGGGACGTAGACCTCCGCCTTCGCATTGGGCGGGATGATCACATCGAGAACGAACCGGCCGTTTTCAATCCGCCATTCGCTCCGGACTTCGCCCCGCACGGTGAGAACTCGACCCTTAACCCAAGTCAGGTCCCCGACGGGCTGCGGCCGGATGATGATCCGATCGAACCCGACGGCGCCGGGAGCGGGCTGGATGCCCGCCAGCCAGGAAAAAAACCATTCGCTGACCGAACCGAACATAGGGTGATTATGAGAAAAGGTGTTGTCGCTGAAGTCCCAGTGCTCCCAGAGCGTTGTCGCCCCGCGCTCGAGCATGTATCCCCAACCGGGAAACTCGCGCCGAGAGACGAGCTCGAAGGCCAGATCAGCCCGCCCGGCCCGGGACAGGGCGTTCAGGACGAATTTCGTTCCGAAAATCCCGGTCGTCACGTGGGGGCCCCAGGTCGCCCGAACCTTCTGGACGAGTGCCTGTTCGGCGGCTGTCCTTTCACCGGAGGGAAGAAGCCCGAGCTCGAGGGCCGCGGCGAGCCCGGCCTGGGTCAGAGTCTCGAATTTGTCGGGCCCGGGAGACAGGAGCTGTTCAAGATAGGCGGTTATTACGGCCTCGGCGAGACCGGCGTAGCGGACGGCCTCGTCGTTTCTCCCCAGAAGACCGGCCAGGGACGACACGATCCCGGCGGTTTGATAAAAAAGCGGTGTCACCAGGTAAGGCACTTCAGTAGATTCGAGACTCTCATGGTCGGACAGCCCCTCGCGGACGATGAAACCGGGATTCTCCCGGATTACGAGCTCGAGCCACCGCCGCGACGTCTCGTACTGTTCCTCGATGAGGCGTCGATCGCCGTAATAGCGCAGGAGCTCGGACTGGAGGAGCGGGTGGGCCATGGCCCAGGCCAGGCCGCAGTATTGGATCCCCACGAACGGGGCCGTGTCCGTCAGCATCCCCCCGGGGCGCGCGGCGTCCGCCCAGTCGCTCGCCGTTTTGGCGTAGAACGCCGCCATGTCGTAGTTCATCAAGAAGGCGTCCGCGGTCGCGACGAGATCGCCCCCATAGCCGAATTTTTCGCGGTGGGGACAATCCGACTGGACGCTGAAGATATTGCTGAGAAAAGTGCGCCGGGTCATCTCCTGGATACGGTTCAAAAGATCATTCGAGCAGGAAAACGTTCCGATCTCGTCAACATCCGAATTCAGCCGAATACCTTCGAGGTCGTCGAGCGCCGGTCTCCGGGGAAGGCCCGTGACCTCCGCGTAGCGATAACCATGGAACGTGAACCGGGGCGAATAGAACTCTTCGCCGCCGCCCTTGGCGATATAGAGATCGCTTTGCTCGGCGAGCGCGGGCGCGCCGGGACCCCCGATGGGGACGCCGTCTTTGCGCGTCCCCTTGATCTGGCCGCAAATCGAGGTCAGGGGATTAAGCGTGCCGTCCTTATGGAGCAGCTCGCCGTATCGGATTTTGACCGATGTCCCGGCTGGCGCCCGTAGGCGGAGGCTCGCCCATCCCGCGAAATTTCGGCCGAGGTCATAAATGAAGACACCCGGCTTCGGTTCGGTGATCTTGACCGGCTTGAATCGGGCCGTGATCCTGATGGGAGGTTGGGGCTGAGCTTGGAGAGGTCCCAAAGAGCCGGAGCAGAGGACGGCGTTCGTCCAGCCGGACTCATGCGATCCCGGCTTGTCCCAGCCCGGGATTTCCCGGCCGGCGTCGTAGACCTCACCGAGATAGACGTTGTTCCGCAGGACCGGGCCGCCCCTGACCTTCCAGGTCGGATCCGTAACGATCACGACCCGGGAGCCATCTTCCAGTTCGGCCTCCAATTGCCCGATCAGGCGCGGGCGGCCGACGGGGAGCGCTTCACGGAGATTCCGGTTGCCCCACATCCGGAGCGGCAGCGGATTGAACCAGCCGTTGCCGACCATGACGCCGAGGACGTTCTCTCCTTTCCTCAGGAGCCCGGTCACGTCGTATGTGCTGTAATAGACGCGTTTCCGGTAGTTCGTCCAGCCCGGATCGAGAACGTGATCGCCGACGCGCCGTCCGTTGAGGGACGCATCATAGTAGCCGAGCCCCGTGATGTAAAGCCGGGCGCGCTTCACGCCTTGAGGAAGAGAGAAGGCCTTCCTAAACAGGGGTGCCGGGTCGTCCGCATAAAAATCCGCGTCTTTCTGCGGCCCCGGCTTCCCCTCTTCAATCCACCGGGCCGACCAGTCCTTCGGATCGAGGAGGGCCATGTCCCAGAATGCCGCCCGGCTCCAGGCCGATGGATCGCGCCCGCCGTTCCAGACGCGGACTTTCCAGCAACAACGGAGTCCGCTCCGGAGAGGGCGGCCGGCATAGACAACGGACACGGATTCCCGGGATTCGACGCGGCCGGAGTCCCAGAGATTTCCCTGATCCGCGTTCAGCCGCTCGGCTGAATCTGCAACGAGGACCTGGTAAGCGCTTTGAAATTGCCCCCGGCCCGGAGATTCCAGGATCCAGCCCAACCTCGGATGGGGGGTATCGATGCCCAGGGGTTCAACTCGGTATTCGATCGTCAATCTCGAAGGGACGAGGCCCGCACTAAAGGCTTGCCGGACGGGAACCGATCCCCCCAGAAGGACGGCGAAGGACAGTGAAAGAATCCCGAGTCCCAAAATCGCGGCGGCATGTTTCTGTCTCATCGTCCCGGCCCGAGAGCCGTCATTGGAATTTTTTCCGGGCGTCGACGAGCTCCCGGATCCAACGGTCGCAGTTCTCGCCCAGCGCGGCCAGTACGGCCTTGCATCGCGGGTCGTCGGCCAGATTGTATTTTTCCTGGGGATCCGCCTGGAGATCGAAGAGTTCCAAATATTCGGAATGCTTGGGATACCGGATGAACTTCCAGCGCTCCGTCCGGACGCATTCGCTCTGAGGGATCTCCGGGTGGTCCCAAAGCTCCTCGCAAAAGATCTCAGCCCGCCAAGCCGGCGTCTTGTGACTGAGCAGAGGCCGCAAGCTTTTTCCCTGGATTTGAAAGGGAGCCCTGATTCCCGCGAAATCCATGATCGTCGGCGCCAGATCGATGTTGAGGATCATGTCTTTTTTGACCAAGCCGCGGTCCCCACGCGGCGCCCGGGGATCATAGACAATGAGGGGGACGTTGATCGACAGGTCGTACATCAACCACTTGTCGGCGTATCCCCGCTCGCCCAGAAAGTAGCCATTATCCGAGGTAAAGATGATGATCGTATTTTTGTCCAGACCGAGGCGCTCGAGTTCGGCCATGACCCGGCCCAGGACCAGGTCAATGCCGCTGATCATCCGGTAATATCCCTTGACCATGGTTTGATATTTCTCGGCGGTGTCGAACCGCCAGGCCCAGCGCGTCCGGCTCATCGTGTTCTTCAGGAACTCAGGCTGGGCCTCGTAGTAGGCCGGCGCCGCCATCTCCGGGACAGGAATCCGGATGTCTTGGTATAAATCGTCCACGGCCGGCGGCCAGAAGTACTGCTGGGGATTGTTATCGTCGGCGTGAGGAGCCCAAGGGCACCAGGCGAGACAGAACGGCTGCCCCGGTTTTGCGGCGCGGAGGAATTCCACGACGGACTCCCCTTCGACCTCGGTCATGTGACGCTCGACGCCGTCGATAGTCTGGATATGGGGGAGGCTCGTGAACTTCGCGAAGTCGAACATCTCTTTCTCGACGCCTGTCTCGACCGCAACGCCGAACTTGCCCACCAAGCCGGTGCGGTAGCCGGCCTTGCGAAGGACGACGGGGTAGCTGATCGACGTGAACGCCCGGGCCAAAGGAGGCTTTGTGAACGTGTAGCCGTGCGTCCGTTCGAAGGTGCCCGTGAAAATGCTCGCCCGGCTGGCGGCGCAAATGGGAGTCGTGACATAGCTCCGCTCGAATCGCACCCCCTCCCGGGCGAGCCGGTCGACGTTCGGCGTTTTGATGATCGGGTTCCCCGCACAGCCCATCGTGTCGAAACGCTGGTCGTCGGTCAAGATGAAGAGGAAGTTCGGCCTCCCGCCGTCCTCGGGGCCGCCCGGAATCCGCGGGTGGATCGCCAGAACCCCCAATCCCGCGACGGAAGCTTCCAGAAACCCGCGGCGCGTAAAACTTTTCATGGGTTCATCTCCCCTTTTGCTTGTCGCTATAGAGCTCCCGCACGCGGTCAACGACGATCGCGAGGAGGATCAGCAGGCCGAGGAACGAATTGGCGTAATAAGGGTTCGCTTTCACCTCGACAAGCCCATGCTTGATCAGCATGAAGATGGCCGAGCCCATGAGCACTCCCAGGGCCGAGATGACTCCGCCGCTGAGCCCAGTTCCGCCGATGATCGCCACGGCGAAGGAGATGATCAGCCAATCGTCGCCGGTCTCGGGCGCGGCCGATCCGAGCTTGGACGCCCAGAGCACCGCGGCGAGCGCTGCGAACGCGCCGGACAAGACGTGCGCCCAAACAACCATCCGATCAGTATGGATACCGGAAAGACGCGCCGCGGCGGCATTGCCGCCCGTGGCCAGCATCCGTCGGCCGAAGACCGTGTTCCGGTACATATAGCCGACCAGCCCCAGGAGGACAACCACGAGCAGGAAGACATAAGGAACGCCGAACAGGCTCTTCTGTCCGACGAAACTGAACGACTCGGGCACCTTATAGGGCGAACCGCCGGAGATGCCCGAGCGCAACCCCATGAAGATGAACATCATCGACAGCGTGACGATGAACGAATCGATCTTCAGGCGGGTGATGAGCATTCCGTTGAGCGCGCCAGCCAGGACTCCGACACCGATAGCCAGGGCAACGGCCAGCCAGGCCGGTAGGCCCCAAGTCTCCAGCCCCAGGCCGAGGACAACGGTTGTGATACTGCCGATCGCGCCGACCGCCAGGCTCATCTGGCCGACGACCAGGCAGAACGCCTGGGACAGGGCGATGAGGACGTAAAAGGCCATCTGGCGCGACACGACAAACATGGTGTAGCCGCTGAGGAAGCTCTGCGACAGGAGAGTGAGGGCGGCGAAAAGGATCGCCACGGAGATTATCAGCCCCAACGTCCGTCCGCTGATCCGTTCGCGGCGGTCGGCGGCCCCAGCGCCGGGTCCTGGCGATCCGAGACGCTCCGTGTTGTTCGTCGTCATAGTCGAGTCCTCCGTTCGCTTTCCTCGAATCGCTTCAATTTAAATATCGTCCGATCGCCGCGCTGACCTCGTCGTAGGTTTTGGCTTCACCATCCACGCCGGTGATCTCGCCCACAATCTGGCGCTCCTTGAAGACGAGGATCCGGCTGGCGATCTTGATGATCTCCGGCAGGTCCGAGGAGATTAGAATGATCGCCTTGCGGCGGGTTTTCGCCAGGTCCCAGATGAGGCGATGGATCTGCTCCTTGGCCCCGATATCCACCCCGACGGTCGGTTCGTCGATGATCAGGATATCGCAGTCCGCCGCAAGCCATTTCGAAACGCAGATTTTCTGCTGGTTTCCGCCGCTGAGGTCTTCCGTCCTCTGGTTCGGCCCCGTGGCCTGGATGCCCAGGCTTTGGATCATGGCCCGGGTGATGGCAACTTCCTTGACGCGGCTGATACACCGGGTCAGGGTCTGGATGATCCGCGGCCAGACGGCGATGGTGACGTTCGTGCTGACCGGCGACTGGAGCAGCAGCCCTTCTTCCTTCCGGTTTTCCGTGACGTAGCCGATGCCGTACCGTTCCAGACTGTCCGCGACGCTGCGGATATGCGCCCTCTCGCCGCGGACATGGATCACGCCGGCGTCCAGCCGGTCCTCGCCGATCAAAACGCGGGCGAGCTCCGTCCGGCCCGCGCCGACCAGGCCATAGAAGCCAAGGATCTCGCCCTCGCGGACCGTGAAGCTCACGTCCGCGACTTTGTTCTTTCGGACCACATGCTCCGCCCGAAGCATCTCCCGGCCGCAGTCCGCGTCGAGACGGCCGAGGTGAGCCTGGTTGACTTCGCGGCCGATCATCATATTCACGAGTTCCGGAAGGATCAGCTCCCCGATCCTTTTGGTCCCCACGAGTCGGCCGTCGCGGAGAACGCTGACCTTGTCGCACAGGGTGAACACCTCTTCGAATTTATGCGAGACGAAGATGATGGTCACGCCCCTGTTCTTCAGCCCACGAAGGATCTCGAAGAGATTGCGGGCCTCGTGCTCCGTGAGCGAGCTCGTCGGCTCGTCCAAAAGAAGGACGCGGGCCTCGGCGGAGAGGGCCTTGGCGATCTGGACCAGCTGCTTATGGGCGGGGCTCAGACGCTTGATCACCGTTTCGGGCGCGAGGGGCAGTCCGACCATGTCCAGATACGCGCCGGCGACGCGGTTGACCGCAGCCCAGTCGATGATTCCCGTCTTTCCCCGGGTCGGCAGCTTATCGAGCATGATGTTCTCGGCGATGGTGCTCTCGGGGATAACCTGGATCTCCTGGCTGACAATGTCGATGCCCTGGGCTAAGCTGTCGCGGTAACTGCGGAAGCACAGCCGCCGCCCTTCGAAGAATACTTCGCCTTCGTCGGGCTGATAAATCCCGGTGATGATCTTGATCAGCGTGCTTTTCCCGGCGCCGTTCTCACCGACCAAGGCGTGGATCTCCCCCGGTTCAAAGCCCAGGCTGACGTCCTGGAGCGCCTGGACGCCGGGGAATCGCTTGCCGATGCCTTTGAGTTCCAGCATGGACGGACAATCCCGCGTCTACTTGGGCGGACGCAGATACTTGGTCGTTAGATCGGCGGCGATTCCGTCGGTGATCTTCCGGACCTCTGCGGCGTAGGTGTCTACGTTGTCTTTGGTCACGATGACGATGCCCGCGTCGATGAACTGATAGTCCTTGAGCGGCGTCCAGCCGTCGAGCAGGTACTTCAGGAGGAGGCAGGAAATGTAGCCGTGGCCCGGGGGGTTCTGGGCGATCGTGGCGTCTATGGCGCCGTCGCGGATCGCCTGGAGAACGGTGTCCCCGGTGTCAATCCCGATGAAGCGGATCCTCCGATGCTTGGGGTCTCTGTGCCATTCTGCCAGGACGGAGGCGGCGGCGATGGTCGGGTTGTAGCCCGTGGTGATGATCCCGTCGATCTCATCCATCCGGGCGGCCAGCGCGCTCTGAATCTTGACCGTGGCTTCGCTGACCTGGGTCATGTCCGAGATCGTCTGGATGATTTCCACCCCGGGATGGGCAGCGACGACCTCTTTGATTCCGTCGTCGCGCTTCTTGGTGTTGATGTCCGTCACGAGCTCCAGGACATTCAGGATCCGGCCTTTGCCGCCCATGAGATCGATAAGCTTGTCCGCGGCCGTCATGGCCGCCGCCTTGATATCGGTGGCCATAGTGAACGGGACGGGCGTAGGCAGGCCCGGCTCCGCGCCGTAGGCCACGACCAGCTGGCCGCGGCTTTTCAGTTGTCCGAACAGGGCGTTGGCGCCGGCGGGATCACCAGGATATATGCTGAACGCCTTGTGGCCCCTCGTCGAAAGGGACTCGATGTTGACATTTTCGTTGTCCTGGGTCCACTGTTGACCGACGACCTTGAGGACCTTGATGCCGGTTTCCTGCTCGAAGCGCTCCACCCCGCTTCGGACCTCGGTCTTGTAGGGATGGGGCATCATGCCGTACCAAACGATGGTCTCGACACCCTTTTTTTTGCGGATTAAGTTGACGAAGATCACGCCGGCCGCCAGGACGAGGATGATTCCGATGATGGCTGTCTTTTTCATAATTCGATCCTTCCCTTCCTGCGCTCCCCTCGGCCAACGCAGGATTCGTCTAACGGATACATCATAAAAGCCTTGTCTGAAGTCATGATATCACAATGCGGCGAAATCTCGCTTGCGGATTTTTGGAAACGAGGCTCGTGTCGGTCCGTATTTTGACTCTCGGGCTCAATGGGGCGCCAAGACGATTTTGACCGGCCGCGCCGCTTCGATTTTGATCCAAACGATGAGATCGGTCGCTTCGAGTGTTCGCACGGACCCGATCCTGAAGTCCCGTCCCCGAGCCGCCGCTTTTCCATCGATCCTCAGGGCCGCACCCCCGTCTCCCCAGCCCTTGACGAGCAGGGCGACGTTCGCCGCGGGAGATTCCGCGCTCGCGCGGAGTTCGACGTCAACGGCGGCAGGTTTTCCCGACTCTCGACAATGGAGGACATAGGCTCGCTGCGAAAGGTCATAGCCTTCGGAGACAACGGCGGGTCCTTGAACCGTAAGCCCGGGCGCATTCGCCCACGACCGCCCGAGCGCCGCCAAGCCGCTAAACGACGCCTCGGTAACACCGTAGATCCAACTGGCCCATGTCGTCGAGGACGGATCAACGTGCCGCGGAGGATCGGTATAGGAGATGGAAAAGCTCGTGACCCGGTCCGGGGCGACGGCAAACCGACCGTCGGAGAGAATGAGGGAAACCGGAAAGTGATTGTAGGCCGAGAAGTCCGAGACGTCTTTCCGGAGCCGGCCGACATAAACGTGCATCCGGGATCCCGGCTCGAAGATGATGAAAGGCTTGGCCTTCGATTTCAAGTTCACGACTTGAATGTTAGGGTTCTCGGGCTGGAGTTTTTTCCAGAGCCCCGGATCATTCATCTCGCCCGGCCAGGAGTAGGTCCGGCTCTCCCCCTTTAGGTTGAGGATCGTCACGGCGTCCGGGTTCAAAATATCGTCCGGGCTTTGGCCCGGCTGGCAGAGAGGAATGGTCTCCTGGATCTCGGACGGAGATTCCTTGCCCAGGAATTCCGTGGGCCAGACGATCTTGCGGACGGCCGTCAGGTCGGGATAGAAATAATAATACTCATCCACCCAGAGTCCCCATCCCGATTTCTCGTCGACCCGCCAGAAATGATTGCGGGAGTTCACGGGCGCGTAGCGCCAGTGGACCACGACCCTGGCCTCGGTCGATTCGAGAATCCGGACCTGGGAGTAGAGGCAGCGGGGATCCTCCATATGCTCATAACAGCCTTCGGTATTATCCCAGGTTTCCACGCTCTGGTCGGCCATCCATTGCCCGTTTTCCATGACCCACGCCGGGCCATAGCGTGTCCCTCTCCAAAAAACGACTCGAATCGGCGAATGGTCGAATTGGACGACGATGTCGGCGGCCTGACCGACCGGCCACAACGCGTCCCAGCCGTCGTCGTATTTGAGCTTGGTGTAATAGGCGCCGAATCGACCGGGACCGGTCGGGCCGGACGGCAGGAGACGCGCCGGAAGGTCCGGCGCGGGCACCGGCGCCCGGGAATCGAAGGATTGCATCAGCTCCGCGTTGCCGAGCGGTCGGTTGTAGATCCGGATTTCGTCCATGATCCCGTCAAAGGCATACCAGCCATCAATCGTCCCCGCGCCCTGGCCGACGACGTAGGCCGGCTTGCGTTTTTCAGGATTCATGCCAATCAAAAGGTCCGCGCCTCCGGCATAGGCCGCGTTTCCTTTGACAGCCCGCGAAGCGACTTCTTTTCCATCCAGGAAAAGCATTATCCCCCTCCCGGCTTCAAAAGTCGCCGCGACATGGGCCCATCTTTTCGGGCTGATTCTAACAGGCGAGAGGCATTCCAGCCATTCTCCCCGGACGGAAACCTTGAGCCCGAACTCGCCTTGAGGACCGACACCAAAAGACACTCCGATCATCCTGTCTTTTTCCTGGCTCAGGATGGGACACCAATTCCAGGGCAGGGCGGCCATGGCGATCCAAGCCTCCATCGTAAAAGAGTCTCCCAGGCGGGGCGCTTTATTCCCCTTGCGGATCACGCGGGTGGTATATCCGTCGAACTTGAGGCCGGATCCCGCGACGCCCGGCACGAATTTGAAATGGCCCTCAATCGCGTCCTTGAGGCCGCCGGCGTTGTCGAGAACCGTAGGTCCCGCTGCCTCGTCGAATGTCCATCGGGCGACAAGGCCCGGATCTTGGGCGAAGACGGCCAGGTCAACCAGGACCAGAGATCCGATGAAAAGAAGAACCGCAGGGATCGGTTTTGAACGGCTTTTTGGATGTCGGTTGATCGGCCTCGTCATGATTCTCTCCTTTCTTCGATCCGTCCCCGGCACATCCGCTATATCCGCCAGAATCCCTCTGTGCCGGAATCCCGGAAAACCCTCCTCACGCTCTGTCCGTGGTTAAAACCACTCGGACGGGACGACTGGACTTTTTTTCGATCCAGACGACGAGGTCCGTTCCGGTCAGGGTTGGGAGAACGCCGAGGCGCAGGCCGTCCTGTTTCGTCAGCGTCTTGCCGTCCAAAAAGACAACCGCGTCCTCGCCGTTCCAACCTTTGATGAAAAGACACAAGTTATAGACGGGCGAATCGGTGTCGGCCGCGAACTCGAACTCGGCCTTCCCTGGCTTCACGGCATCCAGGTTCTCGAGGACGTAGGCGCGCTGGGCCCGGTCGAATCCTTTGCTTTTGAGCCCTCCTGAAACGACCCTCAGCTCGGGCGCTTGGGACCAGGACCGGGCCAGCGGCAGAATCTCGTCGAAGGACCGATCCGTCATTCCGTACAGCGAGTTGATCCATTCGCGCGTCCCGTCGGCATGACGGACTGGATTGCTGATCGGGAACCCGAGAAAACTCGTGGCCCGGTCGGTTGTCCGCCCCGTCCGCCCATCGCAGGGAATCTGGCCTTCGGGCCAGTGGTTGCAGGACCCGGGCTTGGAGAGATTGTCGATGTTCATGTCCCGGAGATATTCCATGCGGTTGCCCGGTTCGAAGATGATGAACGGCTTGTTGCTCGCTTTCAGGTTGTGCATTTGGATGGTGGGATTCGCGGGGACCGGTTTTGTCGTTTCCTTCGGCGGATTTTTGATGTAGGAAAACACGACCTTCTCGCCCTTGAGGTTGGCGACGGTGACATAATCCGGGTTGATGACGTCGCCCTGAAGCTGGCCCGGGTGGGCCAGAGGAATGGACTCTTGGAATTGAGACGGACGGCCGAGGGAATTTTTTTGCCAGGTGACCCTCCGGATCCCCGTCTGGTCGGGATAAAAGTAATAATATTCGTCCACCCAGAGGGCCCACCCCGTCCGTTCATCCACGTTCCACAAATGGTTATAGGCGCTGACGGGCGCGTAGCGCCAGTGGACGACCACGCGGGCGGGCGTGTTCTCGAGAACGCGGACGTGGGAATAGAGGCATTTCGGGTCCTGCATATGCTCGAAGCAGCCTTCGATGTCGTTCCAGGTTTCTACACTTTGGTCGGCCATCCAGAGGTTGTTTTCCGTGACCCAGGCAGGGGAATACCGGGTTCCGCGCCAGAAGACGACGCTTACCGGCGATCCGTCGAACCGGACGACGACATCCGGCTGTTCGGCCACGCGGAACAGATCGTCCCATTCCCAATAATAATTCAGTTTCGTGTAGTACGCCCCGAACCGGCCGGGACCGGACGGACCGGAGGGAAGCAGACGCGCGGGAATGTCCGGTGATTCGACCGGCTTTTGGTCGGCGTAGAGGTTTGCGAATCTCTCCGCCGGCAGCGCCCGATCATAGACGGCCACGTTGTCCAGGGCCGCGTCGAGCGAATACCACGCCGGAAGCGTTCCGAATTCGCGATGGATGAAGGCCGCCTTCCGCTTGGCCTGGTTCGAACCGACGATAAGGTCGGTCTCGGCAGCCGGCTTGAAATCGCCGGCGAATCTGAGTTCGCCGGCGACCTTTCCATCGAGATAGATGACGACGCCCTTAGCCTTGTCGAAGGTCCCGGCGATATGGATCCAGGTCCGCAGGGGGATCTTCGCTACAGATACACACTCCCGCCACTCGCCTCCGGCAAACACCTTGAGGCCGAATTCGCCGAGAGGTCCAATCTCGAGAGCATAGCCCACCTTCTGTTCGTTCTCCTGGGTGACGACGCCGCACCAGTTCCAGGGATAAGCTCCGAGGGCGACCCAAGCCTCGACGGTGAACGCTTCGGAGAGGGCGGGCACCTCCGCAGCTTTTTTCCGGATCACAGTCGTGTAGCCGTCGAATTTGACGGCCCGGCCGGCGACGCCGCGGATCAACCGATAGTTCCCCGAAAAAGCGTCCGCCTTTCCGGAAGCGCTGTCGGCGACGGTTCCATCCGTCACCTCATCCAGCTTATACAGGGCCTTGGGGGTCGGATCCGACAGGGCCGCCGGCGTCGAAGAGCAGACCAGCAGGGCGATGACCGCGAAAATCGTCGATTTCGTTCGGGACACGGGATTTTCCCTCCTTCTTCTATCCTTCGCACTTACTGCTTCTCTTCAGGATCGCGTAAATATCCTCCCGGCTGGCGATCCGGGGATGGTTCTTGTAGTCGGGAAGCACGAGCGAAGCCTGGGCCAGGACTTTGAGCTCATCCTCGGGGATCTTCAAGTCCTCGAGCCCGATCCTCAGGCCGATGGTCCGGAGGAAGGCTTCGACGACACCGCTGAAGGCCACCGCGGCCGCGGCGTCATCGCGCCCGGCGAGCGATCCGTCGAAGAGGCGTGCGACGCCGGCGAACTTCTTCGGGGCCGCGTCCCAAGTGTACCGAAGCACGGCCGGATAGATGCAGGCCAGGGCTTCGCCGTGGGCCACATGCGGATAAAGCCCTCCCATGGCCATGCCGACGCCGTGCGGAAGGGTGACGCCCGCGTTGGCGATCGCCAGGCCCGCCAACGTATCGGCCCAGGCCATGGATGTCCGGGCTTGCATGTCCGCGCCGTCGCCCACGGCGGCGGAGAGGGAACTCGCCACGATCCTCAAGGCTTCGAGGGCCAGGAGGTCGGTATAGACGGAACCCCCGGGATTGATATAACTCTCGAAAGCGTGGGCGAAGACGTCGAACCCCGTCGTCGCCGTCACATGGGCCGGAGCCGTGATCATCAATTCCGGGTCGACCAGGCTGATTTTTGGAAAAAGGCGCGGGTGGAACAGGGCCGACTTCGTCTTTTCCCCCGGATTCGTGACCACGGCGACTTGGGTGACATGGGACCCGGTTCCGGACGTCGTCGTCACGGCGATGACAGGAAGGGTTTTTTCGGTGGGCTGAGCTTCGCGGAAAAATAAGTAATCCCAGGAGGTCCCCGCATGCCGCGCTTCGACGGCTACGGCCTTGGCCGTGTCCAGGCTTGAGCCGCCGCCCACGCCCAGGACGACGTCGGCCTCGAAGTCTCGGGCCATGCCAGCGCCGGCCGAGACGACATCGGTCGTCGGGTTGGGGATGACCCGGTCGAAATGGGCGAAGACGACGCCTTGGCCGGCCAGGGACGCTTTCACCCGAGCGATCAACGGCGAGAACGCCGGAAATTCGGGGACGGTGACGATCAGGCAATGGCGGCCCCAGCGGGCGACCGCCCCCCCGACTTCGGCCACGCGACCGGCGCCGAACCGGATCTCCGTGGGCTGGAAGTATCGGAACGGATTCATCATGATCTCTCCTTCTCTCTCCCTAAATTCATATTCTGCCTGTTCAGGCCCAGTCGGTCAATTCGGCCGGCAGCTCGGGCCAGGCTCCTTGGTAAGAGCAGATAAAGCTCGCCAAGCGGTTCGCGCGCTCGTTGATCTCATCGAGATTTTTTTGCTTCAATATTCCCATGACCAGGGCGGCAGTGAAGGCGTCGCCCGCCCCGACCGTGTCCGCGACCTCGACGGGAAATCCGGAATGGACGGATTCTCCATGCCGTCCCATGAGCCGGCTCCCCTTTTCTCCTTTAGTGAGGGCGATGAGATCAAGGGAAAAAAGGTCCCGAAGCCGGACGAGGATGTCCGTCTCTGCGCCGGAGATCAAAAGAAGCCTGGCGACCCTCATGAGCTCTTCCTCGTTCAACTTCAGGATGCGTGACCGGCTGAGCAGATCGCGAACGATCTCCCGTCCATAAAAAGTCTGCCGGAGATTCAAGTCGAGGACCGTCACACATTGCGGCCGCGTCGCCTCCAGGAAGGCGCGGACCGTCGCCCGCGTAACGCCGCGCCTCTGGGCCAGGGTCCCATAACACACGGCATCCGCCTTCGCGGCCAGCAGGGACAATTCCGTCGTCCAGGGAATGGCGTCCCAAGCGACATTATCCCGGATCGCATATCTGGGGATGCCCTCGTCATCGAGCCCGACCGTTACCGTTCCCGTCGGAATCGTGGGGACGACAGCGATATAGCGCCGGTCGAGCTGCCGGTCAAAAAGAATTTTAAGAATTTCCCCGCCCTCACCGTCGTCGCCCACGGCGCTCGCGATGTAACTCTCGGCGCCTAAGGCCCGGGCATGATAAGCGAAATTGGCCGGCGCGCCGCCCATCTGCTTTCCCGTCGGGAGCAGATCCCAAAGAATCTCCCCGATCCCGACGACAATGGGTTGGAACGCGGGCCGCGGGATATCCGATCGCCCGGTCACGGTTGGAGTGGACATACTTCTTTATAGATCGATGAAGACCTTCATGCTCTTGTCGGCCCGGGCATCCACGAAGGCGTACGCCTCGGAGTAGTCGGCGAAGGCGAAATGCCTCGAATCAAGAGGCGCGGTCACAACGCGTCCCGCTTTCATCAAGCCTACGGCCTTGAGAAAATCCCCGTATTGATACATCAGTGTCCCGACCAGGGCAAGCTCCCGGTCCTGGACGAAGCCGACGTTGACCCGCGGATGCTCGCCGAACACACCGACGACGACGATCGTTCCGCCCTTCTGGATCGTTTCGATCGCCGCCGCGAGGGTCGATTCCACCCCGGCGCACTCGAAGGCCGTGTCGAATCCGGATTTTCCGAACACCCGGCGGGAGGCCTCGGCGAGGCTTTCCGCGTTCGCGTTCGAGACGGCCTTCAGCCCGCACCGGACGGCGATGCCCAGACGGAAATCGCTGACGTCTGTGATCAGAACTTTGGCGCCTTGGGCGCGGGCGACCTGGCCGACGAAGTTGCCGATCGGTCCCGCGCCCAACACGGCTACGTTGCGCCCCTTGAGTTTGCCGGCCCGAGCGACGGAATGGACCCCGACCGCCACGGGCTCGACGAGGGCGCCCTGCTCGAAGGTGAAGGTCTCGGGGAGGGGTACGATCTTGTCCGCCTCGGTCACGAACCATTCCTGGGCGCAGCCCGGCGCCTGGAATCCCCGGACCTTCAACCGGTCGCAGATGTGATAATCCCCGCGGCGGCAGGGCCGGCAGGTGCCGCAAAACTCCTGGGGAGTGGCCGTGACAAGCATCCCAGCTCGAAGGCGCCTGACCCCCTTCCCGACTTTTTCGATGACGCCCGAAAACTCGTGGCCCTGGACGACAGGATACGGCGTGAACGGATGTTTCCCATGGTGGACGTGAACATCCGAGCCGCACACGCCGATGCGGCGCACGCGGATGAGCACCTGTCCCTTTCCGGGGTTGGGAACGGGCGCGTCACGGAACTCGATCTCTCCGGGACGGATCATGACCGCTTGTTTCATGTTTCATTCCCTTGAAGAAAAGATGGCTTCACCCGAATGATAATCAAGATCGAGGAATTCGGCCAAGACCGATGCAGCGTGAGTCCGAGAGTCGTGACCGACGGAGCGGGAAGGCCTCCCTCCTCCTCGTCCTCCAGGTCGAAAAAGCCAGGGGGAGGAGGGGACGGCCCCTCCTCCTCCCCGCGTTCTTAGAAAGCGAAGCGGAAGGAGAACCGGAAGCTCCGGACTCCGCTGATGCCCGTGACGATCATCTGGCCGGGCGTAAAAGTCCCTTGATTGGTGTTGTTGTCGGTCGGTCTCCATGTTCCGCCCGGATTGACGCCGATGCTGGGATACTGGGCGCCGAAGAGATTGAAGATGTCGGCGAATATGCCCAGGCGGCCGAACGATCCGATCTTGAATTCCTTCTCGATCCGGAAATCCATGTTGTCCGTCGCCGGATTCTTCCGCAGGTCCGGGGCTTCGATGGTGGCGCTCACGCTGCCGCTGATGACATTGTTGGCGGTGATCCAGGCGGTCGGCGCGGAAACAGACACGCTCCGGGCCCAATAGCCGCCCTCGGTGTGGACGAAGATGAACGAGAGCATGAAGCCGTAGGGCACGTTAAAGGTCCCGTAGAGCTTGGCCCACCAAGGAACGCCCCGGCGGCCTTCGCCGTTGATCCGGCTGTTCGGGTTGCCGAAACCGCCGTTGTCCCACTGGTAGCTGTAGTTGAAGTTGCCGCCCAGCGACCAGCCGTTATGCATCCGCTTTTCAAAGGTGAGCTCGACGCCATGATAATTAAATTTCACCTCGGGAACGTTGGTCCGGACCGTGAAGGAGGCGGGCGCGTTATTGCTGCGATAGTAAACGGTCACGTTCGAAGCCGGGAAGGCACCGTAGGCCGGGACTGTGGTCGTGAAGGGAACCCACCACTCGGGATGCTGTTCGAGAAGGTTCCAATACGTCTTGGAGGTCCGGTCATAGTTGAGGCTGGCCGTATTATTCATCCGATCGCGATAGATGTACGTCAAACCGACTTTGAGGTGGGGGAAGAGCTCGTGCTCGATCTGGGCCAGGATTTCGCGGGTATAGGGATTTTTCAGGTCGGGGTTGATCTGCTGCTTAAACGTGGTGCTCAGCATCAGCAGAGGATTGGCCGTCGGATCCAGGACGTAGGTGTCGACTCCGGGGAAATCGGGCTGGCCGTTTGCGTTCGTATCCCACCACCGGAAGTTGAAGGAATAGGGACCGCTTGGCTGGAGGCCGGACCAATCTCCGGTCGCCGCAGGATCGAAATAGGTCCCGTAATGGAGCTTCAACGCGGTTTTACCGTCGCCGAAAAGGTCGTAGCTCACCCCGATATTGGGGGCCAGGCCGCTGTAGGGCATGGGCTTGTCCCAGCCTTCGTAGGTGACTTCCTTAAAAGGATTGAAACCGAACACCGGGACAAAATACGCTTCGCCCAGGGCGATCGGCAGATCGCCAGGGGCCTGTGTTTTGACCTGGACAGGAATTTTGGTGTGGATGTAGTCGTACCGGATACCAAGACCGATGGTCAGCCGGTTGTTGATCGTCATCGTGTCCTGGAGGAAACCTCCGTACCGGTTGCCGGAGCCGACGTTCTGGGCGCCGCCCCGCTTAGTCCCGAACGTCGAGAAGGTCAGGTTCCCGTCTCCGTAGAGCGGGTGCGGTCCGGTGAGACCGTACAGCCCGCGGTAATAATAAGGATTACCGTTATAGAAGGTCCAGGTCATGGCGTTCTGGGACCAGTAGCCCCATTCGCCCTGAATCCGGGCCCACTCCACTCCGCCCTGGAATTCGTGGTTGCCGCCCAGGAAATCGTCCTGGTACCGGATGACCTTGAGGTTGACGTTCAGGTTCTCCTTGTAGGTATACGAATCCATGTTCCGTTTGCCCCAGTTGTATCCGGTAAACGAATCCGTAAAGGTGGGGCCGGTGAGATTGGCTTCCGCAGTGCCCACGCCGGTCCAGTCCTGGATATAGAGCCCGAATCTCAAGTCGGCGATCGTGTTGGGATCGATGACCCAGGTCAGGGCGTTGCTCGAGGTGTATTGGATGGGTCGGTTGTTGGCGCTCGCCCCGGCGGTCATGTTCCAGGCCGTATAGTAATGCGGAATCTTGTCATCGACGTACGTGAACATGGAGAATATCTTCAGGTTTTTGGCGATCTGGTAAGTGAGCTTGCCGAAAAAGTAGGGCCGCGTTTCGACCTGATCGTAGGGGCCGTAATAAACGCCGTTGATCGTCGTCGGAATGAAGGCGACCTGCTGCTTCTGTGAAAAATACCTGAAACTGCCGAAGAACCAGAGCTTATCCTTGAAGATCGGGCCGCCAAGCGTCCCGGACGAGTCCCAGCTGCGAATGGCGAACGTCGGCTTGACAAGCCCGAGCGCCGCCAGCTGCTCGTCCGACGGAAGCACTTGCTGGAGATGCTTGTCCGTGTAGTAGCCCTGGACTTCTCCATGGATCTGGTTTCCGCCGGACTTGGTCACGACGTTCATGTAGCCCGACCGCGAGCCGTAGGATACGGCCGAGACGCCGCCGGTCACGAACTCGACCTCGTCGACGGTTTCAAAGTCCACGGAGTTTTCGGGCCAGTTCTGGTCCGAGGCATTGGCCTGGATGCCGTCGACCAAGAAGGTGAAGGCGGCGCTACCCTCGCCATGGATCTGGGCCCGGTTGCCGCGAACGCCGGCCGCCGTGGCCGAGGCGAAGGTCCAGACATCGCGGTTGGCATAGGGCAGTGTCCGGATGATCTCGAATGTCGCGTTCTGGGTGATCTTGGTCGAGATGATGTCGACGATGGGCGATGCGGCGACGACCGTGACTTCCTGGTTGAGGGCCGCCTGGGCCATCTCGAAATCCAGTTCGACGGTTTGCCCGACCCGGACGATGACCTCGTCCCGCCTGATCGTGTTGAAGCCCTGCAGTTCCACGACGACTCTGTAAACGCCGGGAGGCAGAATCGGCGGGAACTTGAACGTCCCGTCGGTCGTCGTGACGACGCTCTGCTTGCCCATGAGGGCGGGGCTGGTGACGGTGATCAACACTGTCGGCAGCGGCGCTTTCTGGTTGTCCACGACTTTTCCGCGAATCGATCCGGTTTGGCCGAGCTGGGCCTGGAGCGATGAAACCGCGACCAGGCTCAGGACGACCGCCAAAGTCGCTCTAAAAATTCTCATGAAACCTCCTTTCTTTTCTTTTTTTATCGGAAATCCTTTCAGCGCCGTTTTTTTACGGAGAGGGAGAAATCGGAATGACGGATGAGGGGAATGATCTGAGAAAGGACAGTTCGGAGAGAGGTTTAACAAGCGCCGTTCCAAAGGATCGTTACTTACTTTAAGAAAGTTATCAGCAATAAAATCCAATGTCAAGCTTTTCTTTCAGGCTTCGACGGCTTGGGCGGAAGCGCGGACGCGGCTCTCAGTATGGTTGAGGTTGATGACTTCGCTCAAAACCAAAGAGACCGCACCCATGACGGCCGCCTTCATCCCGAAGGTCGCGGGTTTGATGAGCACTTCGGAGGAGATCTTGTTGAGGGATCGGGCGTTGACCGTTTTCCGGACCTTTTCAAATAGAATATCCCCCGCCTGGGCCACGCCGCCGCCGATGACGATGGCTTCCGGACTGAACAAGTTGACTAAACCCGCGAGGCCGATCCCCAGATATTCGACGGCCTGGTCGAAAATGCCCCAAGCCAGGGAATCGCCCTGTTTGGCGGCGTCCGCCACCGTTTCCGCCGTCACCTTGGCTGGATCGCCTCCGCAGAGATCGAGCATGAGGCTCCGGCCTCCTTCGAGCAGTCGATTTCGGGCGGCCTTGGCGATCGCGTTTCCCGAGGCCAAGGCTTCCAAACAACCGAAGTTGCCGCAGTCGCATTGGACGAGGCTGTCCTTGTCCAGGGTGATATGTCCGAATTCCCCGGCCAGGCCCAGGGGCCCGTAGAGCGGTTTACGATTAATGATGATGCCCGCGCCGATGCCGTAGCCGACGTTGACGCAGATGAGATTCTTGAACTTCTGTCCCAGGCCGTACCACATTTCTCCCAAAGCCATGACCCGAGTGACGTTGTCGAAAATGATCGGATAGGGATGGACGTGGGACAGGGAATCGACGACGTCGACATTGTGCCAGTGAAAATCCGGCGAGAATTCGACGATATTGCGTTTCCGGTTGATGAGGCCCGCCACGGCCATGCCGATTCCGTAGATGCGTTTTCCCTTGATTGAGGGTTCGTCGATCAATCCCCCGATGACCTCGGACGTGCGCCGCATGACGCTGGCGAATCCTTCTTCGATGCAGGTCGGCGTCCTAACCTCGGCGATGATCTTGGCATCGAAATCGGAAAGGACTCCGTAGATGTTCGTCGTGCCCAGGTCGATGCCGATGATGAAGTTCTTCTGGTCGGAGAATTTGAGAAGCGTGGGACGCCGCCCTCCCTGCGATACGCCCTCTCCGATCTCCCGGACCAGGCCTTCCGCAAGAAGGTCTTCGACGATTCGGGATACAGTCGGTGCGCTTAAGCCGCTGATCTTGGCGATATCCGCCCGGGAGAGACTATCGGTGGTGCGGATAATGTTGAGGACCTTGATTTTATTGAGACGGTTGATATACCTGGCGCCGCCCAACGGATCCGTAGACTTATTCGTTCTTATCATTCATGGACACTCATGACATCTTATTAACACTGTTTAATAGATTATGTCCAATATCGAAATATATCAAGTCATTATTGTAACATGTTTTCAATTGTTTTATTATCATAAGGCCGGGAGAGCCGCAGGCGAGGCGTCGATATGAGAAAAAAAGTCGAAGGCGACCTCGATCGAAACTCGGTCGAAGTCCTGGGAAAGACACGAAGCCTCAGGGGCCGCCCCGCCGTCCGCGGAAAAAGGAAAATCTTATCAAAAATTCGCTGCGAACATCCTTGAGATCCGACCGTATGCGCCCGCTTGTCGATACGGACCTCCCTCCGGCAGAGGCCGCGGCTCGGACCGACGTATCGATCTCAATGTTTGTCCCAGTCGATCCCTTTTTCCAGCTGATCAAATATCCACTTGTCCCATTTCACATTGTAGAGTCGACGCTCCGGTAAAGGCCAGTACCGGGTATATTCCGAATCTTGACGCGCCGCCTCCATGATCGAATCGATCCTTTTCACAAGCTCGCGATGGCTCGAGGCGATATCGACCCTTTCGCCAACATCCGTCATGAGGTCATAGAGCTCGATGGGTTCTTTCGTCCCGCCGAATCGAACGCCTTTATATCGCCCGATCCTGACAGCCTGCTGTTTGCCGAAGTGGTATTCCCAGTACAGATATTCTCTTCGGGTTTGACGATTGTTTTTTCCTAGTAAAGTGGGAGCGAGAGAGATGCCATCGGTGTTCGGGGGGTGCTGCACCCCCGCTAGGTCAGCCAAAGTGGCCATAAAGTCCCAGCCCGCGGCCGGAAGGTCGCTGACGCTGGAGGGCATGATGGTCCCCGGCCAGAAAGCAATCATGGGGACACGGATCCCTCCTTCATAGAGGAACCGCTTTTTCCCTTTCAAAGAGCCGTTCGCTCCGAACCTGTCCGTATATTTGTAGTAGCTGTTTTCATCTCCGTTGTCGCTGGTAAAAAACAGGACCGTCTTCTTCTCGATCCCGAGATCTTTCAGCTCTTGAATGATGCGGCCGACGTCGGAATCGAGACGTGTGATCATGGCCGCATAGAGCTTCTCAAGATGGGTCCATGCCCGGTCCGCGTAAGGTCCCATATCGGGGACCTGGATTTGATCCCCATCCCTGGGGGATCGACCATGAGGGATCTGCGTGGGAAAATAGACAAAGAAGGGAGCGTCTTTGTTGTCCCGGATGAATTTCAGGATCTCTGTGATGAAGAGATCCTCCGAATAGACCCCTCGATTCCCGACGATCCCCGCCCGGCGGATATCTTCGGGCCGATTCTCCTCGAATGCGATTATTTCATCATTCTTCCATAATTCAAGCGGATAGTACTGCGCGGCGTCATCGGTTTTCCTGAATCCGAACCAGTGATCCCATCCAAGCTCGGTCATCTTTCCTTCGGGAAGAGGGATCCCAGCCTCCAATTTTCCGAATTGAGCGGTCTTGTATCCGGCTTTTTTCATGACCTGTCCGAGGGTCGGACGTTTCGGGGGCCAGAGATCGCCGGGATATTCCTCCATGTAGCCCGAAAAATTCGGAAGATGCGGCAAGGCGTTGTCCCGGATAGGAGCATGGCCGGGGTGCATCCCCATCAACATGCTGACCCGGGAGGGCACGCATACCGTATTGCCCGCATAGAAGTCCGTGAAACGCATTCCGGAAGCGGTCATTGTGTCGATCTGGGGAGTCGCGATGAGTCTCTGACCATAGCTTCCCAAGGCCGCATAGCCCAGATCATCCGCCATGATGAGGATGATGTTTGGTCTGGAAGGCGGATCCGCTTTTGCCGCCGCTTTTTGATCGGCCGATAAGATTTGCGCCAGAGGTGATAAGGTTGCTGATGCGGCCGCCGCCGCGCTTATAAACTCCCTTCTGTTCATCCTGGTTTTCATCTCAAAGCCTCCCTTGTCAGCTCTCGTCCCGATGACTGACGGGTTCGTGGGTCCGGGGGCGCTTTCGGCCCCGGGACGTCATATCATGCCGCTTCAGAACCTGTATGACCTGCCCCAGATTCTCGGGCCGACCGGAAAGTGATTTTTCCAGGTTCGAACTTCACGAACTTGGGCTTGGACTGCCCGAGGGCGCCCCTGCGGTTGTCCATGGCCGGGCCCTCCTTGGATCTTTGATATTCGAGCGCGCTCCGTTTTCCCCCCATCCGCCGGATCGGAGGGCGCGATGCCCTCGCGGAGGTCTTCATCGCTTCGCCTTCACGTCGTCCAGGACGGCGAGCAGGGCGTGGTAATTGTCCACGAGCAGTCCCTCGTAGCCGTGGCAGCCCCCACGCCAATCGCGCCAGTCCCGCGATCTGCCGTCGGCGCAAAAGCCCTGGAACTCGCCCCGCGCGTATCCGGCCAGCATCGGATAAAAAATGCGCCGGGCGTCTTCGACACGGCCGAGATGGAAGAGCGCTTTGACGGTGTAGTAGGCCCAGCAGCCCGTCGCCCCGCCGTTCTCATAGAACTGGAAGCCGTCGCTGCCGTCGTCGAGCCGCGGCTCGCCGGTCGCTTCCGGGGGGTTGTTCTCGTTGACGTAATCGCCCTTCTTCACCGGCACCAGGTTGCCCGGCAGGCCGAGCGAAAAATCCGTGTAGCCGACCTCTCTCATCTTGGCCAGCAGACGGTCCATCACGCCGTTTGCGGTCGCCTCGTCGAGCAAGCCGAACGTGACGGCCATGCCCTGGACGAAGGTGAACCAACAGTCGTGCAGCTGGCCATCCGCGCTTTTCCAGCCGGCGAGCACGCCGGTCGCGGGGTTGAGAAAGGTCGGTGCGTAGGCGGCGCGAAGCTTCGCCGCCTTCGCGGCGAAGGCGGCGGCCTCGCCGTCGTGCTTCAACCGGCGCGCGAGAGCGACGAACATCGTCGCGGCGCGGTAGGCGAGGGCGTTGGAGAAAGCGTCTTCGTGGCCGAAGTTGATCGTGTCCCACCAATTCGCCGGACGCTTCTCCCGCCGGGGGCGATCGCCGAAGTTGCCGGTGCCGGGATATTCGATCAGGCCATTGCCGTCCTTGTCCGCGGCGAACATGTCGCCGGTCCACGCGGCGAGCTTGTCATAGTTGGCCCGGGCCCAGGCGAGGTCGCCCGAGCTGGCGACGTAGTTGCCGGCCGCGATGAGGAACGACGGCAACGTGTCCGTCGTGGTCCACGGCGTTTTCCAGACGAGGCGGCTGGGACCGAGCTCCGGGTCGGTGTAGCCGACCTGGCCGTAGCCTTTCGCTCCGGCGACGTAGCGGTCGAGCGTCATCCGGACGAGGTCGTTGGCCGTCAAGCCGTCGGCCAGGGGCGGGGTGTGTGCGGCGAGATCGGAATACAGGAACAGGGTGAACGCGCAGGGATCGCTGGCGGCGTTATTGGCCAGCATCTGCACGCGCGGGTTGACCTGGAAGATGTTGAGCCAGTCGCGCCGGACGCCGTCATAGCGCGCGCCGCGTTCGATGCCGGCGAGCTTCGGATAGATCGCCGTGACCTCGAGGCGGTACTCGACTCGCCGCCGCTCCGCCGTCGCCGGCGGAAAGGCGATGCGCACGAACGGCGGATCCGTCCTCCGACGGGCGTCGTAATCGAGTTGTCCTGCGCCGGTGATGCGCAGCGTGCCCATATCGGGAAGATGCAGCAGGCAGGGCAGGCGCATCAGGCGCTCGCCCGGCTTCATCACGCCGAGCAGCGTGGCATGGTTGGCCTTCTGATCAAAGGCCAGCCCGAAAGGCGGCGCCTCGACACCGGCGATATAATCGGATCGCAAGGTCAGCGTCCGATCGCTCCAGGCGACGCGCCACACCGGCTGACCGTTGAGTTTATAGGTTCGGCCGTCGAGTACGAGTCCAGCGACGGAGCGGGTTTCCGGAAGGACGGGATTCTGCGCCAGCTTGCCCTGCCCCAACGAATCCACCGCGAACACGCTGAACTCCGGCGCGTGGCGCGACAAACCGACGGCGAGGTATTTGGATTGGAAATCCGTCCCTGCGGCGGCCGCGCCGGACATCCGGGCCAGGACCACGACCGCGAGAAGGCATCGCCAAGCCCTTCGGCGCGCGTTTGTCATCCTCGTCCTCCTCCTGTCCGATCGCGGTCCCGGCGCCGAACGCCGGGGCCGGGTCGCTACTGCGATTTGGCCGCGGGCGCCGCCGCTTCCTGGCGCGTCACGATCGGGACGTAGCCGACCTCCAATCCCGGCGGCGGCGTGACGAACAGCGCCGGGTCCAGCGCGGCGAGCGTCCCCCGGCGAAGGGGGGCCATGTAGTCCCGATCGATCGACCACACCGCGTGGATCTTTTCGATGAAGGCCTGGAGCTTGGATTTCTTCTCCGCGCTCCAGGCGTACTGTTGGAAGGACGGCTGATCGACGAAGCGATACCAATAGTAGGTCACCGCCGATCCGTCGGCGAGAAGGGCGAGGAACGGCCCCCGGGCCGGTCCGGGCGAGCCCCACGCGCCGCTGGCCGGGGACGTGTAGGGCACGCCCGTCGCGGCCCGGGCAAAGGCCTGGGCCGCGAGGCGGGTTTCGGCCGGCACCTCGGATTCGGGGACGGCTTGGCGGCCTTCCCCGGCGTGCTGGAAATATTGAGGGAATTGGCCCATGCCGCTCCGGGTGCCGTCGACCCACTCCAGCCCCCAGACATGAGGCTCGAATACGCTGGGGACGAAGGTCTTTTCCACGCCGCCGACCTTCTTTCCGGCCAGCTCGTAGCTCGGCGTCCGCGTCGTCAGGGCGGGCTGCCAGGCGCCGGTCTCGTCGAAGCGCCCGGAGCAGATCGGGCCCCCGTCGCGCCAGGCCTTGAAGGCGTCATAGAGCGCGGCCTTGGCATAATATGTCACGTCTTGGACGAGGATAGTCCTCCCCTGATCGTCCACCGGGAACTGCAGCTTCGGCAGCTTCGTAAAGGTGACGCCCCGGGAGTCCGCGGCCTGAAAGCCCGGGACCGTATTGATCTCCATGGCCCCGCCATTCGCTTTCCCGGCGCGCGCATCCAGGCCTCGCCCGTAGATGAAGGGATAGTTGAAGAGCTTGCCGATCTTGCTCCAGGTCTCGGGGATATAGAAGGCGATCGGGCCCTTGAAATTGGCCGCGCTCAAGAAGCAAGTCCAGGACTGATCGCCGGTCGGAGGGTCGCCGGCGACGGGATCGGTGAAGGGCAGGGCCATGTACGTGTATCCCAGGAACTGCCCGTTGGGCTGGCCCTGAAAGGGGAGGCCGTCGGGGGGGATGAGCAGGCGGTTGCTCAGCTGGGCGATGCCCAGACGGTTGTCCGGCAAGGCTTGAGCGCTGGAAAAAAAGGGCCATCCGGGAGTCGCGATTTCATAATCGTAGCACTGCGGCGTGCCGTTCAGGCTGAACTTCGGCGGGCCGTAGCGGAATTGGTTGCCGGCCCAGTAGCCTAAGCCGCCCTCCAAGGTCTGGAAGACCGTCTCATATGTCGGGCCCCGCTCCGGCATGTGATCGCGGGCGTAGGTGCCGACCGGTGCGAGCGGCGTGTTCGTGTTGTCGGAATTGTCCGGGATGATCCAGGTGCCCGGCAGGCCGACCTGGAAGCGGGCGAGCGGCTCGTCGATCAAAGGCCAGACGGCGGCGTAGAAGCCCATGCCGGCGCCATATTCGGACGGGGCCACGGGGGAGGATACGGAGTAGCTGATATATCCGTGCAGGGCGTTGACGATCGGAGTGATCGTGCTTTGGAAGGCGGACGGCTGCTGCCCCGACGGGGCGCAAGCCCAGGACAGGACGGCCAGGATTGGGAGGATCCCTCCAGCTTTCTTCATGCGTTTCCCTCCGCGGCTCCGCGGTCCGCTATTTCGACTTCGCCGCGGGCACCGTCGCCTCCTGATGGGTCACGATAGGGACGTATCCGACCTCGAGTCCCTTGGGCGGCGTCACGAGCAGGGCGGGATCCAGCGTCGCGAGCTTGCCCCGCCGGAGCGGGGGCATATAGTCGCGGTCGATCGTCCAGGCGGCGTGGACCTTCTCCACGAACGCCTGCAGCCGGGCCTTCTTCTCGTCGCTGAACGCGTACTGTTGGAAGGACGGCTGATCGACGAAGCGGTACCAATAGTAGGTCACGGTCGAGCCGTCGACAAGGGCGGCCTTGTAGGGGCCCTTGACCGGGCCGGGCTTGGCCCAGGCGCCGACGGTCGGGGATGTGTAGGGCACGCCCGGATCGGCCTTCTTGAACTCCTGGGTCCGGAGCTGCGTCTCGGCTGGCACGTCGGACTCGGGGACCATCGTCCGCTCCTCGCCGACGTTCTTGTAGTAGCGCGGGAACTTGCCCATGGCGCTCTTCGTCCCGTCGAACCACTCGAGGCCCCAGACGTTGGGCTCGAAGATCTTGGTGTTGAAGACCTTGTCCACGCCCGTCATGAGCTTGCCGCCCTGGTCGAAGCGGGTGGTCCGCGTGGTCAGGGTGGACTCCCAGGCTCCTTTCTTGTCGAAACGGCCCGGGGCCGCGGAGCCGCCCTCGCGCCAGGCTTTGACGGCGTCGTAGAGGGCGGCCTTGGAGTAGTACACCACGTCCTGGACGAGGATGGAACGGCCCTGGTCGTCCACGGGGAACTGGATCTTCGGCAGCTTGGAATAGGCGTTGCCCTGGGTGTCGAGCGCCTGGAAGCAGGGCACGGTGTTGATTTCCATGGCTCCGCCGTTGATCTTGCCCGGCCGGGCGTCGAGCCCGCGGCCGTAGATATAAGGATAGTTGAAGATCTTGCCGATCTTGCTCCACGTCTCGGGGATGTAATAAGCGATCGGGCCCTTGAAGTTGGACGCGCTCAGGAAGCAGGTCCAGGCCTGGTCGCCCGTCGGCGGATCGCCGGCGACCGGGGCGGTGAACGGCAGGGCCATGTAGGTGTAGCCCAGGAACTCGCCGTTCGGATTGCCCTGGAAGGGGAGGGCGTCGGGCGGGACGAGGATCCGGTTGCTGAGCTGGGCGATGCCGAGCTGATTGTCGGGCAGGGCTTCGTTGTGGTAGAAGAACGACCAGCCGGGCGAGCCGACCTCGTAGTCGTAGCACTGGGGCGTGGCGTTCATGCTGAACTTCGGCGGGCCGTAACGGAAGTGGTTGCCGGCCCAATAGCCGAGTCCGCCCTCGACGGTCTGCCAGACGGATTCGTAGGTGGGCCCCCGCTCCGGCCAGCGGTCGCGGGCCAGCGTGCCGACGGGCGCGAGGGGGACGTCCTTGTCGTCGGAGTTGTCGGGGATGATCCACGTGCTCGGCAGCCCGATCTGGAACCGGGCGAGGGGCTCATCGATCAGCGGCCAGACGGCCGCGTAGAAGCCCATGCCCATGTTGAAGCCCGAATCCGCGGGGGGCTTGGATGCGGTGAAGCTGATGTAGCCGTGCAGTCCGCGGCCGTTCAGGGCGACCTTGCCGGGTTCGAGCACCGGGCCGGCGGGCTTCTGGGCCGGCGGCTTGGGCTTTGTCTGGGCTGGCGGGGACTGCGTCTGGCCCGACGCGAACGTGGCCACGACCGCGAGGACGACGAGGAACCGAAGGGATTTGATCATGCCTGCTCCTTGTCGATGTCCGCTCCGGATCGAAGCGGCGGAGCGCCGGAGGGGCGGGGCACCGACTTCCCTCTCAACTTATATTCTTGTATTAAATAACTAAGTTGACCGGCATTGTCAACAGATTAATTATGAACGTGCTAACGATATTTTTCTGATCTTCCCCGAGCTTGAATTGGGAGCCTGCTTGGTATCTAATCTGACGGAGCGGAGAACGGTCGCAGGAGGGCGCTTCATGAAAAGAGGGATTGCGGTCCTCATCCTGGCGATCATGGGTTTGGGCTCCGGCCCGGCGGGCGGCGCTTCGGCCGCGACGGCTCCCAAGATCCATTGGGGGAACGACGTGCCGCGCGGCTGGAACGGAGCCTGGCCCGCCGATCTGCGGACCGTGCCCGAGAGGACGGCCTACGCCCGCACCACGTCCTCGCTGCAGCTGCTCGAGTATATCGACGCCCTCCGTTGGAAAAGCGAGCTCGTCCATGTCTTCAGCATGTACGCGAGCCCGCTCGGCCGGACGTGCCCGGTCCTGGTCCTCGCCTCGCCGCGCATTGTTTGGCGGCGTCCGCCACCGTTTCCGCCGTCACCTTGGCTGGATCGCCTCCGCAGATATCGAGCATGAGGCTCCGGCCTCCTTCGAGCAGTCGATTTCGGGCGGCCTTGGCGATCGCGTTTCCCGAGGCCAAGGCTTCCAAACAACCGAAGTTGCCGCAGTCGCATTGGACGAGGCTGTCCTTGTCCAGGGTGATATGTCCGAATTCCCCGGCCAGGCCCAGGGGCCCGTAGAGCGGTTTACGATTAATGATGATGCCCGCGCCGATGCCGTAGCCGACGTTGACGCAGATGAGATTCTTGAACTTCTGTCCCAGGCCGTACCACATTTCTCCCAAAGCCATGACCCGAGTGACGTTGTCGAAAATGATCGGATAGGGATGGACGCGCGATTGTAACATGTTTTCAATTGTTTTATTATCATAAGGCCGGGAGAGCAGCAGACGAGGCGTCGATATGAGAAAAAAAGTCGAAGGCAACCTCGATCGAAACTCGGTCGAAGTCGTGGGAAGGACGCGAAACCTTAGGGGCCGCCTCGCCGTCCGCGGAAAAAGGAAAATCTTATCAAAAAAGGAGTCGTCGCCATGGCACCGAAGGCCGTCGCCCAATTCTTAGGCTTGGTCATCCTTGTTCTCATCCTCGGGACATTTCTTTCAATCGAGGCCGGGCAAGAGGGCCGCAGCCCGCTTCTCGCCTCCTGGGAGCAGCATGTGAAGCTGCAGCGGAGCTCGGAATTCGGCCTGGAATGGATTTCGCTCGGGCCGGTCATGAATTCGTCCCGGGCGGAAACCGTGCAGGGCGATCCGGATCATCCCGGAACTATGTACGCCGCCTTCGGGGCGGGCAATCTCTGGAAGACAGTCAACAACGGCCTGAGCTGGAAGCCGATGTTCGACAATCAATCGGCCCTCGGCATCGGCTATTTTGTCCTGGCCCCATCAAATCCCGAGATCCTGTGGCTCGGCTCCGGCGTGAATCTCAAGAAGCCCCGGAATTTCACCCACCCCGGCACGGGGGTGTTCCGCTCGGAGGACGGCGGCGAGACGTGGAAGAACATGGGACTGCCCGATTCTTATCACATCGGAAAAATCGCGGTCCATCCCCGAAACCCGGATATCGCCTTCGTGGCCGCGCTGGGTCATTTTTGGACTCCGAACCCCAACCGGGGGCTTTACCGCACGACCGACGGCGGAAAAACCTGGGAGCATGTTCTCTTCGTCAACGACCGCACGGGCGCCGCGGACGTCGTGGTTTCGGCGTCCGATCCCGACATTATCTATGCGTCGACGTGGGAGATATTTCCGGGGATCTCGGGAAGCGACAGCGGCGTCTACAAAAGCGGCGACGGCGGCAAAACCTGGACCCGCCTGAAAGGCGGTTTGCCGGACGGTCCGAAGACCGGGCGGATCGGCCTCGCGGTGTCTTGGTCCAACCCGGACAAAGCCTATTCTCTGGTGGACAATCTCAACAAAGACAAGAACCATGCCGAGGTCTATCGGACGCGGGATGGAGGACGGAGCTGGACCCGGACCCACCGCGAGGAGCTCGAGATCTTCGCGAACATCGGCTGGTATTTCACCCGCTGCGCTGTCAACCCGCAGAACGACGATGAATTGTACGCCCTGGGCATCCGGATCGGTCACAGCACCGACGGCGGCGCGACCTTCGAGCTCATCGGCGGAAGCATTTACCATCTGTTCCCCAGCCCGGCCGAGTCCCTGCACCTTGATCAGTGCGACCTTTGGCTCAATCCCCGGAACCCCAAGCACCTGGCGGTCGCCAACGACGGCGGCTGCTATGTCAGCTATGACAAGGGTCTCTCGTGGCTGCACCACAACAATCTCCCGACTGGCGAGTTCTATGACATCTCAGTGGATGACCAAGAGCCTTACCGCGTCTATGGCGGGACCCAGGATGACGCTTCGGTTATGGGTCCGGTCAGAGAATGGAACCCCCGGTTTCCGGAGGGCTGGACCTACATCTGGCTCGATGCTTGGTCGGGAGGCGACGGTTGTTACACCGTGCCGGATCCGCAAGATCCAAACACGGTCTATTTCTCCTCGCAAAACGGCGGGATCATGCGGAAGGATATGCGCGCGGATCGCTCGAAGCCCATCCGGCCGAGATTGCCGGGAGACCAGACCGGGACGCTGCGGTACAATTTCGTCGCTCCTTATTTCGTGTCGGTCCACGATCACCTCGTTCTGTACCAGGCCGGCAATTATGTTTTCAAAAGCGCCAATCGGGGAGAGGCCTGGACCCTGATCAGTCCGGACCTGGCGAAGTCGGCCGACAAGGACAAAACCTCGACCGCGATCGGAGCTCTGGCCGAGTCGCGCCTGGTGCCCCGTCTTCTCTATGCGGGAACGGACAAGGGGGCGTTCTGGATTACGCACAATGACGGGGAGGAGTGGACGGAGCGTTCCGCCGGCCTTCCGAACCGGTACATTCGAAGCATCTGCCCCTCCCGCTTCAGCCCGTCGAGGGTCTATGTCGCGATGACCGGTCTCAACGAGGATGACTTCTCGACCCACATTTTCGCCTCGGAGGATGACGGCCGGACCTGGAAATCCATCAGCTCGAATCTCCCCGATGAGCCCGCGAACGTCATCCTGGAAGACCCGCTGGACGAGAACATTCTCTACTCCGGTCTATACCGCGGCATCTATGTGTCGACCGATCGCGGCCGGAGCTGGTCGTCGCTCGGAAGGGGGATGCCCGCGGCCAGCGTCTCAGATCTCGTGATCCAGGAGAGGGAGATGGAGCTGGTGGCGGCGACGTACGGCCGGGGAATCTACAAAATGAGCATCCGGCCGATCCAGCAGATCAATAAAAACGGCGGACCGCTTGCCGACGTTCTCTGTGAGGCGCCGCGGGCCGTCCTGCCTTGGATCAACGACACCCACCGGGATCGCCGGGTCAGCACGACGGAGAAAGTCCCGCTCACGTTTTATCTGACGAAGACGGCGGATGTCGAAATCCGGGTCAAAAAAAAGGATGGCGCCGTGATATGGTCCGCCCCCATGGCGGCCCGACGCGGCTTCAACCAGATCCGCTGGGACCTTATCACTACCCAAGCCAAGAGCCCGCAGCCCTATTTTTTCCGGTACGATGTTTTTGCGGCCGCGGGCAGCTATGAACTCCAGGTTTACGGAGAGGGGATCAATCTCCGAGGGGAGATCTCCATCGTCGAGCGCAAAACTCCGGACGGGATGATCCGTTGACAATCGTGAAACGTCCGCGCGCAGCCCTCGCCCATGGCCGGCGGTATACTCCGCGAAAAGGACGGGCCCAATGATCAATCGCAGGAAGTTTTTGGAAAAAAGCATTAAAACCGGCCTGGGCGGATATCTGGCTGTTTCTTCCCTGGAAGCCGTCCTGACGGATCGAACGCCGAAAACGCCGCGGCCTGCTCAAGCTCAGGGCCGGAGGCCCGACATCATCTTTTTGATGACGGACCAGCAGCGATGGGATGCATTGGGAAAGCTGAATTCCCAAATTCAAACGCCCGCTCTCGATCGTCTGGCCCAAAAGGGCGTGATCTTCAGGCAGGCGACCTGCCAGTCGCCTTCCTGTGTTCCCAGCCGCAACTCCATGATGTTCGGCCTCTACCCGTCGCAGCTGGGCGTTCTCTCCAATGGATCGCATGCCGTTGGAGATGCCCATATGCCCTGCGATCCGTTGCCCGCCCGGCTTCAAAAAGCCGGATACCAAACGGCGGGTTTTGGCAAAACGCATTGGGGTCGGACCGACGAACAAAAATCCACCCGCGGATTCGAGATCCGGGTGGTCGGGGCCAAAGAGGTCGGGTTGGAAAAAGGGGCCCGCTATCAGGATGACGAGGATCCGCAAGGCCTGGCCGCCTACCGGAAAGAAACGGCCGCCTATGGCCCCGGAGAAGAGGGCGTGGCAGGGTTCATCGGCGCCACGTCCCAGGTCCCTGAGCGGGATCATCGCGACGGATGGGTCGCCGAAAAATGCCTCGAATTCCTGGAGCGCGGCGTTGATCCGAACCGGCCGTTGTTTCTTTATCTCTCCTTTCTCAAGCCTCATGCCGGGTTGAATGTTCCTAAAAGGTTCGAAGATTTGTACGATATCCGGACCATTCCCGATACCGAACAACCTCCCTGGAGCGAAGAACCCGATACCCATCTGGCCTATAGCGATATCGGAAGCGGTTCTCTGGGCCCCCGGTATCGGACGTGGCGCGAGGCCTGGAGCAAGATGACCCCGATGGAACGGCGCCGGACGACGCTGCGCTATTATGCGAATTGCACGTGGCTGGATCACTATTTCGGGCAGGTGTTGGATAAGTTGGAAAAGCTGGGGCGCCTGAGCCATTCGCTGATCGTCTATACCTCCGATCATGGGGAGATGCTGGGAGAAAGAAATTTTCGTTTCACGAAATACTGCCTCTACGATAGCAGCGTCCGGGTCCCCGTCATCCTCTCGGGTTCCGTTGTCCCGGAACCGAGGCGCGGGACCATCGATGATCGCCCCGCCGAGCTGGTAGATTTGTATCCGACCATCGTCAAAGCGGCCGGAACCGCTCCTGAGCTCGATTCGCCGGGTTTGGACTTGCTCGGTTCCCAGAAACATCGAGGGTCTTTCGCCGAGTATCACGATTCGGGGGCCCCGGCGTACATGTGGCGCACTCCGATATGGAAGCTCATTCTTTTCATGGACAAGCCTTTGGCGGAAGCCAAACTGTCGCCCGATAAGGCCAAAGGCGAAATGTACGACCTGGAGGCGGATCCTCATGAATGGAACAACGTCTATGACGACCCGAAAAACGCGGTGCTTCGTGAGCGGATGAAAACCGATTTGCTGATGCATCTGGCCTGCAGCTGGACCGGATTTCCCGTCGGAAGGGGATGAGTCCGGATTCGCCCTCGCAAAAATGAAAACATGTCATAGACTCTCGACCCTGATTGCGATCCTCTCGATCGTGGCGTCGTGTTCCCATCAGCCCTCGATGGCGGAGCTGGAAAAGGGCTTCATCCATCCCCCCGATTCCGCGAAACCCCATGTCTAGTGGCATTGGCTGAACGGAAATGTTTCCCAGGAAGGAATCAGCCGCGACCTGGAAGCCATGGCCGAGCAGGGGATCGGCGGAGTTTCGATATTCAATCTCCGCGAGCAGGCCGATCCGGGACCGGTTATCTATGGCTCCGCAGCGTGGCAGCGCTTGGTCGATCATACCTTTGCGGAGGCCAAACGGCTTGGATTGCAGCTGTCTTTTCAAAATTGCGGCGGCTGGGCCACAAGCGGCGGCCCTTGGGTCTCGCCCGACCAGGCCATGAAGAAACTCGTTTATGGGAAAGTCCGGGTGAAGGGACCGCAAAAATTCTCGGGGTCTTTGCCGAGAGCCGTCGGCTTCGACGGCTATTATCGCGACGTCGTGATCCTGGCCTATGCCCAACATGATCAGGGCCCTTCGCGGATGCGAACGGCATTGGCGGGGATATTTTGCGACAACGAAATTCTGAATAAAGAGCTGATGGCAGACGAAAACATCATCACCGAAGCCGAAATCGCGGTCGGAACGGACCCCGTGTCATTGACATTTGAATTTCAGAGCCCCTTCAGGGTGTCTTCGCTGTTCTTAAAAAGAACGAACCAAGCCTGGGAAGGAGCCCGGTTTTGCGGATTATCCGTTTCCCCGGATAACCGGAAATATCGGGACGTCTTTAAAGAAAATCCCATTCCGAACGAATACCAGACCATCGAATTCGCCCCCATCGAGGCCCGTTTTTTCAAGCTCACCTTCAGCGGCTTCGACGAGTTGGTAACGACCGGGAAGTCTCCCTTCAAGGTCCCTGAAGTTCTTTTTCTGGCCGGAGAAAAAAACAACGCTCTGCCAGCCCTAGACGATCTGAGCGGATTTAATCGGGGAAAATTATTTCGGCGAAATGGCCCGTCTCTGCCGTCAGAACGGACTGAAGCTGGAAGCGGAGGCCTCGGGCGCCCAGCAGGCCATGAAGGACCCCATTTATTATCCATCCCAAGTCGATATCCCCATGACGGAATTCTGGGTCCGTCCGTTCAAGCCCAACGGCTCCTTCATGGATGCCGTTTCGAGCGGCCACGTGTATGATAAAGCGATGATATCGGCTGAGAGTTTCACCAGCCCCGCCGGAGATTGGCGGGAAACCCCCGCCGGCCTGAAAGCCTACGGAGACAAAGCCTTTTGCTGGGGGATCAATGGGCTCAAGTTTCATTCGTATACGCACCAGGCCGATGAAACCTATCCGGGATGGCAGATGAATCCCTGGGGCATTGCTCTGAACCGGAAAATGCCCTGGTGGGAGCATGTCGCCGGATATTTCAAATATTTGCAGAGAGCCCAGCATATGCTCCGGCAGGGAAAATTCGCGGCCGATGTGCTGTTGTTTTATTCGGAAGGCGCCCCCACCGACCTGAATTATGCCTACGGGAATGACGTCCTCTCTTATGTCCCCAAAGGATATAAATTTGACGGCTGCGACCGGAACACGCTTCTCCATCGGCTGGTCGTCAAAGATAAAAAGCTTTGCCTGCCGAACGGCGCGGCTTATCGACTCCTCGTCCTGCCCGAAAGCCTTCCATGCACTCCGGTCCTTCTGGCAAAAATCAAGGACCTTGTTGACGCCGGGGCCACTCTTTATGGACCGAAATCGATCCACTCGCCCAGCTTGACGGATTACCCTGCGGGTGACAAGGAGGTCAAAAAACTGGCGGAGGAAATTTGGGGGAAAGATGACGGGCGGGAGATCGGAAGGCTTTGGAAGCCTCCATACATCATAGAAATTTCTGGATTCATCAATCCGGGCAGAAATACGCTGCGCGTTGAAGTGGCCAATACCTGGGTGAACAGGATCATCGGCGATTTGAATCGGAAAACCGCCAAGACCTATACCTGGTCGAATTCGACGCATCATTATAATAAAGGCTCTCCCCTATCGCGATCCGGCCTCATCGGGCCGGTCTTTCTCCGGTTCAGCGAAATCATCACTATTTCTCATGAATCCATAAGGAGGAAAAAATGAAAACGTTATGGCGAGCCCTTCTCGTCCTCGCCGTCCTGGCCTGGACTTGGGCGGGGACAGCCCGGCAAACCCCCATCGCCCAAAAAGTCGAAGCGGGTAAAGTCGCCTCGAATTCCCGCGGTCTGCACGGGTACATCAGCTTCAGCGCGTCCAGGCCTCCGGCCCAGTCCGAATACAGCGCTGGCATGGGATTTTATTCCGCCGTCTGGCCTCTGATCGACGAGCCGATCGCCCGTTTTCAGATCGGTTTGCCGAGCGCCTGGATCACGCCGGACAATTCCGACAACAAGGACACCCCGCTCGCCCCGGTCGGCACGCATGCCCGGGATCACTGGCCGGAGCGGGGGCCCACTTATGAGGCCGTTTTTCAGACCGTGGAAGGAGGCCTGGGTTATTGGGCCGGCAATCACTTCCGCTACGGCCCGCCGAAATTCAGCATGAACGCCACCCCGCAATGCTACGACTATGAGGTCGGATCACCCGGGTGGTCTTTTTTCTACAGCAATCAAGCCCTGCCGGACAATCGGCTAGGCATCGCCCAGCTCAGCAACCGGTTGCTGATTCCCCCGGACGCCCTGCCTTTTCAGGGCAATCCCAACGGCAAGTTCCTGGGATACACTTATATGGCCCTTCCCTTCACCGAACCCGTCGCCGGGGAGCCGCCCACCGGCGATCAGGCTTGGACCTGTTTCCTGAGCGCGGCCAACTTCAAGGGGCCGATCGCCTATTATATCCCGGAAACCTGGAGCAAGATCGGCAAGCTCTTCAATTACCCCTTCATCTACGGACGGGGACTCGACGCCCGGCCGGGAAAGATGGGCGGCGGCGCCATGGAGATCAACACGGTGCCGTGTTTCCAGTCCCAGGACGCCCAAGGTATCGTATATTCAAAGCTGCCGAAGCTGCAGTTCCCGGTCGACGACCAGGGAAGAACGCTGCTCGTCCAGGACGTGACGTATTACTCCAGGGCCGCGCTTTATGACACCTTCAAGGCTTGGCGGGACGGCGGCCCAGCCTGCTCCGGTCAGTTCGACGAGAAGGGCGCCTGGAGGTCCAAGTTGACGACGCGGACAACGCGTTTCGATCAAAGCGGTAAGAAAATCAACGGTGTGGAAAAAATTTTCAACACCAAGGTGTTCGAGGACAATGTTTGGGGTCTGGAGTGGTATGACGGCACGAAGAGCGCCATGGGCTATTTTCCCCAATATTTCAAACATGTCGGAGAGGAGCGCATGGCCGTATCCGCCGCGGAGGTGCCCGCCGAAACGCAGCTCAAAGCCCAGGAATTCAAGCGGGCCGGCCAGGGCGAGCCGTACACATCGCCGACCGGCGGTGCCTGGACCAAGCCCGGCCCGGTCCGGGGGCCGTTCCGGGTCAATCTCGCCGACGGCTCGACCGTGACCTACTGCTGGTACCGCTTCGTCGATCAGCCGTCATTCCAACAGTATGCTTGGAGCGAAGACAAGAAGGCGAAACTGCAGGCTTTTGTCGAGAAGCTTCATGCCAATTGGACGATCGACAGGGACTACATGGCCCCGCTCCGCCGCGGAACGCTGGCTACGCTGGATCCGGCGTTGCTCGTAACGCCGCCCAAAGGGCTGGAAGTCGGGTACGTTCCCATCGTCATCCGTCAGGAAGCGGCCGTCGCCTCACCTCAAGGGAAATAGCCGAAGGCTAAAACGGAATAGCGGGAGGAGGTTAGGCCATGAAACGTTTCATTGTTCGATTAGTTGTGGGCGCCGCGGCTGCGGCCGTCTGTTTCTCCACGCAGGCCCAGAATCCGAAAAAAATCGCCTGGTGGAGCTTCGACGACCCGGGAGAAGCGGTTGTGGTCGAGCAGATCTCGAAGACGCCGGCCTTGATCACGGGCAATTTCTCGTCACCGCCGGGCGTCACCGGACGGTCCCTGAAACTGGACGGATACACGACCGAAATCACTCTGCCGCCCGCCGCCGCGCCGAAGCTGGGGCTGGACGTAACCTTTGCGGGCTGGGTGGCGCTGGGCGCCTATCCCTGGAACTGGTGCCCCGTTATCAGCCAGTGCCGCGAGCGCGAAGCGGGATACGAAGTGGCTGTCGGTCCGGCCGGCCAAGTCCGTTTCCGGCTGGCCGTCGGCGAGAATTGGATGACCTGCACCTCGCCCGATTTCGTCGTCCCTCTCCGGAAATGGTCGCATGTGGCGGCGACATTCGCTCCGGAAGACGGGCTCCGTCTCTACGTCGACGGACGGCCCGCTGGTTATACCATCTCGCGCGGCCAACCGAAATGGGCGGGGGACATCGAGCTGCGCATCGGGTCGAACCACAAACTCGTCAAACCCTCCAACATCCACCGCGAACACGGCACGGTACCGGGTTATTTTTGCCTGGATGGCATCATGGATGAGCTGCAGGTCTGGGACCGGGCCTTGAGCGCCAAAGAGATCGTCCTGTCCTCCCAATCCCATCCGGAGAAAAAAGACCCTGATCTCCCCCAGCGCAGGATGCCCGCGGGACCTGAAGGTCCGGGACGATTCGGAGCCTATTATGCCAACCTGAAATACTATCCCGAGTGGGATGCGCTATGGCGGGTCGATGCCGACCCGGATGTCCTGGTCCGGTTCGATCGGTCGCCGGTGCGGGTCGTCTTCTGGCGCGGCACTCGATACTCTCCTGCCTGGGTCATCGACGACAAGTGGATGGCCGACCAGAGCTCAGAAGCGTGGAAGAAGAAGGGCGAGGACACCGAGGGCTGCTTCGAGCACATGCAGGACCGCCACTGCAAGTACTCCCAGGTGCGGATCATCGAGTCCAATCCGGCCCGAGTGGTGGTCCACTGGCGTTATGCCCTGGTCAGCGCGTATGATCACCTGTGGAACGTGGAACCCAAGACCGGGCAGGCCTGCTGGATGGATGAGTACTATACGATCTATCCGGACGCCCTCGGCATCCGCAAAGTGAACTGGAACACGGGGACGTTCGCCCCTCCGCGCCAGTTTCAGGAGTCTCTGCCCTTCACCCAAGAGGGTCAAAAAATCTCCGACGTGGTGGAGCGCGATTTCGCCACCGTGGCCAACATGAAAGGAGAAGCCGTCACCCTGAGCTTCGTCGAGAATCCGGCGGCTGAAAAACCCGGCGTTCCCCAGGATATCACCATCCAGGTATTCAACTTCAAGTCGCCCTACAAACCCAGCATCATCCACGAGCCCGGAGCCCAGATGATCGGCGTCAAGGACTACGCGATCAACCGCTGGCTCAGACCGGCTGGAGCCAACCATTGGCCGGTGGGCCAGATGGCCTGCGACGGACGCACCAGCCTGACCAACGACCGGCCATCTCATTTTCAAAGCCTTCCTTTGGCCGATCCGGTCCTGCACGACGCGAACGGGCGGAGCTGGTGGAACAGCCTGTATGGCATGACCACGCTGACCATTCCGCAGCTCGCCGTCGTGGCCCGGAGCTGGAATGCGCCGGCCTCGTTAGCCGTCGACACGAAAGGATTCATCTCCGAAGGGTACGACAAGGGCCAGCGGGCCTATGTGCTGGCCCGGACAAAGGCCGCGGCCGACACCCCTCTCAAAGTCCGGCTTCCCGGCAGCGAAGGATCCCCGGTCTATCATCCGGCCTTCGTCGTGAAAAACTGGGGATCCGCTTCTGCCACGGTCAACATCCGGGGACAAGAGCACGGCCGGGATATCCGTCTGGGTTTCCGCAACAATCTCGAGACCACGGATCTGGTGGTTTGGTGCGACCTCGAGTCGACCGCGGCGGTCGAGATCGAGATCGACCCAGGGAAATAACGTCCGTCCGAATCGCGGCCCGGCCTGGGACTCGGGAAGGGCGGACCGGGCCCGGATGACGTTGACGGAAACGACTTTCAAGGAGGTTGGAATGAATCGCCGCGAATTCGTCGAGAATGCCGGGCTGCGGGGCGTCGGAATAGGAGCCCGCTCCGCACGGGGATCCCGAGAAAAACAGGCCGATCCGCGGGACGCCCTCGTGAAAGCCGGCGTCTATTTCGAGAAGTGATGTCGTCGGCCGGTCGCGTCAAACAATCCGACCGCCGAACGACAGGATCTCCGCGTCCCCGACACGAAAAGGAGGAAAAGATGAGCCCAAAGCAAAAAATCGAACATCGGACAAGCGTCAGCCGGCGGAAGTTCCTCGTTTCCGCCGGTGCGGCGGCCGCCGGGACCGCCGCCTTCGGAGTCGGATGGCCGACGGCCGCCCGCACGGCGTTGGAAGTCGCCCCCCCATCCAAGCCCGGTCTTTTGGATACGGTGGATGTCTTGGTGGTCGGCGGAGGTCCCGCCGGCATCGGCGCGGCGCTCGGCGCGGCGCGGAAAGGGGCCAAGACCCTGCTCGTTGAAAATCATGGCTTTTTCGGCGGCGTCGGCGCGTGGGCGCTAGGCATGCCCATCAACCAGGTGCGGCCGGAAGGCCGGCCTCGATCGGCCGTTCACGAACTGCTGGTCCGCAAGATCCAAGAATACGGCGACCAGGCGGTCCGGATGGGCACCCATGAGCTCTGGTGCAACGTTGAGTACCTGAAGGTGGCGGCGCTCGACGCCCTGGACGAGGCCGGCTGTCCTTACCTGGTTCATGTGCGGGCGGCCGATGCCGTCGTCGAAAACAACCGGGTGACGGGAGTGGTCGTCGCCACGAAACGCGGCTTGAAAACGATCCAGGCGAAGACTGTCGTGGACTGCACGGGGGACGCCGACGTGGCGTTCTATGCGGGGGCCGAGACGATGACCGAGGCAAGCACGTTGATGCCGATGACGCTGGCCCTGGCCCTGACCAACATCGATCCGGCCAAAGTCAAGTACGAGGACGTTGCCCAGGCCCTTAAAAAAGCCCGGCCGAAGTATCCGTTGATCACCTCTGGCGGGTTCGAGGTAAACCAGATCACGCATAGCGTCAGCTGGTACATCAACCACTCCGGCACCAGGGACCTGGGGCGCGTCGACGCCACCGATCCGGAGGAGAGGACCAAGGCGGAAAGCTTCAGCCGCCGGCAGGCGCTTCAAATGGTCCAGGCCCTCCGCACATCGGGCGATCCCGCTCTCGAGCGCATCGAGTGGATCGGGACCGGGCCGCAGGCCGGCGTCCGGGAGACACGGCGGGTCAAGGGCGTTTACGTGCTGACGGAAGAAGACGCCATGACCGGACGGGTTTTTGAAGACGCCATCGCCTGGCGCAGCGGATTCCTCGACCTGGGCGGTCAAAAAGGAGGAAAATTCGTCAAGATGAAGATCCATGACGTCCCTTACCGCGCCATTCTGCCCGAGAAGCTGGACGGCCTGCTGATGGCGGGGCGCTGCATCTCGGCCACGCACATGGCCGCCGCCGCCGGCAAGAGCATGGGTAACTGCATGGCCACCGGTCACGCCGCGGGTGTCGCCGGGGCGCTTTGTGCCGAAAAGAAGTGCCTGCCGCGCGAACTGAAAGTGTCGGAGCTCCGGGACTCGCTCCGAGCGGACGGGGTCAACTTCGATCTGAAAGACCGGGATCAAGCGAAGCTCTAGGGCCTAAGGGCAGACCGGTCCGCGATCCGGGATCCACCGGCCCGTCCGTTCGCGTTCTGGGCGAAGGCCGGGCGGGAGTGGCTGGAGCGGATCAGTGCCTTTGGACATAAGAAGCAAAATAGGAGATATTGTCATGATCCAACGCCTTGGCAAAGCCCTCACGATTGCGGCCATCGCCCTAGCCGTGCCTTCCGGCATGGCGCGACTCGTTTCTCCAAGCGTTCGAGCCTCCGATCAGGACACGCCTATCTGGGGCCGGTCGCCGATTCCCGAGCCCTATGCCTATGTCGGCAGCGGACGCTTCAGCGGACCGGCCGTTCCTGAATCGCCCGACCCCCTTGTCGCTTACCGATGGCCCAGTCCCAAGGCGACCGACGCCCTGGAGATTTTCCTTCTCAAGCCCAAGAACGTTTCCGCCGAACCGGCCGGTTCGTTCGAAAACCTATCGTCCCTGACCGGTCCCCATCCCGACGTGACGGTCAAGGGCACCGGCGCCATCCGGCTCGATTTCGGTCTTGAGATGGCCGCTTGGGTGGAATTCGACAGTCCCGACTGCCCGGGAGGCATCGAAATGAGCATCTCCGAGTACAATGAACCCGGACATGACAAAACCAAAGTGCCGGTTAAGTACGGCGACACCTACAGGCTTGAGCTGAATCGCGAACTTTACGACGGGGTTCGATTCGCTTGGATCCATGTGAAGTCGCCGGCCGGTCTCTGGCATATCAAGGGAATCCGGGCCGTCTGCCAGGTCAAGCCGACGAATTATGTGGGAAGCTTCTTGTGCGACGATGCCCTTCTGACGAAAATCTGGTATGCTTCCGCGTACGGCGTAAAAGCTTCCTTATGTCAAGACTATTTCGGCGCCATTCTCATGGAACGCGGCGACAGGATGTCGTGGACCGGCGACGCCCACCCCTCTCAAGCCGCCGCCCTAGTGGCCTTCGGCAACTACGATTTCATCAAACGGAATATCGACTCCACAGCCAAGCTTAACAACGGCATCCGGAGCTATTCGCTGTACTGGATTTTGAGTCTGCTGGATTATTACTATTACACGGGCGATGCGGCAACGTTGGAGAACTACATCGCCAACGCCTGCGGCAAGCTCGATGACGCCTATGCCGTGTTCGGAACGGATCCCAAGCTCCGGTTTTACGGCTGGGACGAACGTTTGTGCGCGGGATTCGAAATCTGGTTCAAACCCGGTCCGGAAGCGCAGAAGGCCTACCAAATGCTGTCGATCCGGGCCTGGCGGGACTTTGCCGCGGCAATGGACAAATTCGGCCGCCCGGATTTGCGCGACAAGTATTCAAGCTACGCCCGCTCCAAGCTGGCCGACCTGAGGAAAGACGGAAATTGGCCTTCCCTCCTCGGTCTTCATGCCGCGGCCGATGCCGTGACCACCGGCCTGCTCACCGCGGCCGAACAGGAGGCGCTCTTCGAGAAGGAATTCCGCGACCGGGTCAACCGGATTTCGCTTTCGCCTTTCAACCAGTATTTCATTCTCCAAGCCCTGGCCAAGCTCAATAAATACGATGATGCCTTGAGCACCGTTCGGGACATGTGGGGAGGCATGATCAGGTATGGAGGAACCACGACGTTCGAGGTGTTCCGGCCGTCGTGGCTTTCCGCCCTCGGTCCGAACGACGCCGTTCCCAACACCCAGTGCGGCATTGTCAGCCTGTGTCATCCCTGGGGCGCGGGACCCGTCAAATGGCTGAATGAAGAGGTGCTCGGGATTGTTCCTACGTCCCCCGGTTTCGCCACCTATGACGTCCTCCCCCATCCGGGCCGGACTCTGCGCCGGGTGTCGGGAACGACCCCGACACCTCGCGGCGACATCCGCGTCCGTTTCAACGTCGCTTCAGGGGACAGTACCGTTTCAGCGCCGGCCGGGACGCTGGGCCGGATCGGAATTCCGAAAGTCGGAAAGACGATCACCCGCATCTCGGTGAACGGCCGGCTTGCCTGGGACGGCGATTTCCATCCTGTCTCAGGCCTCGGAGGAGCCGGCCAGGATTCGGAATTCGTGTACTTCACCTCGGTCCAGCCCGGCACTTATATGTTCTCCACGGCGTATCGCGGCGAGACGCCGGCCTATCTCGAACCGCCGGAGGAATATGCCGCCCGCTTTATCAAACAAGATACGACCACCGCCGGCAACTGGGGCGGCGCATACGGCCGGGAGGGATACGTTCTGTGCAACTACGCTCTCGACGGCCGCGACAAAAGATCCCTGCCTCCCTATGTCACGTCGTTGGAATATTTCCGGGCCTTTCCGAAAGCCGGCCTGCCCGAGGCCACGACCTGGGCCTCCGGGACATCGGATTCTCGGGCCCTCTCGCCCAATCCGGACAACCCCACGCCGCGAAACGCGGCCTGCCTTTCCAACAGCAATCAAACCATGACCGTGACCCTCGGAATCGACGGCCCCCGGCCCTACCAAGTGGCTCTGTACTTTGTCGATTGGGACCACAAAGGCCGGCGTTTGGCTGTGGAGATGTTCGACGCCGACACCCTAAAACTGATCGCCCCCGTCCGCATCGTGAACGGATTTTCCGGCGGCGTGTACCTGGTTTATGCCTATGACCGATCCGCCAAATTCAGGATCGACAAAATCCGTGGGGACATCGTCACCCTGAGCGGAATTTTCTTCGATCCGAAGACGGCGGCCGGTGCCAACGACCAGGCCGGAATTCCCTCCGACTTCCTCGAATGAAAAAAGCGGCCTTGAAACTTTAGAGCAGATTCCAGCCGGCGCGATAGTTTTTCGTGAGATATTGGTCCGCCGCGGGAAAATTCGGAAAGCGCATGTTCGCGGCATCCCAGTATAGTTTCTCGCCGGCCCGAACGGCCGCGCACCCCAGGAGGACGAGCTCGGTCAGGGGCGCGGCATAATCAAAGTTCGAACCAGCGGGCGGGCCGCCTTTGCAAGCCGCGATCCATTCCCGGTAATGCCCGATCGAACGGGGGATGGTCTTCGGCGGACGCTGATAGGCCTGCATCTTTTCTTCGGGGATGATGCGGAGACCGTTGGCCCCGTGGGAGCCGGTAAGGATCTTGCCCTTATCCCCGATGTAGAGCGCCCCGCCGTAGGTGTCTCCCATTTTCATTCCGGGCGGCAGTTCCTCGGGCCGGGGAGGCATGAGACCGCCGTCGTGCCAGGTGAGGGTCAGCGGAGGAAAATCCTCGCGCGCCGGAAATTTGAACGTCACGATCGACGCCTGCGGATAGGTTTCCGTGTTTTTTGGCTTGTCCCAGTTCATGGTTCCCGGTACGAAAATGGAGGAGCTGGCCTCGACGCTGATCGGGGCGCCCAGTTTCAGGGCCCAAAAGATGTGGTCGAAGATGTGACAGCCCATATCGCCCAGGCCGCCCGTCCCGAAATCCAGCCACCCGCGCCAACGCGCGGGAAGATAGGCGGGATGGTAGGGCCTGAAGGGCGCCGGTCCCAGCCAGACATCCCAATCCAGTGTTTCGGGCACGAGAGGCGTTTCCGTGGGCCGGCCCATGCCCTGGGGCCACACCGGATGGGGCGTCCAGGCTTGGACTTCCGTCACCTTGCCGATGGCTCCGTCCCAGATCCATTCGCACAGGAGGCGGATGCTTTCCATGGCATGCCCCTGGTTGCCCATTTGGGTCGCGACCTTGGCCTCGGCGGCGGCCTTCGCCAGCACGCGGACTTCCTGGACGGTGTGGGTGAGCGGCTTTTCGACAAAGACGTGTTTGCCCAGTTGAATGGCGGCCAGGGCGGCCACGGCATGGAAATGGTCGGGCGTTCCGACGGTCACGGCATCGATGTCCTTCTGTTTTTCAAGCATGATCCGGAAATCCTTATAGCGGGGGACGTTGGGATGCCTGGCAAAAGTTTTAGCCGCCTTCTCCGAATCGACGTCGCAGAGGGCGACGATGTTTTCCTTCTCCATACGGGACAGATCGCCGCCGCCCTGCCCGCCGCAGCCGATCCCGGCGATGTTGAGTTTGTCGCTCGGGGCGATGAAGCCCCGGCCTCCGAGCACGTGGCGCGGGACGATCGTCACTCCGGCAGTGACCGCCGCGGTCCTCAGGAATTGTCTTCGATTCATGGAACCCATTCTTCTCTCCTTGGGGAATTTCACGACTCTATCCGTTCACGACGATTTTCATCGACATTCAGGGGGCCTCTCGGCGGCTCTCGTTCCTCCCGGTCTCCCATCCGATCTTGGCTTGAGAAGGCCTCCGGACGCTCAGGACGCCGTCCGCTTTCGCCGTCCCGGTCCGGATTTCGACACGATAGTCTCCGCTTCCGATGAACTTGGCCCCTGCTCCGAGGACCGCCGGAGACACATATCGGCCGACGACGACGAGGTCCCAGACGGAGGCATTGATCCCCCCGCGGCCCTGCTCGTCCCGCTCCAGGACAGCTTTCCCCTTCTCATCCAGGACTCTCAGGGACACGGGGCCTCCTTTTTTGAGGAAGTACTGGAACACCGCGGGCGTTCGCGTCTCCAAGGCCCAGTCTCCGCCGTAATCCCGGGATTGCGGAAGAACGGCCGGACGGACGGCGAAGAGGTGGATCTCCCGGCCCGCGATGTCCTCGGAGAAGTCCTGGACCGGGGCGAGGTCGAGCTTGAAAACGCTCCGGCCGTGGGTGGCGATGACAAGCTCCCGTTCCCGGCCCTGGATCGCGATGTCGTGGACGGCGGCCGGCGGCAGGTTGGCGCACAGGGAGAGCCACGATTTTCCGCCGGTCTTGGTCACGTAGACGCCGCCTTGATCGGTGCCGATGTACAGCGTTTGACCGCTCCTGGGATCTTCCCGGATGACATTGACCTGTTCCTCGGGAAGCCCCGAGGCGATCGGCTCCCAGGTCGCCCCAAAATTTGCGGTCTTGAAGATATACGGGCTGTAATCGTTTTCGCGATAGCCGGTCAAAGTCACGTAGGCCGTTCCCAATGCGTGGCCCGAGGCGACGACCCGGCTGACCCATTTGGGAGGAAATTCCCGCCCGACCTCGGCCCATTCGGCGCCGTCGTTGCGTGTGAGCCACACCCGCCCGTCGTCCGTGCCGACGTAGAGCAAGCCGGGGCGGAGCGGCGACTCGCTGATCGTGGTGATGGTCCCGTAGGGAACGTTCCCTTGCTTCTCGGGCGCGGGCTGGGTCGTGAGATCCGGGCTGATGCACATCCAGTCGTCGCCCCGGTTGAGAGACCGAAAGAGCTTATTGGCCCCGAAATACACGATGCCGGGATTATGGCGGGAGATGATAAACGGAGACATCCAATTGTAGCGGAGTTCGGATTCGCCCTTGTTCGCCCGGGGCCGGATGCGCTTGCTCTCCCCCGTCCTCATGTTCTTGCGCTGGAAATCGCCGAACTGCTGCTCGAAATAAATCGTCCCGGCATCGGCGGGATCGACAGTCGTCACATAGGAATCGCCGCCGCCCCAGAGATCGATCCAGACGTACCGCCAAGGGTCCTTGATGCCGTCTAGGGGAACCCGGTCCCCCGGGCCGAAGAGGGCGGCGTCGTCCTGGGTCCCGCCGTAGATGAAGTAGGGATCGGCCTCGTCCACCGAGAGGGAGTAAAACTCGCCGGCGGGGATGTTGTTGAGATGCAGCCATGTCGCGCCGCGGTCGGTCGAGAGATAGACGCCGCCGTCATTGCCCAGGATCAGGCGCTTGGCGTCGGTAGGGTCGATCCACAGATCATGCTGGTCGAGATGAAGGGCCGGGGACGGATGGTCGTAGAGGTGCATGACCAGGCCGTGGAGATTCTGGAACGTCCGGCCGCCGTCCTCGGACCGCATGAGATTCTGGCCGAGGGCGTAGAACATCTCCGGATCGTCGGGGGAGACGACGATGTCGCCGTAGAAACCGATCCGGAAACGGTCGCTTTTCATCGGGAGTTTGCGCCAGGTTTCCCCCCGGTCATCGGAGCGATAGACCTCGGGGCCGGTCGGCACGGTCCGTTTTCCTTCCGGCCGCGTTTCCTCGACGGGAGTCTGGTTCGAAAGGAAGGCGTAGACGATATGGGGAGCGGAGGGAGCGACGGCTAGGCCAATGCGTCCAATGTAAGGGCCGCCCGGCAATCCGTCGTCCTGGCGTTTCCAGGTCTCGCCCCCGTCCACGGATTTGTAGATGTCGCACCCCTCGCCGTGTTCGATGCTGTTCCACGCTTTCCGGTCGTGTTCGTTGGTCGAGGCGTAAATCGTATCGGGAGCCAAGGGATCGATGATCACATCGACCGCGCCGATCCTGTCCGAGATATACAGGACTTTCTTCCAGGTCTTGCCGCCGTCCTTCGTTCGGAAAAGGCCCCTCTCCTCGTTGGGAGTGAAAAGATGTCCGAGCGCGGCGACGAAGACGATGTCGGGATTTATCGGATGGATGGCCACCCGTCCGATATGATGGGTGTCCGAGAGGCCCAGGTGCGTCCAGGTCGCGCCCGCGTCCGCGGACTTGAAGACGCCGACTCCGGCGAGCGAGCTTCGGGCCAACAAGTTTTCGCCGGTTCCCACGTAGAGGATGTTAGGATGGGAGCGTGACACAGCCAGGTCACCGATCGAATATGTCGGCTGGTCATCAAAGATCGGCGTCCAGGTCAGTCCGTGATTGGTCGTTTTCCAGATCGAACCGGATCCGAAGCCAACGTAGATGATGCCCGTTCCCGGAACGGCATCGATGGTTTCGACCCGGCCGCCTTGAAATCTGGGACCGAGGGATTGCCAGCGGAGGCCCCGGAAAGGCGACTCGTCCCGCATCTGGACCTGCCGGGCCCACGATTGCAGGCGGGGATCCTGGCCGAAGGTTTGAGCCGCCATCAGGGCGACGGCCAATAGCAGGGTTTTGACCTTCATTCTTCTCTCCTCTCGCGCGATTGAGGTCCGTTCTTTCATAGACAATTCAATTTATACATGGGCTGTTTTGCCACGGGGATATTTTTTGCCGCGTCCCCCAAAGTTTTCTAGAGCCGGAGTTCAGCCTTCTGACGGAGGAGGAGCGTCTGGAGCTCCTTGACGTCCAGTTTCCGGGGCGGAACGCCTTTCAGCGCCGCGAGGGCTGCCGCGCACCCCGATGCCTGTCCGACGGCCATGGTCGGGGCCATCGACCGGGCGGATTGGAAAGGAGCCTGCTCGCAGGAAATGCAGCGGCCCGTCAGGACCAGACCTTCCACTTTACGGGGGACCAGGGACCGGTAGGGAATGTCGAACCCCGCGTGTTCGAAGAAAAATCTTTTGCCATGATAGCCGGGCATGGGATTGGAGCTGATGGCGATGACGTCGGGGAATCGCGTCCCCCGGATGGCGTCCTGTTCCGTGACGGTATATTCCCCGAGAATCCGTCTCGTCTCCCGGACTCCGACACCTGTCCCCGTTTGCAGGAGGCACAGTGAGCCCATCCCGGGCTCCGCGCGCATTTTTTTGAACTGCTCCCAGAGTTTCAGGCGCGTCTCCACTTCGGCCCCCGTCAGAACGCCGGCATCCAAACCGTCTCCGGAAAAACCGGGACCCCAGCGGACCACTTTATCGCCGATTCGGATTCCGCTCACGCCGGTGGGCGCGCCGCCCAGCCTGTACATCAGGCTCATCCTCATCCTGTCTCCTTGGTCGGACGGGCTCATGAACGGCGCCCCGGCCCGGGCGGCGATATCGCCGTCGCCCGTGGCGTCCACCACGATGTCCGCGGTAAAGGCCCGGCGGCCGGATTTGGACTCGGTGATGACGCCGTTCACCCGGAGGCCGTCCAGCATGGGGCCGCAGATCCAGCTGTGGAGGAGAAGCTCAACGCCCTCTTTTTGGATCATTTTTAGCATGACGACTTTAGCCACTTCGGCATCAAATCCGATGCTGTAAACCAGGTCGCCGTTTTTGACGTCATATTTGGCCTGGGGATACGTGTTGGCGCTCCCCTCGTCATCACAAAGCCCGCCCTCCCGGACAAGCTCGGCGATGTATTCGGCCGGAATCCCCTTAACGGTCTGCAGGGCTTCGGGGGGGCGCTGATTCCGGAAGCCGTTGTACGACGTCATCAGGCCGGCCGTCCCGTTGCCTCCGAGAAAAGGGTAGCGTTCGATGAGCATGGTCTTGGCTCCGCTACGGACGGCGGCCAGAGCGGCGATGAAGCCGCTCGGTCCGCCGCCGGCGATCACGACCTGATAACGACCGGCGATCGGAGTTTGCAGAGATTCGCGGTAAACGGGGCCGCCCGGGACTGGTTGTGTCCCCCCCCTCGACGAGTTTGCCGAGGCCATACTCCTCACGACAAGGGGGCCGCCCAAAGCGGCGCCGAAAAAATCCCTGCGCCGCAGCGCGCCGGCCCGCCGCGCACCGGTCGTTTCCGCGATGGTTGTGTTCTTTTTTGGTCCGGGCATGGCTTAGCCTCCCTACTTTCCCTTGACGATCTCAACATCCGCGAGTTTCATCCCCTCAAGGATGGCCCGCAGATTGGAGAACGGAGCGCCGTCGTAATGTCCGATCGTCAGGCCGTCCGCGCCGCATTCCGCCGACACGACGACGCCCTGCCTGATGAGCTCGGGCGTCGCCTTGGGCCTCACCCCGATGGCGGACAGAAAATACTTGTCGTCGCCGATCGCCCGACGCACGGATAACAGCCATTTCCGTTTGGTCTCTATTTGGGACGCGTCGCCGCTTTGTTCGTTGTAATTGGAGGACCTGATGGAATCGACATATGGCTTCAGGGCGCGGAGATCCAATCCGCTGTAGGCCAGGTTCGAATAAATGTAGACATTCAAGCGGAGGTCGATCGTTGGTTTGATGGCATGGATCCGGTCGTGGACATCCTTGAAAAAGCGCGTGAGCGAATCCCGGCGGAATTTCAGCCATTGGAACAGCTCCGGATTCTCGAGGAGGATGGTCTCCGGATCGGTGTTGCTGGCCTTCAAGAGAGCAATTTCATGGGCTTGTTCAAGTGACGGCTTCTTAAGACTGTCGGCGAGGCCGCGGAGCGCGGCCTTGATCTTGGCCAAATCCAGGCCCTGGGCCGCCGCGGCTTTTTGGCAAGCGTCGCAGAAACAGCCTCCGAGCGTGGTTCCCAGGAGGCGGACGGCATCATGCGCATCCGCCCGGCCGCTTTGGAAGGGCACCAGGCACGTCTGGATATAGTCCAGGTCGTAATTGCTGACGAGGTCTGCGAACAAGCCGAGCACGTAAGCGCGGGCATCGGGATTGTTGAAACAGATAAGGTTTGACAGGCGGTTCCCGTAGATGTCGTGCTGCATGCAATCCGGGAACTCTTTTTCGGCCCGTTCCAGATCGATGAGGGTGTGAGAGAGCTCAACCCCGGTCTTCATGCTCCGCTGCCGCGCGGCTTGGATCAGAACCTTAAGCCAGTCGGTGGTTTTGAGAAAATCCCGCTCCGAAGTGAGAGGCTTGATACGGCCGTAGAACTTCGGATCGGGCCGGAAATAAGCGCGGCTGTCCTCCGGGAAATAGGTCTTCCGGACGGGATTATGGGGATAATAGAAATCCGTGAGAGGCCTTTTCTCATGGTGCATAATTCCGATTAAGTAGACGGAGTTACACCCCGTCATCTCCCGGAGGTTGCCGAGAATTCTGTCGATCCCTTCGTCGGCGATATCCCAGGCATAGATGCTCCCGGAAATTTCCGAGAATACGCGGCTTCCGCGTCCAGAGCGGCCGTCCTGGCCGGCCGAGACGCCGGCGGCAAGCCATAGCATGAGACCGAAAGCCGCGAGCGCGATCAAGCCGGGCCGGACCTTTTTGTTCGCGGCCTTCATTCCAATCGACTCAAGGTGCACACCTTCTCTAAGAGAGCGCAGTTCAGGCACGGAATTTCTCCTTTTCTTGGGATAGGTTTCCTGTACGGAGAACCATGTTCGGTTTACTTAAAAATACAATGAAAATCACTCTTGGCCAAAATAAATTTTAGAAAAGCTCCGACCAGGGTACAAGAAAGTTGTCTGAAAACTTTAGCCGCGACGGCAGGAGCACTGACATGACCAAATATAGCAACATTTTCAGCCAATTGCTATCCCTTTTTCCACCCCTGGAGTTTGAACCGCTGGTCAAGCTTGCCGGCACAGAATATGCCGCCAGGGGCTTCTCCAGTTGGGGACATTATGTGGCCATGCTTTTCTGTCAACTGGGACAAGCCCATTCTCTACGGCAGATCTGCAACGGCCCGGCCAGTTGTTTCGGGAAGCTTCGTCATTTAGGAATCGCCCGAGGGCCGAAACGATCCACCTTGGCCTATGCCAACGAGCACCGGTCGTGGGAGCTTTTCCAGAAGGTTTTTTTTGTCCTATTGGAGCGATCGATCGGGGGTTGGTGGATTATAGATCGCGTGCTTGGATGACTCGCGGAACGGGCTCTTGCGTTCGATCTTGAAGACGAAAGCATAGGCGCAGGGCTTGGTCTTCGGCGTCGCGATCGACAGGCCGTCCTGGTTCATCTCCCAGCGCAGGGGATGGCCATCACCTAGCATGGTGATGGCAGAGATCTCGGAAGGGTACAGGCCGTTGCGGAAGTTGCGGCCGGGATTCGGGCCGCCGGCCAGGCTCTTGATGAGGATCTTTTCGCCGGGCCAGCCCAGGACCGTTGCGTAGAGCACGTTGTCCTTGGCCGTGAAACGGACATCTTTTGCCGTATAACGCAGCCTGTCGTTTTCGTTGAAGGGGCCCTCCTTTTCGAGTCTCGTCGGTCCCTCGCCGGCGACCATCCAGGGCATGGTTCCATAGATGGCTTCGCCGTTAATGGCCAGCCATTGGCCCAAGCCCAGTAGCCGCTCTTTGGCCTCGTCGGGAATGCTGCCGTCCGCCTTGGGGCCGACGTTCAACAGGAGATAGCCGTTCTTGCTCACGCGGTCGACCAGGTTATGGACCAGGTTCTCGACCGTCTTGAAGCCGGCGCCGCGAACGTAGCCCCACGCGCCCTGGTTGTCGACCGAGGAGTCGGTGATCCATTCGTGGTAGGTCAGGTCGGTCTCCTGCCCGAGTTCCAAGTCGTTGATGCCGATGCCGACGGGCAGGTCGTGGTCCTTATAGGTGACGACGACGTCTTTGTGTTCGGCGGCGGCTTTGTTGTAGTAATAGGCCAGCAAGTCCTTTTTGTACGACTCCGGCACAAACTCCAGACCGAAGTCGAACCAAATGAAATCGGGGCTATATTTGTCGATGACCTCCACCACCTTGCCCTTCCAGACGTCCCAGTAAGCCTTGGTCGGCTGAGCACCCTTGTCGTGGCTGGGGCCGTACAATCCCGAATACCGCGGGTCCCCACAGTCGAGGCTCTTGTCCCAGACTGGGAAGAAAAACCAATTCTCGGCGTGATGAAAAGCGGTGACGAATTTCATGCCGCGGGCCTTGATGGCTTTGGCCAGCTCGCCGACCACGTTGCGTCCGGGCCCCATCCTGGCCGCGTTCCATTCCGAGTATTTCGTGTCCCACATGGAAAAGCCGTCGTGATGCTCGGCCACGGGTCCGGCGAATCGCGCGCCCGCTTTCTGGAACAGGGCGGCCCATTCGTCGGCGTTGAACTTCTCGGCCTTGAACATGGGGATGAAGTCTTTGTAGCCGAACTTCTCCAGCGGGCCGTAGGTCGTCTCGTGGTAGGCCCGTTCCTGAGAGTTCGGATCCATGTAGAGATGATTGGAGTACCAGGTCGCGTTGGGGCCCATGGCTGGCACGGCGTAGATTCCCCAGTGGGTGTAGATGCCGAACTTGCCGTCCCTGAGCCACTGCGGCGTGCGGTTGTGGCGCAAAGAGCTCCAGGTCGGCTGATAGGTTTGATCCGCCGCGGCGGCGCCGCGGCGCCCGGCCTCCTGGGCACTGCCAGCCAGGATAGCGATGGCCGTGACCAGGGCCAAACATCCGAGTTTTGAGGCTGTCCGCGCTGTCGACATTGTCCATCCTCCTGAGTATGCGAATGAGTGAAGGTTCGTCCTTCTTCACAAATCAAGAATATAGAATCGAAAAAAGACTTTTGTCAAGATGGCGCCGGTCCCTGCTCCTTTAAATCGGTCGAGGTGTAATGAGAAAATCCCGAGAGATTGGACTTGCCCAGACAAATAATACGATCGCTCTCATGGCGGCTTTCCTCATCATAGTATTTTCCAGAGAAGCCATCAGCTTTCGAGATAGACGCCCGCTTTCAGAAGCGCATCGCGCAAATCCGCATACTTAAGATCACGCGTGCCGCATTTCTTCGCGGCGCAGAGGGCCGCCGCCGTGCCGGCCGCCTGTCCCTGGCCCATACAGCACACTGTGTTTCGCGTGGACATGTGGGCATCATGATTCGACGTGATCATCATGCCGGCCACCAGAAGATTTTCTATGCCGGCCACGCGCAACGCCTTGTACGTTATTCCGTACGTGCCGCCGTTCTTGACCTGCAGGCGCGGCGCATTGTCATGAAAACCATACGCCATGATGTCATCTTCAAAGTGTTTTCCGTCCAGCACGTCGGAACGGGTGATATCGTAATCACAAGTAATCAGTCGGCCGCGACGTATGCAAAGCGAGGGACTCGTCCTGGCCATGAACGCCTTTTCACAGCCGGGAACGTATTTTCTGAATAATTCCACGGCTTTGGCCATCCGCTTCCGCACTTCCAGCTCTGCCCTCGCCATGGCGTCCCTATCGGTGACCTTGCCGGGCACTTTGTAATTGCACTTTATGAACATCAGGTAATTATCGTGCACCGTTGTCGTCACCGCGGACATCCCGATCTTCCCTGCCTCTGCTGAGAATTCTTTGCCAAGTGAGCCCTCAACGCGCACGATCTTTCCATCCTCGCCGCTTCTTATCCCCATGGCAATCTGGCTGATATCGCCATTCCTCGTAATGAAATCACGATATTTATCAATATCGACATTGCCTATTCCCACACTGTTGCAGCAGGCATAATCGTCAGGCTCCTTGTAATCCGCGCCCGCGAACGCCGCAAGATCTCCGTAGGCCGTACTGTCGATAAAAGATCTCGCCTGAACCGCTTGACGGCCGGACCGGCTTTCCGTTATCACCCCTTTGATCCGGGAACCTTCCATAATCGTCCCGACCAGCCTTGTATTCACGGCGACGCTCACTCCCGCCTCAAAAAGCATTCCCATGGTGACCAGTTTATAGAGCTCGGTGTCAATCGCGGTACAAACGGAATCGTAATTGAATCCTTTGTCCATCTCCGCATGCCCTGAACAGCCGCCAACTTTCACCAATCGATCAATAATCTCCTGAGGAATTCCTCTCACCACCTGCCGCTTTTCCACGCCGGGAAAAGCCTTCCATAGATTATAGAAGCTGTGCAGGGCCGTTCCGCCCTCCACAACCGTTCCGCCTGTATACCCCTTAATCTCGATCAGCGTCGTTCGGACACCCTGCCGTGCCGCGGCCAGTGCGGCGACAACGCCGGCAGTACCACCGCCGGCGACCACGACATCGAAATTCATCACCGGCAGTTTCTTTGCCGACTCCTCGTAAAAATCCCCTGAAAGACTCTCGGGCTTCTGCCCCCGGCCAAGCAACGCACCGGCCTGAAGCCCCGCCCCTACCATGAGAACGCGTTTTGAAAACTCTCTTCGATTCATTTTACCTCCTGGCTGCCTCATTGGCTAAGTTTTTTATTTTTGATTTCGTCGATCCTGCCCAAAACGCAATCCCGCCGCCGGAAAGAACCAGAGATGATGATACCGTTGATGAAATTCCCGGGCCTGAAGTCGAGAGAAACACCCTGCTGTTATCACCTTTGATTTTTCATCTCCTCATACTTCTGCAGATCGAAGATCAAGATGCCTCGCCCTACGCCAGCCGGATCGCCTTGCCTGGCGAATTGGAAGGCCAAGGTGCGGCCATCATCACTTATGACAGGATTGGATGCCTTATACCCAGGATAGTCGGCAAAGTGCGTGAGGCGCTCCATTTTGCCCGATCCGTCCAAGGCCAGCTTGTAGATATCGATGTATTGAATTCCCTGGGGGTTATGTCTGTCGCATTCCACAGTGGTAAAATTCCCGTCAGGAAAAATCCCCTCTGGTTCATTGTATTGATCTGGGGCTTTGGAGTAGTTCATGACCTTGCCTGTTTCAATGTCTAATCCCATCACTTCATATCTTCGTCGCTTTTCTGGCGGTTTCTGATAACCGTAAGTGAAAATCAATTCTCTCTCAAGGGGAGGTCGAAAGTTTTGTGTCTCCAAAGAGGTTGTGTGAGGAAAATCCTTTTCGTCCAGGACTTTCCGCTTGTTCGCCAGTGAATATGTGTCGTCTTTAAAGACAATTTCAGCCATGTAGAAGGCTTTAAGGCGAGTCCAGGCAATGCGCATCCGGGTTCTTGAGACCGCCGGTCCTTCGCTGCAGTGTTCCTTCAAGGGGATAGGCGGCCCCGAAAGATCGTGCTTGAGCACCCATAATTCTGCCTTATCTTCATTCCGGCTTGCCCCCGGATTTGAAGCATCATAATGGCCCTCACCCACACCAGAGAGCAGGATGTCTCCATTGCCCAAATAAAGAGCCCTGGTGTAGCCTTCATGGAAGAAATGGTGAGTCATGGGGCGGATGATCCCAGTGGCCACCTCCGCTTCGTAGACATCTCCAAATGTCTTTTCGAGAAAGAGGATCCTTTTGCCATCGTGAGACCAGTCGGCCCGCTCGCCGAAATAGGTCAGCTGTCTGACGTAGGGCGGCAGCTTGTCGAGCGGCGACACGCTGGTTTCCTCATTCTTCTGGATACGACCGTTCTCAGGCAGCGCTGCAAGAAATGCCAGACCCGGCATTATCAGCCCGATCATCAGGGCAAATCGGCATATTTCAAGAGCGGCCCCCTTTCGAATTTCAGGCATGTTTTCATCTCCTTTGCTTTTTTTCTCACGCGTCTTTTTTCCGCCTACCTATATAATCACATGTGTCCCTTGGCTGCAATGGAGGATCGATCATGACAGGAATTATCCGACCTCCGGTTTCGACTCTTTCAGGTCTCCGTTGAACACTTCTGAATTCTGGACGCGGATGGCGGACATGCAGACGAAAAAATAGCTGCCTCTTAAGATGAATCTTCCAACCGGAAGTCCGCCAGGCGCCCGGGGGAGCAGCCGCCCATTATCGGGAATATCTTCGTTTTATTTTTCAGTCACTCGCTTTTCGCGCCACATCTTGGGGAATTCATCTGTGAGACCCCATTTCCCCATCTCAAAGTTTTTGAATCCTAGCTTCAGAGCGGGCGATTCTGGCTTCACCCGATAATCATTCTTCGCCGGATTGATAAACATCGGATCGGCGATCAAAGAGTCCTTGTCATAGCCATTCTCCTGCCACTCAGCCAACGTATGTTTTTTATACGTGGAAATCCCGTTCCTGTTCCTGGAAGCAATCGTAATCGCGGGCTTATATGACCAGGGCGGCTTGGGCGAATAAAAAAGGTTGTTATTCATTTCTTTCAGATAGGGTTGGGTTACCGCGCTGACGAAAAAGATATCCCCTGTCGTATAAATGATGTTCCGGCGCACAATGTCGTTATTGTTGTCAAAACCATAATGAATCGCAAACGGCACGACCGGATCGATGATGATGTTGTTTTCCACCGTCCGGAAGTCGCCCTCACGGATGCTGATGGCCATTCCGACGCAGAGGTTGTTATAGACATGGAAATTGCTCGTCCCGTCATCCAGGTCGAGTGCTTGGAGATAGCTCCCCCATTGGTAATTCTTGGCCACGCCGTGGAGGTAGTTGTTGCGGATGATCGTCGTCTCCTCCGCGTAATCCTTGACATTGCCGGCCTGATGGGGGAACGCGAATTCTCGATTATGAGCCTGCGTGCGGCACCAGTATCCTTCTCTCCCCCAGGAATTGAACGGGCCGTGGTCACTCGTCTCTTGAACCGAGTGGTGAATCTCGTTGTCCTCGATCACATGTCCCCCCCAGGTGCCGTCACCGATGCAGATGCCCGCCCGGGGCATGTTGTAAATCAGGTTGTGAGCGGCCGTAACGCGCTTCGCCCGGGAGATGTAGACGCCGGCGATCTGCTTGCCGAACACTCCGCAGTCATGGATGAGGTTGTTGGAGGCCCGGCATTGGTAGGGAAAGTTGAGAAACGTGCCGATGGTGGATTCGATCGCCCCCACAAAGCAGATCGCGCTTTCGCCGGCCTCGGTGAACTTGCAGCCTGTGACCGCGTTGTCGCGGTTGTAATTATTCATGAAGACGGCGTTGCCGCCCACGGCATCAAACCAGCAGTTCTTGATCGTGCAGTCGCGGGCGCCTTCGAGAAAAACGGCGCCGCCGCGATGGATGGACCAATCGCCATTGGAAGGGATGGAGTATTGTTCCAGGAAAGTTGAGGCCGTGTGTGTGATTCGAAAGCCCTCCAGAGTGATGTGGCGGGCCGGTTCATCCTGTGTCCCGATAAAGCGTCCGACCTGCTGAAAGATCGGAGCCTCGACTAAGGCCGTTTTCAGGTCAATGCCTTCGGCCGGTATGTGGTAGAGGACGCCCTTGTCTTTATCCAAATACCACTCACCCGGTGCATCGAGTTCTTCAAAGACGTTCTCGATGTAAAACTGCGAGCTGCGATCGACGCGAATGGAGCCGGCTTTCCCTTTGGAGGCTAATTGATGACCGCCTCTTCCAAACCATATGTGGTTGTTCGTGTAGTCTATCGCCCTAATCGTCCACTGCAGGTTGCCCCAGTGGAAATCCTGAAAGATGTGAATCACCGCCTCCTCGGGTTTGGCCCAGCGCTTGGTGGTGAAGCTGCCCGCTTCGAATATGATGCCGCGCGGAGAGATTCCGCTGAAAGTCATGTCAGCGTTCGGATCCAGGAAAGGGGCTCTCGCTTCGTCGGGGATTCTTCCTTTCGGGTAGATATAGGCGCTTTCGCCCGGAAGGGAATGATCCCAGTTTGGATAACGGGCACGAATCTGGCGCACGCCGTTGACGAAAAGCTGGCTGAAGTCAAGCTTACCCGTCTTTACGGCCGGAAGTTCACATATCATGATCCCGTCTTTATACGGCCGCCATTGGCAATCGAGTTTTCGTCCACCGCTGATGGTGACGAGTTCGCCTGGATAAGCGGCATAGGTTATCGGGACCCTCTCCGTACCCGAATCCTCGGGCCCAAAAACAAGCGGATCTGCCAGATAATAGGTGCCCGTGCGCACGTACACCTTGATCGGTGTCGCTGCAATTTCCTTCAGTTTCCGCACGGCGTCCCGCGCCCTAGCCAAGGTGGCGAAGGGCTTTTCGAAAGTACCGGGATTAGAATCGCTGCCATTGAGAGCGACGGTGAACGCGGCATTTCGCTTGGCCTCCGGGACCTGATCATCCGCAGCGGTAAGCAGTGAACATGTCATGGCCAAGATAAAACCTGCTCGAAAAGCTATTTTTCTCATGGCAAAACCTCCTAATCATTTGTAATCAAATATCCCTCTGATCATAGCTCTTCTATATGAGAACGGCAATCAGAACACTGTTCGTCCTGGACGAGCCGTCGATCGGCCTCCATCCCCACGACAACGGCCGCCTCATCCAGATCCTCAAATCTCTCAAGGACATCGGGAACACGGTCATGGTCGTTGAGCACGACCCCGAGGTCATCGCCTCGGCCGAACATCTGATCGACCTGGGACCGCGCGCCGGCGAGCCCCGCGGCGAAGTGATCGCTCAGGGACCGCCGGAGGAGCTCGTCAAATCCAAAAAATCCATCACCGCCCGCTATCTAAAGAAGCACTTATGAGCTTATCAGCACTCGCGTAAGGAGCGTCGATGCTCAGCGGAGTGTTGTTACGTGTCGTATCTGCCGCTCCGGCACCCCCGGATTTTCCTTCTGTTTCCCGGGATTTGCCCGAGCTGCCGGGTCATGGCATCCTCGCCCTTCCAGCGAGGCGGCGTCTCGTCAGTACATGAGGGAACTGCGTTTGGCAACGAAGACCAGGGTCCCTTCCATATTTTCCGCCCTGATCCCAACATCGCTGACATCGACGAGCAGCATCTCCCGGTCGTCGAAATAGAAAAGATCGGGCCGATACGTGTCCACGAGACCCTTGACGAGGTCGTAGAACTTGTCGATATAGGCCTGATCCGGATTGTCTGCTGGCTTATGGTTCTAGGCATAAAGATCCTGGGGATCGTAGCCTTCCCACCACTTGCCGTCCGCCCGGATCAGCCTCCCATCGTAAAGCACGCCGGCCAGAGGTCCAGTCCACATCGGAGGGGACGCTCTGTAGCGCCCCGGCCGCCGCCAAGAAGGTCGGCATGAAGTCCTGGAAAGCGGTCACGCGGCCGCTCGTCCCGCCCGGCCGGGCGTGACCCGGCACGAGAAGGCTGTTTGCGGAATTATAGAACCAGCGGAGAATCGGCCCTCTGGTTCGGCTCAAGTACCAAAGATTGCGTTCTTCGAGAAAGGAGATGAAATCCGTATGGTAGGAGATGAGCAGAGGAATGCGTTTGATCTTACCGTAGAGGGCAATGCGCATTTTATCCGGGAATCTCAGCCAAGCGACGTAGCTGGGAGAACGATCGCGGATCCTGGGACATCATATGGATATCGCTCTCCAGATAACGAGACAAAATGTCAATCACGGTCCGCGAGATGTCAAGGCAGGGCGCCCCTGTCCGCGACCCGATGCGCCGGCTTGCGATTTAAAGAAACGCTTTCCTCACCTCCTGAGCGGGACGATAACGTAGGGAATCTCCCGATCCAGATCGGGATATATGGCTCCGTTGCCCAGGCTGTCCATGGCTTCAATGAAATACATCAAATCCCAGCGGGGGACGATGAAATCCCCTGGAATGAGAGCGCTGTAAAGGCCTGAGCGCGGATCCTTCGTCATTTCGATGGTTTGATAATCCTCGAACTGAGTGACGTGGCGATAGCGAAGGCGAATCCACTTGACGCCGGAGGAATCATCGGCCCGGAGCGTAACGCGCAGCGGCTCGCCGGCTGTTGCCGATGTTACGGGCGTATGCTCGACCGCCGGAGGATCCCGGTCAACGGAATCCATGATCCTGATCGTTTCCCCTCCGCCGCCGGGGGGAAACGTGGCGACGGCTCCGGCCGTGTCCATAGCCTCGATAAGGTACGAAGTCGGCTCTTCTCCCACGGGAGAGGGGATTTGGACCTGATACCGGAAATCTCCCGCCGAGGTCATGGCCACGGTCCGGCGTTTTCCAGTGCCGGACACAAGAACCAGGTTAATTTGGGCCAGAGGCGCGGATCCCCATACCGTCGCTTTGATGGACAGCGGTTCTCCGGGGGCCTTTGCCCAGACCGGGACGTGGGCGATCGATGGCCCTCCTTTTCCAGCGGCCGGCCGGAACGACCTGCGCTCCTGTTCGAGCGCCTCGATCCCTTTCTTGAGGGCAGCCAGCTCATCCCTCCAATGACCGCTCAGTCCATACCGGCGATTTCCCATCATCAGGTCATCGGTGTAAACACTGCCGGCCGCGGCCACCAATCCTTCCCAGGCCGAGGCAGCGTTCTTCTCATGCGCGATGGCGTCATCAAAGGCGTTAATATCGCGCGACTTGACGAACAGCGCGTAAGAGACCGCGGCCGGAATCCGGCGCGCATAGTACTGGGCGAGATGGGCCAAGATTTCCAAGTCCGTTTTGGTGGAGAGGAATTCCTTGTTTTGCTTATCCGGAATCCGGCGGGCCGTTTCCGTCAGGAGCTCCGTGATTTCGGCGGAAATCCGGTAAAACCAACGGGCGGTAGCTCCGGGGCTTCGTTTGGGATTTTCCCCTCCGGCCAGGAGGCGGGCCGCCTCTTCCTCGAAATTTGCGAACTGCTGGATGTCGCTGCCCTGGGCTTTCGCGAATTCGGGAAGATCTTTCAACCGCATCTTCTCCGGCCAGCCCACGGTCGTGGGAAAATACCCATAGGGATAGACGGCCGTCACAATCCGCGGCAAAACCCGGCTGGCCAGATGGAGCCCCTTGGCCAACAAAGGACCGGCCTCCCGGCCGAAACGGGCGGCGAATTCCTCTTCCCAGACCTCGTCCGGCGTGGCCGGATTGTAGGCCAGGCGTCCGAAGACTTGAAAGAAATGCCAGTAGCGTTCGAACTCCCTGGTATAATATTTGAATTTCGGATTCAGGAGCTCGAAAGGCGCTTGGTTGTGGGGTTGAGCCAGCATTTTCGTCGCCAGAGGTTCGTTCACTTCAAAGCTGTCGCCTCCGGAGAGATGCGCGCTCCGGACGAATGTCTTGACGTAATCCGGATCGCCCCAGAGCAGGATGCGCGCCGTCCCGCCGTTCCACAACCGCCAATGGACTTTGTAGCCGCGAGGGAAACGCAAAAGGTCGGCATAGCCGTGGCGCCTGTTCTTCTGGTCCTGGACGTTGATGTGGGTCGGATGGAACGGGAGTCCCATCTGCTCCATCCAGAACTTGGTCGTCACCCGCAGGGGAATCCCCTGATCGAGCCCGTCGGCGATCACCTCGTCGGGCAATTCCTTGGCCCGGACATCGATCCGAATCCCGGGCCGGGTCGCCTTGATCATGGCGAAGATGTCGTGCCAGAATCCCACGATCTCCTCGTTCTTCAAACCGGATTCGCTGTGCATGCGGAACTGGAGTGCATCGATGTCCGGGAAGACCTGGATGAATTTTTTGATCGCCGCCTGGCTGTACGCCGACAGGTTGTCCGCGGTGAGTCCCCAGACGAGACCCGGCGTGGGCGCGGCGGGGATCTTGTCGACGCCGGGGACTCCGCCGGACTGGACGCCTCCCCGGTAGATATGATCCCAGATGCCGGCGGTGAATCGGATCCCGTGCGCATGCGCGATCCGGATCAATTTTCTGAAAGCCTCCAAGTTCCGGGCTTGTGCCTCGGGCGTGTGTCCGACCAGCCGGACATCGGGAAATCCGTCGACGTCGAAAAAGTAGGGATACGGAGGCGCCATGAATCCTCCGTTCTCGTAGCCGAAAACCACGACAAAACTGTTGAACCGGCTGCGGGCCAGCATGTCGAAATACGCGTCCCAATACGCCTCATCGTAAAGCCGGCTTTCGAAATAGGCGCGCTGCATGGTGTAGATCGAGATCGAGCGATCGACGAGATCCGGCTTTTCGGCAAGGCTCTTGACCCGGCCGAACACATCGTCCGGGCCGGAGCTCCAGCCGATGCGGTCCGCGGTATCCAGCGCGGCGTACATCAATCCTGTGTCGTCGGCGCCGCACAGGACGAGCAGGTCTTTGGCCTTCCACGTGGTCCGGAGGACGGCCAACGCCTCAGGCCCGGCCGGAAGGGCTGTTTTCGCGTCCTGCAGGAACCGGACGGCCGGACCGTTTCCCCGGGCAAGTCCGGACACGATAAGGATGGCTCCCGTGGCTGTCTCGGGCGAACGGGTTTCTTCGACGGTAAAGCCCTTCCGCCGGAAAGCGTCCTTCAACTGGTCCAACCCATGACGGGGTGCGACTCCGCAGGCCGGATCGGTCACAAGGGAAACCGTCCGGACCGGACTCCCCGATGCGATCAGAATCGAGAGTCCACAGACGACCGAGAGCGCCATAACCTTCCAGACTTTGAACCGCGTGTCCGCCATGGGTCCTCCTTCTCATAATGACGTCGTGTTCCGAGTCACATTCATGATATAGCTCAAATTTATTTTATTTGGAAGGAGGGACCATGAATTTTTCGTCCCGCACATCCTCAAAATGCTTTTCCCGGTTTCAGGCTTTGATCCTTATCGTGCCATAGACTTTTTCAATAGCCGTTGTCCGACCATCACCATCCCGACCGCCACAATGGATAAATCCACATATGGCAGCGGGAACCGCCGTGCCATAAGGATCAGGGCGAGGAGGAACAGGATCCAGAATCTCAATTGCGCAGCTTGGCCATAAGCCTGCTGTACATGGTGTTGCTCCGAAAAAAGCAAGAGCGGCAGGTCACCTCCGGGGACTTACCGGTAGCGCGCGGGAAAGTCGGCGGTGAGACCGATGCCGGCAATGTCGATGGGCTTGAAGCCGAGCTTCCAGGCAGGAGAATCGGGCCGTAGCCGGAAATCTTTCGTTGCGGGATCCACGAACAGGGGGTCGGCAGAGACGGTCCGCTGCTGGCGGAGTATTTTACCCGGCGGCGTCTTCTGAGCGCCCGCCTGCTTTTTGAGCTCCTCGACAAAGGCGGCGCTTCCCGCGGGATTGCCGGCGCTGTAGAAGATGTTGAAGTCGGCGTCGAACTGGCCCAAACTCGCGCCGCGCATGTTCAGCAGAAACTTTGCGGAGTCGGAGGAGTTGTAGACGATATTTCGTTGAAACCGCCCTCTTGCTTCCGGCCCGAACATGAAGTGGCCGGTCTGTGCAGGCCAGCGTCGGGTGGAAACATCGACCATGATATTGTTTTCGACGAAATTGTCCCGGCTGCCCGGGTTGATGGCGGGAATAGCGCAATTGTAAATCACGTTCTCGGAGATGAGTGCTGCCTGTGCCGCCCCGTCCAGCCGGATGACAGCATCGGCCCTGGCATTGCGGATGTCGTGCAGAATGTTCCGGCGGACTATGTTTCCTTCTCCGACGCCCGTCAGGTTGATGCCGCCGCCGTCCGCCCCTTTGCCAAGAATGCGGTACACGAGGTTCTGTTCGATCACGTTGTTGCGCACGTGCAGGAACGGGATGACGTAGTCGAACCCTTGCGCGCCCCCGACCTCAGCCCATCGGATCAGGCGGGAGCACTCCCGGGTGTCCTTGAATTGCGGATCGAAGTGTCTGTCCCGCACCCCGGCGCACAGGATAGCTTTGCGCGGCATGTCGTGAATCAGGTTGTGGGCCACGCGGTTTTCGCCGCTCTGCCAGACGATGATGCCGTGCGAATGCCAGTAGATTTCTCCCAGGTCGTGGATATGGTTGTTGATGACTTCGTTGTGATGGCTGACATCCTTCACACCCGGACCATACCCGCAGATCATCACCCCTGACTGGCCAAGGTGATCGAAGAGGCTGCGCTGCACGCGGTTGTACTGGCTGTGGAGATCGAAACGCAGGCCTGTTCCGCCGCTGGCAGTGAACCGGCACTCGTCCACCAGGCAATGCTCGGTGGCGCGAAAGCGCATCAGGGCCGTGGATTTGTCATACATCTCCCAGTCGTGCTGGATGCCGGCATCCGTGGCGGTCCAGACATCGCGGTCGGCGTGGCTGAAGGTCAGTCCCCGAAAAACCAGGTGCGTGACGGGCGTATCGGCAGGACCCTCCGCGTCGACGCGGCCTTCGACGCGGATCAACTCCACCAGCCGGGGCGCGATGATGTTCTCGCCGGGCGAATCGCCCCGGGGCCACAGGTACAGCCGGCCCTCGTGTGTGTTGAGCACCCATTCGCCGGGTTCGTCCAGCGCTTCGAGCACGTTCTCCACCCACGCCGATTTTTGGAGCTCCGGACCCTCTTCTGGTGTCAGAGGCCTGACACCCCCGCTGATGACAACCATCGGATAAGTGGCGGGGATAGTCGTAGTGGCCTCGCCTCTCTCTTCATCCACGGAGGCGAGCACCAACAGGTTTATAGTCCACGGGCCCCAGGGGAAGATGCGGATCTCCACGTCGCCCAAGTTGGGCCAGTTCCGGAGAGCGCCTTTGGGGAAACGGAGGACGCTTTTCTGTTCCGGCGTCGCAAATGGCATGCCCCAGAAATCTTCGGTTTCATAGTCGAGGAGCGGTTTGAAGCCGTCCGAGCGGGCCCGGGGCAGCGCTTCGCCGCCATCGAACAAGGCATGGAAGCGCCATTTCCCGTCTCTTGTACCGGGGACGTCCGTCACCCACACTTTGCCGTGGGCGGCTGGTGGAAGCGCAGCGGAGTCCTTTAGCCTGTGCCAGCCAGAGATCCTTACACCGCCGCTTAAAACGGGCGTTTCGCCGGGATACGCCGCATATGTGATCGTATGTTCCTTGGTTCCCGAGTCGGCCAACCCGAACACCACGGTGTGGGCAAGGAGATAGGTGCCGCCGCGGATGAAGACGGTCACGTTCTCTTTCAGGCCGGCGGCGACCAGTTTTCTCACTTCGTCACGAGCCCGCTCGATAGTGGCGAAGGGCCTCTTCAAGGTGCCCAAATTGGCATCGCGGCCATTGGCGGCCACGTAGAACTCCGTGGCATACACGGGGCAGACAGCCAACAGGGCTAGTCCGACGCGAATAATACCAAGACTCTCATTCTTTCGAATCTTCATCATGACTCCTCATTCAAGTCCGTTCGAAGCACTTTCTCGAGATCCGGACCGGCCTGGTTCGACAAACGTTGTTTTAATACGAAATAAAACATTTCGGTTCTCTTCCATTGACTTTGGGTTGTTGAGGATTAATCGCCCGGCAACTATATAAACGATCGCCCGAAGATAATCGACTTGCTTGAATCCGCAGGCGCGCTTCATGGCCGTCTTGATCTTCGAAGGATAGGTAACACGATGATGTGATGCACCTCCTCCGGTGGTTTGATAGACTTCCGGTTGGAAACATTATGTTCAGGAGGTGCATAGATGAATTATGTCGGCATTGACCGTAATCGTCAATACTTACATCTGAGCTTGAGGGATCAAACAAGTCAGGTGCTTCGGTCCGGGCGGGTTCCCAACCTTCAAGCCGAGATCGGAAAGTTCCTTGGAGGTTTCAAGGCGGTATAGGCTAAGATCCATCCTGGTGGGGCCGGCGGCTGAATATCGATTAATAAACACGATCCGGTTACGATGCTTTTTCTTAGCCTCCCATACCGCTATTGAGACGGTAGCGAAATTCGGATTCTCGGCCCTCCCGATTTGACAATACCCTGCAATATAGAGTATTGACCCAAAATTGCCGTTAGGAACAGCTCATTAGCCAAAAGTGCTTGACTTTCCACAAAATCAACAGATAGAGCTCCCGCCCGACGGGTGGCGTGGTTCGGGGGCCCCCCGCCGACCCGAGCGTTTGATGCCGCTCATCCTCCTGCCTTATAATAAACGAGATAAACCGCGAAGGGGCGCCGGGGGTGAACCGCGACAGGACCCGTCGGGCATTTCTATCGCAATTTTGGGTATTGACATGTTTCTTGTTAATGTGTTCTTAAATAGGTGCGACCGATTTTCCATTCCCCATGAAACGCCGCAGATTCATTAAAACCGTCGGCCTGACGGGCGCCGCGATCCTCGCCGCACCGGGGCGGACGATCGCCGGACCTTTCAAACCCGGGGATTTTTCCGGATCCCAGGTCCCTGGCGACAAGAAACTCGATCCGGCCTGGGTCAGCTCACTCCGGGAGCGGGGAACGCCCACGTCCTATCGTAAATCCAAGGCCGAGCTTCGATACATCGGCATGCCTGTCGGCGGGATATGCACCGGGACGATGTACCTTGGGGGGGACGGCCGTCTGTGGCTGTGGGACATCTTCAACCGCAACCAGCGCGGCATCGACGCGAGGGTCATCGAGTGGAAAGGGAGGAAGCTGCGGCCGAACGACGGATCGACCTACGTGGACCCTGCGTCCGGCATCCGGCCTATACGCCAGGGTTTCGCGCTGGCAATCGACGACGGGAAAAGCCGGGTCGCAAAACCTTTGGACGAGGACCACTGGGACGAGATCGAATTCGAAACCACCTATCCCATCGGGACCATCAGCTTTCAGGATGCGGCCCTTCCCGTTGCCGTCATTTTGCGTGCCTATTCTCCGTTTATTCCGATGGATGAAGAGAACAGCGGGCTCCCGGTCACCATCTTGTCATTCGAGATCGTCAATCGGAGGCCCAAAAAAGTCCGGGTTTCATTGACCGGATGGCTGGAGAACGGTATTCTTTTCGATCAGCAGCTCGACGAGGGTCTTTTCCGGCGGAAGAACCTGTCCTTCACGGACGCACGGGTTCGGGGTATCCGGCTTGGAGTGGAATCGGATGACGAGGCCGTCCGGAATTCCCCCGGATTTGGAAGCCTTTGCCTGGCTTCGCTGGAAAGTTCAGGGGGGCCGTCCGCGGCACAGTCCGAAGACGAAGAGATCGCCCGGCTCACGGCCGCGGGGATCATCCCCTCGAGCCCGGCTTCCCAGCCGATGGCCGTCCTTGGGTCGGCCCGCGATCTCGAAATCAGAGAAGCCTGGCAAAGTCATTTCGTCATCGCCTGGCATTTCCCAAATCTCTCGTTCAAAACCATCCCCGATAAAATCCGCTACTACAGCAACCGCTTCGAAGACGCTTCCGCGGTCGCCTCCTTCGTCGGCCGAAACTTCGAGTACCTTTCCGGGACCACGAAGCAGTGGCATGATGCATGGTATGACAGCAGCCTGCCCTGGTGGTTCCTGGAACGGACGTTCGTCAATACTTCGACTCTGGCTACGACGACCTGCCACCGCATGAAATCGGGCCGGTTCTACGCATGGGAGGGGGTCGGCTGTTGCGAAGGCACTTGCACCCACGTCTGGCATTATGCCCAGGCTGCGGCCCGGATCTTCCCGGCCCTGGAAAAAGACACCCGGGCCCGCGTCGACCTCGGCGTGTCATTCGATGCCGGGACGGGCATGATCCATTATCGCGGTCCCGGCACCGGCCCGGCCATTGACGGGCAGGCCGGCACGGTCCTCCGGATCTACCGGGAGCACCGCATGTCGGGGGACGATCTCTTTCTCCGGGAGAACTGGGGCAAGATCAAAAAAGCCGTGGAGTATATCCTGCGCCATGACGCCAACAGGGACGGCCTCACCGACGGCCAGCAGCCCAACACGCTGGATGCCGACTGGTTCGGAGACATCGCCTGGATCGCGGGCCTGTGCCTTGCGGCCGTCCGGGCCGGCGAAGAGATGGCCCTGGAAACGGGAGATGCGATCTTCGCCGCCCGCTGCCGGGAATATTTCGACAAAGGGAAAAACCACTTCGAGGAGGAGCTGTTCGACGGTGAGTACTTCATCCAGAAACCTGATCCGGAAAAGGGCAGGACGGGATTGGGCGGATACAACACCTGCCATATCGACCAGGTCCTGGGCCAATCGTGGGGCTTCCAGGCCGGGTTGGGCAGGATCATCGACAAAGAAAAAACCCTGTCGGCGCTCAGGTCCCTCTGGAGATACAACTTTACCCCCGATGTCGGCGGCTATATTGCCGCCCATAAGGGCGGGAGGCCCTATGCCCTGGCAGGAGAGGGCGGCATGATCATGAATACAAATCCGCGGGGTGAGGAAAAACCTTATGGCGAGAAACCCGCCGGGCCGGTGGGCTATTTCCACGAATGCATGAGCGGATTCGAACATCAGGTGGCCTCTCATATGATGGGCGAAGGCCTGGTGGAAGAATCGCTCATCCTGACCCGGATGATCCACGACCGGTACCAGGCCGCAAAGCGTAACCCATTCAACGAGATCGAATGCAGCGATCATTATGCCCGGGCCATGGCCAGCTACGGCACCTTCATCACCGCCTGCGGATTCGAGCACCACGGCCCGCAAGGCTTCATGCGATTCGCCCCCCGCCTGTCTCCCGACGATTTCAAAGCGGCCTTCACCGCCGCCGGAAGCTGGGGGACGTTCCGCCAGCGGCGCTCGCCGGGGGCGATGGAAGCCCGGATCACGGTGCTCTTCGGGACGCTGACCTTGAAGACGCTGCAACTCGAATTTTCCGGTGAAACCTCCGGGCGGCCGCCGATCTGTGAACGGGACGGGGAGTCGGTTGCTTGCCGGGTGTACCGCGCGGGGGACACCTTGACGATGGAATTCCAAGCGCCGGTGATCATCCGGAAGAAGGAAGAGCTCAGGATCACGATTTGATCCCGCTTCTTTTTCTTGCGGATCCGGCCTGCCGATGCGCCGCGCCGGTAGAAAGGAAGGATGGTCCGCATGGATCGGAGACAATTCCTTAAAAACAGCACCGCGGCCGTGGTTTTCGGATGGGGTCGGTTCGCCGGGACCGGGCGCGGGACCTGGGTCGGAGCCTCGCCACCCAATATCCTTCTGTTCCTCATCGACGACTTGGGCTGGGGAGATGTGGGTTTCCATAACGGCGTCAGCCGGACGCCGGTCATCGACCGGCTGGCGAAATCCGGCGTCGAGCTCACTCAACATTACGTTTGTCCCCAATGTTCTCCGACGCGGCTGTCGCTGCTGACCGGCCGCTACAGCAGCCGCTTCGGCGTCAATGCCGCCACGAACGATCCGACCATGCCCCTGGGAACCCTGACCCTGGCTTCGGCCTTGAAAAGCTTCGGTTACCAAACGGCCCTGACCGGGAAATGGCACCTGGGTTCGGATTTCGGCCACGGGCCCAACCGCTACGGCTTCGATCACAGTTACGGCAACATGACCGGCGCCTGCCACCCCTGGGATCACACCTATCGCCCAGGGAAGTTTGAGCGGACCTGGCATCGGAACGGTGTGCGCGTCGACGAGAAGGGCCATACCACCGATCTCATCTCCGGGGAGGCGGTCCGCTGGCTCGAGGCCAGAGAGGACCGGCCCTGGTTCCTGTATATTCCCTTCACCGCCGTCCACCTTCCCGTCGACGCCCCGCGGCCCTGGATCGATCTTTATAAGGACGTCCCCTTCGACAAGGACCCGGTCCTCGACGAATCGAAGCGCCGCTACGCGGCCATGGTCAGTCACATGGATGACGCGGTCGGACGGATCGTCGCCGCGGTCGATCGCAAGGGCCAGCTCGAAAATACCATAATCGTCTTTTTTTCCGACAATGGAAGCTTCACCCTCAAGGAAGGATCGGGGGGGGAATACGGCGGGAACCCGCCCTTACTCTCCTACGCCACGGGCTCCAACGGGCCGCTGCGGGGGGAAAAATCGACGACCTACGAAGGCGGCATCCGCGTTCCGGCGTTCGCTTATTGGAAAGGCCGATTGTCGCCGCGGAAAGTCACAACGCCCACGGCGGCCGTCGACTGGATGCCGACCCTCTTGAGCGCCGCCGGCTGCAAGCTGACGGAGGACCCGGGATGGAACGGCCTCGACATCCTGCGCCTGTTGACCGGCGAGGTGACGAGACCCGAAGCCCGGACGATTTACACTTGCTACGAAGACGGGATGAACGCTCTTCGCGACGGGGACTGGAAGCTCGTGACGTTGGGGACCTCCGCGTGGGCCCGGGGATTGATGCCCGGAGACGACCGTTCCCCCCAACTGTTCAACATCGCCAAGGATCCCTTTGAGGCGAACAACTTGGCCCGGGTGCGTCCGGACGTCCTGGCCCGGCTGAGGCAAAAACTGGCCGACGAGAGGGCCCTGGACGAAAGGGAAAAACGCCGGATCTGGCGGGAAACGAGCTCCCGATGAAAACTCCTTTCGACCCACTCGCGTCCGGATGGCGGCGCGGCCCGATCGCTCCCCCGGACGAAAAACGCTTGCCCCAGCATCTATTTCCGATAATAATATAGCGATCGACCGGAGCGCGGGCCGCGAAGCGGACCCGGCCGGAGCTCGCGTAGGACGGACCGCTACGGGCCGTTCTCGATCATCTCGAGACCGAAGGAGGAGACCATGAAAAAAAATCCCCGATTCCCGATCAAAGCGATCGCGTTTTTGACGGCGATCCTGGCGTCCGTTTCCATCCTCTCGGCGGGCCTCGTTTTCGATAAATCCGAGTTCGCCGCCCGCCGGCAAAAGCTCATGGCCCAGATCCCCGACGGGGCAGCCGTCATTTTCGGCGCCCAGATGCCCACCGGCTACGTCCCGTTTTTTCAAAACAGCGATTTCCATTATCTCTGCGGCGTCGAGATCCCGAACGCCGTCCTCGTCGTCGACGGTGTCCGGAAGACGAGCACCCTCTTCTTCACCATCACCGAGACGGCCGCGTTCAACGAGGGGATCAGCCTCGATCTCGTCCGGAACGCCAAGGAGGTGACCGGCGTCGAGCAGGTCCTGCCCCTCGATCGGCTGGAGGCCGCGCTGGCGGGCCTGGCCTCCCGGACGAAGGTCCTCTATTCTCCGTTCAACCCCGAGGAACTGCCCCGCGAATGCAGCCTGGAAAAGCTGCGCACGCTTCAGGCGAACATGGTCTTCAACCTCTGGGACGGCCGCCGGACGCGCGAACTGCAGGCCGCGGCTTTATTGAAGGACCGCTTCCCCCAGGTTGAGGTCCGCGATGCTTCGGGCCTGATCTGGAACCTGAGGACGATCAAGTCGCCCGCCGAGATCGCGCTTCTCCGGAGGGCCGGCCGCATCGCCGTCCAGGCCCATATCGGCCTGATGAAAGCGGCCCGGCCGGGACTGCACGAGTACGAGCTGGCGGCGCTCTTCGATTACCTCTGCCGGAAGGAGGGCTGCCAGGAGCTGGCCTATTATGTCATCGTCGCGTCGGGCGAAAACCATCCCAACGGGCATGCCCACAAATACGACAGGGTGCTCCAGGACGGGGACATCCTCGTCATCGACGCCGGTCCCCGCCTCGACTATTACAATATCGACATCACGGTCTCCTTCCCGGCCAACGGGACCTTCACCCCGCGCCAGAAAGAGATTTATGAGGCGGTCAACGCCGTCCACGAAGCCAACATGAAGGTCTACCGTCCCGGCCTTAGCCTGGACCAATGCCAGCGGGAGGTAGCAGACATCCTTAAGAAACAGGGCTTCGACCTGTCCAAGGATTATTTCCAGAAGCTGAAAGGCGGGTTCGGCCACTATGTCGGAATGGCCGTCCACGACGTCGGTGGACGGGTCGACGTCCTCAGGCCCGGAATGGTCATCGCCAACGAGCCGGCCTTCGTCTCCGCCGGGGAGAAGATCGGGGTCCGCATCGAGGACACCATCCTGATCACCGAGACCGGATGTGAAAACCTGACCACGGGGCTGCCGCGTGCTGTCATGGACATCGAGGCCCTGATGAAGAAGACCGGGCCGCGCTGAGCCCCCGTCCGCTCCCCGCGGGAACGATCGGCGACGGAAAAATTGGAGGAACCGATGATGCCAACTCTCCGAAACAAGCGGGCCCTTCTCGTCGGTGCCGCGGTCTGCTCGGTCTGGATCGGCCTGGGGCCACGGACGGCCGGTTTTGGCCTGCCGTCGCCAGCCCCCGAGACACTCCCGACCTTGCTCCCCCGGGCCGGGCAGATCGAGGTGCGCGAAGGCTGGCTGGCAAAGCGTCACCAGATGATCCTTCCTCTCATGCGCCGGCACGAGGTGGGGATGTGGATCGTCGTCAATGAAGAGTTCCACGACGATCCGCTGACTGAATTCGTCGCGCCGCCACGCCCCTACTGCGGCAACCGGGATATGTTCGTATTCATCGACGCGGGCGAAGCCGGCCTGAAGAAGCTGGCTATCACGGGGTACAGGGAGGAAAACGTTGAACGGTTTTTCGAAACGCCCGGCCAGGGCGCCGGCGGCAAAGCCCTTCGCCAGGCGTTTGACACGTTCCAGCCAAAAACGATCGCGCTTGGGATCGGCGGCCGGCGCGGCATCACTCGGAGCCTGACCCACGATTCCTACAAATATCTCGCCGATCTTTTCGGGCCGGAGGCTGAGAAACGGTTCGTCAGCGCCGCAGCCCTCATCGAGGACTATCTCGATACCCGGATCCCTGAGGAATTCGAGCATTACGAGGCTCTCGTCCATGTCACCGAGATCCTCGCCCGGCGAGCCCTGTCGAACGAAGTCATCACCCCCGGCCGGACGACCGTCGGCGATGTCCGCCGCTGGCTCTTCAGCCAGGCGGGGGCCCTCGATCTCAGTCCCTGGTTCCAGCCCGACCTCCGCGTCCAGCGGCAGAACACGGCGAGCGACGCGGCGCCGAGCGGTTTTCTTCCGGTGGCCAAGGAAGCGACGGTCATCGAGCGCGGCGACGTGATCCAGCTCGATTTCGGGCTCACCTACATGGGCCTGAACTCGGACTGGCAGAAGATGCTCTATGTCCTGCGCGAGGGCGAGACCGACGCGCCGGCTGGCCTTAAGCAAGCTCTGGCCAACACGAATGCCCTCCAAGACGCGCTGACCCGCATTTCCCGCCCGGACAAGCCGGTCAACGAAGTCGCCGAGGAGGCCATGGCGGCCATGAAGGCCAAGGGCATCAGTGCCATGATCTATTGCCATCCCCTCGGCAATCAGGGTCATGCCTTGGGTGCCTCGATCAATGCCCGGCCGGCCAATCCCGAGGCCAAGCCCAATCCGAATCCGCCGCCTCCAAAACGCCTGCGCCTGGGCTCCTATCTGGCCATGGAGCTCAATACGGCCACCGCGGTGCCGGAGTGGGGCGGCAAGAAAGTGACCATGATGGGCGAGGACCCGGTCTACCTGACCGCGGACGGCTGGAGGTTCTTCCGCCCGCGGCAGGAGGCGCTCTGCCTGGTCAAATAAAACCGGTTTCATCCCTCCCGTGGCGACGAGAGAATCGCCCTAGTCATGGAAAGCGAGGCCGGCCCATCCCGGCGGCCGAATATCCGAAAAACAGGATCGTCGCCGATCAGCGAAGCTCGGCGGGAAATTCTTTAGTGATACCCCAAAGCCCCATCTCGAAATTTTTGAAACCAAGCCGCAGGGCCGGCGATTCGGCCCGCACCCGGTAATCATTCTTGGCCGGATCGACGAATAGGGGATCGGCGAAGACGGAGTTCCGGTCGAAACCGAGCTTGCGCCATTCCTCGAGATCGATCCGGCGGGATCTACGTTCGGGTCCGTTTTCGCCGCGCATCTGACTGATCCGGGCCGTGAACGGACCGGCCCTGCTGTAGAGGCAGTTGTTGTCGATCTCCTCGACCCACGGGCCCCGCGCCGGCGGGGCGATGATCGAATAGACGTCGTCGCGGGCCATCACCGTGATGTTCCGGAAATAGCGGTCGTGGTTGTCCTCGTTGCCCACATGGAAGCAGGGCGCGACGTTGCTGTCGACCCAGATGTTGTTATAGACGGTCCGATAGGCCCCCTCGCGCAGCTTGATGCTGATGCCCTTGGAAATATTGTTGTAGATTTCGTAGTGGGAGGCGCCGTCGTCCATGTCGAGCCCCCAGCCCGAGTAGTCCTCGAAGAAATTGTTCCGCAGGATGACCGGCTCCATGGCGTCGATCTTGACGGCGCCGGCCTCGAGGCTCCGGCCCTTGCTGTAGCCGGAGTGGGATTGGGTCAGACTCCAGAACCGCTCGCGCCCCCAGGCGTTGAACGGTCCGTGATCGCCCGTTTCGCGGACGGTGTCGTAGATGTGATTGAACTCGATGACGTGGCCGCCCCACGTACCGTCGCCGATACAGATGCCCGCCCGGGGCATGTTGTAGATGGTGTTGTGGGCGGCCGTGATGCGCTTGGCCCGGGAGATGTAGACGCCCGCGATCTGCTTGCCGAAGATCCCGCAGTCGTGGATCAGGTTGTTGGACACCGTGCATTCATAGGGGAAGGCGCGGCGGGTGCCGTTCGTATTCCCCAGGGTCCCGACGAGGCAGACCGCGCTGTCGCCCGTTTCCGTGAACTTGCACCCTGTCACGGCAGCGTTCCGGTTGTAATTGTTGATGAAGACGGCGTTGCCGCCGACGGCGTCGAACCAGCAGTTTCTGACGGCGCAGTCGCGGGTCCCCTCCAGGAATACGGTCCCCCCGCGGTGGATGGCCCAATCGCTCAGGGACGGAATGTCGTAGGGCTCCAGGAAGGTCGAGGCCGTCTGCGTCAGGCGGAAGCCCTCGATGGCGATGTGGCGGACCGGCGCCTCCTGCGTCCCGACGAACCGGACGAGCTGCTGGAGAAGCGGGGCCTCGACGCGCGCGCCGGCCATATCGACTCCCGGCTCCGGCTTGTAGTAGAGGATCCCGGCTTTGTCGTCCAGATACCATTCCCCCGGAGCGTCGAGTTCCTCGAAGACGTTCTCGATGAAAAATCGGGATTCCTTTTCGATCTTGGCCGGATCCTCGAACCATTTGGCGCCCATCTGGAACCCGCCTTCGCCGAACCAAATCGCCCAGCCGTCATACTCGATCGCCTTCAGCCTCCATTGGAGATTGCCCCACTCCCAGGCTTGGAAAATATGGATGACCGCTTCCTCGGGCCGGGCCCAGCGTTTGGCCGTGAACGAAGCAGGATCGAAGAGGATACCCCGCGGGGCGCCGCCGGAGAAGGTCATGTCGTCGTTCTCTCCGGGCTTCGGGTCCGGACGGCCGTCCGGGATCCGGGCTGCGGGATGGATGTAGCCGCTTCGCCCGGGTTTCGAATCATCCCGGTTCGGAAATCGGGCCAGCGTCTGGCGTTTGCCGTTAACGAAGAGCTGAGAAAAATGGAGCTCCCCTCGTTTGACGGCGGTCAGGTCGCACATCAGGATCCCGTCCCGGTACGACTGCCAGCGGCAATCCAGGGCGCGGCTTCCGCTGATGGTCACGCGTTCGCCGGGGGAGGCGACAAAGACGACAGGGGACGTCTCCGATCCGGAGTCCTCGGGCGAAAACACCAGCGGGCGGTCGAGGGCATAAGTGCCTTGACGCACCTCGACCACGGCCGGACCCGAAGCCGTCTTTATCCATGACCGCAGCGCCTGCTGGGCCCTGGCGAGGGTGGCGAACGGCGCCGCCTTCGTGCCGGGATTATTGTCATGGCCGGAGCCCGAAACGTAAAACGCAGGGCCGCCGGAGGCAACGGATTTCGAAGAGGGCGGCGGATCGCCAGCTATCGGAGACCATGCGAAGGCCGATAAGATCATCGCCCCGAGAAGCGCCCGCCGGCCATTCACCATTCGCGACATCCTAGGTTCTCCTTCCGGGCCGGGTCCGGACGCTGCCGTTTTACCCCGGCCTCAAGGAGGGATAGTATATTAAACGTGGCCCGCCGTCAAAAACTCCGGCGCGCGGTTCGGAGCACTCCCGGCTTCTGTCCGGGGGGCGGATCGGAAAAAAGTTGACTCCGGGCAACCCGGAAGATGTATAATGGATTTCCTTTTCCCGCCTGCCGGGCAGAGATGGTTGGAGGTCCGATGCGCAGATTCGTTTTCTTCGGTTTCGCCCTCGTTTTCGTTGGCATGGCTCTCGCGGCGGACAAGCCTCCCGTCGCTTCGTGGTCCTTCGACCAGGTCAGCGGCGCCGATGACATCCGCGGCTTCCGAAAATTCGTTCCCGGCGCCGCTGGAAAAGGTCTCCGCTTCGACGGCCAAACGACGGCGGTGGTCCGCGGCGCGTCGGAGGCGCCCCGCCTCGGCGGCGCGTTTTCTATCGAGGCTTGGGTCGCCATCCAGACGTTACCCTGGACGTGGTGCGCCGTCGTCAATCAGGAGAAGGACCGCAAAAGCGGTTATTTCTTCGGGATCGATCCCGAGGGGCGTTTCGGGCTGCACGTGGCCGTGGACGGCCAATGGCGGGAGAGCCGATCGACGGTCAAGCTTCCCTTGTATGCGTGGAACCATCTCGTAGGCGCCTTTGATGCGTCATCCGGGATCAAGCTCTACCTGAATGGGAAGCTCGCCGGCGAAACGAAAATCTCTGGGACGCCGCGCTTCGCGCCAGAGGCCGAAGTGTGGGTTGGCCGGAACCAGACACCCCTCGGTCTCAGTGAAGAGATCCGGGTCGTCGCCCCGGTGGCGTTCTCTTTCGACGGAATCATCGACGAGGTCCGGATCTACGATCGCGTCCTGGGCGCCGGAGAGTCCGCGGCCGCCTACGCCGCCCTGGCCCCCTCTGGGCCGGCGCCGCTCCGGCCTCCGGTTCTGCCGTCCGGCCCGAAGGGACCGGGCCGTTTCGGGGCGTATTACACGCGACTCGAGTATGCCGAGGAATGGGAGAATCCATGGCGCGTCGGGGACGCGGCGGACGTCGTCGTCCGTTTCGATGAGAGCCCGAACCGACTCATCTTCTGGCGAGGCACCAGCTATATCCCGACCTGGGTGACTGAAAACGGAATCTGGTATACCAACGAATTCTATGAAACGCAGCACCAGGCCATGGAGACCAGCGCGGAGCCCATGGCCGACAAGCAGGCCCGGTTTTCGCACGCCCGAATCCTGGAAAGCAGCGACGCCCGCGTAGTCGTGCTCTGGCGTTACGCCCCGGTCAGCGTCAATTACGACCTCGTCAACGTCGATGCGTTGACCGGCTGGGGCGATTGGGTCGAGGAGACCTATACCGTTTACCCGGACGGGACGTGCGTGCGAAAAATCAGGGTCTGGTCTTCCAATCCGAGGGTGAAGCCGTCCGAGGGCAAGGGACTGGAGAATTTCCGCCAGTATCACGAAGCCATCATCATCAATCCGCCCGGCACCCGCCCCGAGGACAATATCAGCGCCGAAGCCTTGACCCTGGCCAACATGAAGGGGGAAACCCAGACCTACTCCTGGGCCCGCGAGGCGCCGGGGTACGAAGCCGACTTCGATAAGGAAACGCTGACCATTCTGCACCGGATCAGCGACCAGGACACGGCCGCCCACAAATGGCTGACGCGCCCCGCGGGCGGCAATATCCTCCGCGTGAACCTAAGGGCCAAGTTCAGCCCCTACGTCGTCGTCGATCCGAGAAACGTGGCTATCGATTGCTACGCGGGGGAGATCATCCGCGAGCGGTCTATTTTCCCCTGGTGGAACCATTGGCCCGTCTCCCAGCAGATCCGCTCCAGCGGCCGCTGGGCGGTCGCCCCGGACCGGGTCTCGCACAGTTCGCTGGCCCACATCCAATCGTGGCGGCCCTATGAGGAGACGGACGACGGCGTGACCATGATCATGCTGAACGGCTTGACTGAAAAGCCTGCGACCGCGCTGCTCCCCCTGGCGAAATCCTGGCTCTCGCCGCCCGGGATGGAAATCGGCGGAGACGGCTTCGCCGCCGCCGGCTACGATCCGACCCAGCGGGCGTTCGTGCTGTCCAGACTCGGCCGGAGCGCGTCTTCCGCCCTGCCCGTCCTGCTCCGCGCATCCGAGGAATCTCCGGTCGTGAACCCCGTGCTGCTTATTCGCGGATGGGGCCAGTCGGCACCCCGCGTCGAGATCGACGGCCGACCGGCTCCGCTTGGTCCAGACGTCCGGGCCGGACATATTTACGGACTCGAAAGCGACGACCTCGTCCTCTGGATCCGCAAGGAATCCGCCTCGCCGGTCCGGATCACCATTTTCCCGTCCGATGGCCCGAGCGGAAAATAGTCGGCGCTTCCGGTCGAGAGACCGATATGCTTATTATGAACGGGACGGGCTCGAAAAGGATTCGGGCCCTCGATCCCGGGAGATTTCGAATAGTGGGGACTCCCGCCCGGTGGGTGCCCCGGTAAGGAGGGATGGATATGAAGCGATGGATTTCGGCTTTCGGATGGATACTCGGACTGTTGCTGGCTGCCCAGGCGATTTCGGCGGCGAGTCTTTTCGATAAAAAGGAGTACGCCGCCCGCCGAAGCCGGTTGATGGACAAGATCCCTGACGGGGTCGCTGTTTTTCTCGGCGCCGCGACTCCGGCCGGCGATGTCCTTTTCCGGCAAGGCCACGATTTCGCCTATTTCAGCGGAGTTGCGATCCCCAACGCCTATCTCATCATCGACGGCGTCCGGAAAGAAAGTCTCCTGTTCTTCACCATGGCCGAGAAGGAGGCCGACAGCGAGGGCATTGCCCTGGACCTGATCAGGAACCCCAAGGAATACACGGGAATCGAGAAGGTCCTCCCCGCCGAGCGATTCGGGTCCACCATGACGGGGCTGAGCCAACGGACCCGCGTTTTTTACACGATGTTCAAGCCCGAGGAGCTGGGGGCGGAGAACACCAATGAGAAATTCAACGCGCTCCAGAAGACGATGACCCAGAACATTTGGGACGGGCGACTCACTCGGGAGCTGCAATTCGTCAAGCAGCTGCGGGACAAGTTCCCCCAGGTCGACGTGCGGGACTGCGCGGCGATGGTCTGGGACCTGCGCAAAATCAAGTCGGCTGCCGAGCTCGACGTCCTGCGCCGCGCGGCCCAGATCGGGGTTAAGGCCCATAACGCCCTGATCCAGTCGACCCGGCCCGGCGTCTCCGAGAAAGCCCTGGACGCCGTGTTCGAATTCGTCTGCCAGCTGGAAGGAGCGGTCGATATGGCCTACAGCCCCATCCTGATGTCGGGGAAGAACCATGCCTACGGTCACTATCACATTTACGACCGGGTATTGAAACCCGGCGATTTCGTCATCCTGGACGCGGGCCCCGATTACGCCGACTACCATGCGGACATCTCGACGACGTTTCCCGCGTCGGGGACTTTTTCGCCCCGCCAGAAGGAGCTCTATGAGGACGCCTTGGCCGTACGCAACGTCTGCCAGGCGAGCTATCGCCCCGGCGTCACCTTCGGTCAGGTCGGGGAAAAGGTCGAGGCCATGCTCAAGGAAAAAGGCCTGGACCGGTTCGCCAAGGACTTCCGCGGCATCGTCCGCCTCGGCGGCTACAACCACATGATAGGCCTGGCCACGCACGATGTGACCGGGACGTTCGCCGGGTCCAACGAGGTTCTCGCGCCCGGGTTCGTCTTTGCTTGCGACATACAGCTGTTCCGCGTCGATGAGGAGATCGGGATCCGACTCGAGGACACGATCGCGATTACTGAAACCGGATACGAGAACTTATCGGCCGGAGTCCCCCGGACGGTCCAGGAGGTCGAAGCCCTGATGAAGGCAGACGGGATCCTCCAGACCCTAAAGAAAAAAGGCCTCCTGTTAACGCGGGACGAACTCAAGACAAGGAGAGAACTGTCATGATGAAAAAAACCACCATCCTCGCCGGGATGATCCTGGCCCTCGTTTTGGCGGCCTCCGCCCAGACGATCGATTTTTCGAAAAAGGCAATCCAGTCCGAACGCAGCCGGAGCTATGACGCGCTCCATTACCGGATCAAGCTCAATCTGAACATCGACGCCAAGTCCTTCGCCGGGGAAACGACGGTGACGGTGTCCTCGCTCAGGGACGGGCTTGACGTCTGCGTCCTCGACGCCGAAGAGTTCTCCGTGACCTCCGTCCTCAGCGATTATGGCGCGCCCCTGAGATTCGAGCAGTCGGACAAGGAGCTCAAGGTGTTTCTTGCCCGGCCCTGCAAGTTCGGCGAAATCGCCTCGTTCACCTGCTTTTACAGCGGCCGGGACCCCAAGAAAGGGCTGCGGTTTGCCGAGGAGACGCCGGACAATCCTAAGCTGGCGTTTTCCGATTCGTTTCCCGATAACGTCCACCACTGGTTCCCCTGCTTCGACTACCCGAACGACAAAGTCACCAACGAGCTCATCGTTTTGGCCAAATCCGGCTACAAGGTCGCTGCGAACGGCCGGCTCGACAGCGTCGTCGAGGACAAGGCGGCCGGGACCGTGACGTATCATTGGTCCCAGGAACTCCCCCATTCGACGTATCTCATCTTCTTCGCGGCCGCCCCCTATGTGGTGGTCCGGGATTTCTACAAGACTTTGCCCGTGAACTACTGGGTCTATCCCCAGGACGAGAAAAAGGCTTTCCCCACCTACGGCAAGACGCCGAAAATGATCGAGTTCTTCAATAAGACGTTCGGTTATGACTATCCCTGGCAGAAGTATGACCAGATCTCGGTTCCTTCCGGCGGAGGCGCCGAGAGCACCTCGGCCACAGCCATGACCCACCGGATCATGGTCGACGAGAAGGACGAGCCGGATTTCTCCGCCATCGGCATCGTCTCCCACGAGCTGGCCCACCAGTGGTGGGGCGATCTCATCACCCTTCGGAGCTGGGCCCATACCTGGATGAACGAGAGCTTCGGGACGTATTCGGATTACCTTTATTTCCGCTTCGAAAAGGGCGATGACGAGGGCGCCGTCAACTTGTTGGGCAAATTGAACGGCTATCTCCGGGAGGCCAAGACCCGCTATATCCGGCCGATCGTCTCCGACCGCTATGATAAGCCCGGGGACATGTTCGACTCCCATTCGTATCCCAAGGGGGCCCTGGTCCTCCACATGTTGCGGACCATCGTTGGAGACGAGCCCTTCTTCGCCACCATCCGTCATTTCCTCCACCGCTACGCCTTCGACGCCGTGGACACGTCTGACTTCATCCGCTCCGTGAAGACGGTCACCGGACAAAACTTCGACTGGTTCTTCGACCAGTGGCTGTTCAAACCCGGCCACCCGGTCTTCGACATCAAGAGCGAATGGGACGAGACGCGGAAGGTCGTCCGGCTCAAAGTCGCGCAGGTCCAGGATTTCGCCAAGGGGATTCCCGTGTTCAGGGTTCCCGTCGCCGTCAAAATCTTCACGGCTAGGGGCAAGGACACGAAAAAGGTCTGGATCCGCGAGCGCGAAGAGACGTTTGAATTCCCGGCCGAGTCGAAGCCCCTTCTGGTCCGTTTCGACGAAGGAAACACCCTCATTAAGGAAGTTTCGTTTTCCAAGGAACTGGACGAGCTGCTCTATCAGCTCAAGAACGACGACGTGATTGGAAGGATGGCCGCCGCCGGCGAAATCGTCGGGTTCAAGGACGACCCGAAGGCGGCGGCTGGCCTTGCCGCGAGCGCCCAAGGCGACCCGTTCTGGGCGGTCCGCCGGACCGCCGTTGAGTCCTTGGCCAAAATTCCTTCCCCCAGAGGTCCCGCCGTCCTCAAAACGGCATGCCAGGACCGGAATTCCGCGGTCCGGACGGCGGCCGTCCTGGCCCTCGGGGAGCTCAAGGACCGCGGCCTCGTCGAGTTCCACAAGGAGATGTTCAGGAAAGACACCAGCACCCGCGTCCGGGCCGAGGCCCTGCGCGCGCTCGGCAAGACAGGGGACTCGGCCGTCGTTCCGTTCCTCCGCCAGGCCGCCTCAGTCCCCTCCCACCAAAACATGGTGAGAAGGGCTGCCGAAAGCGCCATCAAACAATTGGAGAACAAATAAGCTGATGTCATTCCCGCGGCCGATCGTTTATTTCACGATTAAGGAGCGAATATGAAAATCATTTTGAGAGCCTTTCTTGCGCTCGCCTTGTCGGCCGGCGGTTCGGTGGGGATCACGGTCGCGTCCCAGGCCGAAAAACTTGCGACGTCAAACCCCTCGACCGTGCTCTGGTATGCCCATCCCGCCGACAAGTGGGACAATGCGTTTCCTGTGGGCAATGGGAGGCTGGGAGCGCTGGTCTG
>Ga0315294_10000082_pt1 | contig 94280 bp, 157 predicted proteins | sample YL17G13_40_MG_FD_203626 | JGI IMG/M metagenome (GOLD analysis project Ga0315294, IMG submission 203626) | Sediment microbial communities from Yellowstone Lake, YNP, Wyoming, USA - YL17G13_40 | ecosystem: Environmental > Aquatic > Freshwater > Lake > Sediment | place: USA: Wyoming | collected... | reverse complement strand
TGTTTGGTGTTAATCTGGGCAATTTCTATATTGTCTTCCACTAAGTAATACTTTCCTTTTTTAGCATTAAACGAACCAGGACCCACAACTTCCGACCCTATACTTCTAATTTCACCCAAATGTAAAGGGGCACCTTTTAAATCTTCAATAATAGGATGCTTAAGTAATTTAGTCTTTGGGAAATCTGGACAAATATAGTAAAGATGGCAACCATTTCCTGGAGTTCTAACTTTAAATGTTGGTGGTAACTTTTCAATGGCAATTCTTTCCATTAATCTAAGGTCACAATCTAATACTATAAGATTTCCTGTTCCGGTTGCTACACCATATATGTTATCTTCTACCATATACTTAGCCAGTATAACGCTAGTATAAGGATAATTCTTGGTCTTATTCCATCCCTTTTCAGCGGGTAGTTTAGATTCTGGTCTTATCTTTATAAACCTGAAATCTCCATTCTTTAATTGGTTAGGAAAGTTTATCATTTTAATAGTTCTGGATTTTCATAAATATTACCTATAATAATATACTCTTCATCTTCATAAAGATATTGTGCCTTAGCGTGTTCTGGCATTTCTTTATCTAATGTAACTCTCCAAAAATTTGGTGTAATCCATTCAATAACTTCATATATTTTTCTTGTTAATTTATGCTCTTTGATAAATTCACTAACTTCAACAATATCCCCTTCATAAATTTCTTTAGCATTTTTATCTTTTAATCCCGTATATTGCATAATTGGTTCTGTAGGATGATTACTTATCAACCCAAGTGTTTCAATTCTTTCTTTACCTTTTAAATCTCTTAATATCAATAAGTCTGGATAATACATTCTTTTACAACTTCTATTCCAACACCTAAATTTTAATTTCCTCATCTTTTACTTCCTCCGAAACCTTTGAAGAAGGGCCAGCCGAACCCTCGACCGACCCCTCAGCGTATAAGCATTTACCCTCTTTAAAGTGTTCACAAGGGACATCTAAGTCCCCACATTTACATATATACATTTTTTTCTTACTACAATAATAAGTTTCGATTATCATATTTTCAAATCCATCAAACAACTTGGACCCAAATATTCTAAGTCCTCTTTCTGAACAAACCAGTAACCTTTAAATTGTACACCATCTTGTTCTCTCGTACCATGACCAATATCAGGATAATGTAAGAATTGGATAGTATATTCTCTATCTTTGATTTCTACAATTTTGACCTTTAAAATCTTTTTTCTCCATATTTCGGTAGGAAACATTGTCATTATGTTTCTATACTTACAAACCATTCCAACTTTAAGTTTTTTCATATCATTACCAAATCCATTAAATTTTTAGGGGCTAAAGTAAAATATTTATTAAACCATTTCATATCTCCAATATAATGTTTAAAATCATCCATGCCTTCGGTCTTAAGTTGCATATGTGTTCCTTCACCAATATATTCATAACTCTTTCCCTTATAAGCAAATTGTTTACCACCATCTGTAAACCCATCTTTTATACAAAGACATTTCATAACCCACACTCTACTAATTCTTTATGTATATCTTCCTTTTGTTCATCTGGTAAACTATCCCAATACTCCATTAATATAAAGTATCCTTTTTTATAATTGGGTTTCGTTTTAAACCACCACTATCTCTTCTTCCATAGGCTTTACATTAACGGTTTCAGCAAAGGTACAAGTTTTACAACCATAAAGAAGTTTATTAACCATCTCACTTTTGAGGAATAATTCATTCTTAGAATTTCTACCCACGATATAATATCCTTCTTCTCCTTTTATCCAATAACAATCTAATGGTCTAAGTTCCATAACTCCGCCACAATTAGAACATATTTTTGTAGATAAAGGTATTGAAGGAGGAATGTAGTTAGGTTCTCCCTTCTTAATTCCCACTTTTAGTCCTTTAAAAAGTATATCATCCATTTTGTTCACCTCTTTCAAAAACTTCAATTCTATCTCCTTCGTCAGCCAAATCAAAGTGTGGAGATAATAATGCTATAAGCCTTTCTCTATTAACCATATCTGTTATAATACTATCTCCATCTAAATTTACTATACAAACCTTTTTAAGTTTTGCCATGATTTCACCTTCTTAAATAAATATTCATCTGTGCTTGGTCCCAATTATCTTTTAACCAAACAACCAAACTAACCAATATCATTAAAATAAATATTATTACTACAAAATATTTTAGTATTGTTAACCAAAATTGTGGTATAATATGTATTAAGAATGCCGTAATAAGACATAACCCAATTATACCTATGATAAAACATAATAATATTCCTATTTCTTTTAATTTTAACTTAATAAATTCTTTCAATACTTCAATATCTACCATTCGTAACACCTTTACATTTTTAAATCCATCAAACACTTGGGATAAACAAGTTCCCAAACCGCTAACCAATCTTTATCGTTAGATAACCCAAAAACAACATCATATTTATCATTTACTATGTCCCAGTATCCTTCCTTATTTTTTTTAGTTACCGTTACAATATCTCCAATTTCTAAAGGGTTATAACCATTCTCCGGATGCGTTCTTGGTCTTTTCATTAATCTAAGTTTCATACCTTTTCTAATCTCTTTCCATTTCACCATTGTAAATCCATCAAAGTTTTTTTGGGATAATCAAACCATTGATAATCTTTACCATATACTTTAAATGTTTCTTTTTTTGAATTTTGTACCCAAAACTCATTAGTGTATGGAAGTTTAAACATATCAACTTTATCTCCCTTTTTACAATCATTAAAGTTCCTATTAAGAATCATAGTAACGATTCCACTAGGAAATTGTTCCCGTTCTTTTTCGTTCATATTTTCAAATCCATCAATGTAGATTTTACCTTTTTAACGTATCTAAAACAACAGTTCCAAATGGTTAAGTGTTCTTCGTAGGAAGATATTATATATACCCGTTTATCTTCTATATTATTAACCGTATAAACTTCTCCAAGATTTAAGCCAGAACAATGTTTCTCACCTATTTTAGAGAATAGTTCTATCTTCATTCCAACCTTGAAATCTTCCTTTTTCATTTAAGTTTCTCCGCTAACTTTTTAAACTTTTCCTTCCTAAGTTTAGATACGAATTCTTCCGCCCCACTACAAAGTTCTAAAAGAGCACAATTCTGGCAATTAGAACTAAGTTTCTTAGGATAGTCATCAATGTTCCTACTCATTGTTTTCTCCCTTACATATAATACCGTATCTCTTCCAAACTTAATAAGGTCAGGTGTTACTTCTAACATTGGTTCCTCTCCAAATCTAAGGAAGATTATGGACACGAAATGTAAAGGTTTCTTTTCTTGTTCCAGATACATAAGAGCATAAATGGCTATTTGTCGCCTTTGGTCTTCAGTAATTCCGATACCATACCTATTACTGGTTTTGTAATCTCCAAGAGTTACTAATCCATCAAAGTTTTCATAAACCCTATCTGCTTTACCCCTAACTTTCATTTCGGGAACTTCTAGTTTAACCTCGTTAAGTTTAGGTCTTAAAAGATACCAAGCGTGTCTATAATTCTCAGCCTTACCAGCATCAATAATACCCTCTATTTTATCAAGGTGTCTTGTTACAAATTTAGTAACAATATTCCAAGCATCCTTTTTATGCATAACCAATTCTTCATCAGGAAGTTTAAGGTCTTTAAGTTCAGGATTGATTTCCCACTCTCTATTAAAAATATCTTCCATTCCTTTAACTAAGTCATCCGTGTATTCCATAAACCATTTCTCTAATGAATTATGAACAACGGTTCCTTTAACTAAGTGAATGGTCTTTTTGATAGGAACCTTTTCTATATGGCTTTTAAAGAAAAAATAGGGGCAACGAAAATAGTCGTTAATACTGCTGGGTGATAAATACATTATATCATCTACCTTACTTAATGTTTCCATAACGCAACTCCGAAAGTGTTTCTTTCAATAATTATTATGAATGTTCTGGTATTTAAACTTATCTAAAATACTAAATCCATTAACTTTTGAGGTTTTAAAAGTAACAAATCTTTAATAGGATAAACATCTTCTCTCCTTTCACATCCTTTTCCCCATCTTACTTTAATCCACATTGTGAGGGATTCATCATTTAAGATAGTTCCAAACTTAGCAGTTCCTTGTTGGTGCTTAAATTCTGTTCCGTCTTTTAAAGTGACCTTATCTCCTTTTTTAAACATTTTTATTTCACTTCCAAATCCATTAAGTTCTTTCTTATATGTTCTAAATCGGATTCTATAAAATTAGAACACCACCTATTTTTATTAATTGTATAAATAACACCAAGTAAATCTAACCAAACATCATCTATTGTTACAATTTTACCCAACATTTCTTTAGGAAAGCCTCCATCACACTCGCTTGGCATGTGAACTACTTTAACTTTATCTCCAACTTTAAATTCCATAATAACACCTATGATAAGTATTGAGTATCTGGGTTAAGTTCTATAGGCGTGTTACTCAACCCAGCACCCTTAGTGGTCATTTTTAACGGCCAAAATGACCGAAATGCCATCACCGTCTTTTTAAAGGCGAATGATTATAATACTAAGTCCATCAATGATTTAGGAACTAATGATTCAATATGTCTTCCAGGAACATTCCAATATTTACCAATAGGTAGGTTATTTTCTATTCTTCCATCTTTTTCGGGCCAGCCACCATCTTTTTCATGTTCAGGTAATAATTTAATTAAATAATAATTAGTTCCTCTATCTTTGAAAATAGTTCCTATGGAGTCAAGCCCTTCGTATTTAAATCTTACTTTATCACCTATTTTTAAATCTTTTTTAGTCATTTTATCACCAAATCCATAAGGTTCATCTTACCATTATCTCTTTCATCAAAGAACTCTAAGGAGTTATTAAAACTCCAACCATAACTAGGAATTTTACAATCATAAAAAGAGGCAAAATAATCATGTCCTCTATTACATTGATGATATTTAAAATCTTTAAGGAAATTCATATCGCCTTTATTATTCCAACTAACGTATTTTACTCCTTGCGGGTTAAGTCTATACCATTTTCCTGATTTAAATTCTTTAATCATCCTTTCACCAAATTGAAGAACACCACGAACATTTGTCCGTATGTCCATCCATCTATTACTTGATAAGTGTAATGGTTTTCATAGGCAAGGTTTTCAACGTAATTAATAAGGTCACAAATGTCACCCCAACTACGAACTCCTCCACTTTTTCTTGGGTCTCTCCTATTCAGTTCAATTCCTAATACTCCATTTACCAATCGTTTTTCCATTAACTTTTGAATATCAAATCTCGGACGAGTTTCCGCATTTCCTTCAAGGGTACAACAATAGTCTAAGTATACCGTCCGGAACGCTCCACCCGTCCAAGAATTTAAGAAGTCGCCCACAAACTGGTTAGACCAATTTGGAGCATCCACTTTTTCGTATGGATTAGGAATATAAATGTTTCGTATAGGTATCTTTATTGAATTAAGAGCCTTAGTAGTATTTTTGAAACGGCTATCTAAAATTAGGTGGTTACCTTCTTTACAATCCAAATCCTTGATTATTTCAATATATTCGGAATTAACATCCTTTTTATTGATGGTTCTTGCCCTGCTATAATTGAATTGTTTGCTCATATTACCAAGTCCATAAGGTTTTTCTTTGTTAATCTAAGCCTTCTTTTACTTACACACCAATATTTATTACCATTATCATTTTTAAATCCGGAACCAGTCCAACCAAATCCTTTAGGATAAAGAATTTCTAAATAAAATGTTTTATCTTTGGCATCCATTACTATTTTTCCTTTTAATAATACATCAGGAAGTGCGTCATCTATAAATTCTACCAAGTCTCTCCTACTTTGAATTTATACATACTCCACCATGTTCCTTATCATTTTAACATCAGCACTCCAAAAACCATTTTCTACCATATCTTCTATATCTTCTGTTGTAGGGTCTGTGTTGAAATCCAAATATTGTTCTGGTAATCTAACTAATACATTATTAAACTCTACATCTACCTCTATGATTTCTCCTATTAGACCATCATCAAACTCTATAAACTCTCCTATTCTTAATTCTATGGCATCATATGGCCAATCATCTTCTGGGTCAATATCTGTCATACTAATCACCTCTAACTGGCGTTAATGCGACCAGCCTAAATAATTTCCTCAACGATTTTGAGGTCTTTCTCAAACTCGGATAGTTCAACTTCTTCTTTTTCTTCTTCCTGTTGTTTATCTAACCAAGTTGATTTAATAATTATGTTATCTGGAGTAAGCCAATTACCTATGTAAGAATATATAAGGTCTTTCTCCTCTATTATGTTAAGCATCTGCCTTAATACTAAGGATACCAAGTAAGTGTTGGGACCGAAACTACATTTCTCTCCACATTTAAGTTCGGTCATTGGTTGATTAGGGTCAAGTAATTTCTCATACCCGAACTTCCAATCCATAGGAGTCTTCCCTGGCACTACAAAATAGAAACGATAATCAAACATTCCAATCCTAGTCTCTCCATAAGGAACTGGGAAGTTCTTTACTTTATCCCAAACAAGTTTTCTAGCAGGGATACTATCAAAAGCCACAAAGTATATAGAATTAGCCTCTATTTTAATCTCGGTCTTTTCATCAACTTTACCATCATAAACTATTGGTTCTATCCCTGTCTCCTCTATTAACATTTGTTTAAACGCTTCGGTCTTTTTCATACCAATATGTTTAGGACTGAACGCTTGGGCAGGAATATTATCTTCGTCAACGGTATCAAAATCATAACCTACTATATTAACGAAACCCGTTTTACAAAGTGCTCTACCCAAATGACTACCTATGCTACCCAATCCAAATATATGTACCGTATATTTTTTTACTTTGGCATCATCAATAAGAAGTGCCTGTTTGCTTAAATTCAAAGCCATGTTTTTCACCTCATTATTTAGTTATATAAACAGCCGCATATAATTTATTTGGGTTATATCTTTTACCACGCAAAACCGTTTTTATTTCAAAACCTTTTTCTTTAAAAGGTTGTAATCTTCTTAAACATTCTTCTCTACTTTTAAATCTACCAATACAATGATAATTCATATCCATTTTTTCACTTTCCAACCTCGTTTTTTATACCTTTTTAAACATTCCGGACAAACAAAATCAATAGTGGAGCCGTTCTCTGAAACTACCTCACAAGCCGCCAATCCATGATGCTTACTAACACAACAAAATTGTTTATCGCAAAGGATACATTTACCTAAAGCATCAAATCTATGTTTCCAACCATCAATAATACAATTCATTATTTTCACCTCATCGTTAAATCCATTAAACAAGTTCTAATCGGTTCAAACTGGTTTAAAAATTCATTAGTATCTTTATGATTTAAAGGAATACCATATTGGTCTTCCTTAGTTCTTGGGTTAAAAAGAGATATTGAACCCATACCTATCCTTGTTATTTCTATTATATCTCCTATTTTAAAAGTATAATCTTGGTGTTTGGGACCGAAGTTTTTAGCAAATCTTACTTTCATACCTTCTTTAAAATCGGATAGTTTCATAATTATTTCTCCTGTATTGGCATACTAAGAATACATTTTAAATGGTAATGTCTTTCCTCACTTCGAGGGCCCGCTATGCTTTTGTAACCAATATCTGTTTCTCCTTTTTCGATTTTGGTGTTACATTTCTTACAGGTAGCTCTACCTGAAGCAAATTTTTTAAACATACTCATAATTTCACCTTAACAATATTTTCCGAATAACAATAAGGACATCTTTCAATAAAAGTATGCCTAAAAAACCAATTACCACAATCCTCACAAACATACTTTTCCTCTTTATCCATAGAGATTCACCTTGAAAATATCTATCACCTCTCTTTCACCTCTAATTCCCTTAAATAATTATAAATATAATTATTTCATCCGAAATAAAAGTCACGTTGTCCTTTAGTCATACCAGTCATATCAGGATAGCCTTTCATTACAATATCTTTATCCGATTTTGGTGCTGGAGTTTCTACTTTGGCTCCTGCTACTATCTCATCCGTTTTTAATCTTTTCTTTTCCTGGTCTATTAAGGAATATAATTTCTTAAGTTCTTCCTTCATTTTATCATACATTTTAGCCTTAGGAACTAAATTGTATTTAACTAAACCATCTTTTTCTACGGTTACAATATCACTAAACAAATCCATAGCATCCTTGAAGAAATCAGCAAGAATAGGTTGGTATTTAGCGTAAGCAACCACAAAGCCCATACCATTTCCTACTAATATTTCTATTTCCTCATTCAAGTCCTCATCTTTACTAACAAACCTGGTAAGTTTCTTCTTGTTCCTGACCATATTTCCAATCATATCAGATAATTTAAGGTCGCCAGTTTCTCCACAGGTATTGTTGTAATTAAGTGTCCTATCTATTCCACAATCTCTTAAGAGCCCTTGGTCTGTTCTAGTACAATTATGACCTGTTTGTAATAATTTATCTTTCCACTTAGCAAATTCTGGAGTTTCCTTTCTTTCTACTGGTTTAATGATACATTTTTCAAGAATTTTTCTACACTCTTCCTCTACAGCCGTGTCTTCCTCAGAAATTGCTTGACTTTCTATACTTGCCCAAACTGGGTCTCTAATTTCAATTCGACAATCCTGTTTCATAGTTCCGCTGTAATTAGAAGTTACAAGAAATCCCATGATTTTCCTACCATAACTTTCATCCATGAATACATCAATGGTTTCCTCTTCATCTCCTCCACTATGTCCAGCATATCCATCAGGATGTTTATGCCAGTAAAAATTAATTCTACCAAGGTCTTCCATGCTCAGTTCTCTAATTATGTCCCCGAATCCAGCAGGGTCTATGTGAATATGGGCGGCTGTAACTTCTTGTTTTGGGAAGAATAGTTTCTCAACATACAAGATACCATCTTCTACTTGCCCTATTCCAATGGCACCTATTTCCTTATCAAAGTTCATTGTTAGCCATTCTATTATCTTATATGGCTTCTTTTTCAAAACGATAGTTCCACGATACTTGGTCATGTTTTTCCTCCTCCTTTACTATTCTATTCCATATTCTTCTTCCCTTTTGGTCATATTTTATATTTTTAAATCCATAAGATTCCTATTACAATAATCCCAAAATTTAAGATAATCTTTACCTAAACCTTTTACTCCATCATTATTTACGCCTTCAATAATATACCAATCAGGAGCGTCCATCATTCTTTTTACCTTAAAAATATCACCAATATTACAACCTATATAAAAATTGGCTGGGTTATCAATAAGTTTTATTAACATACCTATTTTAATATCTTCCCATTTCATATTTTCAAGTCCATAAGCGTCTTTTTTAATGGTTCAAAAAACTCGGAATAATAATGTTCGTTTGCCATACAAGGAATACGAACTTCTGGTATACAATAATTTTTTTGTTTTGTTCTAAGATTATATAAAGTTAACCCAATATCTAATACCTGCATTATATCACCAATTTTCCAATCATAATTATAATAATCTTTATGACCTCCTACTTCTTGGGTTACTAATCTTATTTTCATTCCGGGTTTAATATCTTCTAGTTTCAAAATTTCAACTCCATTAACGTTTTAGGTTTAACAATTACTGGCTCCCAACACTCACAATAAGTTGCTGGTTCGCCAGGAATACAATAATTATCCCAACCATCACTAACTCTTGTAATATTGGCATAGTTATTATTTATTTTTCCTACCTTAAAAATCTCTCCTTCATAGGCACCAGTATATGCTTCATCATCCTCTTCACAACCTACATTAACCAATTTGATTAACATACCTTCTTTTATGTCCGTGTATTTCATACTATTCACCTTTTAACTGGCGATAATCAGTTTGGTTTAAAGTCTTTAAATTTAGCAACATTCTCTTCCCAGTTCTTTGCCTTCTTCATTTCTACTTGTTCTCCACTCTTTATTTTTTCAGGGTCATTAATGTATATTTGTTTTCCTTTTTCATCAAAAACTGGGTAGCCATTCATTAAACAGAAATCATACAAATTATGCTTACCCATAAATCCACCATCTGTTCCAAAGTTTCTAACGAACATACAAAGATAAATTGCCAAATCGGAGAATTTAAGTTGACTCTTTAGCATATAAATGGTGTCCTTGGTTGCTTCTTTTCCTAAACAACATTCTCCATTATCGTGAGCGTGTGGGTGAGGAAACTTATAAGCAACTCCTGAACTTGGGTCGTTTTGTGTTTTATAAATTTCTAAATCCAAAGTATTACCTATCTTAATTTGTCCGGCTCCTACTTTAATGATTACCTCCCCAACATACATACTTCTTTTACCATACTCTTTACTTGTCCTTATAAAATTAGGTTCAGTAATACAAGTAGGTTTGTAAGTTAAAAGAACTTCGGTTGGTGTAAATCCCACATCTTTAATAAATTGTAATTCTTTAGTGGCTTTAAGTTCTTTAAAGAAAGATTCCTTGAAGTTATCCTTCATATTTTTTAAAGCAATTATTTCCTCACTATCCATTTGGATAGTTGTAAACTTATCCATTATTGCTTGTTGGTAATCTTTAACCTCTTTCTCCATATTAGTTTTTCGTTTTTCTTTATCGGCTAATCTTACTGATATGTCCTTAGTAAATGTTTTAGCCAGATTAATCATCTTGAACTTTTCCGTGTCTTCCTTCTTAACTTCAAAAGCACTTAACCCTGTTATTATGGCATTAACTACTTCATCCGTGTTCTTAAAGGGATTAACCATTAATACAATAGTGTTCCTATTTCTGTAATACTTTCCTATAATATTGTTTTTTGTATCAACCACGTTCTTATCTGCGGAAGTATCGTTAATTGGTAAATAAACCATTCGTTTATCCTTATCCCACTCTGTTTGTATCTCGGTATCCTTCTCATCACCGAAGACTTTGTTGATTTTTGGGTTAAAACTCATGGTTATCTCATCATAAATGAACCCCTCAGTAAGAGCTTTATTGAATTCTACCCCAGGAGCCAATTTGGTAATCAAATCTTTTCTCCTAAGAAATTCGGTTCGGTCATAATAAACCATGTCATACTCTGCTGTCTTAAGATTATCCAAAGTTAACCCAGTCTTTTCAATATCCTTAGCGGTTACAAAACTTAAATTATCCAACATATCTTGGACGAACTTCTCTCCTGGCTTTGTTGCCGCAGTTATCTGAATTTCTACAATATTATCATCCTTCATTATTCCTTCTATTGTTATCTTAAAAGGAGTAGAAATTACAACCGTATTATCATCTTTCTTCTTTCCTAACTTCAATAACTTATTGAATAGGAAAATGTTCTTTTCATCAACCTTTAATTTCATCATAGTTTCTCACCTCATTGGTTAAAAAATGTTAGGCAAAAAACAAAAAAATGCCTTAAAAAACTTTTAGGTTCAATTTACATACTTGAATTGATACCTTGGGCCACAATATATGTGCCTTCCACGACAACATCAGCAAACATCACCGTGTTTCCTGTCTTCTTGTCTTGGATGCCCTCTTTAGCAGGGTTTAGTTCAACTCCTGCTTGTTTAAGTGCAGCCTCGTGAGTTGTGCCAGGAGCGACCAAAGCGGTTTTAACACCGTTGATTCCCATCCTTCCATACTTCACTTCTATTGCTCCACCTGTTGCTCTTGCTGGTGCTTCAACACCTGCTCTTGCTCTCCTTGTAGCCACAGCCTTTCGTGCGGCAATCTGTCTCTTAGTAGGCATATTAAGCCACCTCCAATAATACTTTACTATTGACTCCTTCTTAAAACCCACTGAGTCTTGGGGTAAATATGAGTTATCATATCCCTATTACGGGGTGATAATATCGGTAGGTGGCGTATTCCAGTCCACAATTCAACATATTTCAGTTATCTTTATTAGAAGATACCGATTAATTCGCCATTCCCTTTCGTAGGGATATGATTATAAATATCATACCTTATGAATTGTGATAAGGAAGCGAAATAGCGAATTGAACGCCTTATCCACCCTCTACCAGAGGACTTCCCTTGGCTATCACAGCCATTTCCATAAGGTATGATTGTGAGGGGTAGGCAGAGGTCAGATTTGAACTGACAACCTCCCAAAAGGTTCAATAATTTTGGTTGTTCTATTGAACTTCTCTGCCTAAATGATTATGACCAGCCAAATATTTCTTTCCTTTTATCATATTTGGTTTTATGAGAAACTTTTTGGTTACCATCGTCTTCCCAATCAAAATACTTCTTTAATGCTTCCACAATATCTTCTTCTTCATAACTACCATTACAATTAGATTTATTATATAATGGTTCTTTATCCATCTTCCAATTACCATTCATTATCATATCAACGAACTTATCATTAACCCATTCATTAATCCATCTACCATCTTCTTGAAATTGTAATTTATAATTATGGATACGATACTTCCAATCCATCGGTGTATATATTGCTATCTTTCCTTTCATCATTTTATCCCATGCTTCCTCGAATTTCATTTTATCACCCTAGTTTTATAGATTTTATTGCTCTATCCCAACAGAGGATACAATTACATCCATTCTTAAATCCTTTACAAAAAATATTTTTATCTTTATTTTTCCTCTTACATCTTGAATAGTTTACCATTTTGTTCATAAACTTCTCCTATTTTTTTAAGGAAATTAAGTTTCTCTTCTCCGTATTTATCAACAAACTCAAAGGCTTCACTACCATCAGTAAATGTTATGTCCTTTGTTTCTTTAGTTAAATCCTTCTTTTCCTTATTAGCAACCGCACTCATATGCTTACACATTCCTTTACAATGAAGGAAGTATTTAAAAGCAGGACAGGTACAGGATTTGAAATCCAAACTTACATTGTAAAAAGTTCCTTCTTTACTCTCACTTTCTACAAGGTATCCTCCTTCTGTTTTAAGGTATTTCATACTTTTAAGTCCATCAACGTTTTAGGTCTCTTTTTTATCAATTCATAATAATCCATATACACATCTGGAATACCTTTATCATATACTTTACCATTTTTTATTCCTTCAATTCGTGGTCCCCATTCACTAATACTTTTAACTACCACTCTAATCCCTCTTGTAAAGAAAGGAACATCATTTACGGAGACTAATTCGTCCCCTATCTTAAGATTTTTAAATTCTTCAGGAGTCATCTTTAACCTCTAAACTCATTAAAGTCTTTGGTTTCTTATTTAGTTTATAAGCCTCATCTGCTTCTTCTTTGGTATCAAAACATTGAATATCACAACTACCACAAACACCACATTCTTCAACCTCACTATCATTACCATCATAATTATCATAATCGCAATCGGTGGTTTCTGTAACACTTCCTTCTCCATCAAAGTAAGCCCTTTCAGTATAACTACAGGTTCCGTTACAATATCCTTTAAATTCTTCTTTGTTTCCACAAGCCAAGCATAACCAAGTCATATTATTTCACCTCTAAATCCATTAATGTCTTAGGACATAATAAATCTTTAACCGTTATTTCTTTATTTCTATGGATACTAAAGAAATGGTCACTACCATGGTCTGTATATCCTAAACTTAAATCGTTAGATATATAAAGGAAAGGACAACTTAAAAATTTTAACCGTTGTTCTTGTTCTATTCTATTATCCCATCTACATCCTAAACTAAATAACTTTTTCTGGACAAGAGCACTTTCTTTACTATCCTTAACTCTTATCTTGGTATCTTTAATTTCTATCATTTTATTACCAAATCCATTAGGTTAATTAATGCCTTTCTAAATCTGATTTTACAAAGATAACCATCTATATTAGGTTCTGTAAGTATAAGAGTATCATCAAATCCTTTAATGGTATATATTGTATTAAAAACAATGACAGGGTTTAACCCGTATATTCTTTTTATAAGATTTTGGTTAGGTTCATCATCTATTAGCATAACCTTATCTCCTACATTAACTTTTTCATCCTGCAATAAACGGGCCATTATTAATCTCCTCCAATTCTTCTAATTCCCATTGTGCTTCATTACCCCTACAACTATCCATATATAATGGGCAATCGCCACAGCTTTTAACTTCCATTCCTCTTGGGCAACTATTAGTCTTCATCATGCCATTCTTCTTCTGGTTCTTCTTCATCTTCATCATCCGAATAATTTATTTCTGGAACTTTTGGGGTCTCTTTATATTCTAAATCCATTAAACTACTTTTATATGGGTCAAGTTCTTCCTGACTAACACTCCAACGTAGTCCATTATCAAAACTAACTTTGGCATCATTTATATCGGAAATTTGGGTTATTGTTCCTTTAGTTCCTATAGGAACATATGCTTTATCTCCTCCCCATTTACAATACTTATCCTTCCTAAAAGGTCTTGCTTTAATAACCCTATCTCCTTTTTTGAAACTCATTTTATACCATTCCAAACACATTTACAATTCCATTTAAAGGTTTCATAAATATCATAGTTAAATATTAATCCTTTAATAAATCTAAATGGTAATGTAATTATGTTTTTCATTTTATCTCCAAATCAAACAATTTTTTATTAAAAGGTTCTAAATCTAAAGGATTAAAATGACATTGACCACCAGTAATGCCTTTACAAAAAACTATTCTATTGCTATAGGTATCATGTCCTGGATTTATTTTTTCAGCAACTACTCCTTCTTTGAAGGGCGAACAATCCTTGCATTTCTTATTGGCCCAACATTCTCCAATAGACCCTGTTACTTTATATTTTTGTCCAATTTTTATATTTTCTAACTTAACCACTATTTTCTACCTCTTTTGCGGCTTCTTGAATCATTTTTAAACCTTCTTTATCATAATTGACTATTATAGAAGTTACCATTTCTTCCTCATCTTTTATTCCTTTTGACTTAATATGTTTGGTAACAAAAGTATCCTCATCTTTATAACATTTCTTATAGCCATCAGTTCCATTCTTAAACCCTGATGCCTTTGAATGTAATACATCAATAAAAGGTAATAATCTCTTTTCTATACCTTCTTTTTCAAAATCCGACAATTTAAACTCTATTTGTTCCATTATGATACACCATACTCTTTCATTTTATCAGACTAACTAGGTAACTTGTTTATTACCGAATCCTTAATTCTCATACTTGGTTTTCTAAACGGCATAATCTTTCCAATTCCTTTAGAAACCTTTACCTCTTTTTTGGAAATAAATTCCTTCTTTTTCTTTGGTTTAAGTTTAACGGATAGTGAGAATTCCATACTCGTGCCTCTTTTGAACATACTGACCCAATTCCTTAATAGCATCTCTTTTAGTGGAAAGGTCCCAGGTTTGTATTTCCTTAATTACCTCTTCGGGTTCTTTCCATTTGCTCATCCAAGTCCAAAAATCTTGTTTTCGTATGCTCCTTAGGATTTTAACCAGTTTAGCATTAACCACATCTTCTTCGTCCAGTTTAACCCATGTTCTTCCAACACATCGTTTTCCACTAATTACTATCTTATCCGTTACGAAACAGCTTATTTTGAAAACCGTGTAATCATCACCTTTTTGAAATGAGGCATAACGACTTCCTTTATAGAAAGTAACCAAGCATTTGCCTTCACGTTTTTCTTTTCCTTTATAAGTGGCTGTGAATGTTGGTGTTCCAAAATTACCTTCTTTAAGGGCTTTACTTACTATTTCTTTTAATACTGGGTCTGTTATCATTTTAGCCTCCAAACTACATTAAAAAAAGAAAAAAAAAGGAACACGTTTATTTAAAATGTTCCAAAATTTCTAGGTGCGGCTTTTTAGAGTCTTCCAACCTTTTAATATCTCGGTCTATGGCTAGTATGCTATCCGTCGCATACCGCAACTTACTTTTAGCCTCTTCTATTTCTGCATTGGTTGTTTCTTCCTGAAACTTCTTCTTTGCTTCCTTTATGTTATCCTTTTTCATGTCTTTCAATTCCATCTTAGTTCCCTCCGTTAAATTTATGTATTTACAAACATTATTTGGCACCACATCACCTTTAACAATAGTGTTTTTTACCACTAATCTTATGTTAGCAATTTCGTGGCTGTAATTTTCATCATCTATTATTGGGCAACTATCATGAGGATTTAATAGTTTAACCTTAAATATGTCACCTCTTCCATATCTTCCATGATGACTATTTATTCTTTCCACCATATCCCCAGCCCTTATTTTATTACCTACACTATCCAAAACATAATCAAGGTCTTTCTTGAAATCTTGTTCGGTATAAACACGGTTTAGTTCATCTCTATCAATCTGCCAACACTTTTTATTATCAAACCTAACCCAAAGAGTTTCATCGGCGTATATCTTTTCTATCGTTCCTCTACTTCCTATCGGAACCTCGGTTGCTCCACCACCAAATCTACAATAAAAATATGGTTTATATTCTCTTGCCTTCTCTACCCTATCCCCAACCCTTAGTTCATTACCATTAAAATCTTTCATTTTAAGCCCTCCTCTCCATTTTATTTATTGAATTATGATACCATCTCATAACGGATATAAATGAAAATCCAAGAAGAAAACCATACCATTTTTCATAACCACTTAGAAAATAACATAAAACAATTATTGTTAATAATAACATAAATGGAAGGTCAACTAATACCCTTTCTAATGAAGTTAGTGGTTTTACTTGTTTTGTTACTACTTCCGATACTATGATTTTGTATTCCTTCTTGTTTTTTAAAAAGTCTGGCATATTTAGTTCCGCTATTTTGATATGCTTACAGGTTTTATGTCTTTGGAAACTTATACAATTACAGGTAAATTTTGTCATTTTCTCACCTCATCTGTAACTATTTTATTGCCTTTTAATATTTGTGGTATAAGATTATCGTTTCCTAAACTTAAATAGCCTTCACTTTCTTTATAAAACAATACATCTTCTCCGTTTTTTATTCTATCTCCTATTTTTAGTTTTCTTTTTCTATCATAGGAATAAAAATAATACTTGAATTTCATTTTCTCACCTTAATCTTTATTCTACTTCCACAAAAAGGACAATATTTAAAATTGCTTAAACCATCAGTATCAAAAAGCATCACACCATTAGGAGTGATGGTTGAATGTATATTCCCTATTATTTTACAACATTTTTTTATTTTCATACCCATATTATCTCACCGAATCCTTAAATTGAAAACAAGGATTTCTAAACAACAGAAATAAGCCAATTTAGCCATTATGAATAATGGCTTTAGGAGAATAACTTCTCCATACAAGATTTTTAACTACTAACCTTTATTCCATCCTTATTTATTATAGTTCCAAACGGTCTACGTGCCTGAATTGGAATATGACTGGAACCCACGGTCTTTATTATAGGAATTGGTAGCCCTATTAAGTAATCTCCTATCCGTTGGCTGAACACTTCCTTATACAACTTCCAACCCATTATTGAATTATCATAAACCGCCAGGATATAATCCATTAAAGGCATTTGTATCTCTGGCGGCTGGTATATGGGCGTGGTCAAGATATAATCTACAACTTTAGGTGTGATTTTATCCTTGATAACCTTGATAGTTTCCAAGTGTGCTACTTTGATAAAGTGGTCTCGCATACCATCCTTGTATTTCATTCGTTCCACCGTTCCTTAATTACCTTAAAACATTTAGGACATCTATACCATATCTCACAACGAAAAATTCCTTTAGTTAATGGTAAAATACCCAGAAAATTATAATCTTTTAAGCCTATAATACACCTTACTCTCATAACAATATCTTTGGGAAACAAGGATGTTTTACATTTAGGACAATTATCCATTTTCAACCACCACTTCATTAACCGTTCCATCGCCTCTTTTGAAAGTGGGACGAGGATTAACTTGTTCCAGTAACTCCAACATTTTAGAGTCCTTATCACTTAAAGGAACCATATTCCGGTATTTTGCTAACTGCCTAAGGATAACCAGTAGGTTATAGGCACAATTACTATCGCAGAACATTTCTGCCTTTACATTTCCGCACCATTCACATACCATATAAAATCACCTCAACTTCTTTTACCAAAAATAAGGATAGAATAATTAAAGAGAATATGGCTTCCACAAGCCAGTCATTTAACCTATAAGATGATATCCTCTTCACTTTTACCATCAAACTAACCTCTTTAAGAAATCACCTCTTTCGTGATTTCCCTCTTTCTTTTCTTCCGAAACACTATACTAATATCTGAGTGTCTTGAGTATATAAATCTTTCGTTTTTGTTAAGTTCTATTACTATTGAGTAGTAACATCCAAACAAGGATTTTACGATTTCCAAACAACAAAACCCACTATTGAACAACTTATTCCTCTTTCCTATTAATCAGGAAAAGGTTCGGAACTTCGGAACTTTCCGCAACACAATAAAAAATACCATATATATAGGAATACCAAGTAATATAAGGTATTAAACAGGTATAAGGTAAAATAATAGTCATAAGGTAGGTCATAAGGTAGTATCTGTGCCTGTTCCGCTGGTCTTTTCTTCTGTATAAGGAACATATATTGTTTCGGTTGTGGTGTCATAATGTCATTCCACGGCCTAGTTCGTCGTCGCTGGTACTACATTGTATGACATTACACGGCTCGGCCAGTTATTTCACGGCTCGGCGTACGTTCGGAACCTACATTACGAGCCACGGTTATTAAACAGGCGAATAATGAGAATTAACTGGCGGCAGTGCGGCGTGGCGTGTAATACAAGCATTTATATATCGGAACTTACATTATGTATTACAATGTACTTAATTAAGGACAATGTAGTACATTGAGGTGGTGGATTATGGAAAACTTATATGAAGACTTTAGAAATACGGAAGACCATTACATGGTTGAGAAGTGTGGAAATAGTGGTCATATACGGCTTAATAAGAAATATGTTGGTTTGAAATTGTGTATTATTGACCCGGAAAGTGTGGAGGCAAGGTTACAATCTGTTAAGAAGGATTTAGATTTTAGGGCGCAACAACTGGCAGAGAAAATGGTAGAACCTTATGCTAATGCCATTTGGGCGACGATTAAAAAAGAATTAGATACTTATTTAAACCAGTTAATGGTAAAGAATTCAGGATTTGTTTCGGCAAATAATGTATAAACCCGAGCCATAACACGGCTCTGGGTTTAAAGAAAAAAAAATTGAGGAGTATTTACTCCTCTTCTGGAAGTTCTTTTCCTATTGCTTTAAAGGACTTCAACCTTTCCAAAGCGGCTGCTCTGTCGCACTTAGCCATGTCCATAACCATTTTAATGGCTGCCTCAGCGGTTTCCTTGTATGCCTTGGTTGCTCCACTCTTTCCTGCTTTCCACTCTATTCCATACTGCTTTTCAACAGCGGACTTTACAATATCCAAAGCATCGTCGGCATCAACAACATCCACATCCCCATATTTTCCCAAAGGAATCAGTTTTCCTGCTTTGACTAATTCAGTCAATACGCCAAATGGAATACTGAAGTGTGGTGCCTGTCCTGGATTCCAATCCGAGACCAAAATGGTTTCGCCACCACTAATTTCTTTGCTACTTCCTACATTGACTACTGCTTTGTTATCCAAAGTTAAAGCCACTTTGCCTTTTTTTGGATTGGTTGCTGATTTTATATCAACAACTTCCTCAACACCAACCTCTACTACTTCCTTTTCTTTGCCTTTACTCATTTCAAACCACCTCGGTTTGTTTAAATTCTCTTGGTATTCTATAAAACCGCTTTTGAACGCTGGTTTATAAATACGCTATTCATTAAGTATAACTACTATATAAATGTTGCGATTTTGCGGGAGTTGTCACTTGAAAGTAACAACAATATTTTACTACTTAATAGAGGCAACACTCTTTTAGTCACTATGTAGTAGTAACATCCGAGATAACTTAAGAGGCACGGCTGGCGGCGGCTAAAATCACCACTTTTAGAGCCTTGAAACCTTAAAAGGCACGGCCCAGTTTTCAAACAGCCCCCATGGAAGAATTAAGCGGTGTGAATGTAACTACTATTCAGGAGTAAAAAGTATAAACTACTCTCCAGTAGTAACACTACTCCGTATGGCGTATCAGTTACGAGGCACGGCCCCGTGCTGTGCGTGTTCGCCACAATCTTCTTACAAGGCACGGCACACACTATCACCACTCAATATAGTCTATCTTATAGTAGGGGCCGTGGCTCATCTCGCTGTAGGATGTGCGTGTTTGCGTTCATTACTCTGATGTCAGCAGTCAAACAGCACTAAAGAACAGCGTTTCAATAATCTAAATGAGACCTTTTAAGTAAAAGGTCTTAAGAAAAAGGCGGAAGGAAAGTATGAAGAGCGTGACCACCCATACCTTCCTTCCGAGGTGTAGTTCCTTTATAGAACAATCAATCTTTTAAGTAATCGCAAGAGTAAGGAGTTCCAGGATATAATTCCTGAACTTCCGGTTCCGGAACACTAGTAACATCTTTTATAATGTTTAAGCGTTCCACATCTGCTTGGATTACTTTTAAAACGAGTGCGTCCAAAGGTTCTACTTTGAACACTAATCGTTCTACTCCATGTCCAAGGTTTTCTATTTTGGACATACATCTCGCCTTTTTTTTGTAATGTCAGCAATAAATCTGACAATTACGGAGCCTACCTTGTTCAGTTCTTTACGAACTGGTCTTCCTTTCCTTTCGGTCAAAAATCTTACTTCAATTTTCATTTTGTTCTACCTCTTCGTAGTTACAATTTAAGTAATTGTTACCTATCCTTTTTTCTTCGTTTGTTCTATCACCACTAAACTGATGTATAGACATTTTTCCTTTTAATGGATTCTTTCTCATATTAGTTCCTCCTCCAATTCTTGTTCATTAATACTAATACCGCTCCATCGTAGTCCCCAGCGGCTAAGTTTAGGTTCTACAAGTTTCTTTCCGAGAATGTCTTCCACTAATTTAACTATTTGTTCTTTACTCATACTACAATTCTCGGAACGATTATAGTCAAGACCATTTGTTAAATGGTCTCCTATTTTTGCTTTTACCATTGTTCCCACCGCATTACTTTCCCTATCCTTTTCCAGTCTTGTATGTCTAACACAATTACATCAGGTTTTTCTCCGAATCCTGTTTCTAATTGTGAAATCTTACAAATTCCTTGCTTAACATTCTCTATCTTCAATTCTTCCATTTTAATAACCTCCAATTATGATTATAAAAAATAAAAAAAATGAGGAATTTTACTTCCCCTTAATTTCTATTGTCTTACTATCAAGTAAGCACAAACGGTCTTCGGTGACGGTTTTGATGTTTATATTAATCCTTTCTATTTGTTTGGAACACCAATCGGTTGATGCCTCAATATTAAAGGATTCAATAGTTCCTTCCACCTTTTGTCCGTTCATTTCTGCTATTGTCTTAACAAAAGTGATTATCGGATTAAAGTCCGTATCACTCTTTTCCACACTAATCTCTATTTTTTGTCTTAACTTATTTTCTTTTACGCTCATACATTCCACGCTCCAATTTGTTTTAAACTATCTATGAACTCGGAAACATCACATTTGAATGTATTTCCGAGGTCATCAATATGAACTCTAAACATCAATTTTCCGTTCTTTAAAGAAATTTTAAGGTTATCTGAAGGATAACTTTTTTCTGTGAGTATTATTTGCTGTGTTTCTACTATCTTATTTTCCGGTTCTATTAGGACTTTAATCATTGTTTCACTCTTGATTTTAATGTTTTTAGAACATCGGATAAAAAACTGATTTCGTATTTGCTAAGTTTATCGGCAACACTATTAACTTCTTGTATATACATCAAACTCTTACATTCGGCACACTCGCAGTTTTCTGCGTGTGGCTCGTCATTTTCAAATTCTTCTGCTTCTACATTTTTCATAATTTCACGCTCCGATTTTATTGATTTATAACACATTTTAACAAGTAGTAAAGCAGTCTTACTATATATATGTTGTGCTAATAAATTATATAAATTCTTAACATTTATATAAAGCGTGTTGTCATTTATAAGTTAATCACGGATTTATATAAAATTAAGAGGCACGGCCTCGGTTCAGTTATGGTATTTCACGGCTCGGTTTTTAAATAACCAAACACAAAGAATTGAGTGGTGTGAATGTGCCGTGGCACTTCGTTTTTAAAGGATAGTGTTTATAGACTTTAATGATAGAATCCGAGAAAAAGATTAAAAAAATAAAGAAAAAGAAAAAGTCTTATTTAAAGACTTTCTGTTTTATTACAGCACTTAAAAGAGTGTGGAAAGTATCTGTGGTAAGTTTTTTGTTATCGTTCAAACTTACTAATGCTTTCATAAAAACAGGCTCGTGCTTTTCAAGATAGGCTTTAGTCTCGGACATATTCTTACTTATTAAATCCGAGTTATCTTTCTTACAAAAGAAAGCACTAACAGGTTCGGCACTTTGCTCTAATTGTTTTGCTTTAACTTGCGTTAAATCTAAACTAAATTCGGTATTTGACATTTTTCTTAAATCAGTATTTATTAACTTTAGAAGTTAAATACTGAAGTTTAAAGGTTAGGAAGTAAGACTAATATATAAATCTTTCTATTATCCCTTTATAAGGGGTTAGGACTATTGTATGGAATGGCACGGCGTAAACCGAGTTTTTCAGATAACCACGGAAGAACAATTGAGTGGCGTGGATGTGGCGTGGCGTGTGCTGTATTCTTATACTGATTTACTAAACAGGAAAATCCGAACAATTAGGCGTGCCACATTAACGCCGTTTAATGTTGTATCGTGTCTTGTAGTTTAATCAATAGAATAAAGAGTATTGTTTCAAGTAGTATTAAAAGTAATTAAGAAATAGAAAAGAAATAAAGAAAAAAAAAAGAAAAAGAAGCAGTATTTTTTTACTGCTTAGCAAAAACTTTTTGCTTAATTATTGCTGACAAAAACAAATGAAACGTGTCAGTAGTTAATTTCTTATTACTATTCATAGCAATAAGACTATTCAAAAAAGCAGTTTCGTGCTTTTCAAGATACGCTTTAGTTTCTGACAGATTTTTGCTTATTAAATCTGTGCTGTCTTTCTTACAAAAAAAGACGCTTACTGCTTCTGCTGACGCTTCTTGCTGTTTTGTCTTAATTGCTGACATATCTAACACAAATTGTTCTGCTTGTTTATGTTCTGTTTGTTTTTCGCTCATTTTATTCACGCTCACTAATGTTTAACTAATCTTTCGTAACTATTAATTACGAAATAAAAGCTATTAAGTAGAACAAGTATATAAATCTTTCGTAAATACAAGGCACGGCGAAACAAATAAAAATCGTCACTATATAGTAGTTAATACTTAGTAGTGACAAGAATAGTCTAAACAAGCAAGATAACTCTATAGCTCTACTCCTCTGCCAGCGGGGTATATTTTTAGAAAAACTAACTTCGTAAAGAATTTGGGGTATTGCTATTGTTACATCTACTATTCCCTTATTGGCACGTATTACAGAATGTTGTTGTGGCGGTTACTGTTTTGCCGAATCTTAGGGATACGCCGCACTTGGGGCAGTTGTATGAGAAATAGGTGGGTAGTGGTGGTAGTATTGTTATTTTCCAACCGTTCTGGTTTAGAAAGATGTCTTTTGTGTCATTTTGATAAAATGACTCTTGGGAATTTTTTGGCATAATAATTTACCATATAAAAACATAAAGTTATTATGAATATAATAACTCAAAAGTTTTGTGTTCAGCGTTTATAGACACGCTTTAGAACTTGGTAAACATCTGTACGAACTTGACGAAAGCTTTCACTATCCAACCCAGCCAGTTTACCTTCATACAAGTCCTTACTAACCATGTACACCTTAACCATTTCCCTAATCTTATCAATCGGTGCTTGAACATGTTCTAACCCCACAAAATAATCCGCCACATCCAAGACCTTACTAGTTAAAGGAGTTTTACCAATATAATATTTCCTAAGATAAGAGTAGAGGGAGGATTCGAAAGCAATAAAGTTTTGGTCATTTAAGTCCCTAATCTTTTCCAAGTCTTTCCAATAATTACTAATGTAATCTTTAATAACATAGTTGATACTATTAATGCTATCAGGAACCTTATCGTTTTCCTTAAATACTATAGAGAAACTTTTAAGGCGTTCTTCTAAATCTTTAGGCATACTTGTTTTAAACATTTTTAAGATAAACTAAGAATTCTTATAAACTTTATAAATTTTATATAAAAATCTTAGAGGTATATATAGTAATGTATGTTCAACTATTTAAATGTTTCGAATTATTGTTCGGTTTTACCATAACATCCACTTTCCTTTTCATCCAAGCCGCCTTCATAACACCAAGCACATATTCTTTTTACATCATCCTTGTCCCAAAATGTTGGACAATCAGTGTCCACGAAGTCTATAAAGTTGTGACTTCCACACTTTGGGCAACTGAATACATAACTATACTTTGGTAAAGTTGGTAAAACCTTTATTTCACCAGAATAACTATCTGGTTTCGGATAATCTATTTTCTAACTTTAATCCTTCCATAGCCACTTAAACCAACCTTTCTCCTTAACGGAACCATCCTCACTTACTTCATACATTTCAGTATGTCTAGCCTTAAATAAACCTAAGAACTTACCCTCTTTCTCTCCTTCTATTAATACCTTGTCTTTGGTCTTATTCATGTCTATCTTTAAGTCTTCAAGTTTCTGTATAACTTCTAACCTTTTATCTTCTATCTTGTTCAAGACCTCGGTTAGTTTCTGAATTGTTTCTTCACTCTTATTTCCTCTAGTAATTGCATTAGCAATTCCAGCCAACCTATCTATCTTATCTACCTTATTTTGTTCGGAAATAAGGTTAGGTTCGCTATCTTCCGAAGCAATTACTACCATGCTTAGTAAAAGCATTGCTAATAAAGCTATTATAGTTGTTTTCATCTTGTGTTCCTCCTATTGTTAAAAAATATTGTGGGCATATCTAACCCATCCATGCTTTCTCTTTCGGGAATCATTCCCATATCTATCATGTTCTCTAATTCACTACCTCTATCATTACTTCCTTTAGCAAGAGGTCCCGGTTCTGCACCGCTAATCCTGCTACATTTAAGAGCAAAACCTAAAGCATCAACTAAGTCATCATGTTTGCCCCCGGAACTTTCAAGTTTTTCATTCCCTGCCGGGGTTAGTTTGACAACATAATTTCTAAGTTCATCAAGCACTAATTCAGTAAGCCTTCTATCTCCCTCAGTCATGTAAGGAAACTTAATCTTTTCTTGTTCAAAAGAAGTTATTAATATCCTTACTATATCTTCTTTGGTTTTATCCGTGGTTCTTATAGGCTCAACTGCGGTATTGTATTCTTCAGCCATTAAGTCAATGAAATCTTTTCCGAAATTGTTCTCCTCTACTAATATAATGGCTCCATTAAATTTTTCACATAATAAACTAACATCTTTAACTTGGTTCCTTATTTTAATTCCTTTCTTATGATAAACATCCGCCACTACCATATAATTATAAGCTTCTATAAATTTAAGGAAAACTACAGCAGTAAAATCTGCACTAGCACTACCGCTCCTAGCTAAATCGGCTCCAGCATAGTAACTTGCTCCCTTTTCTGGAGTATCTTCGTAAGTTAAAGTTTTATCCTTAGCTAATTCAAGTAGGTTTTCATCAAAAATTCTAGACCCCTCAGCGATGGCCTCACACAATATTTCCTTATTAAACCTAAGAGTGCCCATGGTTTTCTTCATTTCCATTAATTCATCAAAACTCTTAAGGTCAGGAGCTAAAGTAATTTTCTTTTCAAAGTCTAAAATACCTGGGAACTTATAAAACTTCCATTTAGTAGCACCATCTTTTATCATTTCCCCTATACAACTGAATATATCAGTAGCATCTTTTTTAGTTCCTACTATAACTAAGTCTCCATTTTTGGGAGATATAGCTGGAATAATGTCTTCGAATACATAACTTTCTATCTTATCCTTAGAAAGTTTCTCATCAGACCTAAGTATATCATCCAAAATTACTCTATGAGGGTGTAATCCTCTAATTTCTGCTCCGATACCTCGAGAAATGATGAATCCACCATTAAAAGCAAGAAATTCAGTGCTCCAATGCTTAAAATCGACTAATTTGAACAAAAGCTCGTTATTTTCAATAATAGTTCTAATATCTCGGATTATAAGGTCAGATTGCGTGGATGAGGCGGAAATGATGACTTGTTGATAGTTTTTATGAATATAAGCTTTATAAATCGTCATAATTATGCTAAAAAACGTGGTTTTACCATGACTTCTACTACATAATAGAGATAAATACTTACCTTTATTACGTCTTTGAATATCAAACCATCGTTGGAATAGACTATTCCATCGTATTCCACCACTTCCAGTCTCTTCCATAGGACCTAAAATGAACTTTTTAAAGTAAAAACAACCATTTTTTTCTTCATAAACTTTGGAAATAAGTTTTTGAAAGACCACGGAAAACTGTATAGGGTCATCTAGGTTAATGTTTTTATAGTCCTCGTTAAAGTATGAATAAAATTTTACAAAATCACTAACTATTTCCTTTATTGTTCTCATAAATGTTTACCTTTATATTATCAAAGTCACTATCGTTTTTACTAACCTCTATAAATTCTGTAAAATTTCTACCTTTTTCACAAACTAATGCATGAAGTTGTTGAGTGTCCACGAAAATTGTATTTAGTCCCTCATCTACTAATAATTCTTTCTTATACATATGCTTATGTACTTCGGTTTCACAACTATTGTCTATATGTATAAGTTTTACTGTAAACTTTTTGTCTTTCCAAAGGATTAGCTCATACCCCCATGCATGATTTCGTTTTTCCATTTAATCCTCCTCTATTTTTATATAAACTCCGCACCTACAATTATCGGTTTCTAAAAAAAAATTACAAGGGCAAGTATCTGCTTTATTTATACTACAAAGACAATACCCTCTTTTATTAACTTTATGCAAAAGGTCTTTATTTATTTTAAAAGTACTCATTCTACATCTCCTCTTCCGAATTCTCCCAGTAGTCTTTTTTCAAAAGTATATTCCTTAACCTTTTCCTTTCCAGCATCCGCTATTCTCTTCCTCTCTTCAGGATGGTTTAAGTAATAAACTATTTTTTCAACCATTTCGTCCGGGGTATCGAATACATCTAAGTGAACTCCGATAGTAAAATCTTTTTCTATCTCAGCAGTTCTTCTACAAAGATAAAAACCACCACAAGCAAGAGTTCTATAAACCCTAGCAGAGTGAGACCTTTTGGTCATAAAATCGCTATCTAGTCCTCCTAAACAAATTTTACTTGCTTGACTGGCGTAACTGTGAAATTCATTAATTAAAGCAACCTTTTGATGTTTACTATGTATTTTAGGACTAATCTTCTTTTTAATCTCTCCATAAATTTTAAGTTCAAAACCTTCATCAATTACCCTTTCCAAAAAGTCTTCCCTACAAGGATGTATATTATCCATCGAGCCTATAAAAAGAATATCGCTTCCGAACTTTTTCTCTAAGTAATAATTAATAATCTGCTCTCCGTTCCTAACAGGGTCATATCCTTCTGCTAAGAATTTAACATTAGTAAGTCCGGCTTCAAATAGTTCATCTACATTATCGCAATAAGTATAGAATGTATCGTAGTGTTTCATTTGTTCTATATATTGTTTACATTCATGTAAAGGAACTCCATTGAGTGTGGCATCATAAATCCAACAAGCGGTTTTAATACCTTGTCGTTTAGCATACTCTATAACCTCAGTAGATACTTCTAACCCTTTTAAAACGAGCAATAAGTCAGGTTTAGGATTTAAGTGGTCTATTTGTTGAACTATTAAAGTCTGTAACTTCTCCAACCCAACTTTTTTAGCAACTTCTCTAGGGTCTAATATGGCAACAGCCCAACCTAGTTCCCTAAATGCATCATAAACGTAATACCCAGTCTGATTATCCTCTAACGGTGCTATTAAAAATACTCGTTTCATTTTATCTCCTCCCTTTTATAAATACCAAATATAGTCTCATCTTTTGTATAATGAGTATAGAATGAATCAAAATTTTTAGACATCAAATCAGATATTCCTTGTCTCGCTTCCTTATTTTTAGGCAAATGCATAGGGAATTCTTTTTTAATTACAAAATTATAACCACTAGTTATTATAATTCCTCTAGGGGTTAAACAATCTATTAACTTTTTAAGTATTCCTACAGGGTCTTCTAAGTGCTCTAATACATCCATAATTAATATAATATCATATTTTTGTTCAAAAACTTCTGTTTCTTTAAGAAAGGTCATAGGTCTATTAGTCATAGCAGATAAGTATTTAGCAAAGTTTTGTATCTCCCCATCTAAATCATAATAGTAAACATCATTACCTTCAGTCATTTGCATACCTAATTCTCCAATCCCGCCACCAAAATCAAGTATTTTCTTATTTTCCGCTTCCATAATAGGGCATAATACTTTAAATACTCTAGTATGATTATTAAATCCTATTAACCCAAATACATAATTTTTAGAATGTTGATAAAAGGAATCGTTTGTTTCTCTATGTTCCCATTCATCATTACAAGCTTTTTGATTTGTAGCAGGGTCTTCTAATATTTTTATAAAATCATCCCTATCTATTCCATAACATTCTTTTACTGCATTTATAAAATAATTTGGTATCTGTTTCATTTTTGCACGTTCCTTATTATTGAATCAAATATATGTAACATTCTACTAGCCATTGTTTCAAAACTAGATTCTATCTTGGCAAAATCTGCACCTTGTTCCCTAAGAGGTCTTGTTATTTCAGGTCTTATATCATTAGTAAAAGAAATTTCTCTTGCTAAGGATACGGAGTTATCGTTTTCAAAATAAATGGCATGACTTTTATAAAGGTCGTGCAAAACTTTTAATTTAGGGACTAATACAGGCTTACTAGCATACAGTCCTTCCCAAGGACTAAGACCTCCTATATATTCTGTTTTTTGAGGATAGATTAACATGGCACAATCCCTAATTAGTTTAAATTTATTTTCTTCACTAAGATTTTCATAATGTTCAAATTCTATTCCATTAACTTCACAAAGTCTTTTAGTCAGTTCCAAATCTCCATCATCCCAACCTACTGCTATATACTTTTTTATTCCGGTAATAAGTCCTAATGCTCTTGGTATAAGATTACAATTCTTTTGTTCGTTCATTCTACACACAGAAAGTACATAATCTCCTTTAGTATCCAATCCACTTTTAAAGTATTCTTCGTTCATGTTAATTCCATAAGTTATAACACAAGGGTCATCAAACCATTGATGAGTATATTTATAATATTCATCCCTTGCGATGTGGGTATTAAAAAGTATTACATTAGCAAACTTCATTACGTCAAAATAATATACCCAATCCATCATTCTACCTCTTTGAACTTTCATAAGATGTGTAGGTATATCCAATAACATTATTCCCCAAGGAAGACCGAATGTTTCAGCAACCATTTTGGTAACAGGACTTACTTGAACGTGGGAACCGAACACTATGTCAAATTTTTGAGGTATCAGTTTTCTCATAACATCCGATTTCTGAAATTCTAAAGGAGTTGTAAATGTTCTATAAGGACAATAGATAATTTCTAAATTTTCGTGGGGTATGATAGGATGTTCTTTATCGTACTCATCTACTCCCTGAACTACACAAGTAACCTCGTGCCCTTTTTTGCATATTTCATTGCACAAATTTAAAATCCAATTCGCACTCTCCATAGCTAAGTAAAGTACACGCATTTTAACACACCATCCCAAATCTTACGCCACAAACGTTACAATAATTCTTACATACCTTGTTTTCCTTCCTTAATTTAATATAATCTTCCATAGTAAATTTAGTTTTTTCGTTAGCCATGTCTTGTTCCATAAAAGTTAGTAAGGTATCGTTTCGGAAATCATTATATTTTTTACTATTAAATATATCCATAAAATTATCTTTATGAATATTACCCATTACCATGTCCGAAAAATCTAAATTCATGGGAACATCTTTAAAATGCTCTATTGCTCTACTTTTTATACAACCAATAAGACAACAGGGATATATATCTCCATAAACATCCATATAACTATCAAGCCAAGGAGATTTACATTTTGTAAGATTAATTATTAATGGTCTAAGTTTTAACCCTATATCTAGTTCTTTAGATAAAAGTATTGATTTTTTGTAATAATCTACAGTATCGTTTAAGTCTATTTCGATAATGTGTTCTTTTTCTAATCCTTTTAATAAACATTGTGGATGTAATGTACTTACCGAATCTACTCCTAATTCCTTACCTAATTTAACTAATAAAGGTAATTCGTGAACGTTTTGTTTGGTCATAACCATATCAATTCTAATATGAGGATATTTAGTTACGGATTCATTCCTTAACTTAACTAAGGTTTTAATATTTTTAATAACTTTATCCCAATCCGAGCCTAATCGTATCTTATCATATGTTTCTTTAGTAGCCGCATCAAGGGAGATACTTATTTTACTAACTCTAAGGTCTACTATTTTTCTACACCAAGTTTCATCCATCAAAACACCATTAGTAACCATATTGATAGCTAAATGCCTATTATCGGATTCTTTTAATATCTTATAAAAATCCGGATTCAAAAGTGGTTCTCCCAATCCAACAAAACAAATAGTATTTGTAGGGTTTGCTTCATTTAAAAGCTTTTTAAATGTTTCTAATTTAAGATGTTGAGGTTTCATCTTTTCTAATCCTCGTTTAAAGCATATACTACAATGTAGATTACATATATTAGTGACTTCTACAGTTAATCCGTATAGTTTGGGAGTTATCATTCTAGTTCTTCATACTTCTTTTTAATCTTTTTAGCATTAGTTTTAATATTTTTGATAGTATTACATATATAATGTATATCTTCAACTGCTAATTGACTTGATGAAGGAAGATAAAATCCTGTATTCCAAAGTTCTTCTGCTATTGGACATTTTATATAATCTATTCCATAGTTTATATATGCAGGTTGTAGATTTAATGGAAAGAAGAAAGACCTTGTTTCTATACCATACTTTTCTAGTTCTTTTTGAATAATACTTCTATTCAACCCAAACTTTTTTTCATCTATAGTAATTCCATACATCCAATATACTTGTCTACCATGCTCGTATTCTGATGGGGTAGTTATTCCTTCTACATCTTTAAGTTCTTTATTATAAAATAAAGCGTTCTCTATCCTTCCTCTAATAAGAATTTCGGCCTTTTCTAATTGAGCTAAACCAATAGCGGCTTGTATGTTAGTCATTCTATAATTATAACCTACTGCGTTATGTATAAATCTTATTTCGCCAAAAGCTTGATTTTTAAGGAAATCCATTCTTTTATAAAGAATTTCGTTATTAGTAACGCACATACCGCCCTCTCCTGTGGTAATTATTTTATTTCCATAAAAACTGAAACATCCTACATCTCCTATAGTTCCTACAGGGTCTCCTTTATAATCGGCCCCGTGTGCTTCGGCACAATCTTCTATTATATAAAGGTTATGTTTTTTGGCAATTTCAACAACCCTATCCATATCCATAGGCTGACCAAATATATGAACTACCATTATAGCCTTGGTTTTTTCTGTTATTCTTTCCTCTATTTTAGATATATCCATATTATAAGTAATAGGTTCGGAGTCTATAAATATAGGTTTAGCTCCTACATAAACTATAGCATTAGAACTTGCTATAAAAGAAAATGTTGGTACTATAACTTCATCTCCTTCTTTAATGTCTAAAGCTAGTAAAGCCAAGTGTAAAGCTGTTGTTCCATTAGAACAAGTAACAGCATATTTTGTTTTACAGAACTCGGCGAACTTTGTTTCGAATTCTTTAATAAATCTACCTTGAGAACCAATCCAGTTAGTATCTAAACACTCATTAACATATTTCTTTTCATTTCCTATAAGAGTAGGCTCACAAACTGGAATAGTTTTCATTATCTCACCTTTTTACATATAAAAGTAATAGCCCAAGTATCTGGAGAAGGTTTCTTTTTAGTTATCCATTCTTCTATCTTTACTATCTCAAATCCTGCATCCTGTATTAAAGGTGCTATATCTGTCAAGTAGTGAAAACGCATAGTATGTTTTTCTTTAAAATGATAACTTAAAAACAATCTATGTAGTAAACTTTTGGTATTTAATAAAGTAAAATATTGTTCTACATCTACAGTTCTGGTTCCATAATGTATTGTACTTATACTATCCCTAAATATCTTATAATCTCCTTTATTGATAGAGAAAGATTTTTTAGGACAACCATATTTTTCAATAGAGGGACCATACCAGCAGTCGAAAACGAATATTCCTCCTTTTTTTAATTGAGTATTTACATTATAAAGAGTATCTCTTAAATTCGAATCCGTCAATAGATAGTTCATTGATTGAAACATTGAATAAATTAGGTCAAAATTGCTTCCACAATAGGTATTTCTCATATCTCCCACTACAAAAGTTGTATTTAACCAAGTATTTATATCCGCATTATTCTTTTTTAATAATGCAATATCAATCATATCTTCCGAAATATCTACACCTATAATATCATATCCTTTTTTAGCAAGTGCAAGTGTATGTCTTCCTGTTCCACATCCTAAATCAAGTATTTTTTTAGCCTTATATTTTTTTATAATACTTTCTAAGTATTTTACCTCTTTATCAGACCTACCATCATATTTGGCATTATAAAAATCATCATAGAATTGTGCACTTTTATGAAACATCATTTTTTATACCTCTCAACAGCTTCTTTAAACATTACTTCTACTATTTTACAAGCTTTTTCTAAAGTATGAGTATTGGTTTTATCAGTCATAAGTAAAGAATATGCTTTATTTCCTATATTATCCCTAAATATTTCTCCTTCTACTAATATTTTGATAGAATTAGCTAGTTTAGGGATATCATTAGCAGGTGTATAAAATGGCATATCTGCTAATCTTTCATGCATAATGTGTTCGTCATAACAAATTGATGCCTTTTTATAATACGCTCCTTCTGTTACGGTTAAACAAGACATTGGTTCTACAAGGAATAGTGATTCCTGAATAAGGTGGCACTTTTCTTCATCTCCTATAATTCCTTTAAGTTCTATATCTAATTTATAAGTTTTGGCAAATTCCATTATCTTTTGTTTAACATCAGTATGATACTTACCTACTATTATATATTTTGGAGGATTTTTAAGTAAAGATAGGGCAATTACTATATGCTGTATTCTTTTATAAGGCACTAAAGTGTCTATTGTAAGTATCTGATTTTTTAAAGGAAGTTCTTTTTTATACTTCTCTAACATTTCACTATCTAAAGGATATGGTTTTATATAAAAATTTAGTGGTAATATTCTTCCTAAGAATCGTTCCATTCTATACTTAACTTCTGGTCCCGTAATAGATTTAACATCGCACTTTAAAAAGTCTTTAAGCAACCTTTCAAGTTCCCTATAATTATTATCTGTTGGAGGAGATATGTGGGTATACCAGTGATTGTCGTAGTTTTCTAAATTATATTTTTGTTGAGGGATAATTTCAAGATGACCAACTACTGGTATCTTAAGGTCTTCTTTAAGTTTTAATGCTGGATATATTAATGGTTCATATGGCGCCCATATAACATCTGCGGTTTCGCAATCTTCTTTATCTATAATAGTATCAGAAAATATCTTTCCGTTTTCTATCCACATATATATTCTAATAACTTTATGTCCTAATTTTTCAAACCCTTCACAAAACATATCTGTATCATCTTTATAATCTTTTTTAATAGGGCATATAACTATTATTTTCATTCTACCTTCACCTTACTTGCCAAAATTAGTGTTTCATTAACTTGCTTACAGGCTTCTTTAAGTAAGTGAGTGTGTGTTTTATTACTTATAAGGTCGTTATAAGCTTTTTCTCCCCATTTCTTTCTAAATTCTGGATTCTTATCAAAGTAATCTATTGCTTGTGCCATTTCTACAATATTATTATCTAAAACATAAAAAGGTAAATCTGCTAATCTATCCCTAAGTACTGGGTCATCATAACAAATAGAAGCTTTCTTAAAGTATGCCACTTCTGTTACGGGTAGACACGCCCATGGGTGCACTGTAAATATAGATTCTTGAATTAACCTACATTTTTCTTCATCAGTTACTATTTCTTTAAATGTAACTTTTACATTATATTTATTTGCTAATTTAGTTAATTTTTCTAGTTCTTTTTTCTTTCCTTCTTTATTTTTTTTACAACCACCTATTATTATTAATTCTGGAGGATTTTTAATTAAAGATAATGCTCTAATAACATGAGCAGTTCTTTTATGAGGTTGAAGGCTTAATATACTCAATATCTGCCTTTTTTCTTTAATACTAGGGTCTCTATATTTATCTAATAATTCTTCATCTAAAGGATAGGGTTTAATGAATAATTCTCTATCTAATTGACAACCCAATAGTTTTTCTATTTTATATTTTTGTTCTAATCCTATAATTGTTTTAATATCACAATTAGCAAATGCTATTGCCAAATATCTATATTTTGCATACTCGTTAAATGTTTTACTTTCTAAATCTGGCATTTCTTCATTATAAAACCAGTATTTATCAATTGCTTCCATACTAAATCTTCCTGGAGGAATAACTTCAAAATGACCTAATACTGGTATTTTACATTCTTCTCTTATCCAAAGAGCTACAGGTATTAAAGGTTCATAAGGTGCCCAAACAACATCCGCTCCTTTAAATTTTTCAGTATCCATCGTATTACCATACCTACAACATACATTACCTTGGTCATACCAAATTTCTGCCCTAACTATTTCATGACCAAAATATTTTTCTAATCCATCACAGAACATTTGAGTATCGTCTTTATATACTCCTGTATGTACTGGGGTTATTACAATAATTTTCATAATTTCCTCACACAAACTGCTGGTGAACCATACCATACTTCATTTTTACCTATATCTTTAGTTACTAAACTTCCTGCTCCTATTATTGCTCCTTCTTCTATACTTATACCTGGTAAGATGGTAGTATTAGCTCCTATAATTACTCTATTACCTACTACCGTAAGTTTTTCTGGCCAAAATTGTTTCTGAGTCATAGCCTTCTTAACGGAAGGATATTTATCTGTGGTAAAACAAACTTTTGGGCCGATAAAACAATCATCGCCTATTATAACACCATTAGGAATAAACGACCCATTGGCTATCCTACACCTATTTCCTATTTTAGCTTTTTGTATTTCTACAAATGCTCCAATATTAACATCGTCTCCTATTATAGAGTTGTATAAATTAACAAAGTACCATATCTTACATCTTTTACCTATGATTACCTTATCAATTATTTGGTTTGTGAGTATCTCTATCCGCCTCATTTAGTTCTTCACTTTTAAATTCTATAAAAAATGCTTCTTCCTCTCCTATATTAGTTACGCTATGTAATTCGCCAGTTATTATATCTACTATCTCCCCATCTGTAATTTCATACTCTTTAAGTCCTACCCTTACTAATATAGTTCCTTTTATACAAAGTATTTTCTCAAATATTCGTTTATGGTAATGATTCCCCCTTGTTTCTCCGGGCATTATACTTCCCATGAGTAAGTATTTGTAGTCAAATTTGAGTATTTTTGGACTTACCCAAATTAATATTCCTCTTCCATCCATGAAATGTTCTAGTTTCATTTTGATACGTTAAGTATTTGTGCTATTTTTTCTGCCGCAATAGGAGTTATATATTGATGAACACCTATATAGAATCCATTCTCTTCCATTTTAACCGATATAGGATATTTGCTAGGTTCTCCCAATAAATACTTTTTAACCTTACCATTTTCGTCAAGTTCTTGATAAGCTTTTTGGTTGGCCAAACAAGGAAACATTCCTCGTGTTTCTACATCACCATCATGAAGTTTTTTAATAGCGAATTCTTTTTGTTGTTTAGATTTAGCTATTATAGGATATCCTAACATACTATAATTAACTCCCCATGGCATAGCAATTAAATTAGTATTTTTTATACCAAGATAGTATGTTTTAGCTATTTCTTGTCTATTTTTTACTATTCTTTCAAAATCTTTTAGTTGTTCAAAAGCTATTGCGGCACAAAATTCTGTTGTTTTACCATTAGTACCTACTAGACCATGTTCAAACTTCATAGGGTCTCCATCTCTACCATGATTTTTCATTTTTCTAATAGCTTCCGCATAATTATCATCGTTAGTAGTTATTACTCCCATTTCTCCTGCTTGAATGACGTGACTTACGAAGAATGAAGAACTACCAAAATCTCCTATGCTTCCTAAATATTTCCCATCATACTTACTTCCGAAAGCTTCGGCGAAGTCTTCTACTACAAACCAGCCATATTTTTTAGCTTCTAACATTATTTTATCCATATCAGGAGTATAACCTAATATAGATACTGGAACTATTACATCTATCCTTTTCTTCTCATCCTCTGTTAAATTATCTATATTAATACATAAATCGTTTTCGTTAATATCACAAAGTATAGGTTCGTAACCTATCATTAGGAAAGCATTAAGAGTGGCAGGGAATGTAGTTGCTGGAACGCAAACTACTGGCTTATCTTTTTTAATCTTTTGAGTTTTTAAATAATATGCTATTATCTGAAGGGATATTGTTCCATTACAAATAGCAATAGCGTGTCTTACATGTAGTATTTTTTCTACTTCTCTTTCGAATAGTTTAACATATCTACCTTCTGTAATATGATTACTACCAAGTACATCATTTATTGCATCCCTAAATGCTGTAGTGGTTTTAAAATCTCCGACCTTAAATTTCATTAATAACCCCTCCTATTCATCTTCTATAATAGCATCATCGTGACCATCATTGAAAACATCTTCATCATCATCTTCGAATCCGCCTTCATAATCTTCATCTCCCATATTTACATCAACTCCTTTTTTAAAGCCTCCATCATTTTCTCTTGGCTAAATCGTTCTTTTTCAATTTGACAGCCTTTTACTAGTATTTCGTGTATTTCTGGATTCATAACTAACTTCATTTTTTCAATCAAATCATCTACTTCTATTATTTGTTGTGCAACACCTATTTCTTTAGTTTCTATATAATCATCAGCATCTACTAATAATCCACTAACCCTATCCTTTACTATTTCATTCATTGGAGGATAGTTTGTTGTTATTACTGGCGTTCCACTTATTATTGCTTCTATGTTTGGTATTCCTAATCCTTCCCATTTACTTGGACAAAGATAACAATCTGCTTTTTTATATAGTTTCTTAATCTCGGAATATGGTAAGTTAGCAACTTTTTGACTAGTTAAAATAAGTGAGGTGTTTGGGTCATTAAGTTTCTTAAATGCTTCTACTACTAGTTCCGTATTTCTTCTTCCTTTAACTCCTCCAAATCCTGATGTGTGTAAGAATACAAATTTGCTATGAGGAAACTTTTCTCCTTCATATTCTTTTAAATCTAACCCAAAAGGAACTAAATAGGTATTAGTTAAACCAAATCTTCGAAATATCTTAACCTGTTCTTTAGTATGACTGAATATTTTATGAAACCTTTTAAATTTAGGAACTGATGTATTAAATAGTTTCTCCCAAGCAATCCAAGCACCTATTGGTTTAACTCCTTTTTCCCAACAGATTTCGATTAAGTTATCTTTATTAACTACCCACTGGTCGTATTCGAAAAATAAGCAATAATCAGGTTTTTCTAAATCCAATATGGTTTTAAAAAAGGTTCCATCCACTTGCCAAAAGTCTGGAGAGTCTATCTTTTTAATCGGAAGGTCAAATTCTGGAGCGTTCTCATCTAATTGACCAAATCGTAATACAGTAACTTCGTGTCCTAAAGCAAGTAAGGCTTTAACATAAGCTAAAGCGTTGTAGGCAACGCCTCTTCCAAACCCCCAATTTTGAGCAAGTAGTGCTATTTTCATTATAATTCCTTTTTTTCTTTATCTTTATATTTTAAATATAGTTCTTGCATGGAATCTAGTAAAGCCCTATATTCTTTAAATAACATTTCTGGGTCTCTAACGGTAATTCTATCGTTAGTTATTAAAAATTCAAACTCTCCACCCAATGAATCTTTTACTTTCTTTAAAGCATTACCCAATTTTTCAATGTCATAACGGTCGGAACCGATGACTGCCATGTGCACGAGATGTACCATTTTCTTTCCTCCTTTATTCTTCTTTTTTTATCTATAAAACCATGACAAAATTTACAAAGTGTTATTCCGTTATCAACATCATAGATAAATTTTATACTTTTATGAATAGGATATATATGATGTGCCTCTAAATCCTTTCCTTTTACTTTACAAAATCGACAAGTATAATCATCTCGTTTGAATACTTGGTTTCGCCATTCTTTATATTCTATACTATTTCTAATTAATTTAGTAGCTTCTGTTTTGCCACCTTGCCAATTACTTGCTAGTTTTCCAGTTCTACCTAAATGTGCTTTTCTTTGTTTTATTTTCCATTCTTCTGTTCTTGGTGGGTGTTTAAAACCTATATGCGATAAAGACATCTTTTTTCTTGTTTCTGTAGAGGCTATTTTACCGAGATGTGTTTTTTTAAATAGTTCTAGGGTTTCTTCCGAATAGACTCCCACTTTTCCTCTATTCCATGGTATCGAACCTAGATGTGATTTTCTACAATTCTCTATGTGTATAGGTGTTAATTTCTTACCAGTTAAAGATTTACTTATATTATTTTTATGTTCTTCCGTAAATATTACTTTTCTACCTTTTAAAGATTTCCAATAACACTTTCGGCACCATTGTTTGGCTCCAACACAAATTTGTATACCACAATCTTTACAATATTTAATTATTATCCCTCCTTAAACTATTTCGATAGGCAAATCATCTTTAAATTCAGGAAGCATTGGCTTATCTGCTTCCATTCTTATCTTGGTCAAAAATTCAACCAGTTCGTTATGATTAGCCCTTCTACTTATAGATTTATGCCTTTCTTTACCATTAGTTTTATAAAATACTGTAATATAAAAATCTTTGGAAACAGTTACTTTAGTCACGAAAGAGTATTTTTCTATGCTATCAATTATTCCTTTGCTTATCATTCTTGAACCCACTTCCCTATTTTTTTAATATGTTTCCAGTCTTTAGATAGTTCTTTATCTAATATTTGGGAATTTTCAAAAACGCAGTGGCCTAAAAACCCCCCTTTATTTGGTTTTAGTATTGGTCTCACCACATGAGGCATACCTAATTCCATAAAACCTACATTATAAGTTAGGTTCCAGTCTGTATAAACATTATCAAAATTTAAACCATGTTTATCACATATCCTTTTAACTTCTGTTGCCCAAGCAATATATTCGCCATAGGTGGTGGTGCAAAGTAGTTTAGCAAGTTCTGTTTCTTCTGGCGAATTAAATGCTTTAGTATCTATTCCCATCTTTTCAAAGAACTCTACAACCTTATCCATTACTTCCATATTTGTGGCACCTACATATTTAACAAATGTCATAATACCTTCTTTTAGGTAAGGATGTACTCCTCTTATAGGAGAGTGTGTACATGGGATTCCAGATATTTCTTCAATACTTCTAGTAGTTCCCATATCAACTGTGGAATTTATAATAACTATTTTAGGTTTAACTTCTTCTATCCTTTTAGTTACTATATCAATAAATTTATTGTTGTAAGGAATGTTAACCATCATAATATCTATATCTTCTGGTATAACATCTTGATAATCTAGTTCTATTGTAAATGTTTGATGACCATTCTTTTCACATATTTCCTTTAAAGGCTTTCCAACCTGGCCTAATCCTAAATTCACTATTTTCATAATATAACAACCTCCTTACCTAACTTTTTGGCATGTTTAATAGTATTTTCCGTTCCACCTTTTCTATCAAAGGATACAAAAGCATAAATTATGTCAGCTTCTTTAGCTATTGCTTCATTTCGTTTATAAAATCTTTTAACAGCATCAAAGTAAGTAGTTTCGATAGTAGGTTTTTCTGGTAGTATTATAATAGTATTCATTTTTCTTTCTTTAGCTCTTTCAATAGCCCAAGTATCTACTCCTTTACATCCACCCGATACTACAATATCTTTTTTATTTAATGAATCTACTAACTTTATAACATTACTCTTATCTATTCGTTTCCTACTACCTACAATACCAACTTTCATTGTTCTTCTTTAGATTTTGCTATTCGTTTATCGTCTTCGATAATAACAGCATTAATATCTATAGGTTCTTCAAATATTCCTTTACTTGCTCTAACTCTATTATCTATCTCGCCAATAATTACATTAATATCTATTTTTTGTTCTTTAAAGTCTCCTGCTATCTTGGAAAACAATTCTATGCCTTGTAACATTCGTCCTACTAAAGCCGAGTAAGCATTGTACTCCTTTTCATTTTTGGCCATAGCTTTAACTTCGTTTATTTCATCAAAGATAGTTTTGAGTTCCTTTTCATAATCCAAGACCATATCTTTGAATTTCTTTGTTAATTGAATATCTGAAATCACGTTCTTTCTAACTTTTGAATTATTAAGTAACATCTGTCTAATTCCTTCATCACTACATTCAAATCCTTCCTCAGTTAATTTTTTAGTTATTTCGGAAGGATTCATTCCATTCTCGTAAAGTTCCAGAGCCCTATCTTTAACTCCAGAAGTTTTATATTTAGTTTCTTTCTCCTTAATTGGTGTTTCTACACCAGTTCCAGATTGAATTTCCCCTTGCATTTAAACACTCTCCCTAAGTCTCTTGTGTAATCTTTCCAATAATTAAAACCATTTTTGAAAACATACTTTTTGAAATGTTCATCTTCCGGAAGCTCGAATTTCTCGATTAATAAGTCAAAACATAACGTTCCGATGGATTCCCTTATGTTTTTTTCTAAATCTTCCATAGGAGTTGGTGAACTTCCTAGTCCTGATTGAATATGAAATACTTGGTCTGGAATGAAATAACAACCATTATAAAGTTTAACATATTCTACCGCATGTAGTATACCTGGGGTATAGTTCATACAATTCCCTTTTACTTTATGTAACTTTCCATATACTATATGATTTATTTTTTGAGTGGACAAGGCATCGTTGCCTTTATAGCGGATTTTCAATCCATTTTTAACCATGTTTTACACCTCGAATTCATCTTTATCATTAATTTTATGTTTTGATTGTTTAACATACATTCTCTTTTTAAATCCTTCCCTGATTTTTTTATGTTTGGGATAATATGTTGGGGTTTTATTACTTTCTAAAAACAGTTTTTCTACAATATCATAATCTGTTTTTATAAACCTATGACACCTAATTCCACAAGTGTGCCTAGTTATTAAGTTTAATGTGGAATATACAGTAATTGTGTATTTATAAGTATCTGTATCAAATTTAGTTCTGCACTTGGGACAATAGAAGTTATAGATTTTTTCATATTTTGTATAAATTTCCTCAACAAACTTAACGCCTTTCTTAGCTTTGGTGAAAAAGCTCTTGTTTCGTTTCCGAATCATTCGTTCCTTTACCATATTACACAAATATTTTATATCTAATATATCATATGAATGTTCTACTATATAAATCTATCGTTTTTAAAACGAAGGTTTTATATGCCATTGTTGTAATAGTATAAAAATGTATGTATTGTATTAGGGTTATTTTTTTAAATAGACGACGTTATTTAGTTCAAATTATACTAGGGTAGACTAAGTAAAATCGAAACATTTATATACTGGAAGATTATATATACTATGTAGAGACTTATTTTTTATATAGTGTTAAGATTATTTATAAATTTATTAAGATTTTATATAAAATGGCGGAACAAACAGAAAAACAAGGATTTTCTTTGGGAATATTCAAATTTCTATCAAAAGACTATAGAGGGCAACATCAAAAATTAAAGGAACAACTAGAACAGAGAGAATCTGAACTATTAGCTTCCAATAGACTTCTAGAAGAATTAGGAGTGGATAGTCAAACCACTAACCCTAGTGCTATAGCCTCAGACCAAAGACAATTAACTGACATAATGAATGAAATGAGTAGAAGGGTAGATTTAAGATGTTTTCAATCTCTTTATTTAAGAAATCAATTTATATTTAGAGCAGTAAATATCCGAGCTTCCGAAATGGTAAGTAGAGGATATGATATTATTGGTGAAGATTCGGAAGGAGTTAAAAAATGCAGTGACTTAATAAAGAACTCAGGTGGAGAATCTTTCTTAAGACAATCTAGCATAAACGCTGATGTTTTTGGTAATAATTACTGGGAACACATTCTTTCTCAAGGAGGGAAAGACATTTTACTTCTTAGACAAGTTCATCCTTTAACATTTGGATTCAAATATGACGAAGTTACACATACCATAATTTTTGGTGACGATAAAACTCCATTAATGTATGCCCAAAAGGTCTTTGACCCTGAACTGGGAACAGAAATATTAGTGGATGTTCCAAAGGATAAAATAACTCACATCAAATATAATACTTTTGGTGATGAGTTTAGTGGTATATCAACTCTTCAACCAGGTTATGATACTTTAATTAGGCTTATGAACATGGAAAAGGCGGCTGCTTTGGCAGCTATTAAAACAGCTAATCCATTAATGGTTCTTAAAACTAATGCAAAAAGTCCTTTAATTCTTGGAAAATGGATGAAAACCATTGGTAAATTAAATGGCCAACAAGAGATTTCTTTAGGAGAGGACCAAACTATTGAGTTTCTTTCTCCTGGAAGGCAAAATTTTAATGATTACGCAGATTATTTCTTAGATGCAGTAGTTTCCGATACTGGAGTTCCAAAATCTATCCTTTTAGGTAGTGGTGGGGATAACAGGGCAGAAACTATAACGCTTTCCAAACACTTCTATCGTGCCATGCGAGATAACCAATTGATTTTCGAAACAGGAATAAATGAACTTTTCCAACAATACGCAGACCTTTCAGGTTTCAAAGCTCCAAAATTTGTTTTCAGAGACGTTGCCGAAGACGCAGACGCTACAGGACAAAGAGCGGTGGAACTGTTCCAAGCAGGTTTGATAGACAGGGAAGAGGCAAGAACAATGATAGGACTTTCATTAGGTGGGTCATCTAAAGTATCTATTGATGGCACTTCTAAGGAAATAAAGAACCAAGATATGGAATCTTGGCATCCATACGAACCAGGTTCACCAGCTGGTAGCCAATCTGGAAATAAAACGAAGATGAAATCTAGTCAAGATTCAAGTTTTAAAGGAGAAGGATTGCCTAACATAAAATGAATAACTTAAAGAAATTAGATGAAGAATTATTGTCTTTTGAGAGGCTTATTGAGGCAGTATTGCCCCAAGAAACCGCTCCCTCCAAAACTAACACTCCCCAAGAGTTGAAAAACACTCTTGGGGTTATTACTCCAAATACAGATTTGGAAATATATCCCATGGAGAAATTGAGAATGTTGCACACAATGTTACATCTCTTTTACAGTTCAGGAAACTGTGAAAAATTATCTAGGGAGGATATCGTTAGATTACATAAGGAAGTAAAGGGAAAGTTAAGTAACCATAAAAATTTTGATAGGCTTGATGTTCAATGATAGAAAAATTATATAAAAAGGAAGAAGAACTAATAATGGAACAACTTAGGTTGTCTCAGGAATTACTACGAGCCAGTATGATGTTAAAATTGGATATGGCAGAACAAGTTATAAAAAATAATATACCTGAAAAGTTATCTACAGATTTTGAAACAGCAGAATCTTTATCTAGCGGATTTAAACTACCTCTTAAAGTTAAAGGAATATTCTTGGTAGAAGGAAGACCTCAAAGAAGGTTTTATACAAAGGAAGAAATGCTTAAAGCAGTAGATAATCCTGTTAACCAAAGATTTCCAATCATTTCTGACCATAGAGATGAAGAAACTTCTGTTATTGTCGGAGTTGTTGATAAGATAGCTTTTGACAATGGTATACCAACACCTAACGGATTAAAGGCCGGAATAAGATGGTGGGGACATATTAATGATGAAACTACAGCAAGAAATATTCTTGATGGTTTAATCAATGAAGTTAGTGCAAGTGTTTATAGCGAACAAGAATATATGGACCCTGCAAGAGGATTAGTTGGTAAAGGTCTTACTTTTACTGAACTATCTACAGTTATTCATGGTGCCGTTACTGGTAACAAAATCGAAGTAGATTTAAAATAAAAGGTGATTTATTATGCCATATACAAATGAGAGTGAGCTACCTCCATTCGTTAAGAAGTTGCCATCAAATCTTAAAAGAATTTGGATGAGTGCTTTTAATGCCGCTTATAAAGAATATAATGGTGATGAAGGTAAATCTTTTGCTACTGCTAATGCGGCTGTAAAAAAATATAGGGAGAGTCATAGTGCTGAAGTTATTGAAGGCGATTTAGATAATAACGTTCAAAACTTTTTAAAAGATGAAAAAGTTAAACCGATAGATTTTAAACATAAAGAAGATTTTAAATCTAAGTTAGATTCTTTTTTAAGGGGTAAGTAAAATGAATAGTGATGGTAAATTGGATATTCTTGATGCTTCTGGCGTTAAGGATGAAAATATGGGTGGAATTATGAATAATGAAACTATTGTTGTTCAACCTATCACGGCAGAAGTAAAGGTAGAACAAAATTCTGCTATTAAGGTTGAAGAAGTAAAAACTGAACAATTATCTGAGAAAGTAGTGGAAGCTCCTAAAGAAGTTCTTAAGGTAGAACCAGTAGTTGAACCTGCAAAGGAACAATTATCTATTGAAAAACTTAAGGAACAACTTTCCATAATAAAAGAAACAAGGGAAGAACTTGCAAAAGTTTATGTTGATATGGAAAAGTTGGGTAAGGAGTCTTCAGAACTTAAAAATTCTAATACTGAATTGCTTAGTAAGGTAGATACCTTTTCCAAAGAAAAAGAGACACTTTCGGCACAACTGAAAGAATCTCAAGAGAAATTAGCAAAAATTGAAGAAACTGAACTATGTAAGAGACTGGAGAAACTAAGTGCTAGTTTTAAACAACTTGGACAAGATAAGAGTGTAGAACAATTAAAAGCGTTGCCAGTGGCAATGATTTCAGAGTTTGAACAAGTGGTAAATGCAGGTTTGAGTGCTAAGAGACAAAATGAGAAACTTGGAGAAACAATAACACATCCTTCACAGGCTGTGGCAACTGAAAAACTAGAAGAGAAGAAACCAGAAGCATTAGTAAAACCAAAACCTTTCTTCACAGAAATTTGTGATGAAATGGCTAAACAGCAAGGTAAAGAAGGAGTTTTCGGAAATAAATCCGTACGAGTTTACTAAATATACGAGGTAATTAATATGCCATCTAAAGAACAATTAGACATATCACCAGTAACCGATATCGGTTCTGGTTTTGGTCCATGGGTAGGCGGAGTAGCTAGTGGTCTTACCACAGGTATCTCATCCATCATGGGAAAAACATGGTCTGAGAGAATCATATTTGATGCTCAGCCTGATAGAGTTTTGTCAAAGTACTTCCTTGAGTTTACAGACCTAATGGGAAATAACGACCTAACATTCGTATTGCCTAAAATAGGAGATGTAGACCTAATGGGTGGAAGAACAGCTTACACAGAAGGTAAGACAAGAACACTAGTTAATTTCGACACTGCTGATAACGTAACCGTTTATCTAACAGCTAGGGATGTTAAACTAGGTGGATGCGGTATATCATTCGAGACAGCAAGTGGTACAAGAGTTTCACTAGTTGAAATGGCACACAGGATGCTTGTTCAACAGTATCTAGAAACTATAGAAACAGATGCTAACAAATGTCTAGAAGGAGCATGGTCAGGAAGAGGAACTACAGGAGCTTCAGAAGTTTATGGTGGAGACGCTGCTGACACAGATGAACTAGCAACAGGAGATGTTATCACTGTTGATAAAGTAGTCGATATGAAAATCGAATTGCAAAAAAAGAACTTTGCAAAAAGACCAGGACAGGCTGTACTTTTTGTACATCCAACCCAGTACAAGTACTTGCTTAAATCATCTCAGTTCACAAACGCTGCTGAGTATGGTGCAGGTGGAATCGTTCAGTCAGGAGTTATTGAAACATATGTAGGTTGTAAGATAGAAGTTTCAACACTTATATCAACAAGCACATTGTTCACAACAAACTCTAGCTGTGACGCTTGGGGAGCAACAGGTCACGTCAGTTACATGATAGACCCTACTGCTGCTGCTTGTATTGTTTGGAAAGAGAAAGCTAAGGTCAAAGTAGAAACTTGGGATGATGAGAGAGTTCACAAGGTTCTATTGGACGCTTGGTATAAAATGTCTAGAATAAATGCATGTGCAATTTGTTTTGGATGTTTTTCAGATGCTTAAATAAAGAGTAAGTCTTTTTTGGGAGGCTTCGGCCTCCTTTTTATTTTTAGGTGATTGTTATGAGATTATATGAGAAGATAAGAATAACAAAAGAAGAATGGGATAAGTTATCTTTGTATCAACAAAGAAGGTTAGACCCTATTTTTATTAGAGAGGTAAAAAATGAAGAAATCCCTCAAAAACAAGAAGTTGTCGTTGAGAAAAAGGTTGAAAAACCAGTTGAAAAAGTTGCTGTTTTGGAAAAAGTGAAAGAAGTAATTAAAAAAGTAAAGAAGAAGTAATAATTAACGTTTTAACGTTGCAATGCAACGGTCGTTAGACCGTTAAAACAGGTGAATAATAATGGCGAATTATGGATATAGGGATGGTGGTTTGGTTGTTAAAAAACTAACAATCGCTGATGAAAGTGGAGAGCCAAATGCAGTAGTTGAATATTCAATACTACAAGCTTCCGCAGTTAGTACAGGAGCAATCCTAACAGGATATGTTTTAAAAGGAATTGGAACGGCAGATATTAGTGCAATGACTTGTTCGTCATTTGCGAAACAGCCTCCTTACGCACTTAACTTAGTTGTTTGTGCAAATGGAGCAGAAACAGGACATACAGATGCAGACCATGACCCATTGACTTTTAAAGGATATAATGCTATGGGAAACCATATTCAGGAAACTTTGTATGTACCTAGCGTTTCAGATGCTACTACATCAACAAGACAAGCATTTGCATTTATATCAACAATCTCACAGAGAGTTGGTAGTGCAAGTTCTAGCAGTGATATAGGACTTAGTTGGGGAGATATAATCGGGTTACCTTACCCTATTGCAACAAGTGATGATATAATAACCTTTACCCAAGGAACAGCATGTGGAACAACAGCTATTCCAGTCGGTTCAAATGGTTATAATACCATACATCCAACACTAATGGAAGATGCAATAACTTTAAGGATAAAGTATAAGACCAAATATAGTATTGGTGGACAAAATAACTAAGTAAAGTCATTGTAAAGTTTTGTAAAGATTATTAAATAGGAAGGTGTTGTTTTATTAAATATGAAGTTAATATTGACTTTTTTAGGAACTTAACATCCGAAAGCTGTTATTGGTTAGGATTTATAAGTGCGGATGGATGTGTTCAGTATGAAAAAGAAAAATATACTTGTTATAGATTATCACTACATTTAAATCCGAAAGATAAGGAACATCTTAATAAGTTAAGAGAAAAACTATGTTTATCTCCTATTTCGGAAGATGAATATAAAGGAATTAAAGCTATTAAATATAGTTGTAATTCAAAAGAATTAGTAGAATTGTTAATCGGTTATGGAATAACTCCAAGAAAAACATTCACACTCAATTTTCCTACAATAATTCCGGATGAGTATATTAAAGATTATATCCGAGGATATATTGATGGAGATGGAAGTTTATATTTTTTAAATGATAAAAGATATAAAAAACCATTATTTTATCTAAATATGGTTGGTAATGAGCAATTCATAAAAAGAATTAAGGAATTAATTAAAGAAAAGTTAGGTATTGATGGTAAGTTTAGAAAAAATACAAGCATTTATATATTAGAATATATTAAGAAGGATAGTATAAGGAAGTTATGTGAGTGGTTATATCAACCAGGATGTATAAGTTTAGAAAGAAAATGGAGTAAATGGTTGTTAGTTAAAGGTGATGAATAATGGATGTAAATAACGAAAAGACGTTAAGGGAGAAAGCAATGGATGGTACATTACGTTGGGTACAATGCACTTGGTATCGTCATCAAAGACTTGTTGAGCAAGAATTTTATTTAAGAACAGGAAGTTACCAGTGGGCACAAGTTTGGAAAGGCGAAGTCGCTCTTTTCAATGAAGTAAAAGATAAATTAGCTACCGATTACGATGTTATACAGGTTAACTTAAGCGTTCAAGATTGGCACTTAGTTAATCGAATTAGAGAAATGCTTAATAAGGCTGGTAATACACATACTAAAATAGTAGCCAACCTTGATTATACTGTTGAGCTTTGGCAAACAAGTTTTGACTACCTTCAGGCCTTAAAAGATGGGCTTAAAGGAGCTGATATGATTTTCGGAACAGAACATCATATGAGTAATGCTTTGGAATTAATGATAGGAAGGAAAGTGCATACCACTCCTCATCCTTGTCATACTAAAAGACTTAAATCGTTAAAGCCAAAAAGAACTTTGCCAGTTATAACGATTGTTTGGCATAGATATGATACATTTTCAATGCTACCTTCACTTATTCCTAAAGATTTAGGATATAAGATAAGATTAATTGGTTATGAAGAAAATGCCGATAGAAAAAAGTTTTGTACATCTACCTATTTTGATGAGATGTTGGGAGCTACAAATTATTTAGATTTTTGCGACGAACTTCAAGAATCATTAGTGGTAATAGAACCGTTCACTCTTACAAGTCATGGTAGGACTACTATTGATTGTGCCGCTATGGGAGTTCCAGTTATCGGAAGTGAAAGGGTAGAAAGTTGTAGAAGATGCTATCCTTATACTACATTTGACCCATTGGATGTCAAGGCTGGTAGAGAACTTTTGAAAAAGGTTTTAAATGACCCTGAGTTTAGAAAGAAGGTTATAGAAACCGCACAGGAAAAGGTTGAATACTATTCACATGAACAGTGTAAAAATAGATTTATTGATTTTTTAGAACAGGGGAGTTATGAATTAAAGCCTGAAGAGTTATAATTTTTAAATAATAAAAAGGTGTCATTTATGGCAGATAATAGCATTATGGCGACATATCCTAGTAAACTTACTACGGCAACTATTGCCTCCTTTGCAGGAAGCAGTGTTAGTTCGGTAATTGTTTCGGGTATATGTGGAGATATAAAACAGTTTAATATAAAAGCAAGTATACCAACAAATAAGTTTATTGTTAAAGTTGTTGATAAAGCTGGGTTGACTAATTTATTAACAGCACAACAGACAGGGTATTATGCAGATAGGACTGGTTGGGCAGCAAATGGTTCTCCTATGAATGTAGTGGTTTATAACGTTTCAAGTTGTGAGACATTTGATTTTAACATAACATATAGCAAGTATGACCCTGACTAAAATGACTTTAAAAGCTGAAGTTAGTGAATTTAAGCGAGTTAATGGAAACTCAGGTTATACAGACCGTGATATGTTAATGTATCTTTGTAGTAAAGTAGATAAAATCCACGATAAAACCATTGAACTATCTGAGTGTCATGTTAAGAATGCTAAGGATATTTATTGGATTAGGATTATAGGTGGTACTATTGCTACTGCTTTTTTTAGTATATTTATAAAGATATTATTTTTTTAAGGTGACTATTATGGCTAAAACTAGAAAGAATGTATTTGGAAATGTAGAAGAGAAGGATGTTGTAGAGGGAGATATAGGGGATTATGAGAAAAGTAAGGGTAGTCCTTATAAAGATTAAATAGATATGTTTATATACTAGAACATCTATTATTACTATTGGGTAACAACAATGCAAGACCTTTGTAGCACAACGGACGTTATGAGAATTATAGACTGTGTAGGTAGGTATGGAACTACTGATATAGGTTATGAAATAGCCGAACAAACACAATATATTTATGATGAATATGGTAATCCATTACAATCCATTATATCAGAAGTGGATAGAGATGATACTACTAATGATTATTATACTAAATTTTATTTAGGAGAAAGGTCTATAGAAAGAGTGGACAAAGTTTATATGGGTACTGCGACCAAAACTGAGTTAGAATCTTCCACGGATTATGTGGTTGCCACTGGGGCTGGAATTGTTAAAATGCAAAGCTCTACCACTTTAGGTGGGGTTGCAATCGCAGATGATTCAGAAGTTATTATTTGGTTTGCTGGTATGCCTTACAAAAAGCTTTGTGCTATTAGAACAGCCGAGAAATTACTTGAAAAATCCGACACTATGAGTGGGGATAAAACAAGTAAGGAATTACAAGTTATAAAGGATAGGCGTAAGGAATATGAAGACCTTATCCGTCAAAAGATAGAAATGCAATTAACTGACAAATATCTTGATTGGGACGAGGATTACGATACTAATATGTTTAGTTTAACTCAACAATTCCAAAGAAATAAATACTTATCAACTGTTTGAGATATTATAAATAATATCTTTAAGGTGAAAAATAATGGTCAAATCTGATTTAAATAAAAAAAGCTCGATGAGCAAAGATAAAGTAATCGGTAATTTGGATGAGCAATTTAGGGAAACACCTATAGAAGATATAGGATGCAGACATAGAACTACTATGTTAACCGATTTAAATGTTGATATTTTAGCTAAAAAGAAAAAGAATTGTTGAGTTCTGTGCCAAGTGGCATATTAATAGTCCAAGGGGAATAAAAAATCGTTAACAATATTTGGAGTAGTTCCAGTTCCGAAAACGGAAATTTAGGAACTAACTGGTCGTTAGGAGTTCTTAGTGCCACAGATACCCTTATATTCGATACTACAAGTAATGTAAACTGTACTTTTTCTACTGGTATAACTGTTGCAGGTATTACTACAACTGCTGATTATACAGGAACTATAACCTTCGGAGCTACTACCCTTACGGTAGGAGATATTACAATAGTAGGTGCTGTTGTTTTAGATTTTAGTGGAACAGCTCTTGTTTCTTCCGGTAACTTAACTCTTTCCGCCACTTGTACTCATACTACTAATTCTAGTACTACTTACGCTTTTAGTAAAGATGGTGCTGTAATTACTACTAATACTAAAGCTTTACCTCAATGCACTTTTACCAGTAATTTTAGTATTAATGGTGCTTGTACAATTTCCAGATTAGTTTTCGGAACTGATGGTATTACTGGTACGTTTGGAGCTGGACAAACCTTTACTTTTACTAATCTTACTGCAAGTAATTGGAATGGAGCTTATGGATTAGTTAATGCTTTCGTATCCAGCACTCTAGGAACACAATATATTTTTGCTATTCCTAATGCTATTACCGTTACTTATACCAATCCTACAGATTGTTATGTTTCGGGATTTGTAATAACCGCAGATGATGATACTAATGTAGATGGTGGTAATAATACTAATTGGACTTTTACCGCTAATTATAGTAATAATGTTGATGAGGCCGCTATTGCTATTGAGATAAAAGATATTTTGAATACTTATCTTACTGACCCTCGTGCTTTAGCAGGTGGTACTACTCGTTCAACTTGGTGCCATTTTGATAAGCCTAGAACAGATGCTACCTATCCTAGAATACAAATAGAGCAACTTCCTGGTACTAATGATATTATCTCCCTCGGAACTAATTATTCCGAACTAACTTATTGTTATTATAACATCCATTTTTATACAATGAAAGATTTTAAACTTACTACTAGACTTAATGGTGTTAGGGTTAGTGTTCAAGATGAGACCTTGGTTTCCCATTATTTTAAGGAAATAAAGAACGCATTAAAGGAGCACCAGAGTATTACACAAGCTTTATATATAGATGGATTTAAAATGTTGGGTACTAGTAAAATTATTTTTGACCCGGACACTAAACTTTATCATGGTTTTATAACAGTTAGGTATTTTTATTTCACGCAGGCGATATAAATGGCTTTTGGAATAAGTTTTAAGGTAGAAAAGGATACTCTTTCCAAAGGATTGATTGCTGTTCAAAATGCTATAGCTAATGGTATAGTTGATGGTGCGATTGAAGAAACTAAAAGAATTGCCGAATCGGCTGAGATTAATCTTATGGAAAGTATGAATACTTATAATCCTAAGGGTCCTATTAGTAGAACAGGTAATCTTTCGGCAAGTATAATGGTTGATATACATAGAGCATCTAAGGGTATAGAAAACACATTTTTTGTATTTATTGACGAAAATAAGGCTCCTTATGCTAAATATGTTGAGTTTGGACATCAAAGTTTTGAAGGTTATCATTTTATGGAACAGGCTTACCAGATGGCTTTACTTAATATTAAAGATACTATGGCCGAAAACATTCAAATAAGTCTTTCCAAAATAAGATTATAAAGGTGATTTAATGGTAAAAATAATGTATAAGGATGGAGTTCCCGGGTACGATAAGAAACTGGGTTGTGGTGTTGTTAAGGGAGGAATTTATGAAACTAATGATAAGGTTGCTGGTAACTTAGTTAGTACTGGCAAGTTTGAGTTTGTTGAAGAAATTAAGAAAGTAGAAGAAGTTAAAGCGGAAATTAAAAGTAAAAAGAAAAGTTACTAATAAAAGAGATGATTATTTATGGCGGCAACTGGATATAAACAGAGCGTCAGATGGAGATGCGAAGTCCCTGATTACCAATATGGTTCCTATCTTTCAACGATGGACCAATCATTAGGACTAGTTCAATCTATCACGCCTGGCGAAAAGAACAATTTGTTTAAAATTAAAACACTTGGTGGTACAAGAGATTACTACACAATCATTCCTGGAAAATTCGAAGTTACAGGAGCAATGGAATATTACTTGCAAGGATGTGCTTTCCTTAGGCAGGCAATAGGAGAAGATACAGCTTCAACAGATACAATAGATTCTGGAGCAAAACTTCTTTACCCTAGTGCAACAGCAGGTATGTGTAAACATATCATGGGTAGTGCAAACTCACCTGGAATTAACGACTTTCCTAGTTTTCAGTTAGAATTTACTGATTACGAGGATTCAAGTGTTACAAGTGATGAAACTAAAAAGTTAAATTTGAAAAGAACATATGTAGGTTGCAGAGTTAATAGATTAACCCTTTCTGCTAATATTGACGAACCTGTAAAGGTTGCAGTTGATTGGTTGGCTAAAAGAGTTATTGTAGGAACATCTGATGAAACCTATTCAACAGAGATAGCTCAAGACCCATTTGTCTTCTACCAAGGAGCAATTTATATGACTACAGGAGAGGCAACAGTGGGAGATGCTAGTGGAGATTTAGCAAGTGACCAGCTTGTTTTAGTTAATAGTTTTGAATTAACTGTTAATAACAACTGTGAAGCAGTCTGGTATATTTGTGGAACTACAACTAGTTATGATAGTATAAGGTCGGCAAAAGCAATCTATCCTAAAGGAAGAGATTACTCTTTGAGACTTGGTATGCATTACCAAGATAGGGAAATGTATGAAAGGTTCTTAGGTGCTCTTGGAGCTACCGCAGACCAACCTACATTTACAAAGCCTCAAGTAGTACTAGACTTCGTAAGGGGTGGAGAAATAGGTAGCGTTAGTAGCCCAGTATCCTCACCAGACTATATAAGAATGGTTGCTGGTTCAGTCGTCTTCGACGATATGGCAATCAATGGTGGCCCTGAGGACATTGTTGGTAACGACACGAACGTATTCGTTAAAGGAATTAAGTTCTTTGTCGTAGATAACGACCCTTCATATAAAAGCTAAGTAAATTTAGAGTAAAGTATATTATATTTAAGCGAGGGATTTATATGTTATCAAAAGATAAGGCATTATTCGATAATAAGGATGGAGAATTAGTTCCACAAGATGTCGAATTACAGGAACGAGTAGATGATAAGGTAGAAACTATTAAAATAATACCTATTACTCGTAAGGAAATGAAAGAGATTTTTGAAAAGAATAAAGATAAAGGAGAGACAGATGAGGATTCGGATGCTTTAATTGTTAAGAAATATTGCAAAGAGCCTTCATTTTCGGATGAAGAAATTAGAGTTATGAAGCCTACCTTTGTTAAAAACATTGCTCAGACTATCTTTGATTTTAGTATTGTAAGAGACTTTGAGAAACCAGATATTATAAAAAGATTAATTGTTTTAAATCCAACATTTAATTCATTAATTTTAATGGGAAGAACAAGACACGAATTACTTTTGATGGAAGAGTATGAAAAGAAAATCAAAGAACTATCCGAAAAAGTGTCGAAGTTAGAACTTAAGTAATATGGTTCAAGGGTTAAGTGATGATTTGTATTTTGATAGAGATAATAAGGGAAACCTTATACCTCAAGAGTTTTGTATAGTAGTGAAAGGAGAGGAGCACAAGGTTAAGCTCATTCCTCTTACTAGGGGAGAACTGAAACGCATACTGTCTGGCGATAATGTGGATTATGATGATTATATCCTTGGGAACAATGTTAAGGTTCCTGATATAGGAAAGGATTTTAATCTTGTAAGACCTGAGTTCGCAACTGCGTTGGTTGATAAAGTATTTGATATTTCCGGAGTAAAGACAGAGAAGAAGAAAGAAAGAAGTAAGCAGTTTGAGAAAGATGATGAGTTTGGAAAACATTTAAGGAAGTTAAGAGAAAGAAGGAAAGAAGGCGATATGTTGCTTTTCCTTCACGAACTTGGTTACAATTTTTATAATGTAAATAATCTTACTGTATGGGAGATTAATTGGATTGTAGAGTGTTATAATGCAAGGGAAGAAAAAAGAAAAGTAGAAAGCAAGGGATTTAAAACTTAATATGTCAGACATCGGTGAACTTCGAATTGTTGTTTCGGTACTTAATGAAGCTAGTGCTGAACTTAAAAAGTTAGATACTGATTTAAATGCCGTTAGAGCCCAGACTAGAAATCTTCAAGCAGAAAGTGTTAAAACTTCTAAATCTACAGTAGATTTGGCTCAAAAATTTAATGAATTGGCATTGGCCGCTAGAAAAAATAGTGTTGAAGCTCAAAGAATGAGTGCTGAGTTTGCAAAACTTAAACCTATTGAACAAGCCGCTTCTTTTGGTACTTTTGCTAGAGTTTTAAAAAGTGAGATTACTGAAAATGTTAAAAATGCCGGACAAGAAATTGGTGTTAAATTTCCTGAACAAATTAAAAAATCGGAGAGTGCAATAGATTCTTTCTTAGGTAAAATGACCCATTTTAGGTGGGCATTAGTTAATGCTTTTTTAGTTATTAATTTAGGTGGTATGGTTTGGAGTAGATTAATAGAACCTGCTGTTAAGTATGAAATGACTATTGCTCGTATTGCCGCAGTTACTCAAACTTCTTCAGGTGCTTCTCTTGAAGCTATCAATAGATTACAACAAGGAACTATTTATAGTTTAGACCAAATTGCAGAAGCTTATTTGGATGTTACTAAAAGAGGTTTCGATAAGGCCGAATCTGATAAGATAATGGCTACTTCTACTAAATTAGCTACATTTTCACAAGTAGAATTATCTTCTGCTACCGATGTTGTTACAATGGTTTTGAATCAGTTTAATATGACTGCCGAAAGAGCGGCTGAGGTTGCTGATAAACTTACTTATGCCGATATTAATAGTGCGGCAAGTATGGATACTATAGCCGAAGCTATGAAATATGCTGGTCCAACAGCTTATGCGGCTGGTGTTGGGTTTGAAGAACTATTATCAACTATTGCCATGTTATCTGATGCAGGTATTAGAGGAGAGATGGCAGGTACAGCTATTAGAGGTATATTAGCCGCTGTTACTAATGAATCTCCAAAAGCTAGAGAACAAATGGAAAGATTAGGAGTTGCTATTTATGATTCTAATGGCGATTTTGTTGGTTTAAATGATGTTTTTACTCAATTAGCTATTTCCTTAGGTCAAGGTGATATGAGTACTAAATTAGAAGCTATGGGTGATATTTTTGAAAGAAGAGTCGCTACCTCGGTTGCTTTAGCTACTGAAAAGATTTTACTTAATAATGGAGCCATTTCCGATATGACTAAAGGTATAGAAGGTGCTAGTGGAACTCTTGACAAGTTTTCGATTAGTATGAGTGGTTCGGCAAAAAATATTCAAGTTCATCATGAAGAAATTGGTTCGTTTTTAAGAGATGTTGGTCGTTGGAGTGTAGTTGCTTATTCTGCTTTATTAGATTTAGCAGATTTAGTCAATCCTTTTTGGTGGATTCCTGAATTGATGAAGGATACAGAAAAAGCTTATCAGATGGTAACCGATTTATTTAAAGCACCTATGGAATCTGGAGTTTCTGGAACTAATATTAAAAATAATCAAGATTTATTTGTAACACAAACTGCGATTGATATTGCTAATAGAAAATCTACTGATTCTCTTAAATCTTTAGTTGATTGGACAGAAAAAGGTAATCCTTCTTTAATTACTAGAATAAAAGCTATTAATGAAGAGGCTGATGCTCAAAAAGAACTTATTACTTCTACTTTTGAATCTATAGATGTTAGAATTAGGGATAATCTTGTTTATCAACAACAACTTAAACTTTTAGAAAGTGTTACAAATGCTAAAATTTCAATAGTTAATATAGACGACCAGTTAGTAACTGAACAACAAAATCTTAAAGATATTAATGAAAAATGGAATGATACTTTAAAAGATAATGCTAATCAATTAAGAGATGTAAGGTCTTCTTTAGAAGATTTTGGTAGAGCGGCTTCTGATGCACAAAAGAATATTTCTACACTATCCACCCAAAGATTTACTGGTGAAACAGTTATTTTAGGGTTACTTGATAAAGTAGATATTTGGATGAAGAAACAGAAGCTTTTAGAACTTGGTATAGCTGATGCTGGTGCATTTATTCAATCCCAACTTAGTAGAGTGGGAGATAGTTTTGATGATTTAATAGCCCAACAGGAAACGGTTATTGAAAATTCCGAAGATAGTGCTAATGCTTATGATGCTTGGAAAACTACTATAGAAACAGCTATTAAAGCTGAGGTTTCTGCTGGGGAGTCTCTTAATGCTGATGTTACTGATAGAGTTAAGACTTGGCAAACTGCTCTTTTAGGTATTAATAATCTTAATATGGGTGGTGGTAATACCAGTACTCAATCTCAGTTCGTTAATAAATTACAGTTAGCTTATGATGTATATTATGGGGACATGCATAATAATGTTAAAGGTTTTATGATGGAAGAAGAGGATAAAACTAACCAGATTACAGTTAATTCGTCTCAAGTTGTTGAATTATTAAAAACTGAAATGGCCGCTTATGCTAGTGCGGCTGCTGAAGTGGCTAAATTAAGAACGGAAGAAGCTACGTTAGAACAGGAAAGAAGAGAGTATGAAGATAAAAAAGCAATACAAGTTGATAAAAAAGAGAAAGATATTAATAAATTAGAAGATAAAAAAACAATAGCTGAAGGCGTAATAGATAATGCTGTTATACAAAATACTGGTGTTAATTATACTACTCCAGCGGGACCTGGCGTTGTTAATAGTGTTCCTTTTTATAATCCTTTCGATATGAATAATTTTCAGGCTGCTAATGAAATTGCTAATAGAAAAGAAACGCAACCGGGGTTTCAAATTATGGGTCCTACAGATTTTTTAAAGAATATGGGTACCAATGTTATGGACACTATTGTTCCTAATTTTATAAGAAGCTTTTTTGGTTTTGCTGAAGGAGGAATAGTTAATGGTCCTACTCGTGCTATGATTGGCGAAAAAGGTCCGGAAGCTGTTATTCCATTAAGTAAACTAGGTAAAATGGGTAATAATATTAATGTTACTGTTAATGTAAGTGGGTCTAATGTTTCGGCGAACGAGATAGCTAGGCAGATTAGGAAAGAATTACAATCTTATTAATGGGTGATTACGATTGCGTCTTATGATGATGTTAATGAAGTTTTATTTGGAACCGTTGGATTGCTAGTCACTGGTATCTCTCCTGTTAAGGTTACTGCTACTATTAAACAAACCTTAGGTAAAAGGATAGCGAAACATGAGATTCCTGGCATGGATGCTTTAGATTGGAGAATACAGTTAAATGGAATAATTTATTCTACTGGTGCTACTACTAAAGAACAGATTAGGGAGAAACTAGAAAGTTTACAAGATGGAAAGAAGCACGACTACAATGATGGTAGGATTGTTGGGAGTTTTTGCGTAGAAAACGAAGGTTTAACGTTTGACGATTCAGCAGATAGAGTATTCAATCATTTTCAATTTTCCTTAAGTTTGATAGAATGGTCCGGTGACTAATGGCTACTTATAGCACTATAAATAAACAGATGTTAGCTGGAGGGGCTACAGTTGGCTTGGTTGGATTATTTGCTTTCCTTTTCCTACTTACTGGGGTTAAGTTTATAAGTAGTGGTGACGTGGTTTGTAATGGGTTAACTTGTGAAGCGTTTGTTACGGTAAATACTTCTTCCAAAATTTGTTTTGAATACTCTAATAACAGTAATTACTTATATAAAAAACCTTACAGTACTACTGTTTGGGTTAATTTAAATAAAATATCTAATATAGTTAGTACTAACCCTAATATTACTGTAGATTGGTATGTTAAAAAAGCTAAGACAGGTTCGCTTAGTAAGAATTGGACAATTATCTATGATGGTTATTGTTGGAGTGGGAAGAATAATTTGAACAAATTAGTAGGACACGCCACACAACCTGCATATTATAAGTGGAGCTTTGTAGTTAGTAAAGTATCTGTGGACCCCTTATGGGCGAGTTGGTCGTACACGTTTACTAACAAGACTGTGGAGAGGGAAGTAATTACTTATAAGAACGTTACCGAAACCTCTATAGATTCTACTCCGGTTTATAAAAATGTTACTTTAACTAATATTTGTAGTATTGACCAATCCAAGAACGTTTCTATGCATTGTTATGATTGTACCATTAACAAAACCGTTCTTAAATGTTATGATTATATTATCTCACAAATCGACCATTATGATATTAAGAACGTTACTATAATTAAGGTTGTGGAAGAAAAGAGTATAGTTTCGGAAGTGGTTTCAGACACTTCAAAACTTAAAACTGGAGTGATTATCGGAAATAAAACTATTATTAATCCTAATATAAACATTTTTAATAATACATTAAATGAAATGTCTGTACCAGTAGGAGACCGTAATTGGATAGAGTATCCTTTTAGACAATATGAAATAGATAAAGGAGTTTCTAAACTTACCAGTCTTGATAAGATAGCTTTTGGTGTTACTAATGAAGTTTAAATCATTTTTTTTAATTGGATTAATGTTTATCTTATCACTTGTGATGGCAAGTATGGTTAGTGCTTTAACTAATGCGAATATAGTAGCTTATTGGGCATTTAATGATACCAGTGGCAATATAACAGATTACGGAACTGGGAAATATGGAATTAATAATTTAACTGCGTATGGTTCTCCAACTTATCAAATAACTGGTGTTGGTGGTGGGAAAGCAGTTAATTTTAGTAGTGGAATTACTAATTATGCAAACAAAGCTTCTCCAACAGGTTTACCTTCAGGAGCAAGTAATTGGACAGTATCATTGTGGTTCAATGGACCTTTTCAAACAGCAGATAATTATGGTTATTTTACTGCTTTTGGAACTTATACAACAAATCAACTTGTGCAATTTGGGTTTGATAGTTCTAATAATGTTATAATCTCTGGTTATGGTGGAGGTAATGATTGGCAAACAGATGAATCACTTACAACAGAATTTAGTGATGGAAAATGGCATCATTTAGTTTTAAGATGGGGTTCGAATATTGGATATTTATACATAGATGGTGTTTATAGAGAATCTTGGGCTCACGCTAAAAATGTTGGAACTACCTTTTTAAGTGTTAATAGACAAGGTGCTGGAACTAGTGGTAGTGGTAATGTCAGCATTGATGAATATTATTTTTTTAATAATTCTATAAATGATGCAAGTTGTTCATTAGATGCTATTTGTGGAGGAGATATAGCAACATTGTATGGTGGCGGAAATGGATGGGATATAACACCACCAAACATCACAACTTTTGTTCCAGCCAATGGTTCAACAAGCTCTCCTGTTAATGCTATTAATTTATCTCTTGATGAAGCTGGAGGAAATTGTAGCATAGTTAATTGGAATAATGTTACTACTTATGTTAATGAAACCGCTATTCATGGTGTAAATTTAGATTGGGGAGACCCTTCTGGAGGTGGTTCTTGCGGTATTAAAATAAGAGCCACTGAAAATATTACTATAACAGGTATATTTTATGATATTGTTGGTGGCGGTGAGCAAAACTTAGGTAGGACTACTCAAAGATTTATTTATGATAATGGAACTAACCCTATTAATTGGACAAGAAGTGGAACGAGTGCTGTAGGAAGTTTTAATCTTCCAGCAAATACAAATCTTTCTTTAGATATGCCAGTGGTAGCTGAGGGTTCTTGCACATATTCTAATTTAGCTTCAGGATTTCCTTTCACCAATGGTTCAATTACTTGGTTAAAAGGAATATACTCAGGAGCACCTCATGCATCAGCATGGAACATGATAAGTATAAACTATACTAAGACAGGAACTCCAACAAATAATAACCCTCAATCTGTTTCTTGGGTTTATGATAGTGGTAATACTACACAATTCAATTATAAAAGTTATAATGCGAGTAATGTTAGTCAGGCAGTTAGTCTCTCCAATGGTCAGTATTATTATAATGTTAGTTGTTGGGACTCGGCTTTGAATAATAACAGTGGAAACTATTATACTTTCACAGTAGGAAGTGGAGCTTCTGGAAACATAAGTGTAACTCTTAATAGTCCAGCAAATACAACTTATACTTCTAATATTACTTTAAATTTTAGTTATACTCCTAAATCTTATGTTAATAATATTTCTAATGCCACACTTCATATCTGGAGTGGGCATGGAGATGTAGTTAATGCTAGTGCTGTTGTTAATAACTCGGCTAACTTAATTGAGGCAACACTTTCTGATAACAACCTTTGGTATTGGAATGTAGAAGTTTGTGACATACTTGGTTTTTGTTTTCAAGCTCCAGCTAATTTTACTTTAACTATTCACCCATATACTAATATATCTAATTATAATATTACAAGTTCAGTATTTAGTGAAGGAAATAGAACTCTTTGGAATAGTAACGGAAATGTTATTATAAATAGTAACACTCTTAGTCTTACTTTAACTACTGGTCAAAATGCTAATTGTTCCGGAGTAGTAGATACCAACCTTAATTATTCTACCGCTGTCGCTACTAATCCCAATTATAAATTCGCCACAACAACTACTACTTCTCATGCTTACACAGTTTTTGATACTTATACTGGTGGCAATCACTGTCTTTATGTACATTGCGTCAATTATGCCGACCAAAATATAGATACTAGTAGTGGTTGTCTTAATTTTACTTATGTTAAAATAGATTGGCTTTATAACATTTCTAATATTTCAGTTAATGAATATAGTTCAACCATCACTTATCTTACTAACCTTTCTAGTTATGTTAATGATACTGGCGGATATAGTACCACTTTTAGTATTAAATCCGAGAATACTAGCCAGGTAGATTGTAATATAACAGGTAATAATCTTATATTATCTCCTTTTTTTGGTTGGTATGGTAACGCAACTTGTATTATTGGTGTTAATGATAGCATAGGAGCTAATGGACTTAACCAAACTCTTGGTATAAATGTTATATATGTAAATGATGTTCCGGTTTGGGTAGTTAATATTTCGAATATTACTTTAATGGAAAACTTTAATAGTTATACTTACATTACTAATCTTTCAGATTACGTTACTGCTCCAGTAACTAATGAGTTTATTTTCAGTATCCAGGCCGAAAATACCAGCCAGGTAGATTGTGAAATTTTGGGAGTAGATTCTCCTAATATTTGTTATCAAGAAACTGCTAATGTATCTACTGTTTGTGGTGGATTAAGTACCGGAAATTATTATTCGACTAATACAGATTCCTATGTTTATATTAATTATTCTAAACTAATCAATAGTATGAGTACTAGTTCGTGGCGTGTAAAATATGGATATAATATATCTAGTGGACAGGCTATAGATAAAAACTTTTCAATACCTTCCGATTGTTGGTCACAAAATAATTTACAATATAGGTTTTATTCTAGTATAACTCCTTTCCTTTTTGATAATTTTATACCTTCAACTCTTAATTTGAGTAAGTTTTATAATTATTCCGCCCAATCAACTTATGGTTCCGGTAGTTATATTGTAAATGGTTATCTTCAATTAGATGCTGGTGCCTATATGGATACTGGTAGAACTAATGAATATGGTCAAATGGATATTTATACAAATGGTACAATAGACCCTTTAAAAATAGCTTTAAAATCTAAGATTACTTTATACAACCTTAGTATGTCAGGTCAATGTGGTGCTTGTGCTCACAGCGAATCTACAAATATCTATACAAGAATAATCTTCACAAATCTAACTAATGATGTTACTATTTATACTGATGGTATAGTTGCGGAATGTGATGGCGGTGCTTCATATTCTCACGCAGGTAATAATTTTATTATAGAAAAACTTAATTCTACCCATTGGTACTATAATTATTCGGGGATAAGTTCTGGAAACGTTGATATTAGTTCATTAACCGGAAATATTTTTGTAAAAACATCAGCCTATGCTAGTAGAATCACTAATGGTGCCGCTTTTTGTAGTTCAACAGCAACAATGAAATTAAATAATATTACTTATGTTTCTCCTAGTTCTAGGGGAGATTGTTGGAATGGAAGTACTTGGGAAACTGTTGCTCCTTTGGTTTATGGTGCTAGTTTTGGTACACAAACTAGTAGTGCGTCCTCTTCAAAAATATGGGATGCTGATTGGACAACTGGAGCTAAACATAATGAGAGTTTATGGAGTTCGACGGTTGATAATGAAGAAGCATACTCTTCCCTTTATGAAGAGGCTATGAATTGGGACATAAAAAATGTATTAATATTACATTCAGCACTTAATTATAACGGTACAGCAAGTTGTACTATCGGAACTAATAATAGCGTTGGTTGGGGAGAGAATAGAACGTTTTATATAGGTGTTTTAGATAGAAATGTTTATCTTAATTTAGATGGTTTGTTTGCTAATAGAACTTATGAGTATGGTACTACTGCTAATGTTAGTATTGTTAGTGTTAATTCGGATAATTTAAGTGTAGGTTCAGATGTTTATATGGTAGGTAAAGGAATAGATTATTTTATCGGAGTTTCAAATACTACTTTTAATGCCAGTTATGACCTTTCTCTTATTAATACTAATAAGATTAATGAATTTTCGGATAATTCAACCAGTATATTACTTAAATATAGATTATATAATTATGAAGCATTTTATGTAGAGTTGCCTAATTATATTACTATTACTTCGGCAAGTTTAGATGTTTCAGGATTGAACTCCGACCAAACTCTTTTTGGTTGGGATGATATGTATAATAACGAGGTTACTTCAAAAACTTATAATTTTACAGATAATGGAAGTATGATTTTTAATTTAACTCTTAGAGATAAAAGGCAACAATCTGGAACTGGTAATACTCAATATATAAAGTTTGCTAGTATTCAATTTATGGTACAATCTAGTAGTGCTTATAATATTTCGGTAACTATTCCTAATATTACAAATTCTCTTACTATTTATAATTCAGAAAACTATTTACAGCCTTCTATAACTATAGTTTTGGACGAAAGTTATTTAAATAATTGGATAACTAATGGTAACATAACCGTTACTGATGGAATATATACTTTCCCATTTAATATTAGTGTAACTACTGGAGGAAATATTACTTTTAGTGATTTCATTATACGTTTAAGTTATATTACATATCCTGAAGATTTAACTATTGATATAGGTGATGATGGTTATGTAGATATTAACTTATCAGGTATGATTTCTACTACCAGTTCTAGTGTTAATAAATTTAATGAATCTGGGTCAGACTTTTATCATAGTGATAATGGTAGTTCGACTAGTAGAACAAGTAGTTTAGCTTATATAGAAGTTCCTTCATCAACTCCTTTTTCAACATTTACGGTTAGAATGAGAGGACAAAGTTCTAAAGATACTTATTATGAAGATTTCGAAGATTTAGATTATATAAACAGTTCAACTACTACTTGTGATTTTGATGCATTTTTTAATCAATATAGTAGTGAGATTAGCGGAGTTGCTTCTAGTTGTTGGATTTATTCGACAAGGTTAGATTCTAATAGTTCAAATATTACTAGTTTAACAGTTAGTATAGAACAATTAAATTATTTAAATACTTCAACCCTTAACTTTTATATTTCTAATGATAATGGAAATAATTGGTTTCCTATTCCTTTTAATACTTATACAAGTAATAGTGAAAATGTAAGTTTTAATACTTCAGGAGCAGATGTTATGTGGAAAGCTAATTTAAAACCTACCAGCTCAAAGAAAAGTTATTTATATAATTTATATTTTGATGGATTAGGTAATAGGCCTCACAATGTTACTTTAGATGTAGGTAATGATGGTATTAGTGATTATAACTATACAGGAAATCTTCCTATATCAATAGATACCAGTGGCAGTAATTATGTTCTTATTAATTTTAATACTTCACTTATAAGTAGTGCTATATCAAGTTGTACTACTCCTTTCTGTACTTTCCCTATAAATGTTAGTTTTGATGGAGAGAGATTTGTTAGTTTAACAGACCTTTCCATTACTTATTCGGTTCAAGATTTAAATTTAGATATTAATCCTATAAAAGCTTATTTAACTAATGCAGGTAGTAGTTTAATTAGCAACACAACTACACCTACCTCTCCTAAAAATGTAAGCACATCCAAAGTAAGTATTAATGCTATTACTGATGGAGTTAGAGTGGTTAAAAATGCAACTATAAATATTACAGGTAGTTACTATGATTAAAAAAACTTTATTAATATTATTAATATTATTGCTTTCATTAATTAATTTTACTAGTGCAACTCATACACATGAAGGTAACCATATAGTTTATATTAATTTAACTTCTTTTAATGCGGGCAAATATGGTGTTTATGCTAATGGTTCTTTGTATAATGAAGAAATAATAGGAACAAGTGAAGGAAAGGTTTATCTTACTGGTATTATTACTATTATTGGTAATAATGGTGCTAATGGTTATTCTCCTCCAAATCCTGGTATTGATGGTATTTTAAATATTACCGCAGAAGATATTGAAATTAAGGATGCTATAATTACTATTACAGGTGGAAATGGTGGTGATGGTTCTACTCCTACTAATATAGCAACTGAGGGTGGTGCTGGTGGTTCTGCTATTTTTATATTAAATGCTTCACATAGTTTAACTCTTAATAATGTAACTATTTTATTGATAGGAGGAAAAGGTGGTAATGCCAAAACTGGTTCTATTACCGATAATTGTACTTCTGCTAGTGCAAATGGTGGTGCTGGTGGAAAAACTTATTATTATATTTATGATAATACTTCTAATATTGATGATGTTAGTATGACTTTTACTAATGGAGATGGAGGAAATGGAGTTATTGCCTATAGTACATATGGTTGGGATACTTGTGAACTTTCTGAAAATACGAATGGCGGTCAAGGTGGAGTAAGTACTTTATTTTGGGAAAATATAGGTAATGGAACCGATGATATTTATAATTTTGATACAGTTATGATTCCTGGCGATGCTGGAGATAACGATGCACAATGTGCCACTAGTTGTGCTACTGGAGATACCGGAACCGCGGATGATAATACTATGGGTTATGTTCCTTTAGATGCTAATATTACTTTCCAATTTTATGATATTAAAATAATAAATTCAACACTTAGTTCTACTGGTGCTCACCCTGATGATGCATCAGTTTGTTGTTCTAGATGTGGAACAGGTAGTACTGCTTATTCTGTCGAAGAAGGACAGGTTGGTGGAAATATTTATTATAATTTTTACGAAAACTATGCTAATATTACCAATTTTGATGTTACATTAACTGCTGGAGAAGGTAGTAATGCTGGTGCTATTAAATGTAATTATCTTACTAGTAGAGCGTCTTATGGTGGAAATGGTGGTCATATATACGCAGATTATTATGGTTATAATGAATCTTACTCTAATGAACGATGCGAGGGTATCTTAACCGCTACTGGTGGAGAAGGTGGAAATGCGGCAAGTATAAATAGTGGAGATGCAGATGGTGGAGATGGAGGAGATGTATATACCTATTTTTATAATACTATAAATTCTTATAAATCAACCTTTACTACTGTTGGAGGTATTAGTGGTAATGATGTAGGAGATGATGGTTGTAAAGGTGGAGATGTAAAATTTTATACTTATGATAAAACAGTTTTTAATGATAGCGATATTTCTCTTTCAGGTGGTGGTTTTGGTATTGGTTGTTCATTTTCTACTACTGGAGGAGATACTAGTTTTATTAGTTATGATGATATAGATTTTTATAATACCAGTTTAATTTCTATAGGATTTATAGGAGATGAAAGCGGTAATAATATATTAACAACTTATGGGGATTTTATAGCGGATGCTGGTAGTAGTCTTGTTTTTGTTTCCGATACTTCTACTTCTTATGGTTCCTTTATGCTTGTTTCCACTGGCGACTTATTTGAATTGAAATATTCACAATTAATATCTATATTAAATAATAATACTTTAGCTATTATAACCTCTCCCGAAGTAATATTTAAAAACTCAACAGTTTATTTAGGTACTGCTCCTTCTAATACTTTAAGTATTACAACAACTAGGTTATTATTACAGAATATGGACTTTACTCCTGTTAGTGCTTTGGATACTAATGTTGCTATTAGTTCTCCTAAAATTGTTGCTAATAGTACTCCTGGTAGTTTGGGCGATTTTACGTTTGATACAAGTTATACTAATGTTACTTATGATAATTTCTGGAGTACTATATCTAAGGTAGATTTGATTAAAAAAGATAATAGTGGTTCGGCTAAGTTTTATGCTAGTTCAAATTTTAGTTGTTCTATTGGTATAGATATTGATGAAGAAGCTATGGGACCTTATTATATAAATATTACTTTTTATAATGGAACTACTGCTAAATATACCGAAAATGAAATAGGTATTCCTCCTTTAACTACAGAATATAATTATAATTCTACCATACAAGTTAATGGTAGTCATGTTGGGGAAACTTGGAATTGTTCCGTTAAACTTTACTCGGATTTTAATAAAAATAGTAGTGATAAGGAAGTTATAGCAAATAGGTATCCTTATAATCTTAAAGTTTATATAGGTAATTCTTCTGATTATTCACATAATTATAATGGCGAACTTAATAGTTCTTGGGTATTAAATTTGGATAGAGGAGAGTTAAATCATTATATACAAAGTAATTGTATGACCGAAGGAAGTTGTACTATTCCAATAAGGTTTACTTCGGAAGAAGATAGTCAAATTAATTTATCTAATATAGTTATTTATACAGGAGTTAGTAATCCAACTAGCGGAGAAATAACTGTTCCTTTTAATACAACTACTACACAAAATGGTAATATTAATTTTTCAGACTTAAGATTTATTTTTGGAAATCTATCCGGTCAAAACTTTAGAATTAGAGGATTTTATAATATTGGCGGAACTAAATACTATTTTGATGATGATTTATATGCTAGTGTTTTACTTTCCAATTTTACTATATCTATTATTCCTAAAGGAATGAATGAATGGTATGTTTCCCCTAAAAGTGCAACCAGTAAGAATGTTGCCCCTATGGGCGGTAATCCTTTCTGGAATGTGACTAGTCATTCAACTGATAATTTTAGTGTTTATCTTAGGTATAATGAAAGTCTTTCAAATACTTGTATCAAGAATAGGTTTGTAAGTAATGATTATACTATAATTTTAAATACTACTCCCCAGTTATTTATGAATTTTACAGGAATTAACCAAGTTAAGAACATCAGTACTTATACTAATTTCAGTTGTACTGGTGGAGGATTTGTGGAACTTCCTTATTTTATGTTCATTAAGAGGTGCTCGGGATGTGTTGAAACTGATGATGCTTATACCTTTGGAGAGATAGAATAAAATGGGAGATACTAGCGATAGATATAATAGAGGAGAACATGGTGTTATCTTTCTTAGTGATGCTTACGCCACTCCTTATAGAACTATCAAGATTACTGATGGCGAAACTGGTATGGTTTACGATGTTAGTGATTATGCCTTAAATTTCCGAGTTATTCTTCCGGCCACCGAGGCTCTTCCTACTGCTGAAGTTGTTTTAGATAATAGTGAAGGCGAATGGCTTGATATTTTTGATGCTGGTGATGTATTAGAAATATGGGCAGATTATGAAGATGGTTTAACTACTAAGATTTTTAAAGGAAAAGTTACTAATTGCCAATACAGTCTTGATATGAATGGTTATTTAATTAATATAGAAAGTAAAAGTTGTCCTGAATTATCCGACCAATTAATTATTCAAGAATTAGTTAACCAATTAGGTAGTGATGGAATAAAAGCCATTATTGATGACCATTTTAGTGGGGTAGTTACTTATATAAATGTTTCGGCACTTACTACTAGGATTACTAATAATTATTCTAACGTTAGTGGTTGGAGTGCTATAGTAGATATTTGTAAAAGGTGCAATGCTGATTGTTATATCGATAATACCGGAGACCTTCATGTTTTTTCTCAAAACAGTATAAAAAGTGAGGAAACAAGTATTGCTATTGGAGTTAATCTTAAAGGAATAGATAGGTTTGGTAAAGATTATGATATTTTAAAAAATAGAGTTACTGTTTATGGAGAAGAAGATGGCGGAATTGTTTATTTAAAGACGGAAGAAGATATTCCTAGTCAAACTGATGTTTGGAGAAAGGATGAGGTAGTTTCAGATTCTACTCTTAAAAATATGACTCTTGTTCAAGAAAAAGCTAATGCTGAACTTAGTATTACAACCAGTCTTCCTGACCTTGGTAATTTATCTGCTTTAGGTCTTCAGGTTCTTAACCCTGGGGAGCAAGTAGATTGTCAAGTTCCTTATTGTGGCGTTTCGGGTTGGTATAGAATTCAAACTTTAACACATATTTGGGATGAGGGTGGGTTCTATTCTACCATTGATATTAATGAAAGAACTATTAATATGTCTAAATTGTTTAAGGATAGAATTGATGCGGAAAAAGTTATTAGACCTTTTGTTAATTTAAATGATATGACTAATAGTTATACTATTGATTTTATTAATGAAATTACTACTCCTACTTGGACCTATGAAAATACCGAAGTTTCTGAACAAGGATATTTAATAGTTACTAGTCCTGCATCGGATGGAAAAGCTACTAGTCCTACTACAACCTCGGAGAACAATATTACTCAATGTGAGGTTAGATATTTAGGTAACTATCCTGATACAGAAGAAGATGAGTGGGAAGTTTGTAATGATGATGGATTGAATTGGGAAGGTATAGTTCCTGGTTCCGGTCAAATTTTTACTTTTACAACGGCTGGTAATCAACTTAAGGTTAGAATTAAAAAAATGTTTGCTGGTGCCACATATTCTAAGATTTGTGTACTATACAAATAATCGTAAAAGTTTTACAACTATATAGTAGTTAATATAGCATAATTCTACGCTTAGAAAATCAATTCTGGCCAATTCTGGTGACATTAGGAGAACGATTATTAATTAGACATGATATATGTAGGCCAAAATAATCGTTGCTCTAATGGCTTTTAATTAGGTCGAGAAATAGAGAAACTTAACAGGCCTAAGGTCAATTACGACCTTAGGGAGTTAATTTTTACTTGGCGTTAACAACTAATTTCTTAGCAACTATAGCCTTATATATTGTGTTATATATCTCTCCTACTAGATAAGTTACACCTGTAGAGGCTAGGAAAGCTTCAGCGGTCATAAAGTCTGCACCTGCAACTGCTCCATAAATTCCTATACCTGCACCTACTATCAAAGCAGGAGCGGCTTTTACCCAATCTATTGAGTTATCTTTTGTACTATCTGGTAAGTTTTTAACATATCCTACCAAAGCTCTGGAAAGGCCTGAGCCTAGTCCTACTAATATTGTTCCAAATGGTATCATTATATTTCACCTTTATTCGTCTTTCGTAACAATAATATCATCTTCAGAAACCAGCATCCGACGGCCTATAGCGAATTTTTTGAAGACCTTCTCAACCTTAACCTTTACCTTCTCTCCTACAGAAGTATTTGGTATGAAGATTATAAAACCATCATACTTAGCAACGCCATCACTTCTAGCACCTCTACTTTCTATTTCAACATCTACTTCATCATCCACTCTAATTGGTGGTCTCTTTTCGGAATCGGCCATTTTTAAATCTCCTCACAAGCTTTACTTAATAAACTTTACTAAAAAAGAGGGAGCAAAAGCTCCCATTTATTGATAAACCTCAACATCTCCTGTGATGTCATCACCAGGTAGTGAGAAGCTGAATCTATCTTCATCCTCTTCTACTGCTATGATAACTCCATCAGTTGTCAAGACTTTATCTTCTTTAGTTCCTAGACTAACTCCGTTATAGACTATTTCTGTAGGCTCGGATTGTTCTTCTGTAACTCCTAACTTTGTAAAGTCAGTAACTACATCTAATTTTCCGATACTTAGTTTTGTACCAACATAAGTTACACCTAATTCTGTGTCTTCAAAAGTTAGTTTTAATGTATTCAAATCTGCTGTTATCCAATCATTATTGTCATCCCTGTAGAAAACATTGGTTGCATTAATTCTAACCTTGTTAACTTCTTCAGTACCAACACTAAATCCTCTATCGTCATCAGATACTAATTGAACAACTGGCATATGAGTATCTCCTTGTTCTTCAAGTGTCAAATCATATTGGTTGTAATTAACATCTGTAACTCCCAAGAATTTAACTTTAACATAACCCTCAGGGAATACTAATTCCTTTCCTATAGCGATAGGTTCAAAACCGTCTTCGATGTCTTCCAAGTCATCTGCTTGTCTATCATAACTGACACCGATACTCCTTAGGTTAGCTCCATCAAATTTTATTGTATAGATAAAGTCTTCAACATCCTCAGTATATTCGTCCCCATCAGCGATTGTTTTGTAAACAGTCTCTCCTAGGTAGAATTCTACTTTGTCTGCTCTTCCTTCAGCGGCTTCATTATCCAAGATTTCTATTACAGAAACTTCAATATCTGATGCCTCATCAGTTTCGCCTTCATCTAGAGTTGATGTAACTTGTCCATTAATGGAAAATTTAGCTCCGCCATTTTCACTAATAAAATCAACGGTGACTACATAGTCTTTTCCGTCTAGTGTAATAGTTTTGGTTGCTCCTTCATCCATCAAGAATTTAGCTCCTTCTCTAACAGTTATCTCGCCAGTAACATTGTTTGCTTTTATAATTTCCATATCTTTACCAAGGAACTTTATGTTCAATGGTTCATCTTCGGAAATATCTGAAGCCAACAAATCATCTTCTATAATGTATTTGTAAGCAATAGCTCCTTCATCTGTAGTAACCAAGTAAGGTTTCTCAGCAAAGTTCTCATCGCCTTCTATTGATGTCATTAGTTTAAAAGCATCTGTAAAGATTACTTCCTCTTTAACATCATAATCGTCTCCATCAAATTCCACTTCATCATTAATCAAACCAAGGTCTGAATCATCAAGTGTTGTATTCTCGCCTTCATTAAAATCCATTTCAAGAATTTTTCCTGTTCCGCTTCCTGCACCAACAGTAACTTCAGCTTTAAGACCTGTTATCTCTCCTTGTAATGCTTCTATTAATTTAGCATCTTCCAAGATTTTAGCATCGTTTTCAGTTGCCTTTTTCTCTGCAACTTCTTTAGCCAATTCCATAGATTTAGCAATATCTTGCTGTGTTTTAGCTATATCAGTCAAATCTGATACAGATTGTTCAAGACCTGTTGTCTTGGTTGCCATACTATCTAATTTTGTACTAAGAGCGTCAATTTGGTTCTTTTGCTGTTCAATAACTGCTCCGTTACATCCTGCTAAGAATGTAGCACCCAGCATTAAAGACCCCAACGCTACTCCCTTCATAACTTTTTTTATTTCCATTTTGTTTAAACCTCGCTTATAAGATTGTTCCACTAGCTGTAAGCCAAAGAAATCAATCCCCTTTAACATTCAACTTTAGCCATATTTTAAGAAAGGAACGCATTTAACCTTGTTTTTAGCGTCCTTAATTACTATATACAAGTTCTAGTATTTAAAGCTTTCTGTTGATTTCGTAAAGTTTTTATAAATTTTATATAAATTCCTATAAATCCTTCTTAAAACCAGGTAAACGAACTCGAATTATTCCGTTATAAAAATCTTTCCTGCGTAAAACATCTCTATCCACCTGTTCTTTTAGTTCGGCGTAACTCCATTCCCATCTAGTTTTGTAACAGGAGAGTATTTCTCGTTCAAAATTATCCTTCCCTAACCGTTCAATATCGGCATTAAGTTCGTTACAGGAACCATAATAGTCTCTCCAATCTGTCTCCTTTCGAACTAGTCTTTTATTTTTCTTTCCTTTTAAAGGCTTTAACTTCCGAATTGAGAAGAATAGTTTCTTCCCTATATAAAACTTTCGTTCTGGTATGTTAGTTATAATATATGTGTACCCTATATACTTGGTTATATCTTTAGGAACGCCAATCCATTCTACCATTATAATGCCTCTTTTACTATCTTTCTAAGAAACTTAACCAAAGTAGCCATCTTTACCTCTAGGAATTGTAGGTTTTATATTTTCATCTGTTGGTGGTAATGTACCTGGTGTTATTTGATTAGGATTCATGGCTACAGGTACTTTTGTATCCATTATTTCCTTAATAATTTGTTTAGGTGTTGGAACACTTAATACTTTAGATAAACAAAAACCTAAAATAAAAATATTAGTTAAGAAAAACACTATTTGTAATCCTAAAACTATTAACATAATTATTAACATTGTATAAACATCTAACATAAACTCACCTCAAATATCAACTTGTTCTATCTTAAATTCGTTTCTTTCACGAAACTCGGCTTTTTTCCCCTTATTCCATTGTTGAACGGGTCTATAATATCCCACAATACGACTATAAACTTCTGTAGGTTGTTCGCATTTATCTATAGGACATTTAAAATGTTCTCCACTTATGTAACCATGTTCTTTACAAATAGTAAAAGTTGGACTAATAGTAAAGTATGGTAATTTAAAGTTCTCAGCTATCTTCTTAACTAAATTTCTTGTAGTTCTCCAATCATGTAATCTCTCCCCAATAAATGCATGAAATACTGTTCCACCAGTATATTTACATTGTAATTCATCCTGTTGAGTTAGTGCATCAAAGACATCAATAACTTTATCAACTGGTAATTGTGTTGAATTGGTATAGTATGGAGTTGTTTTTGTACCAGCAGTAATTATATCAGGAAACTTTTCTATATCATATCTGGCAAATCTATGACTAGTACCTTCGGCTGGTGTAGCTTCTAAGTTATAAAGATTGCCAGTTTTCTCTTGATAAACCACTAACTTTCCTCTCATAAAATCTAATACTTTAAGAGTAAAATCTTTACCCTCTTTAGTATCAATACCCTTATCTTTACCTAAGAAATTCAAACAACACTCATGCATACCATTTAAACCAATAGTACTAAAATGATTTCTTGTTGTACCTAAATATTCCCTAGTATAAGGAGTTAAAGCTATTTTAAGAGAATACTCTATCTCTTTTCTTTTTATTTCTAAAGATTTAGAGGATATATCCATTAACCTATCTAGTTCAATAAAAAACTTTTCTTCACTACCTTTAGTTTTAAACCCTAATTGTGGCATATTAATAGTAACAACGCCTATACTTCCAGTCATTTCTCCTGCTCCAAATAGTCCGCCAGTCTTTTTCTCTAATAATTTTTTATCTAATCTAAGACGACAGCACATAGAGTAAGTATCCTCAGGTTTCATATCACTATTTATAAAGTTTTGGAAAGTGGGAGTTCCATACTTGCCTGTCATAAAGAATATCTTTTGAGCAATTTCTCCTTCCCAATCAAAATCTTTGGTTAAATTAATAGTAGGTAAAGGAAAGGTAAATGGTCTACCATCACTATCACCTTCTATAAATAAATCAATTAAAGCCTTATTAAATAAATCTTGTTCTTTTTGAAAATCCACATATTTCTCTTTTTGCTCCTTACCACCTATAATAACAAACTTATCTTTTAAAGGTTCCGGACACTTAAGGTCTAAAGTAATATTAAAGAAAGGTACTTGATTACCCCATCTACAGGATTGGTTAATACTAAATATAAACTCTTGAAGTGCTTGTTTAACTTGTTCAGGATTTAAATTATCATACCTAATAAAGGGGCATAAGTAAGTATCAAAACTACTAAAAGCTTGGGCGCCACTTGCCTCGTTTTGGAGGGTTCCTATATAATTAACGATTTGTCCCAATACCGAATCGAAATGTTTTGCTGGTTTTGCTGAAACCTTTCCTGGAACGCCACAAAATCCTTTTATAAGAAGTTGCTTAAGGCTATGACCTAAACAATAAAATATCTTCCCACCACCATCAAGGTCATGTATATGGATAGAATGGGCTTTATGAGCTTCTTTAATTTCTGGAGTGTAAACGTTATTAAGAGCGTAATCGGAAAGAACGGCCCCTGCTATAAAGGATTGTAACCCGCTATAACTCCAACGAGCATTAGCGTTTTCGGCAATTCTCCAAGACTTGCTATTGACATAATTTTCTACTGTTTCCTTAATAAATTTTTCTACCATGTTTCCACTCCATAAAATTTTTAAGATTATATTATCTATGCAGAATAGATATATATACTATGTTCACCTATTTAAATCTATCTAAACTTATTTTAAAAGATTTATATCAGCGTCTACCATATTTTTTACCAATTCCCTAAATGTTACTCTAGGTGTCCATCCTAGTATTCCTTTAATTTTTGAAGCATCTCCACAAAGTTGAGGAACTTCAACAGGTCTATAAAATCGTTCATTGATTTTAACCCTAATTTTACCATCTTGATTAACTCCCAATTCAAAAGCATCATTACCCTTCCAAGTAATTGTTTCTCCTATTTGCTTAAATGCTTCTTCAACAAACTCCCTAATACTATGAGATTCTCCAGTGGCAACTCCATAATCATCAGGTTTATCGTGGTGCATCATCATAATCATAGCTTCTACATAATCCTCAGCATTACCCCAATCTCTAATAGCATTAAGATTTCCTAATTCTACAAAATCTAAAGTTCCTTTTTTAATCTTAGCAATACCCATAGTTATCTTACGAGTTACAAAATCTGGACCACGTCTAGGACCTTCATGGTTCCAAAGCATACCATTTACACAAAATAAACCATAAGCTTCCCTATAACTTCTAACTAAATGATAACTAGCCAATTTAGCTATAGCATAAGGAGAATTAGGTAACATTTTAGACTCCGTATTCTGTGGCATACTTCTATTAGTTCCAATCTGTTCGGAAGTACTTGCTTGATAGAATTTTGTCTTTGGAGAGTAAGTTCTAATCTCTTCCAATATCTTAAGTACTGCTATTGTATTAATTTCAAAAAACTGTTCAGGTATCTTAAAGCTTTCAGGAACTAACGATATAGCGGCCATGTTATAAAAGTAGTCAGGCTTGTACTTTTCAAATATCCTATGTATAAAATTATGTTCGCAAATATCTCCATTCTCTAAGATAAAATTGGGGTCGTTAATTACATTATCTAAATTTTTAGATACGCCAGTAGGATTCCAGCGTTCTATTCCAACTACCCGAAAGTTTTTCATATTAAGATATTTCTCTACAATATACGAACCATCTTGACCAGAAACCCCACTTATCACAACCACCTTCATTTTTTCATCCTCCATTTATATTTATAACATTCTACAGGACATTCTCCGACTAATTCGAAAAATCGTTTATTTGATTTTGCACTAATTCTTAATCTATTTCTACTAGTTAATGTAGAAACTATACCTATATCGCTCAATTTATTTATTAAAAAATTATTATCATCCCTATTAAATGCATCTGTACAAAGAAAAATTTCATAATATTTTGTATCTTTATCTCTATATTTCGTTGGTGTATTTATAAATCCATCACCTAAAAACCAAAATAATAATGTTTTGCCATTTATTTTTATATCTTTTGGAACTATTTTTTTGTTATCAATATACCATTTTTGTTTTAATTCTAACCAAGTTGGAGATGAAAGAGATTTTATATGAAAACAATTAGTTTTTTTATCTTGGTATAATTTACCCCATTCTATATCTAATTCTTTACAAATAAAATCTATATATTCTTTATATTTATATCCATGTGAATATCTAGCGGTTGTTTTTTTACTTTGAAACAAACAACCATCACCCAACATAAGACCATTTATTATATATTCCATTGTCTCCGAAATAATAAAAGGTTTTGTTCTTGGTATAGTATTAATTTTACTAAGCAATTCTTTGGTTTTTTTGGAATGGTGCTTTCCATAAAATGAATTGTTTTTACCATTATTATTTTTCAACATATCCCTCCTACATCGATTTATAAACTGGTCTTTGTACACACTCTAATTTGAAATGTATTTTTTCCAATAATTGTACATCTTTTTGGTTGTGTTTAACTATATAGGCCAAAGCATCTGGATGCCCTGCGGTCGCTAAACTCCATTGTTCTGGAGATAAAGGAGTTTTCTTAACATCTTTAATACCCACAGCCTCTCCTATACTACCTAATCTATTACTATGCAACTTAAGTTTTTTCTTAGCAATATCATAAGTATCCATAATAAATAATTCCATATCCATAGGCAACATACCTTCCAAACCATGCTTAAATGCTCTTGTACGGATAAAAGGTATATCAAACCTATAATCTGCTCCATAATGAGCATAGATTACATCATAGTTTTTAAGTGCTTCAAGTAATTCCTTAACTACTCTTTTATCAAAAGTATAATTAAAAATCTCGCTTTTTTTAATAACACTAAAATCATACTTATCCTTTCCCTTATGTTTAATAAACCAACTAAGGATGTATCCAAAGTCTCCATTAAGATTAGTTGCTTCTATATCTAAATAACCAACCCTAAGCTTTTTTAAAGCATTGGTCTTGTTCTTTTCCCATCCGCCATCTCTCATAAGCCTAATTCTTCTCATCATAGCCTCATAAGTTCTACTAGGATTAATCTTATGCAATTTAAGATATAAACTCATTTCGCTTGAGGAACTCTTAAAATATTGTTCCATTAAATTTTGTTCCTTACTTGTCCAATTTATTTTTATCATGTTCTCTACCTCACATATATTTATCTAAACCTTCTCCTTTAGCCATTATATCGCTTAATTCTTTATTAGCTTTATCAATATAACCCTGGCTTATTTCAAACCCTAAATAGTTTCTACCCATACGCTTGGCTACTTTAGCGGTGGTGCAAGTCCCGGCAAAGAAATCTAAAACCGTATCTCCCTCCCTAGTGAAATTCTTGATAAAAAACTCCGGAAGCCAAGTAGGGAAACAATTTCCTGTTATAAATGGTTTTCCGTTTCTTCTAGCTACAAAAGTATAGTTTTTTCTAACCGTGGGACACCAAACCTTACCTTTGTAAAATTTACTTTTAATTATACTTTTATTTTTATTAGTTAATATTCCTATCCAATCTTTATTGTTTAAATAAACAACATTAATATTTTTTCTTTTAGTAATGATAGCACTATAACCCAATCTCAAAGCTAATATTTGAAACCAGTCAGTTGTTTTTTTATTTTTTTGCGAAAAACAAATTCTACCATCTTTTCTAATATGACCATCTCCCAATACTAAACCTTCAAATAGTCTTTTAATTTCGTTTTTAGGAAGAGAAACCAAAAATCTATTAAGTTGTTTATCAGGTATATTCTTTAAAACCCATTCGATTAATGGTGATTTTTTAAGATAAAAATCATAACCTTTTCCGTGTTTTCTTTTAGAATAAGGTATTTCTAATTTTTTAATCAAATCTTCTATTCTTTTACTTTTTTTACCTCTATTCTGAAAAATACCTATCGTATTGGGAGAATATTGTTTACCATTATATTCTGATTTAATAAAATGTCCTTCCGATATTATCCAACCTACCAATTCCGCAAACGATTCTCCTATACTTCCCATTACTGTATAATCAAAATCTGCGGCGATTCTTATTTTATCCTTTTTAGATATTTGGTCGGCCAAAACAATCATTTCTTTACCTTTTCTTTTAATTACACTTCTGTGGTCTGGTGTCATTAATATATCTAATCTTTTATTAGTAATCTGTACTAAATTTCCTTCAAAATCTAATTCATGTAAATAACTTAATCTTTCATATTCTATCTTTCCCGTTTCTATATTATAACTTGCTATTTTTGTTCCTTTTTCGCAATCTAGTTCCTTATAATTTTTCCAACCCTCTATTGTAAGAATTTCTGTATCTGGAGTTAAACAGGCCAAGTTTTCTGTTCTATTCCCAAAATTTGGTGGATAAATAAGGGTGTTAGATACTACTCTAGCACCTTTTTCTCTGTTATCCCAAAAACAATACTCGAACTTTCTTTTAGTAGCCATTTCGGGTTTAGTAAAACAAATAATAAATTCAAACCCTGAACTAACTACGCAGTCACAAATTGCTGGTTGGCTACAAGTTTTTGCCCACACAAAGTATTCTTTTATATTGTCTTTAAAATCCCACATTATCTGGTTCCAAACCTTCTTGGTTCCGGAAAGAATCTGGAAGTTCATAAATACATAATACTTAGATACTCTAATAGCCTCAGTAAGGCTTTCTTTAATTAGTTTATAATACTCGTCATCGGATAAGTCATCTTTATAAATATCATACTTACTTTTTTTACCGCTACTAATATCTACCCCTGCACGATAAGGAGGAGAGGTTATACTAATGGCAACTGAATCTTTTTCCATTTTCTTCATTCCAGAAATACAATCTTCGCATATAATTTGGTTAATTTCCATTATTTTCTAACCTCTCTAACAACATAAAAAGTCTCGGCATACTTGACCCCAACCTCGAAACCATTATGAGCATCCTTGTCCTTAATATACTTAAAATAGTCTGGCCACTTTTTTATTTGTGACCTATGACAACCTATTGCCTCAATTTTTGTTATAAATTCGTTTGTAATATCTTCATAAACTTGAGGAATAAACTTTTCAATAGTATAACCTTTCACGGTAGTCATACTATACATATAACAACTAATATCCGAAAGCCTAAGTGATGTAAGAATAATCTTACCTAAAGCCTCGTGATGTTGATTACTATCATAAATGCAAGGCATATAAACTCTATCTGGTTTAATTTCTCTAATTAATCTAGTTACTACTCCTACTTCTTCCATTCTTTTTTCATCATAGAAAGTAAATGGTGTTTCGTTATTTGTATATAATCTAAAAGGTTTTAGTATTTCTTTACTTTCCATCTGTTCTTCTAATCTAATTTCTTCACATTCTCTAGATATAAACATATGAACCTCGTGCCCTTGTTTAATAAGTTTACTTATCGTTCCTCCCATACCAATCTCCAAATCATCAGGGTGGGCGCCGAAACATAATATTTTCATTTTAACACCTCAACTATATATGTTTTGTTCTACAATAGTATCCTCAAAAGGACTAATCTTTTTACAGCCAGGACAAACACCTAATTTCTTTAATTGTTCACAAGTAGGTTCCATATTATAATCCATACAATTAACAGCATTAGTCCATTGTTCGTCCAACCCACCAAAGTCTAAATTCCTTCTTTCATCTTCATTAAGACAACATTGTAATACCATTTTAGCATCTTCTCGTTTATGAATAAAAAGTAGATACTTCATTAATAAATATCTTATCCTTCTTGGTTTATCTTTAAGTTTCATAATATAAAGAATACAAGGAGGATAGTTATTAAAATTAGGTTCTTTAGGGTTTTCAATAACTGGCTTTTTCCGATAATCTAAACAATCTGGATTAATTTGTTTAATCCAATACTTCATATCTAATTCAATTAAAGGTCTATTATAAGGAGCTTTAGATACCCTAATTATATCTAATTCTGTAAAAGTAGTTTCTATAAAAGTTGCTCTATAACCATCTTTTCTAACTGACCCTCCAGTTGAAATTAGTGTTTCTGGAATATGGGTTGGTGGAGATTTATTAAGTCTAAGATTACTATTTAAAAGACATACTAAATAATTAGTAAGGACTAAATAAAATTTTAATGCCCCTCCATATCTTCCAAATAAACTAGTTAGTTCAGGTTTATGAGAAGGTATTAATGATAATACTTCTATTGATGTTCCATTAAATCTATATCTAAAAGTATTAGGGTGCATTTCTTCTATTATTTCTATACAAACCATCATTTTTTTAAGAGTATCTAAAGGATTTGCATATCCATCTATAATATTATTTAAATCAAATACATAGATATAACTTCCATTTTCGTTTCGTATAGATTGATACATTACAACCACCTCTTAATACTTGAATTACCGACACATAAATCTTCCCAATCCCAATTAACCGTTTTAAAAATAGATTCTACCTTGCTTTTAATAGTTTTTCTAACTACTTCATCATAATCAATCTTAAATCCTATAGGAACTTCAGTTTCAAAAGTAAGATATTTAGTATCTGGATAGCCAATAACTGCTTTAATAGGTAACCATTTAGGTTTGTTACCTTTACCGAAGTTGGTTTTTAAAATTTCATTGCTATATAACGCTCCAACTACTACGGGTCCTTTAGAATCATATTCTTTAAGTTCTTTAGTTATTTGAACAGGAAAACCTATTTGTTCGAGTATATATTCTTTATTTCTTATCCTTTTTTCTATACTTCTTAAATAATCTTTAACTTCCAATTCTGGTTTACCATCTAATACCATTTCTAAAACGGTGGTTTGTAAATTTTTAGATATAAAATTTTGGTCCGACCTAATGGCATCAACTCCTACCATATGAAGTTTATTAGGGTCAAAATATTTTTCTGACCATAATAACTTATAAGCATATCTTTTTTTAGCTCCTGTGTCTCCGCCCTTTTTATATAACATAATCATTCGTTCAATGGCTTTCTCAAATTGAATATTTAAGTAATGCTTTTCTACATTAAATCTTTTAACAAACTCATCATAGCTTTTATTAATAACATTTCTTATCATAGTTCCTTCTTTTAAAACACCTATTTTAGTCTTGCTTTTAGCTTCTATAAAATTAGAATCGGTATCGGCATAAACAACATTATAACCCATTCCTTTAACAGTATTAATAGTATGATTAATAATATCTCTACCAATTCTAGTAACTGAAGAGGCAAGTTCTGTCTTATAAAGTCTGGAAGTTCTGTTTCCAAGAATTCCAAAAAACGCATTTCCCAAAATTTTTATGGCTTTCTGTCTTTGGTCATTCATAGCCCTTTCATCATCGGTCTTAGATTCTTTCATTAGTTTTTTAAAATAATCTCTTTCTACCTTTTGTTTCTCTAACAATTTAGGAATGAAACCCTTTTCTCTTTTAAATTTTATACCTTCACCAACATCAATCTCTCCATTAGGGTCAAGTGTTTCATAACTTATATTAAAAGTTTTAATAATAGATGTATATAGTCCTTCTAGGTCAAGACAAATAAGATACTCATACAAACCTGGTATTGGTTCGATTATAAACGCACCTTCAAATGGTACGCCTGGTTCCTTTCTTTTATTAGGTAATATAATTCCAGGAAATGTACTCATCATATAACAATCTAAAATATTGGAGGTACCATAAAATACTTTATCAACATCTTTAGCATGGTAAGGTTTAAAATTATCAAATTGGCACTTTGTAATTCTTCTTACTATATCTACGAACTCGATAATATGTTTCTTTTCATCAATTTTTCTAACTAATTCAGTATCTTTAATGTTATATTTGATTAGTTGAGGTAAATCTTTAAGCCACATCTGTCTATAACTAAGAGTATGTTTAATTTTTTGTTCGCCTAAAACTTCTTTAGCAACATCATCCAAACTATAACTAGGCATTTCACTATCCTTTATAAATGGATGCTTAAGTAATTCTAGTATATCTAAAATAACTAATCCTTTAATATCTATATCATTTTCTCTTATATAAATATTTTTTAAAGGAGATAAATCCGAATAATTGATATCCAGTCTAGTGCACCTATTTATTAAATAAGGTAAGTCAAATCCTTTAATATAATAACCTGATAGTATATCTATATCTTCTTCTTTCATAAATTTTATAAAATCCTTTAACATTTCAACTTCATTATCAAAATATCTAATATCACCTATAATTTCTTTCTTTAAATCTTCTCTCCAAACAAAGGTAGTTGGAGTTCCTAATATTTCTATACTCATACAAGTAATTGCTTGGTCGGCCTTTACTATATCAGGCATTACATTTTCGCTATCAGTTTCTATATCGAAATAACCTACTTTTAAATCTTCTTCTGGTATATCTTTATAAGTATCTACTACATATCTATTAGCAAACTTGAAATCGCTCATCCAAGTCTTTCTATTCTCTCTTAATCTAACCATATCTTTAGTACTTTTAACAGATACTTTTTTAACTTTAAAATCATCAATAGTTACAAATCCTTTCTCTACCCGTACCACGGCATCATCTTCTAATATACAATCTTCTTCTACAAAAAAGTAAGGTCGAAAACTTGTAATTAATTCCTTTTTTTTAACCCCATTCTCTCTACTAAACACTACTAACTGACTAATTCCAAACTTATTAATGGTTTCAACTAGATACATTTATTTACCACACCACACACTTTTGTCATTAAAAAGATACCAAATACTTTGATAACCATTATCATTGATTACAAAAGGTCTTCTAATTGATAAAGGATTAACATCCGGATAGAAAGTAGTATCTATTGAATACATCAACCCAGTGGTTGGACTAAAATAAATACACCAAAAGTGTCCTCCAAGATTTGTATCCCCGATTGCACAATATAGCATAAAACTAGGAACTCCAGCCAATCTTGCTAATACATAAACTAATGAGTTCATATCATCACAGTCACCATAACCTTTTCCTAATGTTTTAGAAGCTTGTGCCCAATATTCAGCCATACCATAATTAGAGTTATCGGTTCTATATTTTACTCTTGCTTTAACATCTTTAAGGATAGCTACTATAATATCATCATATTCCATTCCAATATATCTTTGTGCTTCTTCTAATAATTCGGTATTTGGATTATCTATCTGTTCCTGTAAGAAAGAATCTAGTCTGGTGTAATTGCGATATTTACTGTCGGTAATCCAATTAACTGTAGTCTTATACCAACTGGATTGGTCAACTGGTTCAAACATTGTTTTTAGAAGTTTTTTGGCAAACTTATCTGATACTTTAATTTCCATTTAAATCACTCTCCGTATTATTCTGTAAGGTTTTTGTTGTTAACCAAATCTGTTCCGTAGCATTCTGGTCAATTATATACTTAATATAATTATCCTGAGTTACATTATGTAGGAAAAGTATTGTTCTGGCACAATCGTCCTGTGTTTTTAAAGTAGCACTTTGGGCTCCTAATAAAATACCTTTCTCAGTTCCTTTATCCATTCCATAATCATAAACTTTAAAGTTCGCCACTCCAGAACCTACAAGTAACAAACCCATTATGATTATAATAACTTCTTTAGCACTTATATTAATTTTCATAATATCACCTTTTTCTAAATATTTCAACTATTGTTTCTACAATCATACACGGAATAGCTACAAAAATTGCTAATATTACAACAATTCCTATGCCAATTAAAAGTATAAATGTAGCCATTGGTATTATAATTATTACTAAAACAAATAATGCTAATATTGCCAAACAAAACCAAGTTATTAATTCAAATATCATTTTTTAAATCCCTCTCTAAGTTCAACATAACTTAAAAATGCTAGAGTAATTAAACCAAGATAAACTACTCCTTTAATAATTGCCGGATTCATTTTTCATACTCCAAATCCATTAGGTTTTTTGAATTCTTTTCATTATCTTTAAAAACAAAACAATACCCTTCATGGCTCATATAACTAACTATTTGAATTTTTATACCCAAAAAGGTATCTATTGTAGTAATATCACGCTTATAAAAACTTTTTTGGTAATAAAAGTTAGTTATAAGATTTTTAAAAAGGTTAGGATGAATACAAATACGTTCTATATCATCATATTTATTAACCTGTTTAAGTCTAAGTATATTATCTATGATTTCTTCTACCAAATCTTTTTTATTTTTCTTCAACTTCTTCAAGACCTGTTTTTGTTATATTAAAATTAACATCCGATATAGGTAAATGTGGCGAATCAACTAATTTCATAACTCTAGAATCTGCCTTACCTTTTCGGATATATATTCTACTACAAGAATTGTGTCCAACTATATTTCCCCCTATTGGTTGTATTGGGTTACCAAAAGAAGTTCCGGGATTACTCATTACTTGATTGGTTACAAAAATACAACAATTATAAATATCTCCTATTTTACTTAATTTATGCATATGTTTATTAAGTAATTGTTGCCTCTCAGCTAAGGTTCCTCTACCCGTCATTTCCGACCTTGCGTGAGCAGTTAAACTATCCACTACTATTAATTTAACATTTAACTTATCCTTAGCTATCTGTTTCTCTATTTCTTCCACTAATAGTATTTGATGTTCGAAGTTAAATGCCTTGGCGTATATTATATTTTTAAGAACTTTCTCAGGGTCTAACTCTAACCCCTCACAAAAATCTCTAATCCTTTCAGGTCGGAAAGTAGTTTCTGTATCTAAGTAATAAACTAAACAACCAGGTATTTGTTGTTGAACTTTACAACAAAGGAAATGAGCTAACTGCGTTTTTCCGCTTCCGAAATCGCCAAAAATCTCAGTTATACTACCAGTTTCAAAACCATTCCCCATCATATCATCAATAGGTTTGCAACCAGTAGCTATCTTAATCATTTCAGTCCTACGCTTATCTATATCCTTTCCAGTTTCAAAACTAAAACTTAGCATTTCTCTAGCCTTTTGAATTAGTTTCCTATTAGTAGCTTCTGAGCCACCAATTATTTCAACTAAGTCAGCCGGAGACTTAACAGCTAGACCGATAACGTCAAAAATTCCTGCATCTTTTAATTTTTGAATTCCAACTTTACCAATTCCATCCATATCAGTTAATTCGACCATCTAATCACCCGCATATATTTTCATCATCTTTATTCTTATTCTTTAAAAAAGTGGTATGTTTTTTGATATTATCAATAGCTTCTTTAATAGTTGATTTTTGGATACTTTTCATAATAAACAATTCTTTAAAATAAGCACCACTAAAACCTTTAGTATCCTTAACTGCCTCATCCAATTCCTCTCCTTTTAAATCAGGAAAGTAAAGATGTAATAGTTTAACTCTGGATTCATCATTAGGAACTTCAACTTCATAGAACCTATCAAACCTACTAGGTCTATCTACTAAACCTATATCTAATCTATTAGGAAAGTTAGTAGTGGCCACAATTAAAGTATTTTCCAAATTTTCAATTCCATCAAGGAAATTTAATAAAACACTTCTATTATAACTCTCTATACCATCTATATCTTCCAGTATTAATATTCTAGGTTTATCTTTAAGTACATTATCTAAGTATTTAATAACGTCCAAATCAAGACCTTTAGTACATTCTATAATTATACCATAAACTTTACTTTTAAACCTAGTAAATAAGTGTCTAAGGAGCATGGATTTCCCCGTACCTGGACTACCATACATAAGTATTCCTCTCTTATAAGGAAACTTATTTTTTGTATAGAATTCCTTGTTATCAAAAAAGTTCTCAACATCCCTAATTATATCATCTTCTGAATCAGCATTTAATATAGGTTTCTCAGATTCGCTGATTTTTAGTTTAGAAAGTGTATAACCAAACATACCTTTTGTTACAGTATAAACCCCTGGTTTGAAAGAAACCTCTTCCGTATCTGGTATAAACTCATCCATAAATTTCTTTTTATCTTTACAAAAGGCGAAACCATAAAATATTCTTCCAAAGGCAGTATAGTTACAAATTAGTTTATAATCATCGCCATCATAAAAAAATGAATTAATGCTTTCTTGTTCATCCTCATCATTATAAGAATTTAGTTCTACAATAATATTCTTAAGTTTAGGGTCTATTTTGTGTCTTTCGGCAAAATCTACCATGGCACCCTTTTCATCACAATAAATAACTTCACTAAAATCTTCTCCGATTTTATATCTAGTTCTAATATCATCCCTAAGTTTATCCACAGCATCTACTATATTATAAACCTCTTGTGCTGGACAGTCTTCAAAAAGATAACCTCTATCAATTATTTCCTTTTGTGGCGTTCTAACTGTTAATGGTTTTTCCATTAAATCCATTGTTTCTTTTAAATTCAAATATTCTCCATTACTCATCTTTACACCTCTTCAATAACTATGTCTCCCATAGTTTTTCTAATCTCATTTTTATATCTAATAAAACAATTATATAACTCAAATACAAGCTCATAATACTCTTTTTCATCTTTACTATATTCACTAATATATTTACATAATGTTTCAAAAGTTCGCTTATATCTGTCTTCATATTTATTAAAAACAACACTATCATCAAGTCCGTATTTATTACTTATTTCATTATCTTTATAATAATTAATAGTGGAAACGAAATCTTTATAAAATGGCAAGTTCTTCTTAGCCTCTTCATAAGTATTATCTTCTATGGTAGTAGGTACTCTAATAACTCCACTAAAACTGAAAGGAATAAACCTATTCAATACAGCAGGTTGGAACATCTTATCAAAGAATTCCTGACCTCTTTCAATATAATAATTAGGAGGGTTATAAGCAATACCAAGACTTGTCTTACTAATATCATAAACTTCAAGAGTATCTTCTCCTTTTCTACTTTTTTTACTGTAACTATTAAAATAAGCTCCTGTAGCCAGTAAGAATTGTTGCATATTGGTCTTATCATCAGCCTTTAAGTTACCCATCTCATTAAAGAATAGGAAAGGATGTTTAAGGTTATATTCTAACTTAGCAAATGTGGCCCCGTAAATATTTACTATTGTAGAGCCTAAATCTATAAGGTTATTAATTGTACAATCTTTTCCGAAACCTGCTGGTGCAATAACTCGGTAATTAATTCGGTTACAAAAAGCGGTTACTGTTATTATCTTATATAGTTTAAAATGTAAAGGATTAGTATGTTCAAAATTACTAAGGTTATCTATTAAATCCCTAAACTCCATCTTTTTAACATTAGGAATTTTAACAGATTTATAATCTAATACCATAGAGAAAACTTCACCTTTAAAATCATATTCTTTACTTTTGGTAACTTTAATTGGTAAGTCTTCGACTCCTTCACTACAAAGGAAATATGTTTCCTTATTCTTATGAAGAAAGTATCCATAATACTTATCTGCTAAAATTTTAACACTTTTCTTCTTATCAAAAAGATGTTCAGGAGTCAAAACTCCATCCAAGATTATACCCTTAAAAAACTTCAAGGTGTCGTTGTGCATTCGTGTATCAACCAAACATATCAACCTCTCCCGAACTCTTATTAACTTCTATCTTACTTATGGGTTCTTTTGTCTTAAATTTTACATCACTTTCTTTGGCGGGTTTGGAAAAACTTTTAATAATGGTAGCTTTACCATTCGAATATTCCAGCAAAGTCATAATCCAGACCCGTATAGGCATATTTACATCACCATCTTATACAATTCTTTAGCCCGTTCTTCTTTAAACTTATAATCCGAAACTCCCATATGGATAGCATCTGATTCCTTGATTACTATACCATCTTTTTTAAGGTTAGTTAAGTCTTGAACATAGTGGTCTTCGTCTCTAGAGAGGGTTGTACCCCCCTCTAGTTTTTCTACTGTAAAGTTCTTAAATAACTTTCCTTGTTTCTCAACCACTGTCTTTGTTATTCTTACTTTAACACCTTCATTTCCATCACAGATTTCTATTAATTTATCATTAATAAAATCCGAAGGAAATATCAATGCCTTTCCTGTATAGTTCTGTTCTTCTCTTTTTTCATCTTTCCAATATACGCTCTGGTTAACAACATGACCAAACCATAAATGCCAGTTGAAAGAACCAAACTTACCTTTTGATACTCCTTCCTTTACTGGTACTGAACAATCAAATACTACTTCAGCACTACCATCTATTGGTATGCTTTTTTTCATATCCCAACTTGGGAGTTTTTCTTTTTCAGCCATTTTAGCACCTCAATTTATTTCTTAGCCGTTGAAAGCTTAGAATAGCAATCCAAACAAATGGAAGCAAATACAGCCAATCCAGGGTCGCAAGTTCTTACTGGAAGTATTTGACTAACATCCTTTTTCTCAAACTTATTTTTACATTTAAAACAAATAGCATCAGTACCTAATTTTTCCAGTATTTCATGGTAGAAATACATTGATTTATTTAATTCTTCCTCTGCTTGATTTACTTTATCTGTTTGGTTTATTTCTTTATTAACGCCTTCTTTTTTAATTTCGTCGCTCATAAAAATCTTCCTCCTCATCAATTATTTCATATTCGCCATCATAGTTGTTTTTAACATCGCAACCATTATAACTATTATTAATTGTATTGTAATGATTTCCTAACTTACCATCTTCGGCATATTCTTTAAGGTCGCCAGCCATGGCCCAAATGATTAAAGCAATAAGAATTAAGAGTAGTTCTATCATTTTATCCCTCAAAAATGATAGTAGTTATTAACAGTGGTACTTCTAACTGATGTAGGTTTCTCTTCCACTATTATTTCGTTGTTTGGTTTCTCTTTCTTCTTTTTCTTTTTTCGTTTGAGCCAATATAAAAAAAATGAAATAATGATAGTGAGACAAATACTACCTATGATTAGGTTAAATAACTTAACTAAACTTAACATCGAAACCGCCTCCGAAAAACGTTATTTTATAACTAATTTACCTTTTTTTAATAAGTAATTAGTGGCTTCTACATAACCACCATCTTTGGAAATGAGTTTATCAAAAACTTTCATTTCTTCTCCAGTTAATTTACCTAGTTCTGCTTTCATATTTACCACCTTAACTCCTTTTAAGTGTTCTTCCACTTTATCATCTTCAACGTTCCATAATGGCCCATCAGGAAATAGTCCATCATTTATAAGTAATTGATACAGCCGTTGGTCGGGGTGTTTAAACCATAAGGCTCTAATTTTTCCTAAAATCCGGTCTATTCTTTCAATATCTCTCATAATTACACATCCTTAACTTCTTCTAATGCTTTATTATAACCAACAACATACTTGTTAAGTTTTTTAACACTAAGACCACCATCACTATCCCCTATATTCTGTTCATTAAGTATCTTTTCAAAAATAGCTAGTTGTTCTTTATTAGCGTGGTGCATTAACTCAATCAGTTGGTAACCGTTAAGTATATGAAAATTTACCATGATTTTACCTCACTTATTAAAATTCCTACCTCTGTGATGGAGAGGTCCTTCGTGTGTCTTTCTAGATACAACCTTTAAGTTACTTGGTTTGTTGTCTGTTCGGTCATTATCCTTATGATGAACTACTCTTGAGTCTCCTTTTTTAAGACCTTTCATTTTACGATAATCTAATCTACGACCATCTTTATAAGCTGGATTCTTTTTACCCATTAAACTCTTTGCTATCTTTCGCTTGGTTTCGGCCGTTTGTGGATGACCCCAATCACCTAATTGTTCAAGGTCTTTATCGGATAGTTGTTCGGCAAACTCATCAATTTCACTTTCTAAAAATTCAGTATTATTAGTTTCTTCCATTTTAATTCCTCAATCTATTCGTAATACAGCTTCAACAGGACAAATATCTATGGCATCGCTGTAACTCATATCTGTACAAGCTCCACATTCTATACAGATATTCTTATCCTTTCTAAATTTAGGTTTTGTTTTTCCCATTTTTTACCTCAAATAGTAGGACCCATTACTCTAGTGGGTTTCATAGCTAAAGGAGAGCCACCTACTGGTTCTTTCTGTTCAGTAATTATAGGAGATACAATATGTTCTTGTTTCTTCTCCTTTATAAATGTTTCGATTGGTGTATCCACTATAACCTCAATGCTGGTTATATTTACTTTGCCTTCTTTTCGTTTTTTAATCTTCCACTCGAAACTAGAAATATTAGGCATCTTAGTTTTTATACAACTTTCAATTTCGGATTGTGATAGGGTAAGTCTAATTTTATAGCACCTATAATAGTATATGAATCTTCTCATATATAAATGTTACGATTGTTTGAATTGAGTATGGAAGGCGTAACCCTTCAAAGCTCAGCCGGGACCATCCGAATTTTATCATCGCTCATACTCAATCCATGATTATAACCGGAGACAATTTATCTCCTTTTACGAACTTGTATATTGGTATCTGGTTTTCTTTAGCATACTTAACTTCTTCTTTAGCTCCTTTACTTTCTTGCCAACCTTCCATTATAACTATAAAGTCACACCTACTTAATATTTCAATATCTCCTTCTAAAAAATCATTATCGGGAACTATACCATCCATGAATTGTGTGTTTAAATGCGGAACAATCGCACAATAGCCTAGTTTCCAAAGTTTAATACCTACATCTCTAGCCTTAGTTATGTTGTTGTAAATCTCTGATGGCGAGCTCCCCCGATACTTTCCCGACACATATGCTAATTCCATCTTTAACATCCTCCAATTCTCTATCTGTAAATTTAGAACAATAATTTTTATTCTCCCAAAAAAAGTGGCATTTACGATGATATTTCTTCCATATTAAACAACCTTTACAAGTTTTAGGAGTTTTCATATTAGTTCTTTTTCTTGGTCTAATGTTAACCAACTTACTAACTTTTCAAACCAGTTAGGTATCTTAAATTCTTCTAATTCCAATTCTTCAACGTCTTCACTAAATATTATTTTTTGTTTGTTACCAAATAAATTAGTTGTCGATATAGTTGTTCCGATTAACATATATTCATTACCTATTTGTTCAGGAACTAAACTATCTACTACATAACCATAAAAGTATGAATCTGTAAACATACCAGTATGTATTTCCCAATCATAAAATATTACAATCTTATTATTTACTCTTAATGTTAAATATTTTATTGTTTTCATTTTAATACTCCAAATCCATCAAAAACCTATTATTGGTTAAACATACCATTTCTGTTAAATAAAAGGATATATACATTGTTTGTAATACTTCATTTATATAAAGAGGACTATCATCTTCATCGAATTTAAATACTAATAATTCTACTTCGGTTGGTTTATTAGGGGTTGCTTCCATATGGAAGGATTCTACATTGGTCATTTCTATTCCGTTTCTAAATATTCTCCATTCATTACCTATTGACGCTATCTCTATTTCATAGTTATTGGTTCCATCAGTTCCTTTTAATCTAGTTTTTACGTTTACCATATTAACTGGCGATAATGCGATTAACCAAATATTACCAGATTAACTTTCTGGTCATGGTCTTCAACTGGTAACTTTTCTACTATCTGTTCCATAAAAGCTAAACCTATTGAATAAGTTTTGTGTTTGGAAAGGTACTTATCATAGTTTCCTTGTCCTCTACCTAACCTATTTCTTTCATGGTCAAAAGCTACTCCTGGTACCAATATCAGTTCTACATCTCCTTCATATATGTTCCCATATTTAAATATATCTAATCTTTCTTCTTCTCCAATTAATCGTTCTAACTCTTGAAGTTCCATACCTTTGGGAGTAATCTTGGGTATATAAACCTTTTTATTTAGTTTAAGGCTTTCTTTTATAATTGGCATAGTATCTATTTCATTAACGAAAGGTTTATAAATACATATGCTTTTAGCCTTTATAAATATATCTAATTTTTTCAAATCATTAATTACCTTATCACTAGCCTCTGTTCTATAGAAAGTAACCATTTTAGTACTGGCTTTTATAGTATCTCTAACTGCTTGTTTTTCTTCTTTTATTCCCATTTAAATTACCTCCTCAAACTCTTTCAAAATCTGATGTTTACAATATCCACACAATTTTAAACTATTTTTTAACATATCTTTATATTTCTGTTTCTGGTTAGCAAGAGCTTGTTCTTTCTCTATTTCCCAATCTTTCTTTTCTTGCAATCTTAATCTAACATTTTCAACCCATTTCGGTTCTGATGGATTAGATAAATCCATATACTTTTGCAATTCATCTATAATGAAAGCTTCTTTTATTGTAGCATAATCTCTCAACAATTTATTAGTAGTTGCTTGTATAAGACTAACTTCTGGTGTTGCTTCAACGAATTTTTCATCTAAATCTCCAAAATCTATTTCTTGGTCTTTTCCTTCATCCCACATAATTTCATCTTCTTTATATCCATTTTTTTCTTTAATATATTCGGTTGGTTTCATATTTTTCACAACTCCTCAAACGTTTTCAATAAACCTATTATGTGTTCTGAATCAAATAATTGTTTTTTCGATTTCATTTTTTCTCTTTAAAAACAAATGTTGGAGTAAATCTATGTATTTTATCTTCTAATTCGGATAATTTACATCTGTAACCAGCATCGAATCCGTGAATGAACGCTTCCTCTTTTGTTAACTTCTTTATAAAGAACGGAATTCTTACTTGCCAATGTTTTATTCTTTCTAATGTTTTCTCAAATAATTTCTTATCCATTCACCCACCACACATTATAGTCGGGCACATAAAAAACTGTTTTATCGGTAGTATACCATTTCATTTTAGACCTCCACCTCTTTTGTTCCATCACACGTTGGACACTTTACAGCGAAACTTCCTACCATAATCACTCCTGTTCCTTTGCAGTGCCAACAAGTTTGTTTCGTTTAAACCCCTCAAACTCTTGGTTTATCACTTTTAATACTATCATTTATTATCTTGTCTAAGACTTCTTGGTTAAATTGCTTGATATTCTTCTTTAACCAACCAATATCTTCTTTGGTTAAATCTTTTGGATGTTTATAATATCCTAACTTGTTTTGTATCTTTTCTTTTATTTTATTGAATGCATCTTTTGTTTTTACTGGTTTATTAAATACCATAAACTTTTCTAAAACTAAATCAGAACAATACAGACAATAAGCTGAGTTATTACACCAAGTTGAGTTATCACACCAAGTTGAGTTATCACACCCAGTTGAGTTATTACACCAAGTTGAGTTATTACACCCAGTTGAGTTATTACACCCAGTTGAGTTATTACACTCAGTTGAGTTATCACACCAAGTTGAGTTATCACACCCAGTTAAGTTATGGCACTCAATACAACCTCTGCAATTCTGTACTCCTTTACAATCCTGATTATTTTGTTCATCTTTCATAGTTTCAACTCCTCAAACTCTTTCTTTAAATTATCCCACTTTCTTTCTAACCTTGTGCTTGTATAAATATCATCATTAAATTCTTCTATAAACATTTCTATCATCTTTGCTTTCTGGTCAGCAAGTCTTTGAGGTATTACTGGGCAAATAGCTTCATTAAGACAAACAAACCTTATATTACTCTTTTTCATAATTTCAACTCCTCAAACTTTTTCTTTGTTTTATCGCCTCTTTCTTACAAAAAGGACAATAACTTCCTTCCTTAGTTCTAACTCTTTTTGTCTTTCTATTGCAACCATAACAATATTCCAGATTTGTTTTTGGTTTCATTTACAACTCCTCAAACTCTCCTTAATTTGAATTTATTACATCCCCCACAAAGATTAACACTCGCATAACCATTCATGATGAAATCTTTAACGATAGGGCAATACTTATCTCGTTCTAAGTTTACACAGTATAAACTTAAATCTTCGGGTTTAATTGTTGGTTTCATTTACAACTCCTCAAACTCTTTCAAAATATCTCTTCTTAATGCTTGACTACTTCCATTTTTCATCGCTTCTGCAAAACACCTAACTGGCTTTTCTGGAAAATATTTATAAATAATTTGAATCATTTTCTGTTTCTGGTCAGCAAGTCCACTAATATAACCATTATGAAAACCACAGATATATTCTTTACTTTTTCCAATCTTCAAGCTCACTTTAATCAATTTCATAGTTTCTCACCTCCTCAAACTCTTTCAAAATATTATTAACTACTTTTGCTTTGTATAATCTAATCCCAATTTTGACAAAATTAATATATACCCCATTATAATCTTTTAACATATCATCTTCACCTGTTTTCTCTACT